>Ga0302184_10000200_pt1 | contig 40496 bp, 34 predicted proteins | sample I_Palsa_N3_3_FD_200233 | JGI IMG/M metagenome (GOLD analysis project Ga0302184, IMG submission 200233) | Peat permafrost microbial communities from Stordalen Mire near Abisko, Sweden - I_Palsa_N3_3 | ecosystem: Environmental > Terrestrial > Soil > Palsa > Peat permafrost | place: Sweden...
AGCCGCGGCGATGAGCTCCCGTTTGACGATGACGTCTTCGACGTCGTCTGGATGGGCGAGGTCCTGGAGCACGTGCAGGACGGGCTCGGGTTGCTGGCGGAGGTGCAGCGCGTCCTGCCTCCCGGCGGTCGCCTGCTGATCTCCACCCCGGACCATGGCGCGCTGCGACGCCTCTGGCTGGGACTGAGCCGGCGCGCCTTCGAGCGGAACTTCGACCCGCGATCGGATCATGTGCGGTTCTTCACGTCGCACTCGCTGCGGGCGCTGCTTGGCGCCGCGGACTTTGACGTAGCGCAGATCGCATCGAAGGACGGCGTTCTGCTCGCCAGGGGGATATCCGGCCAGGAGACTGCCTCGCCCGCGACGAGCGCTCGGCATACTTAAGTCGTGCTCCGCTTCGAGCTCACCGAGGATCGCTGGATGCGCCTGCTCGACGGCGCCGATGCGCAGGAGCTCTTCGCGCTGATCGACGCCAACCGCGAGTACCTGGCGGAGTGGATGCCTTTCGTTGGCCAGACCCGTAGCGCCGCCGACTCGCTCGCCTTCATCCGCGCCGCGCGCCGGCAGCTGTCCGAGAACCGCGGGCTGCAGACGGCGATCTTCGCCGGCGCGCGGATGGTCGGTGTCGTCGGCTTCCATCGGATCGACTGGACGACGCGGTCGACGAGCATCGGCTACTGGCTGGCGGAGGATCAGCAGGGCTCCGGGACGATGACGCTCGCCACGCGCGCGCTTGTCGATTACGCGTTTGGAACCTGGCGCCTGCACCGGGTCGAGATCCGCGCTGGCGTTGAGAACCTTCGTAGCCGCGCGATCCCGGAGCGACTCGGCTTCCACGAGGAGGGCATCCTTCGCGGTGCCGAGCGGATCGGCCCGCGGGTCATCGACCACGTGATCTACGCGATGATCGAGACCGACTGGGAGCCGACTAGTGCTTGGAGCGTCGGTGATGCGCTGCGGGCTTGACCGCGGGCGTCTCGGTCTGGATCGCCAGTAGCAGGGTCTCGTCGAGGGTCTGCGCGTCTGGGTTCTGCGGGAAGAGGTAGAGCGACCCCTCGAGCACACGCAGCGCGTCCTTCGGGGCGTTGAGCTTTACCCAGTCGTAGTTGGCCAGGTCGTACCAGGTGTTCGCATTCGACGGCTGCAGCCCGACTGCCCGCACCATCGTCGCGTAGCCGGCCTTGACATGGTGGAGGTCGGCCTGTGCGACGGCCAGGTAGGTGAGCGGTAGGTAATCCAGCGGGTTCTCGGAGATCGCCGTCTCCGCGTCGGCGCGCGCCGCTGTGAAGTGATCGGTGGCCAGCGCCGTCTCTGCCGCGTTGACGCTGTCCTGCGAGCGCAGCGGCTGCCACTGCGACCACGCGACGATCAGGGCCAGCACGACGGTTGCGGCCACCGGCGCAGCGATCCGGTGGTCCCGCAGCGCTGCAACCCGCGGGCGGCCAAGGGCGAGCGCTGCTTCGTGGTAGCCGCGGCCCGCGACCCAGCCCGCGCAGAGCAGCGCGATCATCATCGCCCCCGGAACGAACCAGGTGAAATCGATCGTCGAGTCGACGGCGAAGATCACCACGCATGTGACAAGGGCGAGCAGGCCGATTCGCTCGGCGGATTCGCTTCCACGGATGCCGGATCGCACCGCGAGCGGGCCGACCGCCCTGAGTGCGGCCGCGATCCACAGGGCGGCGACGAGCAGGCTGACCGCCAGGCCGACGAGGCCGAGGTCGGCAAGCGTCTGGAAGATGTATCCGTGGGCGTCCTCGACCACCGCCTGTGTCTTGTCGTAGCGCAGATACAGCGTCTGGTAGCCGCCGGCGCCCGAGCCGATCAGCGGACTCTTGTCGAAGGCCTTGATCGCAGCGCTCCAGTACAGCGCGCGCTGGCTGCCGAGGGCGGTAAGGCGGTTGGCGCTGTTGCTGACCGATATGTGCGTTGTCGTCAGCGTATTGACGTCATGTGAAATCGATCCGAAGAGGCCGCGCGAGCTCGCCGCCAGCCCGACCATGCCGACTACGGGAACGAGCGCGAGGCAGACCAGCAGCACGACCCCGGTCCGGTGGCGCGCGTGTGCCGATGGCGGGTTGCGAAGCGCCGCAAAGCGCACGGCGAGCGCGGCTGCAGCGCACAGCACGAGCACGCCGAGCAGGACCAGCCCGAGCTCGTGCCCCGCTGTGCTCCGCGCCGGCAGAGTCGGGTCGCTGGTCGCGAGCGCCGGCACCGTATAGGTCGTCGTCAGCGCCGTCTGCGCGAATGTCCAGACGGTGACGATCGCGGCGCCGATCGCGCCGATCGCGAGGATCGAAACGGAGCGCAGGCGCAACGGAACGAAGATCAGCCAGAAAGCCACTCCGAGCACGAGCGCGAGCAGCGCTCCGCGCGAGTAGGAGAGCATGATCGTGACCAGGAAGACACAGACCGCGCACGGCGCGAGTGCGACGAGGGCGCCATGGCCCTCACGGCGAGCCCCGAGCCACAGCGCCGGTGGGACGCCGAGCGCAGCGGTCAGGCCGACGACGTTCCAGTAGCCGAACGGGGCGTTGAGCCGCGCAAAGACGGTGCCGGGCACGACCCCGGCCGGAAAGATCTTCGTTGCGATTGCATAGGCCGAGACGATGAACGTCGCAAGCAGGACGCCGGCGATCACGCTGCGCCAGCGGCCCGCCGCAAGGCGCACCAGCGCCAGCGCACCGGCGAACGTCGCCGCGTAGCTGAATGTTCGGCTCGCCTCGATCCAGGAATCCGACGGCTCCACCGACCAGCCGACCGATAGCGCGGTGTAGCCCGCGAGCAGGAAGAGCGCAGCGCCGGCGCCGCTCCCCCAGAGCTTTGCGCGGCGCGAGTCGGCCTGTGCGATCGCGGCGACGACCAGAGCGCCCGAGCCGAGCGTCAGCACGATCTCGGTGACGGTTGCCGAGTCCAGGCTGAAACCGCCGGTCGCGTAGAAGCAGACCGCTGCGATCAGGACGCCGATCGAAACCGTCAGCCAGCAGCACTCGAGCGCCGCTCGCGCCAGCACGTCCAGCGGCTGCGCCTCGCGCTTGGCGCTAGCGCTGGCGGCGTGTGCGGACAAAGCGGCGGATGCGCTCGGCGAGCGGGACGGTTGCAAGTGCGAGCAGGAAGATCAGGACGATCAGCAGGGGCGTTGGCAGCGTTCCGAGCAGTGAGCTGCCGTTGGCCCCGATCGCGCCGGCTGCGATCTTCTCGCCGGCGAGGTTGACCGGTTGGCCGCCGAGCGCAGCTGCCTGCTGGAGCTGCTTGCTCTCGCTCTGCTCAGCCTTGGCGCGCTGCTTGCTGTTCGCCTTCGGCGGTGTCCTGGATCCCTCGGCGTAGGCCAGCTCGGCGTTGTGGATCTCCTGCGCGCAGAGGGTGTACTCGGCATCGGAGCTGGGCAGGTCGTTGTAGGCCTGCTGCAAGACCTTCAGCGGATAGTGGCGCGTCAGCTGATTATGGTTGGTGCAGTCGTTGTAGACCTGCGCCACGGCGGGCGACACGTGCAGCTTGTGCTTCTTCGCCAGCGCCGTCGACGGGGCGAGCGCCAGCGACAGCAGCGCAAGCGCGAGCAGGGGACCGGTCCGCCTCACGGTTCTAAGCTACCAGCGTTTGGGTCCTGCCAGACGGATTCCAGTGCCCTGAGGAAGCCGTCGGCCCATGCCGAGTACGTGTAGGCGGCGACATCGCGCTGGCCCTGACGGCCGAGCGCCGCGCAATACTCGCGACCATCGGCCAGCCGGCGCAATGCGCCCGCGAGTGCCCCCGCATCCCCCGCCGGGACGATCAGACCGTTGTGCTCGTGCTGGACGAGCCCGCCGGCTGCGGCGCCGACCGCGTCGCTGGCGATGATCGCGCATTGCTGATTCATGGCTTCGTTAACGACCAGCCCCCACGGTTCGATGAAGCGACGGGTCGGAATCGACGGTATGACGAGAACGTCGCTGCGGGCATAGAAGTTGCGCAGCGCGGTCGGATCCAGCACTCCAGCTACAGCGATTCCCGGCAACCTCAGCGCCTGCGCGCCCGCGAGCGTGAGCGATGCTGCGTCGCCTTCGAACGCGATCGGCCACGCGTCCAGCAACACGTCGAGACCCTTGGCGCGGTCCGCGCGCCCGACGAATAGCGCCGCGAAGCGCTCGCCGTGCTGCCCCGCGCCGGGCGCTGACCAGAAGTCGTTGTCAACCGCCTGCGGTGCGACGAAGATCCTCCTCGCGCCCTGCGCGGCGACATAGGCGCTCACATGCGGGCCGTAGGTCACGACCGCGGCGGACTCGCGATAGATCTGGCGCATCATGGGCAGCGCCACGAGGTGGGCGGCGACGCGCGGCGTCCGCCACAGTGCGGCCCAGAAGACGAACGGGATGCCCCGGCGCCGCGCGGTGCGCCACGCGACCGGCAGCGCCACGCGACCGCCGGTGCCCGCGATCACGGCGCCGTAGTCGCCTGAGGCGATCAGCCTGCCGACCTCGCGCTGACCCACGTGGTGGACGGCCAGCCCCGCGGGCGGCTCCCCGGGGGGCGCGCCGTGCTGGTGGGGTCCACCGAAAAGCGCCAGCTCGATCGGCGTGCGCGCCGCCAGCGCGGCGAACGCGCCGCGGCGGCTGGCCGGCACATGACCGGTGATGAAGAGCGTGGGCTTCAACGGATCGCCTCGTCGTAGGCGGCGATCGTCTGCTCCCCGCACCGTGTCCAGGAGAACGAGCGCTCGACATTCGCCCGCGCTGCGCGCCCCAGCTCCGCGCGCCGGCCTTCGTTGGCCAGCAGCCCCGCGATCACACCCGCCAGCTCGTCCGGCTCGCCGGGGCTGACCAGGACCATGCCGGCACCCGCGGCGGCAATCTCCTCCGGTCCGGGCTCGCCGGCACAGCCGATCGCCGGGATCCCGGCCGCCATCGCCTCGAGATAGGCGACGCCCAGCGCCTCCTCGGTCGATGGCAGCACGAACAGCCAGGCCTCGCGCGATCGCGCCAGCGCCGCCTGCGGATCGAGCTGCCCGGCGAACTCGACCCGCTCGCCGACGCCAAGCTCGCCGGCGAGCTCGATCAGCGCCGCGCGCTCGGGCCCGTCGCCGATCACCAGATAACGCACGGCGGGAACGCCGGCCAGGGCTCGCAGCACGTCGGCATGCCGCTTGCGCGCAACGAGATGGCCGACGCTCGCGATCAGCGGCTCGCGACTCCGCGCCCCGATCGCCGGAAGGTCGCTGCCGAGATGGACGACCCGCGTGTCCCGGGCACCCTGCGCCCGCGCAAGCCGCTCGATCCCCGCACTGTTGGCGAGCACCAGCCGGGCCGCGCTGAACGTGGTCGCAACGACCTCGGCGCCGCGCGGCACGTGCGAGGACGTCCACAGCACGTCGCCGCCGTGCACCGACACCACGAGCGGAAGGTCGAGCGAGGCACGCAGCGCCGCGGCACCCGCGGGCACCGCGTTATGGGCGTGGACCAGGTCGAACGGCTCGGCGCGCGCGACGGCACGGCGCAACGCCGGCGCCGCCCACCTGGCCCAGTCGGCGTAGCTCCAGCGCCGCGGCGGCGAGGCATAGCGGACGTAGCGCACGTCGAGCCCGTCAAGGGTCGTGCGCCGCGGTTGGCCGACGGCGCTGTGCAGGAACCCGTTGCGCCGGTCGATCACGCGCTGGAGCACGAAGACGACGATCTCGGCGCCGGCGTCCCGCGTCGCGAGCGCCTGCCGGTGCGCCCACACCCCGAGCACCGGATCGTCCTGGCGCGGATAGAACTCGGCTAGGACCGCTACGCGCATCGACGGTGGAGCGCAAGCGTGCGCTGCAGCTCGACGGCGGGAAGGTACGGATGATCGGCAAGAAACGTGCGCGCCTCGGCGATCGCCGCTTCGCGCGAGTAGCTGCTCGCGACCGCGGCGGAGCGGTGGGCGATCGGCAGCGCGTCGATCACGCCGAGTCGCCAGCCGTACTCGCGCGCCAGCGCGGCCCAGTGCGCGTCGAGTCCCCAGCCCATGCGCAGCGGTGGGAACGGCAGGAGCGCTTCGAACGTCGTGCGGTGCAGCGCCGTCAGCGGCCCGATCTCGACGAACGCCGTCTCGCGCACGCAGCTCCAGGCACGCCGGTGCGTCACGCGCCAGGCGGCGTGCGAACGCCGGCGGTGCGCGGGCTGGGCGAGACGCAGTTCGTAGCGCTCGGCGAGGTGGATGAATCCATCGAGGAAGCCGCGCGGCAGCACGACATCATCATCGAGCAGCAGCAGCCAATCGACCTGCTCCATCGGGGCGTCGGCGAGCAGCAGATTGAAGTTCTGGAATCGTCCCAGCGCTCCCGCGTCGCGTTCGAGCAGCGTGACGCGATGGCGGGAGCGGCGCAGCTCCGCGACCGCTGCCTCGTACGTGCCGGCCTGCGCTGGCCGAGCGACCGAGATCACCAGCACCTCACGCGCCGGCGGTTGCCCTCGCGCGGCTCGGCGCAGCGCGATTCTGCCCGGCAGCGCGGCGAGGTCCATCGCGCCGTCGGCGAGTGCGCGGAGCGCGTCTCGCCGACCGCCGACCGTCCCACTCTCGCCGGAGAGGAAGTCCTCCAGCGGAGCCTGCGGCGGCGGGCGGGAGGCATCGCCTCCGATCGCGGCGACGATGCGCCCGGCGCTGTGGGCGGCGAGCACCGGCCCGTTGGCGCAGCGGCGACGAGCGGTGTGCCAGATGCAGCCCGCGAAAGCTCGCAGCTCCGACGCCAACGTCGGCGCCGCGCCGCGCCGCTCGTCATAGCGTCGTGCGCTCGCGCCACGGCGCGCGGCGGCCGCTGAGAGCGCCCGGACCGTCGCGTCGGCCGCCGTCCGGCGGTGGTCGAGTCCGGCGGCGGCGACGTAGCGGATCCGCCCGCCGGCGGCGAGATGCCGCTCTTCCCACTCCTCCTCGTCGCCCGCACCGACCGGGTCCTGCTCGTTGAACGCGCCGACGGCCGCGAGCGCCGAACGGCGGATCGCCAGGTTTGCACCCCAGCCACGCGCCACGTCGCGGTCTTCCGTCCCGTGATCGGCGCTGGTGATCGGTGGTCCTTCGCGCCCGCATGTGCGCCGCAGCGCTCCACGGCCTTCGAGCCGTGGGCGGATCGGACCGGTGAACACGCCGACCTCCGGTGCGCGCGCCGCAGCGCCCAGGTAGGCGCCGAGCCAGCCCGCGTCGACGTCGACGTCGTCGTCGATGAAGATCAGGAGGTCGGCACCGGCCGCGGCGACGCCGGCGTTGCGCGCAGCGTTGAGCCCGCGTGGCTGCCCGAGCGCGACGTAGCGGGCGCCGTGCTCAGCGGCGAGTCGCTCGTTCGCCGGATCGCTGCCGTCGTCGACGACGATCACCTCGGCGTCCGCCTCACGTGCCTGGCCGCCGATCGATGCGAGCGCGACGGCGAGGTAGCCCGGCCGCCCGCGGGTCGGAATGATGATCGTCGCGGATCGCGCCACTCAGTGCGAGAGTCTACGTTTGTGTTGCCGTGATTCTCTTTCTTCACAACCGCTACCGCGTCAGCGGTGGTGAGGAGCGGGCCGTCGCCAACCTGATGTGGCTCGTGCGCGAGCACCTCGGCGAGGATGCCGAGCTGATCGAGCGCGACTCGGCGCTGCTCGGGCGCCGCCGCGCCGCCAGCGGAATGCTCCGTGGCGGCCTCGACCCGGATGACGTGGCCCGTGCCGTCAAGCGGACTGGCGCGCGCGTCGTCCACGCCCACAACATCCACCCGTCCTTCGGCTGGCGCGCGCTCGCCGCTGCCCGGGCCGCGGGTGCACGGGTCGTGCTGCAGCTGCACCAGTACCGCCTCGTGTGCGCCGTCGGAGTCTGCTTCACCGACGGTCAGGAATGCACCCGCTGCCATGGGCGCAACACGCTGCCCGGGGTTCTCCGCGGCTGCCGCGGCAGCTCCGGCGAAGCGCTCGTCTACGCCGCCTCGCTCGCGCTCTGGCAGCGGCGCATCGCCGAGTCGGTTGACGCCGTCGTCGTACCGAGCGAGTTCGCCGCCCGGCGGCTGCGCGAGCTCGGGGCGCCGATCGCCACACCATCCGTGCTGCCCCATCCGTTGCGCGAGTTCGTGCCGCGCTCGAGCGTCGCAGCCGACGGCTACGCGCTCTTCGCCGGCCGCCTCGAGCGCGAGAAGGGCCTCGACGTCGCGGTCGAGGCCTGTCGCATCGCCGAGCTTCCGCTTGTCGTGGCGGGCGAGGGACCGGAGCGCACGCGCTTCGAGGGCGCGCCCGGAGTCAGCTTCGCCGGACGCGTCGATCAGCGCCAGCTCGCGCTGGCGCGCGCCGGCGCCGGCGTTGCCGTGGTGCCGTCGCGCTTCGCCGAGACCTTCGGCTTCGCGGTGGCCGAGGCGATGGCCGCCGGCCTGCCGGTTGCCGCGTCGCGGATCGGAGCGCTGCCGGAGCTCGTGCCAGACGATTCGCTCTCCCCGCCCGGCGACGCGCAGGCGCTCGCGCGCACGCTGGCGCGGCTGCGCGGTGACCGTCAAGCCGGCGAGCAGGCGCTCGCCCGCGTGCGCGAGCGGCTCGAGCCGGCGATGCTCGCCGCGACGCTCGCGGCGGTCTACTCGTAGGATCCGCGTCGATGCGAGCACTCGTAACCGGGGGCGCCGGTTTCATCGGCTCCAATCTCGTCGATGCGCTCCTCGCACGCGGCGACGACGTGACCGTCGTCGATGATCTCTCGACCGGCAAGGAGGCAAACCTCGCCGCGGCGATCAGGAACGGTGCGGACCTGCGGGTCCTCGACATCCGCGACGGTGAGCAGCTGGCCGAGGTCGTCGGCGGCGTCGGCCCCGACGCGATCTTCCACCTCGCGGCGCAGATCGACGTGCGCAAGTCGATCGCCGATCCGGCCTGGGATGCGGGGATCAACGTCCAGGGCACGATCAACGTGCTCGAGGCGGCGCGCCGCCACGACGTGGCCCGCGTCATCAACAGCTCAACCGGCGGGGCGATCTACGGTGACGCCGAAACGCTGCCGACACCCGAGACCGCGACGCCGTTACCAGAGGCCGCCTACGGTCAGAGCAAGCTCGCCGCCGAGGGCTACCTTGGCTTGTACGAGCGCCTTTACGGTCTCTCGCTGGTGACATTGCGCTACGGCAACGTCTTCGGGCCGCGGCAGGATCCGCTGGGCGAGGCCGGTGTGATCGCGATCTTCTGCGGCTGTCTCGAGTCCGGCCGGCGCCCGACGATCTTCGGCGATGGCACGCAGACGCGCGACTACGTCTATGTCGGCGATGTCGTCGGCGCGAACCTCGCGGCCGCGGCTGCGCAGGCCAGCGGACCGATCAACGTCGGCACGGCTCGCGAGACGTCGGTGCTCGAGCTCGTGTCGGTGCTCGCCGAGCTCGCGGACGCTTCGGACTTCGCTGCGGACTTCAAGCCGGCGCGTCTCGGTGAGTTGGCGCGCAGCTGTCTCGACATCGCACGGGCCCGGACGGCGCTGGGGTGGGAGCCGAAGATCGACCTGCACGACGGCCTGCGGCTGACGCTCGATGCGAGCCGCACGCCCCGCCCGCAGTGAGCGCGTCGCCGCCGCGCGTCCTGATCACCGGGATCTCCGGCCAGGACGGATCGCTGCTCGCCGAGCTGCTCGTCGCCGACGGTGTCGAGGTCCACGGCACGGTCCGCGCGCCGGCCGACCGTGAGCTGGTGAACCTCGCGGCGGTGCGCGAGCAGCTGGCGCTGCACGCCTGTGACCTCGCCGTTCCCGGGCGCCTGCGCACGCTCGTCGGCGAGGTCGGGCCGACCGAGATCTACCATTTCGCGTCGCCGACGTTCGTGCCCGAGTCGTGGCGCGAGCCGGCCCAGACGATCCGTGAGATCGCCGGCAGCGGGGCGGAGCTGCTGCAGGCAGTTCGCGACCTGGCCCCGGAGGCGCGCGTCGTGCTCGCCAACTCCCGCGAGATCTTCGGTCCGGATGCGCCGAGCCCGCAGGATGAGACGACGCCATGCCGGCCGGGCTCGCCCTACGGAGTCGCCAAGCTCGCCGTGCACCAGCTGATCGGGCTCGCCCGTGTACGCGATCACCTGCACGCCTCGTCGGCGATTCTTTACAACCACGAATCACCACGCCGTCCCGAGACGTTCATCTCGCGCAAGGTCACCCGCACGGCGGCGGCGATCAGCCTCGGCCTCGCCGATGAGCTTGTCCTCGGCGATCTCGATGCCGTGCGCGACTGGTCAGCGGCCAGGGACATCGTCCGCGCGATGCGGGCGATGGCGTCAGCGAGCGAGGCCGGTGACTTCGTCCTCGCGAGCGGTGTCGGGCGGACGGTGCGCGAGCTCGTCGATGTCGCGTTCGCGGTCGTTGATATCGACCCCGCCGAGCACGTGCGGGTCGATCAGCGCTACGTGCGTCCGGCCGAACGCTTCGATCCCGTCGGCAACCCCCATCACGCCCGCGAGCAGCTCGGCTGGGCGGCGGAGGTTCGCTTCGAGGAGCTGATCGCCGAGATGGTCCAAGCCGACCTCGCCGACCTCGCTACGCGACGGTGACGCCAGGCTCCAGGTAGACGTCCTGAATCGCGTTCAGCAGCGCGATGCCGTCCTCGAGCGGGCGCTGGAACGCCTTGCGGCCGCTGATCAGCCCCGCTCCTCCGGCGCGCTTGTTGATCACCGCGGTGCGAACCGCCTCGGCGAGGTCCCCCTCACCGCTTGACGCGCCACCGCTGTTGATAAGCCCGGCGCGGCCCATGTAGCAGTTGGCGACCTGGTAGCGGCATAGATCGATCGGATGGTCGCTCGTGAGCTTCGAGTAGACGAGGTCCGACGTCTTGCCGTAGTCGCCATGGTCGGTGACCTTCTCGAGCGCCAGGTAGCCGCCGTTGTTCTCCGCCATCTTCTGCTTGATGATGTCGGCCTCGATCGTCACGCCGAGGTGGTTGGCCTGGCCGGTGAGGTCGGCCGACAGGCCGTAGTCGACGCCGTCCTGCTTGAACTCCGAGTTGCGCAGGTAGCACCAGAGCACGGTGAACATGCCGAGGCGGTGGGCCTCCTCGAAGCACTGCGCGATCTCGACGAGCTGGCGCGTGCTCTCCTCGCTGCCGAAGTAGATCGTCGCACCGACGGCGACCGCGCCGAGATCCCAGGCGCGCTGGACGCTCGAGAACCGGACCTGATCGAACTTGTTCGGGTAGGTCAGCAGCTCGTTGTGGTTGATCTTGACGATGAACGGGATCCGGTGGGCGTAGCGCCGGCTGACCGCACCGAGCACGCCGAGCGTCGAGGCGACGGCGTTGCAGCCACCCTCGATCGCGAGCTCGACGATCGCGTTCGGATCGAAGTAGGACGGGTTGATCGCAAAGCTCGCTCCGGCGCTGTGCTCGATTCCCTGGTCGACGGGCAGGATGCTCACATAGCCCGTGCCGCCCAGGCGGCCATGACCGATCACCTGCTGAAAATTGCGCAGCGTCGTGTTGGAGCGGTCCGTCTGCGCGAGGACGCGGTCGACGAAGTCGGGGCCCGGCAGGTGCAGCAACGATTGGTCGATCGTCTCGCAGCGGTGCCTGAGCAGGGACTCGGCGTCGTCGCCGAGCAGCTGCTCCACGCGGTCGAGTGTCGAGTCACTTGTCGCGACGGCCATCGGAGAACCTCCTCGTGGGAATCGTCCCACGAGCGTAGCCGACCGGCCGATACTGGGTCGCTAGGCCGAAAGGAGCTTCATGTCAGCGTCGACCATCAGGCGGATCAGCGCCTCGAAGTCGGTCGCCGGCTCCCAGCCGAGCTGCTCGCGCGCCTTCGTGCAGTCGCCGATCAGATGATCGACCTCGGCCGGTCGCACGAGCTCCGGATCGAGCTCGACGTGGTCGTCGATCGAAAGGCCCGCCTGGTCGAAGGCGACCTCCAGACACTCCCGCACCGAGTGCGCGACGCCCGTCGCGATCACGTAGTCCTCCGGCTCGTCACGCTGGAGCATCAGCCACATCGCCTCGACGTAATCCTTCGCGTAGCCCCAGTCGCGTTCGGCATCGAGGTTGCCGAGCGAGATCTTGTCGATCAGGCCGAGCTTGATCGCGGCCGCGTGCCAGGTGATCTTCCGCGTCACAAACTCCAGCCCCCGGCGGGGGCTTTCGTGGTTGAACAGTATGCCGCTCGTCGCGTGCAGCCCGTAGCTCTCGCGGTAGTTGACGGTGATGAAGTGCCCGTAGGCCTTCGCGACGCCATATGGCGAGCGCGGGTAGAACGGCGTCAGCTCGGTCTGCGGGACCTCGCGCACCTTGCCGAACATCTCGCTCGAGGAGGCCTGGTAGAAGCGCGCCTGCGGGCAGACCTCGCGGACCGCCTCGAGGATCCGCGTGACGCCGACGCCGCTGAACTCGGCGGTCAGCGTCGGCTGCACCCACGACACGGCGACGAACGACATCGCCGCGAGGTTGTAGATCTCGTCGGGCTGGCTGGCGCGCAGCGCGTCGACCAGCGAGCGCTGGTCGAGCAGGTCGCCCTGATGCAGCGTGATCTTGCCCCGCAGGTGCTCGATCCGGTCGAAGCGCTCGACCGACGAGCGCCGGACCATCCCGTGGACGGTGTAGCCGCGCTCGAGCAGCAACTCGGCCAGATAGGAGCCGTCCTGCCCGGTGATGCCCGTTATGAGTGCGCTTTTTGCCATCGGCTGCTCGGGGCAGGCTATCGTCGCCGGCCGCGGAACGTCACTGCGCCGAGCGGCCGCCGCGCTGGCGCGCGGCGTATTCACGACCGACCGCGAGCATGAAGCGCGGGTTGTAGCGCAGGTAGCGCCGCCACAACCGCCGCGGCTCGCGCACGAGGCGGTAGGCCCACTCGAGCCCGTGGCGGCCAAGCCATGGCGGCGCCTGCGCGACGAGTCCGGCGTGGAAGTCGAAAGCGGCGCCGACGCCGATCAGCATCGGCGCGCGAAGCTGGGGTCGCATCCGCGCCATCCAGAGCTCCTGTCGCGGCTGGCCCGTCCCGACCCAGACGATCTCCGCGCCGCAGCCGTCGATCTCCTCCACGATCCTGGCGTCCTCCTCCGGCGTCGGCTCGCGAAACGGCGCGCCGGGACGGCCGCCGACGTGGGCGGGCGCGTGTGCGCCGACGATCTGCAGGCCCGGGAAGCGGCGTCGCAGGTTGAGCGTCAGCGTGACCAGGGCGCCCTCGCTGCGACCGCCATAGAAGTACATGCGCGTCCCGCTGCTGGCCGCGCGCTCGCAGCAGGCGAGCATCAGATCGGGGCCGTAAACGCGCGAGCGAATCTCGGGATGGCCGAGCATTCGCAGCGCCCAGACGAGCGGCTGCCCGTCCGGCACGACGACGCTCGCCCCCCGCACCGCCGCGCGCACCGCGCTGTCGTCCTGGGCGAGCATCACGAGATGGACGGCGGCGGCCGTGAGGTAGCCGCACGAGCGTGTGCGCACCATCGCCTCGATCCAGTCGACGGCCTGTTCGTAATCGCAGATCGCCAGCGGGATTCCGAGAATCTCCGCCGTTGGCGGCGTCTGCGGACTGGCTGCTGCGCGAGGCGGCGACACCGCTGTGTTCTACCCGTTCGTGACGCGCCGGCGCGCGCCAAGCCGCCAGGGAGGCCCTCAGCTGGCGTCGGCGAGCGGCTCGCGCAGCTCTGGCGCGCGGGCCGCCACGAGGTCCTCGGCGCTACTGCGCTCGAACGCGAGCACCATCAGGCCCCGCTCCACATCGATCCGCCGATCGCGTGTTCGCAGCATCTCGCCGCTACGCAGGAAGACGGCGTCGGCGACCGCGAGGTGCAGCTGGGCGAGCGTCGAGGCCCGCGAGTGACCCGCAACGTCTGCCGTGCAGGCGCGCGTGCGGACCACGAGCAGGATCGCGCTACTGTCGGTCCAGGCCCGCGTCTCCTCTGGGCGAAAGCCGTAGATCTCGTCATGCAGCTCGGGCAGCGCGGCCGCAGCGGCGGCGCCCAGCTCGTTCAGTTGCCCCTCGGTCATAGGGCGATGCTAGGTGACACCCAGCGGTCCCCGCGGGGGAAGAAGTCGAATTCTGGTGGTGAGAATCTCCCGACTCACGGGGTCGGTGCGAGAGCGCGACCCGCGGGCTCCCGCGCACGTTAAAGACAAGGTTGTGCATTAGAGCGGCCGCGATTGGGGTAGGTCAAAAAAGACCCGTAGGGGTCGATCGCACCTTGGCTACCCTCTCTGGGCAGGCCAAGGTTGGCCGGAGGAGCTTTCGATTGAGATGACGACCAAACGCGCGCACGGAGGCGGCGTCCCGCTGCAAGGTGGGGTGCCAGAAACCGAAATAACACCGCCGACGCTCGATGCCGGTGGGTTCGGCGAGCCCGGGCGCCTCGATCGCCGCCTCCACCTCGCCGGCGAGGGCGGCGAGCAGGATCCGCCCGAGCAGCTGCTTCAGCGCCTGCGCGTGATCATCGCCGACCCCGATCCGCTGGCCCGCCGCGCGATCCACGATTCGCTCGCCCGTGACGCCGGCTTCGTCGTCTCGGCTGAGGCCAAGGACGGCGTCGAGGCCGTCGAGCTCGCCGTCCACTACCGCCCCGAGCTGGTGCTGATGGAGGTCGGGCTACCGGGCCTCGACGGGATCAGCGCCTGCCGCCAGATCGTCACGCGCGCGCCCTCCGTCAGGGTCGTGATGTTCTCCGTGCCGCAGGACCGCGAGGTCGAGCTGCGCGCGCTGCGCGCCGGCGCCAGCGGCTTCCTCTCCAAGAGCATGGCGATCGACTCCGTCGGTCGCGCCCTGCGCTCGGTCGCCGGCGGCGAGGCGGCGGTCTCGCGCTCGCTCACCGGCCACCTGCTCGAGCTGCTGCGCGCAACGACCGAGGACGGCCGCGGCATGCGCCCCGTCAAGAGCCCGCTGACGACGCGCGAGTGGGAGGTCCTCGACCTGATCTGCGCCGGCGACTCGACCCGCGACATCGCCGGCAAGCTGTTCCTCTCCGAGGACACCGTCTACAGCCACACCAAGAGCATCCTGCGCAAGCTCGACGTCCACTCCCGCGCCGAGGCGATCGAGGCCGCGGCGCGGCTGCGTCAACCCGGTTCCGTTTAGGGGCGTGGTCGGTGCGCGCCGCCGCGCACTTCACGCAGTGAGCGCACGTAGCGCTGCCTGCCCGAAATCCCCCAGCAAATCGGGGCCTTCCGTCTAGACTCCGCTGCCCATGCGCGTTGGCGTCATCGGACTCGGTTATGTCGGTCTGCCGCTGGCGGTCGCTTTCGCGCAGCAGGAGGTGGACGTCGTCTGCGTCGAACGGGACGAGCGTAAGCGTGAGGCGATCCTCGCCGGCGAGTCCTACATCGAGGGCCTCGACGACGCCGCACTCGCCGCCGCCGCCGCGCGGATCGAGGTGACCGGCGACGTCACCCCGCTTGCGTCGGTCGACGCCGTCCTGATCTGCGCACCGACCCCGCTCAGCCCCAACCGCGAGCCGGACCTGGAGCCGCTGCTCGACTGCGTCCGTGAGCTCGCCGGCGTCCTCCGCGCCGGACAGCTCGTCGTGATCGAGTCGACCACATATCCGGGTACTACGCGCGAGCAGGTCGGGCCGTTGCTCGAGCAGCGCTCGGGGCTGCGCGCCGGTGGCGACTTCCACCTCGCGTTCTCCCCCGAGCGGATCGATCCCGGCCGTGTCGACTACACGCTGCGCACGACGCCGAAGATCGTCGGTGGCCTGACCCCGGCCTGCGCCGAGCGCGCCGAGGCGCTCTACCGTTTGATCTGCGATGAGGTGATCCGCGTCAGCACGCCGGAGGCCGCGGAGCTGACGAAGCTGCTCGAGAACATCTTCCGCGCCGTCAACATCGCGCTCGTCAACGAGCTGGCGATCCTCACCGACCGGATGGGGATCGACATCTGGGAGGTCGTCGATGCCGCGGCGACCAAGCCCTACGGCTTCATGCGCTTCGAGCCCGGTCCGGGGATGGGCGGTCACTGCCTGCCCGTCGATCCCTTCTATCTCGCCTGGCGTGCGCGCGAGTTCGATATGTCGACCGAGTTCATCGAGCTCGCCGGCAAGGTCAACCAGCAGATGCCCTACCACTGCGTGGCGAAGCTCCAGCGCGTCCTGAACGAGCGCGGACGCGCGGTTCGCGACGCGCGGATCGCGGTGCTCGGCGTCAGCTACAAGCCGGGCGTCAGCGACATCCGCGAGTCGCCGGCGATCAAGATCATCGAGCTGCTGCGCGGCCTCGGCGCCGAGGTCGTCTACCACGATCCGCACGTGCCTTCACTCGAGCGCTTCGACCTGCACTCTCTGCCGCTCGCCGACGCGCTGGCGGGCTCGGCGCTCGCCCTGATCGTCACGGCCCATCCCGGCATCGACTACGACGCGCTGGCCGCCGGCGCCGAGTGCGTGCTCGATCTCCGCGGCGTCACCAGCGCCAACGGCGCTGCGAACGTGGTGCGCCTATGAGCGAGCAGGTCTCGCTCGCCGTCGTCGGGCTCGGCTACTGGGGCCCGAACCTCGCCCGCAACGTCGACCTGCTGGCGGGAGCGCGCCTCGCCTGGTGCTGCGACGCCGATGCCGAGCGCCGCGCCCGGCTCGAGCCGTCGTTCCGTGCGACCCGCTTCAGCGACTCGCTCGACGAGCTGCTCGCCGACGACGGGCTCGACGGCGTTCTGCTGGCGACGCCGGTGCCGACCCACGCCGAGCTCGCGGTCCGCGTGCTCGAGGCCGGCAAGCACTGCTTCGTCGAGAAGCCGCTCGCGCAGTCGGTCGCCGACGCGCAGCGCGCCGTCGCGGCAGCGCAGTCAGCCGATCGCCTGCTGATGGTCGGCCACCTGCTCGAGTACCACCCGGGCGTCCGCAGGCTGGCCGAGGTCGTCCGCAGTGGCGAGCTCGGCAGCGTCCACTACATCTACACGAACCGCCTCAACCTCGGCCAGTTGCGGGCCGACGAGAACGCGCTCTGGAGCCTCGGCGCCCACGACGTCTCGGTCGTCCTCGCGCTCGCCGGCGAGGAGCCCTACGAGCTCGACGCGCGCGGCGAGTGCTACATGCGCCCGGGCGTCGAGGACGTCGTCTTCGCCTACCTCCGCTTCCCCTCCGGCATCGCCGCGCAGCTCCATCTCTCCTGGCTTGACCCGCACAAGGAGCGGCGGATGACGGTCGTCGGTTCGCGGCGGATGGCGACTTTCGACGACATGGAGCTCGAGCGCAAGCTGACGATCTACGACAAGGGCTTCGATGAGAGCGCCGACAGCTGGGGCGAGTACATCACCCGCTCGGGCGACGTCACCAGCCCGCGGATCCCGAACGCCGAGCCGCTGCGCCTCGAGGTCGAGCACTTCGTCCACTGCATCGCGACGGGGGAGACGCCGCGCTCGGACGGCAACAGTGGCCTGCGCGTCGTCCGCGTCCTCGAGGGACTCCAGGGAGCGCTCGATCGGACACGTCGATGAGCCTGCGCCCCGATCCGCGCGCCCCAGCTCTGCACGTCGGCGACGACGTGACGATCGGCGCCGACGTGATGTTCGGCGTCGGCGTGACGATCCACGACGGGACGACGATCGGCCCCGGCTGCGTGATCGAGGACGGCGTCGTCCTTGGCAAGCGACCGCGCCTGTCGCGCCACTCCAACACCCAGCGCGGCTCGATCCCCGGTCTCCAGCTCGGGACCGAGGTCATCGTCTGCGCCGGCGCGGTGCTGTTCGCCGGCGCGCTGATCGAGGACCGCGTGATCCTCGGTGACCAGTCCTTCGTCCGCGAGCGCTCGCGGCTCGGCGCCGGTAGCGCGATCGGCCGTGGCAGCGTCGTCGAGCCGGACGTCAGCATCGGGGCGCGCTCGCGCGTCCAGACCAACGTCTACCTGACGCGCGGCACGCTGCTCGAGGACGATGTCTTCGTCGGCCCCGGGGCCGTCACGACCAACGACGACACGATGGCGCGCCACGACGAGAGCTACGAGCTCCGCGGTGCCACGCTCCGCCGCGCCTGCCGCGTCGGCGGCGGCGTCGTGCTCACCCCCGGCGTCGAGGTCGGCGAGGAGGCCTTCGTCGCCGCGGGTTCGGTCGTCACGCGACACGTGCCCCCGCGCGCGGTCGTGATGGGCGTGCCGGCGCGCGTCGTGCGCGAGGTCGGCGACGAGGACCTGCTCGAGCGCTGGCGCTGATCCGCGGCAGCCTCTCGCCACCTGCTCAGTTCGCTCACGGGGCGGCCGCGCCCGCAGGCCTGGAGATGCTCAGGCGCGGGCGCAGCGCGCGGCCGAATGCAACCGCGCCGCTGGCGGCAAACACGATCAGCATCGGACGCGCCTCCATCGAGTATCGGCCTTCGACGTGGAAGAGCAGGTGCAGAAGCGAGAGGTAGACCGCGAGGATCCACAACGGCCAATCGCGAAGGAGCGTGCGTCGGCGGCGACTCGCCGCGGCGCCGACCAGCCCCAACGCGATCAGGAGCACATATTGAGCCCAGCCGAGAGCGGTGATGATCCCGCTGCCGTCGCTCGGCGGAAAGACGCTTGGCTGCCAGAGATAGAGCTCGCGCTTCGGGATGCTCTCGACGATCCGCACGAGCGACAGCCGCTCGAAGATCTTCTTGGCCGCGCGCGTGTAAGCGGCGTTCTCAGCGACGGCCAGCTTTGGCCCGGCTGGGGCGTGGACGGTGTTGTCTATTGCGGTCAGCTGGCGTAGCAGCCGGGCGAAGTCGGCACCGGTCATCGCGTCGGAGAGTGTTCCGGCATATTGATCCGCCGAAGTGAGCAGGCTCGCCCCCGAGGAGGCCGCGACGGGCACCAGCTTGCCGGTCAGGTTGTAGTTGCGGATCGTCCAGGGAGCCAAAGCCACGATGAAGATCCCGACGACGATTGCCGGACGCAGCCAACGCTCGCGTGAGCGGAGCCCACCCGTGCCGCTCCACAGCAGGGCGAGCACTGCGATTACCAGCAGCGGTGCGAAGTCCGGGCGCACGTAGGTCACGGCCGCGATGGATAGACCGAGCCCCCAGAGCGCCGCTCGCGAGTCCGGGGTTCGCCTGATCAGGCGAACCAACAGCAGCATCGCGAGCGTGACCAATAGACACGTTGTGATCTCCGTGAGGTGGTACCAGGCGAGGCCGAGCAGCGGGAGGTAGGTCGCCGTCAGAATCCCAGCCACCCGTGCAACCAATTCGTCGGCTACTTCACGTCCGAACGCGTAGACCAACCAGGCAGTCACGGCGGCCATCGCGAACTGGCAGATGCGCACGGTCAACACCTGTCCGATCCCCAGGTGAATTGCGACGAAGTCGAAGATCGCAAGAACCGCCGGGTAGCCCGGCGCTCGCGTGATGTTCTCCAACAGCGGCGGCGACGACGCCGTGGAATAAACACCGTGAAAAAGCAGATTGTGGGCGAGATGGTTGTAGTCCGGACCATCGCCTCCGGTCAGCGGAGCGTTATCCGCCCCCAGTCCGACCAGGATCACCAGCGCCTCGACCGCCACCAGGGCGAGACACCAAGCGAATGGGCTACTGAGGATCGCGCTCAGTCGCCGTTGCGCTCCGATTCGCCCGGACCCGTCAGCGCCACGAGGCTCGGTCACGCGGGAACCGTATCGAAGCCCCAGGCCGACGCGACGGCGGACCGGACACGCATGTCCGACGCGGCCGCGTCGGGGGCCGCTAGGCGACGGCGCGCACCGCGGCGACGATCTCCGCGACCTGCTCGACGCTCAGGACCGGGCTGATCGGCAGCGCGAGGTTCGTCCGTGCAGCCTCGGTCGTGCCTGGCAGGTCGAGCTCCGTGAGCATCGCCGGCTGACGATGGGTCGGCCGGCGGTAGTAGCTACGCGCTTCGATCCCAGCCGCGCGCAGGGCCTGCTCCAGCTCGTCGGCACGCTCGCTGCGAACCACGTAGAGGTGCCACGCCGGCTTGGCGCCGGCGGTCGCGATCGGCAGCGACACGAGCTCGGCGAGGCCGGCCTCCGCGTAGTGTGCCGCCGCCGCTCGCCGCCCATCGGCCCATCCGTCGAGGTGCGGCAGCTGCACGCGCAGTACCGCGGCCTGCAGCTCGTCGAGCCGCGAGTTGTAGCCGATGTCCTCAAACGTCTGCTTGTCGCGTGAGCCGTGGAAGCGCAGCGCGCGCGCGCGCTCTGCGATCTGCTCGTCGTTGGTCGTGATCGCGCCGGCGTCGCCGAAGGCGCCGAGGTTCTTCGACGGGTAGAAGCTGAACGTCGCGGCGGTGCCCAGCGCTCCTGGCCGGCCACCAGGCCCGAGTGATCCGGCGGCCTGCGCCGCGTCCTCCAGCACCGGCACTCCGAGTGCCTCGATCTCTGCGATCGGCGCGACGTTGCCGAACAGGTGCACCGCCATCACCGCCCTCGTCCGTGGCGTCATGACAGCGCGCACGGTCTCAGCAGTCACGCAGAATGTCTCCGGATCGATGTCGCAGAACACCGCCGTCGCCCCGGTCGGCGGGATCGCCTCGGCGCTGGCATAGAAGGTGAACGAGGGAACGATGACCTCGTCGCCCGGTCCGACTCCCATCGCGCGGAGCGCGATCGTCAGCGCATCGGTTCCATTCGCCACGCCAACGGCGTGGCTGGCGCCCAGATAGGCGGCGAACTCCAGCTCGAACGCCCGAACCTCAGGCCCGAGGATGTATCGCTCGCTGTCGAGCACGCGATCGATCGCTGCCCGCAGCTCGCCGCGCAGCGGCTCGAGCGGGCCGGAGGTGTCAAAAAGTGGAACGGGCACTGCGCTGAACCTACCGGGCGTCGCTGATCTGCGTGCGTCGCAGCGCCTCGATGAGCTCGCGCGGAACCGCTCGCAATGCCACAACTGCGGCCGCGAGCACCGCGGTGCCCACGGCCGCTGCAAGCAACGACGACAGCGGCGCCACGAGCGCGATTGCGTAGGCGACGGCGAGCGCGACGATCATCCGCAGCGGCACGCCGAGCGCCGGCCGCAGCTCAGGATGCGCTCTGAACAGCGCCGCCGCGTAGGCGCCGGCGAGCACCAGCTCGAGCGATAGCGTGGAAATCGCGGCGCCGTGCGCACCGTGGCTGGGGATCAGCGTGCCGCAGAGCGCGACGGCGAGAACGACCATCCCGGCGTTGATTGCGATCAGTGACCTGTACATCCCGAGCGCGAGCAGCGCGAACGCGAACACGGCTGCGAGGAACGTCGCCGGGACGCCGGCACCGAGGATCCGCAGCACGACCGCGCTGCCGGCATAGCCTCCGCCGCCCATCACCCGCACCGCAAACGGTGCGGTCGTGATGACAAGCAGTGAGAACCAGCCGCCGAGCAGCAGGTTTCCCTCCAGCAGACGCTGGATCGCGTAGCGCAGGCGGTTGCGATCGTCGCGGGCTGCGCGCAGCAGGATCGGGAAGGCCGAGCCGATCAAAAGCAGGGGGATGCCGTTGACGACGCTGAGGATCCTGAACGCCAGGCTGAAGATCCCCACGGCCTGGCCATCGGCGATCAGCGACATCGCGATCACGACGAGCTGGAAATAGACCGCTCCGAGCGCAGTTGCTGCCGCGAACACCGCCGACTCGGACAGCAGCGGAACCCATCGCCTTAAGGCAAACGACGGACGGATCGAGACCTCGTGGCGAACCAGCGCGGCGGTGATCGCGACGGTCACGACGTAGGCGACGATCCCGGCCGCGAAGAACGGCAGCAGTGACGCCCCGACCAGAACGAGCAGGATCAGCCCTGCCGCGGTGACGGCCGGGCCGACGAAGTCGAGCGCCGCGAGCCACGGCAGGCGCAGCCCTGCGGTGAGCGGTACCGCCAGCGTGATCTGGAGGTTGGCCAGGACCAGGACGACTGAGGCGATCGCTGTCCCGGCGACCACGACATGGGGATAGCCGGTCAGGGCCGTGAACAGGATCGCGGCACAGCTGCCGACGAGGCTCAAGGCTAGCCGTACGCCGAGCAGGCTGCCCATCAGCTGGTTGCGCTCGCGCTCGCTGCCGCCGCTGAACTCGCGAACGCCGAGGTTCGCGATTCCGCCCTCCGTCAGCGCGGCAACGATCAGCAGCAGCGACGTGACCGTCACGTACTGGCCGTACTCCACCGCGTGGAGGTGGCGGGTGAGAAGCGGCGTGGCGGCGATGCTCGCCGCCACCGCTCCGCCATAGGCGAGGAACCGCAGCCCGCCCCCGCGCAGGTAGCGCGTGCCCGCCTCGCCGGAGTCGAGGATGTCGACACCGTGATCCGGCTCGCGACCTTGACCGGCCTCCACGCGACGAGTCTCCCAGACGCCGGCGGACGCAGACCGGCCATCGGGCGGCCCGAGAACGAGCTAGTAAGGTCTCCGCGCGCCTCCCGCCGGCGCGTTACGCGATGAGCCTCATAACCCTGTTCACGATCCCCAAGGCGTTCACCGATCCCCACGTATCGCTGATTCAGCGCAACGCACTCGCGAGCTGGCAGCGGCTTGCGCCGGAAGTTGCGGTTCTGGTGATCGGCGACGATCCAGGCGTTGCCGACGCCGCTCGCGAGTTCGGCGCGACGCACGTTGCCGGCGTCGCGACGAACGATTTCGGGACGCCACTGCTGGACTCGGCGTTTCGCGAGGCAGCGGCCCGCGGCTCCGGTGAGAGCCTCTGCTACGTCAACGCGGACATCGTCCTGCTCGATGATTTCGTGGCGGCAGCGAGGCGCCTTCCCGGCGAGCCCTACCTGGGCATCGGCCGTCGCTGGGACTGCGACATCGACGAGCCACTGGACTTCTCGGGCGGCGGCGCGCTGCGAGAGTGGGCGCTACAGCACGGCACCCTCGACCAGGGGCGCGGTAGCGACTACTTCATCTTTCGCCGGGAGACGGACTTTGGCCTCCCGCCGTTCGCGGTCGGCCGGCCCGGCTGGGACAACTGGATGATCGGGCGGGCGCTGGAGCTCGGCTACCCGTTGATCGACCTGACCGGGGGCGTCGTTGCGATCCACCAAAACCATGACTACCGCCACGTCGCTGGCGCTACCGGCTCGGCGACTTGGGAGGGTCCCGAGGCCAAGCGCAACCGCGAGCTGGCGACCGGCATCGAGCGCTACGTCCACAGCCCCTACAACGCGACGCACCTGCTCGGGCCAAACGGCTTGCGACCGGCCCGCTCGCTGAAGCATCTGCGGGCGAGGTTCGAGGCATTCGTCACTCTGCGGCCGATCGCCCGACCACTGCATCGGCTGGTCCGACTCGCCCGTCGCAGCAGATGATCAAGGCCCTGCGCTGGCTCTCACGCCAACCGGCCGTCATGCCACTGACGGCGCGCCTCATCTGTGCGCGCTTGGTTCGCGAGTCGCCGAGGTTTTTCCTCGGCGAGTTGCTGCGTTCACCGGGGTTGGGCAACTACCACGTCAGAGAAAACGGACGCACGGTCATCATCCGCCACCGCAGCGTCGACTCGGCCACGCTCGCCGAGGTCTTCCACCACCGTTGGTACTTCCCGCCGGCAGAGGTGGAAGCCGCGATCGGCGAGCCGCGGCTGATTCTCGACCTCGGTGCCAACATCGGCCTGTTCGGTGTCGTGGCCAGCTCGCTCTGGCCGGCCGCGCAGATCGTCGGCTACGAACCCGATCCGGCGAACGCAGCCGTGCACGCGCGCACGATCGAGGCGAACGACCTCGGCGAACGCTGGACTCTCGTCACCGAAGCCGCCGGCGCGCATGATGGCCAGATCCGTTTCGTCGCGGGCCTCGGCACGAGCTCGCACGTGCTCGACGTTGGCGACACCTCAGGTCCTGTCGCGCCGATCGTCGTTGCAAAGCGCGACGTGATGGCGGCGATCGCGAGCGCCGACCTGGTGAAGATCGACATCGAGGGCGGCGAGTGGGAGATCCTTGGAGACCCACGGTTCGCCGCCGCTCCGCCGCGCGCGCTCGTCATCGAATATCACCCCGAGGGCTGCCCGGAGGATGACCCGCACGCCGCCGCCGAGCAGGCCCTGTCGGCCGCGGGCCTGCGCACGACACCGATCTGGGAGGGCGCGGACGGCGTTGGGATGCTGTGGGCATCGCGGTCGTGAACCGCGGCACCGGCTGCTAGGCGCCCGGTACCCGCTCGGCGATGGATACCGCCGTCGGGCGGGAGGCGCGGTACCAGTCGATCGTTCGCTCGAGACCGTCACGCAGGCTGGTGCTGGCGCTGAAGCCGAACTCGCGCTCAGCGCGCGTCGTATCGAGCCAGCGGCGCGGCTGGCCGTCTGGCTTCGAGCGATCCCAAATGATCTCGCCGGAGAAACCGACGAGCTCGGCGATCAAATCGGTCAGGGCGGCGATCGAGATCTCGCTGCCCGATCCGAGATTGACGGGCTCCTCGCCCGAGTAGCTCGCGGCGGCTGAGACGATGCCCTCGGCCGCGTCATCGACAAAGAGGAACTCGCGCGACGCTGAGCCGGTTCCCCAGCACACGATTGAGTCGGCGCCGCTCTGGACTGCCTCATCGCATTTCTTGATCAGTGCGGGAATCACGTGCGACGTGCGCTCGTCGAAGTTGTCGCGGGGCCCGTAGAGGTTCACGGGCAGCAGATAGATCCCCTCGAAGCCGTACTGCTGGCGATAGGCCTGCAGCTGTACCAGCAACATCTTCTTCGCCAGGCCGTAGGGCGCGTTTGTTTCCTCGGGATAGCCGTTCCAGAGGTCCTCCTCCCTGAACGGCGCCGGCGCGTGCTTGGGATAGGCACAGACTGTCCCGACGCACACGAATCGCTCGACGCCGGCGCGACGGCTCTCCTCGATCAGCTGGATGCCCATCAGGGCGTTGTCGTAGAAGAACGAGCCCGGGGTGGCCATGTTCGCACCGATGCCACCGACGACGGCCGCGAGGTGAACCACGACATCTGCCCGGGACTCGGCCAGCGCCGTTCGGATCGCGTCGCGCTCGCGCAGGTCACAATCGGCCGATCGCGGCGCGAAGACGTCAGCTACGTCGTGGCTGGCGAGTTCGGCGATCACCCGCTGCCCGAGAAACCCGGAGCCGCCGGTCACTAGCACGCGCCTGCCGGACAAGAGGTCCACTAGGCAATGATATCTGGCGACTTCGGACTGCCAGCGGCTAGGCTCGCGTACGCTAGCCAGTCCGCGATCAACAAGAGGCTGCGCTGCCGGATGGCCATCGATTCCGACCTGAGCATCATCGAGCCAGATCTACTCGACGTCCCGGAGGCCGGCCCGACGGCGATCCGTGGGAGCCTGCTTCGGACCATCGGCTACGTCGCTGGCGTTCTGCTGAGTCTCGTTGCCGTGCCGCTGCTGTTCTCACACCTTGGCGATCGAGATTACGGACGCTATGTCGACGTGATCGCGCTCGTCACGATCGTCCAGGGCATCACGGACGTAGGCCTCGGCCAAATCGGCGTCCGCGAGTTCGCGACGAGGCCGCCGGGCTCGCGCGAGCGCTTGATGCGAAACCTGCTCGGCGTGCGGGTATCGCTGACGAGCCTCGGGATCGTGTTTGCCGCGGCCTTCGCGTTGGCTGCCGGGTACGGTCATGCGGCGGTCATCGGCACGCTGACCGCCGGGGCAGGAATGGTTCTCGCCGTTGCGCAGGGAACATTTGCGGTGCCGTTGGCGGCGCGCCTTCAACTCGGCTGGGTAACAACGCTCGATTTCGCGCGACAGGTCCTCAGCGTGGCCGGCATTGTGCTTCTCGTTCTGGTGGGAGCCGGCCTCCTCCCTTTCCTGATCATTTCGGTGCCCGTCGGACTGGTCGTGCTCGGCGGCACCTTGCTACTCGTGCGCCGCACGATGCCGTTGCTTCCAACGTTTGACCGCGACGAGTGGAGTCTGCTGATCCGCTCGGTCCTTCCGTTCGCTACGGCAATGGTGATCGGCACGCTGTACCTGCGCATCACTGTCGTCCTCGCGTCCGTGTTGGCGAGTCGCACTCAGAACGGCTACTACGCGATCGTGTTCACCGTCGTGTCCGTGCTGATCGCGATTCCGGCGCTCACGGTCGGCTCAACGCTCCCGATCCTCGCGCGCGCTGCTCGTGATGATCACGTTCGACTCGACTACGTGCTGCAGCGCCTCGTCGAAGTCACTCTGATCGCAGGTGTCGGCATCGCCGTTCCCCTGATCGCAGGAGCCGGGTTTGTGGTCAGTGTTCTCACTTCGGGGACGGCGCGGCCAGCGGCGGGCGTGTTGCAGATCGCAGCGATCGCTGTCGTCACGCAGTTCGTGGGAGCGTCTTGGCAATACGGGCTACTGGCGCTGCACCGGTATCGCTCCATGCTCGTCATCAGCGCCGCTGGTCTGGCTGTGAGCGTCTGCCTCACGCTGATTCTGGTTCCCAGCCTCCAAGCCCGCGGCGCCGCCATCGCGTTCGTTGCCGGGGAGCTCGCCGTCGCAGGCTTCGCCTTTGGAGCGTTGCGCGTGGCGCAGCCGACGCTGAAATTCGACTTGCGGGTGCCGCTTTGCGTCCTCTTTGCTGCTGGTCTCGCCCTATGTGTCCTTCTTGTTCCGAGGCTGTCGAGCCTGCCGGCGGCCGTAATCGCATCCGTGCTCTACGCGGGGATGCTTCTGTGCACCCGCGCGATTCCGCGAGAGTTGACCGATGCCCTTCTGCGCCGCCGGCAAGTCTGACGCACGATTAGCGCGGGCGTAGCTCCATTCTGCTCCAGAGCGCGGCGCGCTCGTTAGTTCGAGCGTCGCCGGCAAAGCTCCCGGTTCGGACCGCTCAGCACCGTCTATCCTCGCCCGGTGTTCCAGCGCGTCGACAGGCTGCTCCGCCGATTACTTGGCGAACCTGCCTACCCTCCTCGTGGCCGCATGGTGTCGCATTGGACCCTCTTCGTCGCGCGCGAGGTTGGGCGTCGGCGCGGTCTCTACGAATACCGACTTAGGAACAGCAGCCTACGGTTGGCGCTGCGACACGGCACGGGTGACGCGGCGACGCTCACCGAGGTATTCCACCTCCGCTACTACGAGCCGCCAGCTGAGATTGCGCAGGCAATCGGCGATCCGCGGCTGATCATTGACCTGGGTGCCAATGTCGGCTTCTTTGGTGCGTTTGCCTCAGAGCGTTGGCCTAACGCGCAAATCGTGGCCTACGAGCCGGATCCGTCCAACGCCGCCGTCCACGCGCGCACTGTGGCGGCCAACAAGCTTGCCGACCGCTGGTCGCTGGTGCCGGCCGCCGCCGGTGCCAGCGACGCCGATGTGCGGTTTGTCCCGGGCCTTGAGGCGTTGTCACACGTGGCCGCATACGGCACGCCTGAGCTGCCCACCGAGGTCTCCGTGAAGATGCATGACGTCCTGCCGCAGATCTGCGGTGCCGACCTCGTGAAGATGGACATCGAAGGCGGGGAGTGGGAGATACTGCTGGATGAGCGCCTGCGCCGCGACCCCCCGCGGGCGATCGTGCTCGAGGTGCACCCACAGAACTGCCCGGACACCGATCCGCTGACGGCAGCCGACCTCGCCCTCAAGGCCGCCGGCTTGGAGACGTCCACGATCTGGGCGCGCGATGACGGGCACGCGATGCTCTGGGGCTGGCGCAGGGTCCGTGGAAGCTAGAACTGGGAATCGCCCCACTCGGTTGGCCCGTTGACGAGCGCGGAATATCATCGTTGCGTGAAGTTCCTCCTCACTGTCGAGTGCCGGACCGAGACGCTCAGCGAGCGCGTCGGTGTGGCACTGCGTGCCAGCTAGCCATGCCCCGCGCGCTTCGTCCTGTGCTCGACGGCCCTGGTCTGAGGACCCTCGCCGAGTTGCTCGAACGTCCGCTGTGCGCGATCGACGTCGGCTGTCGTGATGGCGTGCGCCCGGAATGGCGCGCCCTTGGGCCGTACGGCTCACTGATCGGCTTTGATGCCGACGAGGAGGAATGTGCGCGCCTCAACGCTGCCGCGCTCCCCGGCCACGAGCGCTACGAGCCGGTGGTTCTCGCTGCGTCGAGCGGAGAGGCCCCGCTCTACCTGACCGCTGATCCCCAGTCCGCGTCGCTTTACCCGCCGAACGCGGAGGCTGTGGGCCGTCATCCCGAGCTGTGGCGGCATGCGCCCCAGGGCACCACGATGGTGTCAACGACGACGCTCGACGCGTGGGCCGAGGACGCGGGGAGCCGGCCGATCGACGTGCTCAAGGTCGACGTCCAGGGCGCGGAGCTCGACGTCCTGCGCGGCGCCGAGCAGAGCCTTGCATCGGTGCGCGCGCTCGAGCTGGAGGTCGAGTTTCAGGCCCTCTACGTCGGCCAGCCGTTGTTTGGCGATGTCGATGCATACCTGCGAGAGCGCGGCTTCATCCTTTGGCGCTTGCGCGACATCGCTCACTGCGGTCTGACGAAGTCGCGCCGCGACGAAGCCGCATTCATCGTCGGAGATGCCTCCGAAACCACCCGCGTCGGCGGGCAGATCACCTGGGCCAACGCGGTCTACGTGCGCGAGGAGCTGGGTGATCCAGGCCAGCAGGTGTCGTGGGACACGAGCACGCTGGATGCGTGCGTGGCCGGGATGTTCGACCTCGCGGAGCTCACCGAGTTGGCGCTCGAGCGAGCGGTGGCCTCAGCTCCCGCGGGGCCGCGACGCGTCATTTCACGCCAGCTGTCACGCGTACGTCGCCGCGCCAATCAACGGCGCCTGCACGGCTTGTTCTGGGGAGCTCCGCAACACGCCAACGGCTTCGTCAGGGCTCGTATCCGCCGCTCGGACACGAGCTGAGCGCGATTTCATGCCCCGCGCTCGTCGATGATGCGGGCATAGATCTGCAGGTGTCGCTCGGCGACGGCAGCGGGCGTCAGGTTCTGCCGCCAGTACTCGTGCCCCGCCTGTCCGAGCGAGCGAGCCCGCTGTGGCTCGTCGAGCAGCGAGCCCACCGCCGCGGCGAAGGCTGCGCCGTCGGGGGCTGAAACCAGTCCGCCGCCAGCGGCTGTGACCAGCTCGCTGAGCACGGGTATGTCAGCGACTACGACCGGCACCGCCTGACTCCACGCTTCGCCGACGACAAGCCCGAACGACTCGCTGATCGACGGCAGGCACAGAACATCGGCACGGATCAGCCAGCGCGCGCGGTCGGCGTCGGAGACACGGCCGATGTCGAGGACGCGACTGTCGCGTAGCGGGATCTCGGCACCCGGCCCGACGAATGCGAATCGCGCCGACGGGTGGCGCTCCCAGACACGTGGAATCGCATCGAACAGGACCTCGAGGCGCTTGTTCGGACGTCGCTGGCCGAGAAAGACGATCAGTGGGCTGTCACCGTGAGCGCCAGCGCTCGCCTCTTCCCGCTCGGCCGGCGTGAGCGGGGCGGCGGCGTCCGGTACCGGCAGCCCGATGATTTCGAGCCGCTGCACGTCCACGCCCACAGCGCGGTAGAGCACGGCGTCTGCTCGTGTGGTCGCGAGCACCGCGTCGGCGCGGCGGTATGCGCGCGCTGAGCCCGAGTCATGCCCCCACTCCCCGGGGTGGGCAAACGGGGAGATTGCCGCCGGCTTGCCGAGCCGGTGTGCCGTCTCGACCGCGGCGACCGCAAGGACCTCCGCACCGAGCACGTGCACGACATCGGCGTCGGCCAGCAGCGGCTCGAGCGTGCCGCGAACGATCGCCGCGTAATAGCCCGATGTGTGGGCGCGAAGCCACAATCGTGACACGCGACCGCCCAGCGGGATCAGCTCGGCCCCGAGCGGCAGTAGCAGCGCTCGCCGTCGCCGCGACGGCCGGAACTGCACGACCGGCGCGCCGTCATGCACGAACGGTGCGAACCGTTGGCGCTCGCGGATTATGTGAGTCATCCGCCCGAACCGCGTCTCGTCGACGCTCTGGGCGACGATCGTGACCTGGTGGCCGCGGTCCATGAAGGCGCGGCTGAGATTCGTCGTCACGCGCTCGACTCCACCGACCGACGGCCAATACTGGCGCGTGACCAAGGTGATGTTCATTTCAGTAGAGGTCCTCGCAAGCTCGGCGCAGCCTAATGATGCAAACGCGCGCGTCCTAGCCTTGCGAGTGGATTCGCCAGCAACTGCCCGTGGTCGCGGGACACGCAAAGACGAACGGTGCGACCGGCACCTCGGGCTGTGTGAGGCTTGACATCGGTGGCGGCTCAGCCGTTTGCGTTTGCGTCGCCGAGCAGGCCGTCGTAGGCAGCGGCCACGCGCTCGGCAGCGGCTCCTGTTGAATAGATCTGCGAGTGCGACTGGGCGGCAGCCACCCGGGTCGGATCGTCGGGCTGCGTCAACTGCTCGTGGAGCAGCTGCGCGAGCGCCGGCCAGTCTCCTGGAGCGAAGTGTCGGGCGGCGGTCCCCGTGACCTCCGGGATCGCACCAGATCTACTGGCGAGGATCGGTGTGCCAGCAGCCATTGCCTCCGCAAGCACCATGCCGAACTGTTCCTCCCATGACCATGTCGACAGGCTGGCGAGGACCATGCACGCCGCGCCGGCATAGACGGCCGGCATCTCCTCGTAGGGAATGAAGCCGCGAAACTCGATGGCGTCGGCGATCCCGAGCTCGCGTGCGTATTCCCGCAGGCGGCGTTCTTCGGGTCCGCTACCGACGATGCACAGGCGCACGGTTCGGGCCGCCGCGTCGTCGCTGTTGCGCTGAGCATCACGCATTAGCGCGACTGCCCGCATGACGTCCTGATGTCCCTTCTCCCAAACCAGGCGCCCGGGCGAGATGATCAGCGGCGGCTCGGCCGCCGCGCGTGTCGTGCGCCCAACGCCAAAGCGGTCGGTCGCGACGCCCGGTGGGCAGACCTGCACTCGCTCTGCCGGGACACCCTCCAGCAGCAGCGCGGTGCGGGCGCGCTCGGTCGCGGCAAGGAACAGGTCTGTGGCGGCAATCGTCTGTCGTCGGTAGGCGCGCGTGCGAACGTTGCGGTAGGCATCGAGCAATGGGATCGTCTCCCAGACGGTCAGCACGAGTCGGAAGCCGAGCGACGCCTTCAGGCGCGCGGCCTGCATGCTGTACCAATAGCCAAGCTCCTGGGAGTGGACGATCTGCGCCCCGCGCAGCGCACCGCGCAGCCCTAGGTAGCGATCCCCAGGCGCGCGCACTGCCAGATCGCCGAGCTTGCCTGGCGGCAGCAGGTCGCGCAGCGTCCACACCCGTCGGCTCGCGAGTGGCACCGACGCCGTGTCAAACCAGCCACGGCCGCTGCGCAGGAAGCTGACCGCGTAGCGTTCGGAGAGAGGCGGTTCGAGCCACGGTCGCAGCTCCCACGGATTGGCCTGGTGGCCGCGCACGATGACGACTGCCGGTCGTTCCTGCGTACGCGCCTGTGCTTGGCTCTCTGACACGAGCTCAACATACCCAGATCGGTGGCCGCGTCGGACCCGCATCAGCTGGCACCCGAGGGTTCGACTACGCTGACGCGTCTCGTGCGAATTGCAATTGACGCCCGTTCGGCTGCCGAGACGGACGCCGGCCGCGGGCGTTTCCTCCGCGGGATATTGACCGGCTTATCGCGTCTGGATGGCGATCACGAGTTCCTCCTTTATGCGCGTGAGCCGTGGCCGTCATCGGTTCTGGACGATCGCTTTGTCTGGCGGACGTTCGACGCGCCGGGATTGGCATGGCCGCTGCGTGCCGGCGCACAGATGTCAGCGTCCTCCGAGGTTGGGCTCGCTTCCAGTAGCTATGCGCTCACCGCGCCGTGGCGCATTCCTGGTGCGGCGATCGTGCACGACTTCGCGCCGTTCCACCGTGGCCTGAAGACCCCTCGTGGTGCGCTCCTCGAGCGCCTCACGCTCCCGATCGCCGTCCGCCGCTGCCAGGCCCTGATCTCGATCTCCGAGACCACTCAGCGGGAGCTCGTCGAGCGCTTTCCGGCGGCCGCCCCCAAGTCGACGTTTGCCCACCCCGCGGCCGATAGCCTGTTCTCCCCTGAGGCCGGTCCAGACGACGAGGCGATCCTGCGCCGCCACGGTCTGCGTCGCCCGTTCGCACTGGCGACCGGCACGCTGGAACCGCGAAAGAACCTGGTCCGCCTGATCGACGCCTTCACGTCGCTCGACGAGCGCGAACGTCGCGGCTGGACGCTCGCGCTCGCTGGCGCGAGCGGATGGCATACCGACACAACCTTCGCCTCGGTTGCCGCGCACGCTGACCTCGTACAAACCCTGGGCTTCGTTCCAGATGAGGAGCTCGCCTGCCTGTACCGGAACGCCGAGGTCTTCTGTTACGTGTCGCTCTACGAGGGCTTCGGGATTCCCGTGCTGGAGGCGATGCAGTCGGGGACCGCGGTGCTGACCTCCTCGATATCGAGCATGCCGGAGGTGGGCGGCGAGGCCGCCCGCTACGCTGACCCGCGTGAGGTTGCAGACATCCGCCGCGGCCTGTCGGAGCTTCTCGGAGACGAGCAATTGCGTGCACGCTGCGCCGCCGCCGGCATCGCCCGCGCCGCCGGCTTCGACTGGACCGCGAGCGCAGCCAAGGTTCTGGCGACGTTAGAGGGGCTCGCCGCGGCGGCCCAGTAGCCATACGTTGCGCCGAAGCCCAGGGAGCATGGCCAGCGCGACGAACAGGCGCGGCCGGCGCTTGCGGCGCGTCCGAGCCGAGATGATCCCGACGCCCGGCAGCACCGACTCGTAGCCGAGCCGCTGGATCGCGAAGCCCTGGTCGGCGAACAGCAGGCGGAAGCTCTTGCGCGTGAAGGGCCGGCGGTGCGTGTAGTCATCCCAGACCCAGCGCTGGGCGTCCGGGGAGGAAGCGAACACGTTGCCGCCGGGGCGCAGAACGCGGTGGGCTTCGCGGACGAGCGCCACCGGATCGGCAACATGCTCGAGCACGTCCTTGAGTACGACTGCGTCGAATGCGCCGTCGGGGAAAGGGAGCTGCTGATCGGCATTGCCGAGGACCGCGTTGCGTCCGAGCGCAACGGCCTGCGCCACCGCATCAGCCGAGCCGTCGATGCCCGTGTAGTGCGGAAAGTACTGAGCGAGCCAGGCCGTGCCGCAGCCGATGTCGAGCAGCGCTGCGTCGGGCGAGAAGTGGCGCGTGACGTCGCGGTAGTACCCCGGCTGCTCGTGCCAGTCGAAATAGCCCACGAAGGCGCGTACCGTAGCATCTGCGCCTTGTCTGTCCCGGAGCACGTCGCACTGAACGCGCTCTTTCTTGCACCGGGCGTGTCCGGCGGTCCCGAGACCTACCTGCGGGGGCTGGCACCGGCACTCGCCTCCGAGTTCCCGGAGCTGCGGCTGACGGTCGTGACGACTCGGTCGGGCGCCGCCTTCCTTCGTGAGCTGGGCTTCGCGGACTTTGCCGAGGTCCGGGCGGTCGCAGTCGAGGATGGCCAGCGTGTGCGTCGGGCTCTCGCCGAGCAGCTGTTGCTGCCGCGGATCGCACGTGGCACCGGTGCCCAGCTGATCCATAGCCTTGCCAGCACAGCACCGCTCTACCCACGGCTACCGGCTGTGATCACCTTGCACGACCTGACCTTCATGCGAACCCGCACGTTTGGCGTCGTGACGACGTTCGGCATGCGGCACGTCATCGTCGGTGCGGCACGTCGCGCCGACGTGCTCCTCGTCGGCACCGCGGCCGCGCGCGACGAGATCTGCGAGACGGTCCCACTCGACCCGGCTCGCTTCATCGTCGTACATCATGGTCGCGGTCGCTCGGCGTCACCGCATCCCGCATCCGAGGATGAGCTCCGCAGTCGCTATCGGCTCGAGCGCGCGCGCGTTGTCCTATGCGTCGGCGCCAAGCGGCCGCATAAGAATCAGGAGGTCCTCATTCGAGCTGCCACGCAGCTCGACAGCAACGTCGTGCTGATGCTCGTCGGTCACGCGGAGCCCTACGAGACCAGGCTACGAGCGATCGCGGCGGAGCTGGGCATTGCGGACAGAATCCGCTTCGTCGAGCCTGTCGCTGACGGCGAGCTCGAGGGCATCTGGCGCGTGGCCGACTGCTTCGCGTTCCCGACGCTGGGCGAGGGGTTCGGACTTCCCCTGCTCGAGGCGATGGAGCACCGGCTCTCGGTCGCCTGCTCGGACCTGCCAGTGCTGCGCGAGGTCGGCGGAGAGCTGCCGTTCTTCTTCGACCCCCACTCGCCCGACGACGCCGCCCGCGCGATCCGACTCGCCCTCGGCGACACCGCGAGAGCAGCCCACGGCCCCGCTCACGCGGCGCAATTCAGCTGGTCGAACTCGGCTCGCGGCACCTATGCGGGCTACGAGCGTGCGCTGGCGGTGGCGTGACGTGCACGTAGGCCTGAATCTGATCTTCCTTGTGCCCGGTCAGACCGGCGGCATGGAGGTGGTGGCCCGCGAGACGATTCCTGCCCTTGTCGACGCGGCAGCACCAGGCACGCGAATCACGGCGTTTGTCAGTCGAGACGCCGGCACGGGACCATGGGGGGAACTGATTGAACGAGTGGAGGTCCCGGTCCGCGCGTCGAACCGCCTCGAGTGGGTTCGCGGCGAGCAACAGCTGCTGCCGCGGCTCGCCGCACGGGCGGGCGTCGACATCGTCCACTCAATGGCATCGACAGGGCCTGTCTGGGGCCGCTTCGCGCGTGTGGTGACCGTGCACGACCTGATCTACCGCCACCTGCCGGAGGCTCACGAAGGCTGGCGCGCCCACGGGATGCGGGTTCTGGTTCCACTCGCGGTGGCGCGCTCGGACCGGGTCATCGCCGTCTCGCAGGCGACGAAGCAGGACGTCGTCAACTACCTTGGCGCCCCGCCCGACAAGGTCGACGTCGTCTACTCGGGACCTGGCGCGCCGCCCACAACAGCGCCCCTCGCCGAGCACGAGCTGCGCGAGCGTTTCGATCTGGACGAGCGTCGCGTTCTGCTCACGCTGTCGGCCAAGCGCAAGCACAAGAACCTCGAGCCGCTGCTTGAGGCTGTGGCGAGGCTCGAATCGCGGCCGCTCCTTGTCCTCGCCGGCTATCCGACAGAACACGAGGCCGAGCTGCGCGCACGGGCGGACACGCTCGGCATAGGTGGCGATGTGCGCTGGCCGGGATGGCTCTCGTCGGCCGAGGTCGAGGGCCTTTGGGCGATCACGAGCGGCTTCGTCTTTCCGTCGTTGTATGAGGGCTTCGGCTTGCCCGTGCTGGAGGCGATGACCAGGGGCGTGCCGGTGGCGTGCTCGAGCACGTCCGCCACCGGGGAGATCGCCGGCGACGCGGCGCTGCTCTTCGATCCGTCAGACCCGGGCGCGATAGCGGTTGCGCTTGAGCGCCTGCTCGCGGGTGGCGCCGAGGTCGAGCGCCTGAAACGGGCCGGCACCGCGCGCGCCGCCGAGTTCACCTGGCGGCGGACCGCCAACGGGCTGCTCGACAGCTACGGGCGCGCGCTCGCGTCTCGGTAGAGCGCGAGCACCCGCTGTAACGAGGCTTCGGCCGAGATGCGGGCAGAGTTGCGCGCGAACCAGTCGCGGGTGCTCGTTCGCATCGCCGGACCGGCCTCATGAATCGCGATGATTGCCGCTGCGAGATCCTCGGCTGTTGCGGACGGTGCGACGACGCCGTTGATGCCTTCCTCGATCAACTCCACTGCGGCGTTGTCAGGACCCTGAACGACAATGCTCGGTACGCCGCACGCCGCCGCTTCCACGACGACCATCCCGTAGCCCTCCCGTCGCGACGGCAACAGCATGCAAAGACTCCGGCGCAGGGTCTCGTGGAGCTCCTCTCGTTCCGTGAATCCGGGCGCGGCGATCATCACGTCGGGCCTGAGGCGTTCGATTGCTGCGCGCAGTGCATCGCGCTCGGGTCCGTCGCCGAAGATCACCCCAGACAGGCCTGGCACGCGCTCGGCTGCGAGGGCGACGGCCGGGATGACTGCCAGGACACGCTTTTCCGGGATCAGGCGGGCGGCAAAGGTGACGAGCGGCTGGGCCTCGATCGCGGGTTCGGGTTCGAGCGGGCCAACGTAGAGGCCTGGGAGCACTTCCAGCTCACCCACGAACCCCTCGGATCGCAGCCGTGCGGCGTGTAGCTGCGAGTAGCACAGTGCGCGCGAGCGTATGCGCGCGCACGCGCGTTGCACCCCCCACCCGACGCGTCCAGCGATCGGCCCGAGATACTCGATCCAGTAGCTCAGTGACCAGACTTCGACCCACTCGACGATAAGCGCGTAACGCCGCGAACGGCGGGCTGCCGCCACCGCGAGCAGCGGAAAGTACGGAAACGAGGAACTGTGGACGACGTCGTACTCGCGTCCGTGGCGCAGGAGATGCAACAGGGCACCTAGCCCGAAGCGCAGCGGCGGTGCGATCCGCCGACGCCCAGTGCTCGTGTAGAGCGGCATCCGCGGCCCGGCCGCAACCACTCGCACGCCGCTGATCGCCGGCGCCTCGTCCCACTGGCGCAGGGTCAGGTAGGTCACCTCATGGCCGGCAACGGCGAGGCCTTCAGCGAGATCGCGATACCAGCGCTCCGCGCCGCCGACGGTATACGGGTACAGGCAGTCATAGACGATGCAGACACGCACGGGCGGCAGCATCGCAAACGTTCTCTAGACTCGGCTCTACGCCGTGGCGCTACCCGTGTAGCTGCTGCGCGTTCTAGGCCTCGAGGGATCAAGCAAGCGCCGTGAGCACAACCAAGCAGAGACAGGCTGCGTCCCGCCGGCCGGCGGGCGGCGCTACGGCGCCGCTTGTGTCGGTTGTCATTCCCTGCCTCAACGAGGAGGAGAACATCGAGCGCTGCGTGCGCGCTGCCCGCGAGGCGCTCGACGCTGCCGGGCTGAGCGGCGAGGTGATCGTCGTCGACAACGCATCGACAGACCGCAGCGCTGAGCTCGCCGAGGCTGCGGGAGCGACCGTCCTGTTCGAGCCGAGGCGCGGCTACGGCAGCGCCTACCTCGCCGGCTTCGCTGCCGCACGCGGTAAGTACATCGTGATGGCCGACGCCGACCTGACCTACGACTTCGGCGAGATCCCGAAGTTCGTGGCTCAACTGGAGGCCGGCGCGCAACTCGTGATGGGCAACCGGATGAACAACATCAAGCCGGGAGCGATGCCGTGGACGCACCGCTACATCGGCAACCCGCTACTGACCGGCGTCCTGAACCTGTTCTTTCGCACCGGCGTCAGCGACGCGCACTGCGGGATGCGTGCGCTGCGCAGCGACGTGCTCGACACGCTCGATCTGCGCACCACCGGAATGGAGTTCGCCTCGGAGATGGTGATCCGCGCCGCGAAGGCGAAGCTGGCGATCGCCGAGGTCGAGATCGAGTACCACCCGCGAGGCGGCGAGTCCAAGCTCTCGCGCTTCCGCGACGGCTGGCGTCATCTGCGCTTCCTCCTGATCCACAGTCCGACCTACCTCTTCATCATCCCGGGCTTCGTACTCGCAGGTTTGGGGGTTCTCGCCTCGGGCACGGTCGTGGCGCACATCAGCGTGCTCGGGCGCAACTGGGATCTTCATGCGTTGATCGCCGGCGAGCTGCTGACGATCATCGGCACCCAGGTGCTCGCGCTGGGTCTCTGTGCCCACGCCTACGGGACGTATTTCATGGGCGAGCGGGACGCCTGGTTCGACGCGATGCGAGCGCGGTTTCGCCTCGAACACGGACTCGCCCTCGGCGGCGCGATCACCCTGGCCGGGTTCGTGACGGCGATCGTAATCGTCATCCGTTGGATCAACCACGGCCTCGGCCCGCTCTCGGAGGAGAACTCGGCGATCGTCGCCTCCGAGCTCCTGATCGTCGGCCTGCAGATCTTCTTCTCGTCGTTTCTGCTCAGCATCCTTGGCCTGCGACGGCGCGACGAGCGCTAGGCTGTCGATGCTCGCGTTGCATTGCGGACTTGGGGCCGGAAAGCCGATCGCGCCGCGGTGGTCGAGGCACCGCCGCGTTTGCGGGGCCGCGGCGGCACGTGACGCCTGAGCAGCAGTCCTCGCAGCTGCGAGTCGCCTTCGTCGGTCAGAGCGTGTACTTTCGTCAATGCTCGCTCGAACAGCCGGCTGAGGGAGTTCAGCCGACGTTCGTCGACTTTCGCGCGGGAGCTCCGCCGCTGCCGCTGCTCGCCAAGTTGCAGGAACTCGATCCGGATCTCGTGCTGGTGTTCCGACCGGAGATCATCCCCCACGCGCTGTTCGACCAGCTGAGGGCTGTGACCGTGGGCTATCTCACGGAGCCGCTGCCGCGCGACGGCGGGCGCAAGCACCGCGATCTGCGCCAGCGCCTGTACTGGCTCGGGCAGGTGGATCCGGGCAACTTCGATCGCGTCATCTCATTCGATCCGCTGATCGCCGAGACGGCGGCCAACGTGCTCCCGGTCTGGCGATCACTCGCGCTGCCCGTGGCGGACAGCCTGTTCATGGCATTGCGTCGCCGATCCGAGCCGGCACGGTTGCTGTTCGTCGGGCGCTCGACGGCTCATCGCGAGAAACTGCTCGCGCCGGTCAAGCAGGCGTATCCGATTGCGCACTTCGGTCATGGTCTATTCGGAACGCAGCTATATGGCGTCCTGGCCGCGGCCGACGTTCAGCTCAATCTGCATAACCATCCCTACCCATCGTTCGAGAACCGGGTCTGCAGCGCGATGGCGGCCGGGCACCTCGTGATATCCGAACCGCTCAGCCCAAGCCATGGCCTCGGCGCCGGCCGGCACTACCTCGAGGTCGACACGCCGCAATCGCTGCGCGCGCTCGTCGACGAACTGTCGGGCGACGCGGATGCCTACGCCGACGTCCAGGCAGCCGGCCGCCGCGAGGCGGAGAACTTCCGGGCGTCGCTCGTCTACCCGCAACTTATGCGCGATGCGCTCGCGGACGTCGCGGCCGGACCCGGGCGACGAGCGGGGGCCGGCTCGTGATGTCACGCCTGCGGGTAATCCAAGCGCGCTCTCGCCGGGCATTCGAGCGCGGCTTGAGCATCTGGCGTGCGAACAGCTCGCCCGCCAGTGTCACACGCGTCGACATTCTCCTGGTCGGCGCGCTGATCGCGGGCTTCTCGCTCGCCTATTCCATCTATGCGCTGCGCGTCGGGAGCTTCCAAAACGACGAGCAGCACTACATGCAGATCGCACGCTACATCCCGGCGCATTTCCCCAGCGCGCTGTTCTCCATCCCCGGCTACGGATACATCGACGGGATCGGCCAGCGCTTGGACATCTACGTACTGTCGATCCCATTCTCCTTTCTGAGCGGTCCGGGAGCCTTCGAGCTCGGCCACGTCATCCAGTGCGTCCTGTTTGCGAGCACGTCGCTTCCCGTATTCCTCTTTGCCCGTCGGGCCGGGCTTGGGCGGGTTGCGGCGCTGCTCGCCGCAGCCCTCTGCGTGATCGTTCCTTGGGGCGTCGACGCAACCTCCTTCCTTGCCGAGCCGGCGGCCTATCCCGCCTACGCCTGGGTCCTAAATACGACCTGGTTGGCGACGACCAGCCCCTCGCTGCGACATGACGGCGCAGCGATTGTCGCCCTGCTGGTCGCAGCGCTGGCACGCACCGAGCTGCTCGGTATGGCGCTGATCCTTCCGCTCGCGATCATTTGGCAGGAGTGGAGCGTTGGGCTGGCCGATGTGCCCCGGCTGCGTCGGGCTCGTGCGCTAATCCCTCGCCTGTGGGCGCGTCACCGGACGCTTACCGCGATTGTCGCAATTGCACTGCTTGTCGGGATCGTCAACACGCTGGGACTGCTGCCCGGTGGTGGGCTCGGCGCGCTGACAGGGCACTACGGCCTGCCGAGCGACGTGCCGCTCTCGTATATCTTCGTGGGCTACCGCTACGTTCTCGCTCGAGTCGCGGTCGGCACCGGTTTCCTGGCTATGGCGTTGGCGATCCCGTGGACGCTTTCGCAGCTGGCGCGGCCTCGCGACGGCCGACAGCAGGCGACGGCGGCGGTTTGCCTGCTCGGCGGCGCCGTGATCCTGCTGGCGGTGATCAGCAACGCACCTGCCTCTGACGAGCGCTACGGCATGTATCTGACGGTGCCGATCGTGCTGTCGGCCGTCTGGGCGCTGAGCGACTGGGCTCGCACCCCTCGGCTGAGCATGACCGCCGCTGCCGCGTTGCTGACCACCACATTGGCCGTCGTCGCCCTCGTCGCGAGCGTTGCCTGGCCGCCGATGCTGAGCGACTACGACTGGTTCACCTACCCGGCAGCGATCTTCTATCAGCGCGTACTGCTGACGCACGCCGACCTTCTGCAACTGCCGATTGTCTCCGCGAGCACGGTCGTGTACGCCCTGGTCGCAGTCGGAACGCTTCTGTTCCTGGCCGTCTCGAGTCGAGCTCGTGGGATGCGTCCCGCGGCGGTCCTGATGGCGACCGCGCTGGTCGTCGTTTGTGCCACGGAGACGCTGTACACGCTCACCAAGTACACGGAATCGCCGGCCGGTGGCGGTGCGGCCGCGTCACTCCGCTCGTTCGTGGATGAAGCGGTCCCGAGCGGCACGAACGTCGGTGCTTTCGGCGTCGGCTTGGGGTCGACGAGCGAATACCTGGCGATCTGGAATGCGGTCGAGTTCTGGAACACCACGGTTGATCGCGGTGTCTACCTGCAGAGCCCGGGCTATCTGCCATTCCCGCTGGGCGGCGACGCATTGAGTATCGAGCTTCAGAACCCGAGCGGCCGGTTGGTCAGCCTGTCACCGGGGTTGCCGGTGCCCCGCTACATGCTCGTGCCCGCACTGGGTACAAACAACGTCGGCCTGAACGGCAAGCTCGTCGTGGCGTCACCGTGGGTCGCGCTCGATCTTCTGCACCTCAGCTCGCCGCCACGCGTCGACTGGACCGAATATGGAGCGGGGCCCAACGGCAACCTGACATC
>Ga0302184_10000203_pt1 | contig 39884 bp, 48 predicted proteins | sample I_Palsa_N3_3_FD_200233 | JGI IMG/M metagenome (GOLD analysis project Ga0302184, IMG submission 200233) | Peat permafrost microbial communities from Stordalen Mire near Abisko, Sweden - I_Palsa_N3_3 | ecosystem: Environmental > Terrestrial > Soil > Palsa > Peat permafrost | place: Sweden...
GCGTTCCTGCCCGGTCCAGCCGGCCCAACCCCCAGCTCAAGCCCGGCCCCGTCCGGCGCGGCCGCCAGCCAGCCCATCACCGTCCTGTACGGCGAGTACACCGGCGACGAGATCGCCGGCTCCAACCCGGCGATCAACGAGATGGTCAAGATCGGCCTGTGGATCGAGCTCGAGGTCGCGGTCGGGTTCCTGGCCGGCCTCGGCCTCGGCTCGCTCACCGGCCAGCGAACCCTGACGATCATCGTGCTGATCGGACTGGAAATCATCGTGACCCCGATCCTGGCCGCCCACGTGATCCCCTACTTCATCGACGGCCAGCGACTCGCCGTCGGTATCGCCCTGGACCAGCTCCGCCCGGCCGCCCTGGGCGCCGCGGGCCCATCGGGCGGCGCCCCCGGCGGCCCCGGCCATGTCCTGTTCGGCGGCCGCGGAGCCCTCGATATCCCGCTCATGCCCACCTGGGCGATGATCTCCGTAATCATCGGCTGGATCGTCGGCTGGTCCGTCACCGGCGCCTGGCGGATGATGACCCGCGACGCCTGACCGTGATAGTGCCAAGGCCACGTAGTTAACGCCTGAACGGGGTGTCAAGGTCCGGGCGCAGCGACGATGTTGATGTCGAGGGTGGCTTGCAGCTGTGCCGGCTGATATTTGGGCCTCGGGCCTGGAATATTTCAGACCGCACGTTCGACGATGCGGGGACTGGCGCGCAGACGTCGGCCGGATAGCAGGTTGTCTAGCACGCGGCGGCCGACGGCGCCGGTCAGGTCGATGACGGCGCCGGCGATGATGCTGGCGGCCTGGGTGAGCAAGTTGCGGGCGGGGCTCAAGGCGATGGCGAGGCTGCCGCGGCCGGGGTCGGTGCGACCGGCGGCTTCGATCGCGCCGGTGATTGATTCTTCCCTCATGGTGACGCCGATGAGGCGGGCCGGCGCTGGACCGTGAGGCCCTGACCGCCCCAGCCGCCTCTGGCGTCACAGGGCTGGCGCCGCTGGCATACCGGGCACTGCAAGGGAATGTCATGGTTGTGGCAACGTACGTAAAAGAGCCATCTTGGATAAATCCCCCAACCGTCCGGCCAGGCCAGCGCGCCGTCTGGTGATCGAGGGCTGTGTATCAGTTCTGAACGGTGCTCCTCGACGCCGCTCTACCTGTCGCAGCGCGGAGAGCCCACCGGCACTCATTACACGGCACGAAAGTGCCGGGTGATGCGCTAACGCGAAGCTCGGGTGGAAGCCTGCGAGGCGCCGGTTGGAAACCGGCGGGATGTCCGTCGCCATGACTGGGGCGAGTGCTGCATACTCGGCGGTGTGAAAGACCCCTTTGACTTCCAGGCGCTGCGGATTCAGCAGCCAGGAAGGCTGCTGCCCGACCGCGCGAAGTACGAGATCTTCAACGCTGACCGGCAGTTGCTGGCGACCGCCACCGAAACCGACAGCCACACCCGGCTGAAGCTGCTCAGCAAGTCGATGCCCGACACCCGCGCAATCGCGGTCATCACCGCCGCAGGCGAGCCAGTCGGCTTCTTGGTCAAGCAGAGCAGCGAGTGGATCACCGAGTTCCGGGGACCCGGGAGCGAGCTGATCGGCCGGATCCGCACCGGAGCCACCAGGCGCACCTATACCCTGCTCGGCGATCAGGACCAGGCCGTGGGCCAGGTGACCGGCGACCTGGCGCTCAAGCACTTCTCCGTCACCGGCACGGACGGCGCCGTGTTCGCGCGGGTGCGCAAGACCTGGGCCGGGCTCACCAAGGAGATGCTCACGCCTCTTGATCACTACACGGTGGAATTCACCGGCCCCGTCTCGCAGCCGGCCCGCACGCTGACCGTCATGATGCCCATCGTGCTGGACCTGACCCTGTACGGACCCGTCTGAGTACAAGATCTCTTCGCCTTCTTCCAGGAACAGCCCGCCTGCTGCGCTTTCGGTGTACACGATGCTCTGGTCGGCCGGGTCGGGGAACTCCAGCACGACGAACGAGCCGTCCATGCCGGGATGGCGCCCGCGTCGAACGGGATGGCCTGGATGGTGGTGTTCGGCGCCGCTGCCGCCTCGTGCAGCCGGGCGAGCTGGCTTCGCATGACCTCACGGCCGCCAACCAGGCGCGCCGGGCGGCGGCCTCGTCGATGATCGCCCCAGATCGCGTCCAGCCGGCCCGTGAATGCCCCTCTACTAGGAAGAGAGATCTTTGATAAATCCCCCCACCGTCCGGCCAGTCCAGCGCGCCGCCTGGTGATCGAGGCCACCTTCACGACGTGATTCCTGGCTGCGGGCTGGGGCCGGGAGGCGTGGCCACCAGGCCTTTGCCGCACACAGGCCCGGTAGGGGGAGCGTGCCAGCTGTGTGCCACGGTGGCCTGCCCGCCCGCTGACCATCGAGGCCACGGTGAGCGCGTGATCGCCCCGCCCCCGCCGCTGGACGTCACAGCCGCTGGACGTCACAGCCGCCGCAGAACAGCGCTGCCGCCACGCCAGGTGGAGGGGTTCTCCGGTTACCGCGGTGGATCCGGGCTCCGCGGCGGATCCGGTGCCCGGGGATACCCCGGATCAACCACCAAGCCCGGATCAACCACGATAATCCGCGCCTATAAGCCCCAAAAGGGACGAAAAGCCCGCCCGGCGACCGAGCGGGGCACCGCAGCCCGGGGCAGGCAGCACCCGAGCCCGGCCAGAGGGGGGCCGGTGGCACCCGCCCCCCAGGCAAGACGCGCGATCCCCGCGAGAAAATGGCAGCTCACCCGGAAGAGTGGGCACGTTGCCACAACCATACGAACGCCGCGCGCTTATCCGCCTCCGCTAAGGGGCCTGTGGGGCCTGAGTTACTAGTGGTGCGCCAGATCGCGTCCAGCCGGCCCGCGAATTCCCCTCTACTAAGGACGAATGGGTAGAATGCCACATTCATCGAATACCTGAGCGATAGTGCGAGCAGCGGGTGTGGTTGGTGGTGTGAGCGGGGCGGGTGGGCTGAGCCGGTACGACGGAGGGCCGGGTACGACGGAGGGCCGGGACGGGCAGGGGCCGGGGGGGCTAGCGGAGGGCTAGCGGGTGCTAGTCCCCCTTGTGCCAGCTCAGCAGGTCGCCCCTGGCTGGCAGTCGAGCGCCTCGCACAGCCTGGTCAGCGTGCTGAACCTGATCGCCTTGGCGCGCCCGTTCTTCAGGATCGACAGGTTCACGATGGTGACCCCCACCTGCTCGAAAAGCTGGGTGAGCGTCATGCCCCGCGCGGCCAGCAGCTCATCTAGGTGAATGTCGATGACGTGGTCGGGCCCTGGTTCGGCCGCCGCCATCACACCGTGCCCGCGAGGTCATCGCTCATCCGGGCGCCGGCGCGGATCACCCGCGCCAGCGTCAGCAGCCCGCACGCGATGAGCAGGGGCACGAAGATGACGCCGATCCCGGCGTCCACCGCATTGCGCACCGCGGCCACGGAACCAGTGACCACGGTCGAGACGAAGGCGCTCTGCGCCACGCTCTGGCCGACCGCCACGTCCAGAGACCCGGCCAGGACGAACCAGCCGAGGAAACGCAGCCGCCGGGCAACGGTCACGGCGAACGGCCCGGCGCTGCGGATAATGCGCAGCAACTGCCCAAGCAGCAGGACGACGGTCAGGTAGAACGCGACGGTCGGTACCAGGTCATAGACACAAGCAGCCGCTGGCCGGTGGTCGGATGGCTGGCGCATAGCAGTATCTGGCCCCCGCCGGAGGTCACCTCGGACCTGAGGTGCGCCAGCGGCCCCGCGGTGGCGGTGACCGCTATCCCGTTCGTCCGCGCGCCGGCGCACGCGGGTCCGGACCCGAGCCCGAACAATTCGATCTGACCTAAGACGGCGAATATGAGCACGACCGCCAGCAGTCCCGCCGCCAGGATCAAGATGAACTTGACCGCCCCGCCGAGCGGTTGGGTGAGCTTCCGGTCTGTGCCCTGGTCCGGAGCGGCGTCAAGGTCTGGTCGCATGGCAGGCCTCTGATAACAGATCGCGTATCTGTCGGCAAGCCCTCCGCGCGCTAGCGGTCGCGGTGACGGCGACCCGGTAGATGAGATTTGCCATCGGGAGGCGCTGCCGGGCTTCGTCTTGCAGGTCGGCGAGTAGGGCGTCGCCGCCGGGATCACCGAGGTCCAGGGCGACCCGGTAGACGCGGGTCCACAGGTCGTGCCACTCGGGCCGGGCCGCCATCTCGATGTCGGCGAAGCCCGCGCTGCGCAGTAGCTGTGGCCAGTTGATACGTATTCTGCCCGGCAACCGGGCGTCATGCGGAACCTTCGGTCGAGGCAGATAATTGCGTATCACGCATTACTTGCGTGATACGCAATCAACTGTTACGCTCATGCCATGAACGGTCCGGTCAGGCCGTCATCGCGAAAGGAAGCCATCCCATGTTGTTCCTGATCAACCACCGCTACCCGGTACTCGGCAGCGTCCTCAGCGCCATCTCCAACATCGTCTTCCTCGCCCTCGGGATCGCCGAGCACTCGGCCCTGCTGATCGTGATGAGCGCCCCGTTCCTGGCCCTGTCCATCGTCCAGTTCACCTACCGCCGCCGCCACACCCCGCAGGCCCGCCCATGAGCAGGGCCATGACATCGCCACTACCGGCACTCATGCACCCGCCGGCCCGCCGCCACGATCAGCAGAAGGAGCAGACCCGCCTCGACCTCTCCCTGGCCGCATTCGAGCTAGCCAGAGAACACGGACTGGCCAGCGTGCGGATTCCCCAGATCGCCGCGGCGACCGGTGTTTCGCCCCGGACCTTCGACAACTACTTTGCCAGCAAGGAAGCGGCGATCGCCTGGCCGGCCACCTGGCGGGCGTCCCGGCTGGCGGCCAACCTGACCGGCCGCCCGGAGGAGCCGCTCGCGGGCGCTCTCGTCGCGGCCGTGGCCAGCATGTACGAGCAGAACGAGATGGATGGCCTGCCCCCGGGCTGGCTCCGCGACTTCCGGGCCCTGGTGGCCAAGGAGCCGGCGTTGCACGGCGAGTATCTCAAAGCAGCCGGCGCCGTCGAGGTAGCCCTGGCCGGCGCCATCGCCTGGCGCACCGGCGCCGAAGAGGGCCAGCTGGAACCCCAGGTACTGGCCGCGGTGGTGGCCGGCGCGGAGCGAGCCGCTGTCCTGTACTGGGTCCGCCAGCCCAGCACATCCTCCACGCTCACCGATGTCGTTCGGACCGCCATCGACATGGCGGTCCGGGGCATGGCAGGCGGGTTTTGACATCCTCCCTCGCCGGTGGATCACGGGATAAGGACGATCTTGCCTGGGCGGCGCGGTCCTCGATGCGCTGATGGGCTTAGGTGACCTGCCCAGCGCCGCGTTCGGGAACGGTCTTCGGGCCTCAGCTGAGGATTACTTTGCGGTAGGTCAGATAGAAGTCGACGGTGAACTCCGGACCGTTCTCGGCTTTCTCCCACCGGCCCGAGATGGTGCGGGCATCGTCGCTGATCGTCCCTATAAACCGCTGCGGGAATGGCTCACCCTCGCGCTGGAGCGTCCACTCCCTGCTGTCAATGTGCATGGTGTAGATACGGCACACCCCGCGCTCGTCGCTGTAGAGCTGGACATAGGTGCTATTGGCAGCGTCGCAACCCATGATCGAGATGCTGTCTGGGGCGCCAGGCACATCGATGACGGTGCGTTGGACGAGATGTGCCTGTGAGGGATGCCACTCGAAGCTTGCCCGGCCCTCACCGGGCCACGCCTGCCCGTCTGGGCCTTTCGCCTCCACGGTCCACTCGCCCACCAGGGGCTCCAGGGCCCGTAGTGCCCGTTCTGCGCTTGCCTGCCCCATCGTCTGGTCCCTCCTCAAACCGCGGGCGTTCCTCCCTGGTCTGCCCGCTTCCCGAGCTGGTCGTTGCCCCTGATTGAGACGATAAAGCCAGTGTCAACTCATCGGCGGCGGCTCTCCCCGACTGGCGCCGCCCTGTGCTCGGGGCGGATCATCGTTTCGGGGAAGGCTGGTGAGGTAAAGGAAAATCACCGGCGGTTCCCTGATCGCACCGCGGTCCCGGAGGAGATGAGATGCGTCGCATTGCCTGCCGTGAGTTCGGCCCACCGGAACAGCTGGTCCTGGAGGAGGCGGCTGATCCGGGGCCTGGCCCTGGCCAGGTGCTCGTCGGCGTTCGCGCTGCTGCGGTCAGCTTCGTCGACGGGCTGATGGTGGGCGGCGCGTACCAGGTGAAACCGCGGCTGCCGTTTACCCCCGGCCTGGTGGCGGCGGGGGAGGTGCTCGACGTCGGCGATGGCGTGTCTTCGGTGGCCCGGGGGAGCCGCGTGGTGAGCAGTTCGTTTGAGCTCGGAGGTTACGCGACCCACCGGGTGCTGCCCGCTGATGCGGTCGTGCCGCTGCCGGACGCGGTGAGTTTCGAGGTGGCCGCGACGGCCGTCGAAAGCTACGCGACCATCCTGTTCGCGCTGACCAGGCGAACCGCCGTGCGGCCCGGCGAATGGGTGCTGGTGCTCGGCGCCGGCGGCGGGATCGGGCTTGCTGCTGTCGACGTGGCCAGCTCGCTTGGCGCGCGGGTGATCGCGGCGGCTTCCAGCCAGGCCAAGCGGGCCGCGGCGGTTGACGCCGGGGCGCAGGTCGCGGTCGATTACCAGACCGAGGACCTGAAGGCTCGCGTGCGGGAAATCACCGGCGCGGGCGCCGACCTGGTGATCGATCCCGTCGGCGACCCGTTTGCCGAACCGGCGCTGCGCAGCCTGCGCGGGTTCGGCCGCTACCTCGTCGTCGGTTTCACGGGCGGCACCATCCCGCGGCTGCCGCTCAACCGCGTCCTACTGGAAAACCGTGCCATCATCGGGGTCGACTGGGGCGCGTGGTCCCGTCAGGACCCTGCAGGCAACACCGAACTCCTCGCCCGCCTGCTCGAGCGCGTGGTAGCCGGGAGCCTGCGCCCGGTCGCCCCCGTGACCTACCCGCTCGAGCGTGCCGCAGACGCGCTGAACGAACTGGCGGGACGGCGAGTCACCGGGAAGCTGGCCCTCCTGCCGTAGCGGCCCGCTCGCGGGCTGGACGTGATCAGACCTTCGTGCCGAGCCTGAAGCGGTGCACGGCTCAGGTAGTTCGTGCGCCTCGGGGGCACCTGCGCGCTGTTCGCCGGCGATCGGCCATGATGGGGTGGTGGAGCTTGAGCCGTACCGGGGTGAGCTGGTGGCGTACTGCTACCGGATGCTGGGCTCGTTCCACGAGGCCGAGGACCTGGTGCAGGAGACGATGCTGCGGGCGTGGAAGGCGCGTGACCGGTACGACCCCGCCCGGGCTTCGGAACGGACCTGGCTGTACCGGATCGCGACCAACGTCTGCCTCTCCGCGCTGGCGGGCCGGGCGCGCCGGCCGCTGCCGTCCGGGCTGGGCGCCCCGGAGGAGGATCCCGGGGCGCCGCTGGCACCGGCGTCCGGCATCCCCTGGCTCGAGCCGTTTCCCGATGCGCGGTTCGACGCCGGGGTGCGGGCGGATATGCGGCTCGCGCTGGTGGCGGCGATGCAGTTCCTGCCGCCGCGGCAGCGGGCCGTGCTCGTGCTCCGTGAGGTCCTCCAGTTCAGTGCCGCCGAGGTCGCGAACCAGCTCGGGACCTCGGTCGCGGCCGTCAACAGCGCCTTGCAGCGGGCCCGCGCGGCGCTGGCGGAGGCGGGGGATGCCGGCGAGGTCACCGAGCCGGACGATCCGGGGGTCCGCGCGCTGATCGGCCGGTACGTGCGGGCCTTCGAGGCGGCTGACGTGCCCGCCCTGGTCCGGCTGCTCACCGCGGAGGCGGTCCTGGAGATGCCGCCGGTGCCGGTGTGGTACCGGGGCAGCCGGGACTACGGAGTGTTCATCCGCCGCGTGTTCGAGATGCGCGGCACGGGCTGGGTCATGCGGCACCTCACCGCCAGCGGTCAGCCGGCGCTGGCCGCGTACGCGCCGGAGCCCGGCGGCGGGCACCGGCTGCACACGCTGCAGGTCTTCACGGTCACCGGCAGCGGCACCGGCGCCCTGGTCGCGCGCAACGTCGTGTTCGCCGATCCGCGCGTGTTCGAGGCGTTCGGCCTGCCCGGGCAGATTTCCCCCGGCGATCTCCGCCCGGCGCGATGAGAGCGGTCGGCCCCGCCGGTATGTACCGGTGAGCATCCACCGGAGGGAGATCCATCGTGAGCGTCATCGTCATCGAGTTCATCACCCTGGACGGGATCGTGTCCGACCCGGACGGGTCCGGCGGCACCCCGGCCGGCGACTGGGCCCGATGACGGCCCGCTTCCTGGCCGCGTACGAGACGCCGGCCAACCCCGAGGCGTTCGACCGGCACTACCGCGAGGTCCACATTCCGCTCGGCCGCCGGCTGCCGGGGCTGCGCCGGTACACGGTTAGCCGCGATGTCGCGGCCGTCCGCGGCGCGCCGTACTACCTGGTCGCCGAGCTGGAATGGGACACCATGGACGAGCTGCGTGCCGCGTTCGCCTCGCCGCAGGGCCGCGCCACCGCCGAAGACGCGGCCCGCCTCCAGGAGCTAGCCCCGGTTCGCAGCATGATCTTCGCTGCCGACGACAGCATGATCGACTTAGCCCTCGGCGAGATAGCCGTACCGGTCGCGGAAGGCCTCGGGCGTGAGCCCTGAGACCGCTGCGATCGGGCCGAGCTTGTCCGGGTCCTCGAGGTCCTCGCGGTCCAGCCGGATCATGTACTCGCGGGCTACCCGGTACGAGCTCGACTCGACGTTCACCAGCCGGATCCGCACCCGCCCCGTCTCGGGGTCGGTGAACGACCCGAAGGGCAGCGCCACCATGTGCCCCTCCTGGATCGTGACCATGCCGCCGGGCTCGTCGCCGTCAAGCACCTGCTTCAGGTAGTCGATGGCGCTGTAGCCGAGGTCGCGGGTGTACTCGATGTCGAACGGGATGGGGGGCGCGCAGCGGAGCTCGTAGCCGATGTTCTTGCCCTCGACCGTGACCTTCTGGCCTCGTTCCTTGAAGCGGTCCTTGACCTGCTTGGCCAGCAGACGGTCCAGCTCGAGCTCGGCCAGCCGGACGTGGCCGTGCTCGTCTCGCTCGACCTCCGGCATGGCTTTGGCGAGCTCGTCCTGGGGCAGGCGCAGGCCGATGCCCTCGGCGAGCACCGCCACGCCGAAGGGGCGGCCGTGGGCGATCCGTTTGAGCATCGAGGTCTCGATGACGTCCACCAGACGCGGCAGCCCGAAGGGTTCGTCGCGGGGGAACTCCTCGGCGATCACCGTGAGGGTGGCCCCGGCTGACTTCCCGATGCCCAGGGCCAGGTGGCCGGCCGACCGGCCCATGGCCACCACCAGGTACCACCGCTGGGTGGTGATGGCGTCGGTCATCAGGTTGTTGACGAGCTGGACCCCCACGCTCCTGGCGGTCTCGAAGCCGAAGGTCGGCGTGCCGCCCGGTAGCGGCAGGTCGTTGTCGATGGTCTTCGGCACGTGCACCACGCGCAGACCTCCTCCGGCCGCCTCAGCCAGCCGGGACGCCGAGAACGCGGTGTCGTCCCCGCCGATCGTAACGAGCGCGCCGATCCCTAGCTTCTGCAGCGACTCCAGACAGGCGTGCAGCCTCCAGTCCGGGTCGGCGGCGTCCTCGTCTCGCACCGTCGGGTTGGCCCGCGAGGTCCGGATGATCGACCCGCCCTGGACGTGGATTCTCGACACGTCCGTAATGGAGAGGGGCCGCGCCTCCTCGATCCGGCCCTCGATGAGGTGCTCGAAGCCGTCCATGATCCCGAGCACGTCCCACCCGGAGTTCCGGGCCTCGATCGTGGCGGCGGAAATCACCGAGTTCATCCCCGGGGCGGGGCCGCCGCCGCACAAGATCCCTAGCTTCACCCCCCCATCGTCCCAGCCACGAGACGATCCGACAAGCGGACCGGCCGGGAACTCGGAAGGACTCACCCGAGATGGTCCGGGCAGAGTTCGGATCAGCGGGTCAAATGTCAGCGCGGAGCGTGGGCCTCCGTTCCTTCTCCGTCTACCTGAGTCCGCCGACGGAGGGAATCTTTAATCTCGCTGAGCCTGGCGGCCGCTGCCGGGGTCCATTCCGTCCTGCGTCCGGCGGCACGGAGGGCATCGTCGATCTCGCTGAGCTTCGCGGGGGACAGCGCGCCTGCCCGCTCGATCAGATCATCCCGGCTCAGGGTGGTCAGCCAGGTGCACGGGGTAGAGCCCGGCCACGGGAACCCGAACCGCAGCACGCCTTCAAAGGGCAGTCCCGCCAGGACGCCAACTGCCACTTCGACCCCCAGATCGGAGATGTCGGCACCCGCCGGAGGGACGACCTGCATCGCCACGAACCGGGATGACTCATCTTCCGACAGCAGCACGACAGGCCGTCGCTCGTCGAACTCGACCCACCAGACCTCGCCTCGTTGCATGTGTCCTCCTGGCCAGGAGACAGCGGGCGGTGGCCGCGCCAGGCCGTCACCGGAAGTGATGACTAAGGCGCCCTCAAGTTAGCCGGCCTCAGCCATGGAGCAGAGGCGATCCGTGATCTGATACATCTCGGCCCGTGACTCAGACCTTGAGAGGAAGATCACCAGTGCCAGATCGCGATGTTTTGTTCGGCGCCGGGCTGGGCGCCTGGAACGGCGAGGATGCCGCCACGGCGGCTGAGTATGTCAAGCTCATCACCCAGGCGGACCGTGACGGACTGGACCTGTTCACCGTCGCCGATCATCCGTATTTCGGCGCCAAACTGGACGCCTACGCGCTGGTCTCGTTTCTCCTCGGCCAGACAGAACGGATCGCAGGCATGGTGACGGTTACCAACCTACCCAGCCGTCCCGCGCCCGTGCTGGCCCGCATGATCACGTCGCTGTCCACGCTGTCCGGGGGGCGGATCCTGCTGGGCATCGGCGCGGGGGCGATCTGGGACATGATCGAGAAACTCGGCGTGCCCCGGCTCGACGGCGGATCCGCGGTACGCGCCATGGCCGAGGCGATCACGCTGATCCGCGCGCTGTCCGGCGGCGGCGAGCCAGTGACCTTCGACGGGGAGTTCTACCATGTGTCCGGCCTGGACCGGCCGACGCGCCGGTCCCGCGGGTCCTCACCGGCTCGGTGGGGCCGAAGTCGCTGGCCGTCACCGGGCAACTGGCCGACGGCTGGATCCCGCCCATGGCGTCGGACTGGCTGAGCCCGCTCTACCGCGAGTCGCGCCCGCGCATCGATGACGCCGCGGCCGCGGCGGGGCGGGACCCGGCGGAGATCGCCACCGTCTACAACTTCGGCGGCCGTGTCACGCCCGAGCCGCTCGCCGCCACCCGGGGCGAGGACGGCCGCTGGATCGGCGGCTCCGTCCAGCAGTGGGTCGACGAGCTCACCACCGCCGTGCTCGAGCATCACGCGAGCGGCTTTATCTACCGGAGCACGGACGATACCCCTGCCGCCGAGGCACTGGCCCGCTGGGCCACCGAGATCGTCCCAGCCGTCCGCTACGCGATCGCCAAGTAGCAGGTCCGTCTAGATCTGATTGAAGGGGCGCTTGTTGCCGCGGCCCCTGGCCTTTGTGCCTGCGCCCCGGCCCCAGACGCGCTCACGGTCGGTCAGGCCAGCAAGTTCGCGCCCGATCTGCTTGCGGTCGGGCCCGTCATCCCGGCGGACTTCCCCGATGAGAGTGCCGGCGCGTTCGCGGACATTCGCGCGCCATGCCCCGAGCTCTTCGTCGGACGCGGAGGCGGCAGGCGGCTCGGTGTCGAGGGTGTCCTGCACATACTTCTCGAGCAAGGCATCGACGGGGCGGCGGGGGCCGACGTAGCTGGCTTCGGCCGATCCTGGCCGCCCGGCAAGGACGTAAATCTTGTACAGGTCGAACAGGCGCTCTGTTCGCGGCGTGGCCACGATGCGGCGTTCAATGTCCCAGTCGGAACGGGTGATCCAGCGAGGGTTCGCGGACCCGTCCGGTTTCAGCGCGGGGGCGATGTAGGCCTCACGGGCGCCTGGTACCCGGTCCCAGGCGTTCCGCTCGTCGCGGCGCAGGGGCGCGAACGCGCGGCTGTCCAGTTGCAGCTGGTGCTTGGCCAGCAGGTACTCCTCGAGGAACCCGGCATTTTGCGGCCAGCGGAAGTCGGCGAGGGTCTCCAGCAGGATTTCGCGGACGGGCTGGCTGGTCCGTGCTGGGCGCATCCCTGCGCTGGCCGTGCGCCGTAGCTGGCCGATTAGCCGATCGCGCTGGTCATCGAGCCGCTCCAGCACAGTCACCTGTGCGACTAGGTCCGCGACGTCTACTTCTTCGTCACGCACCTTGTCCATCAGCCGCTGCTGGAGGCGCAGGGCTTGTTCCAGGGTCGCGGCAAGCTCATCTTTGACTGCCGGCATGTTCACAGTGCTGATCTTACGGGTAATTCCATGTAAGACAAGCATGGCGGGAGCTCACTAGGCCCCTGACCAGTAGCAAAGCAACTGTGGTTCCATGTTAAAATCGCATGTATAACCATGCCGTCATAGCATGGAAGGGTTCATGCCGGAGGTGCATGGCGGGAGCGGGCGCCGTGGGGGGTGCCAGGGATCGCGAAGGAGGCCTGGGGATGCTGAGGACGATCACTAGGAATAAGCGCCCGCAGCGGGCGAGTGCGCGGCGCCGGTTCCCGGAACGGCGGCTGCACCTTGTTGATATCGAGAACCTGGCGGGCGATTCGCTGCCAACTCTCAGCCAGGTCCGCGAGGCACTTGGCCTTTACACCGATTGCCTCGCTGTCGAGGACATGGATCAGGTCGAGGTGGCCTCAAGCCATCTGACACTGCTGAACGCGGCGCTCGGCTGGCCGCATGCCCACTACCGGGTTCGGTCGGGTCCCGATGGCGCCGACCTCGCCCTGCTGGACGTGCTGCGGCACGAGAACGTCACCAGCCGGTTCACGCATGTGGCGATCGGGTCTGGTGATTACCTGTTCGCCGATGCGGCCGCACACCTCGCCGCCCATGGCGTCTGGGTGACCGTGGTGAGCCGACGACGCAGCCTGTCGCCGCGGCTCGCCCAAGCAGCCCGTCAGGTGATCCTCCTCGACACCATGGCTGAGGTTGCCTGATGCAGAGGCAAGCCAGCAGACGGTGCCCGGGCGAACGCCCGCCACCGGCCTGACCCGGCCCGTACTGAGGCTCATAAGGCCGTCTTCCGATCGTGGTGGGGGAGCCCTCCGCTCAGGGCACGTTCGATCCGATCCAGCCGTTGTCCATTTCCGTGCTGGTGTCGTGGCTTTCGTAGTACTCCGAACGAACCACGGTGGCAGCCCCAGCGCCACGCCATTCGTATGCCTGACGTATTTGTCGTGACGGCAGCAATCTCCGGCCGAATACGGTGAGCCAGCCCAACCTCCCGCCCCTGCCCGGAGTCCTAAGAGCATGTGCGTGCGACGTGACACCCGGCCGGGCAGCGAATGGTTCGTGCGAGGGGTGATCGGCATGGTCGCGGCCTGCGCTCTAGCGGGATGCGGCTCCTCATCGAAGGCGGCCCCGGCAAATGCCGCAGCGAGAACGCTCCCGGCGGCGTCTGCGCCAGCCACGGCGACCAGCCTGCCCTCGGTCGACGCAGGGATCGAGGTGTACGGCAACTGCGAGACACCGAGCGTGGAACCCACCGAGATTGTCCTGGCGTGCGCCGACTACAAGGAGGTCCTGGAGGCTCTGCACTGGACAAGCTGGACCGCCGCAAGCGCAACAGCGATCGGGACCCTGGTGTACAGCGACTGCACACCGAACTGCGCTGATGGACACTTCCATCACCTCCCGGGCACCCGGGTCACCCTTACCGTCCCGTCTCGAAGTGCCGGCGGCCAGCATGTGTGGTCCGAGGTGCAGGAGAACCCCGAACCCCCTGGCGATGAAACGGGCCCGTACCACGGCGGGCCGCAGCCCCTCCCCAAGGGGCCGATCTGACCGCACCAGACGGCTCGTCAGGCCGGCCGGTCGTCAGGCCGCGCACCATCTACGGCATTTGAGCGCGGAGACGCGACAGTGCGGGAATGCCATTTCAATGGTCCGCGAATTTCACACCGCCTGATCTCGATTTGGCCTTCGGGCTGCAGGTACCCGCTAACCGGGCCCGGGAAAGGGCTATCGTTAACCTCACTGCGGTCAGCTTGGCCAGTCCGACGACGGGGTAGCCGGCGGTTAGCAGACGGGAAGCGAGATGATCACCGTTCAGGTATTCGATGAATGTTACATTCTGCCCATTCTTTTGGGTAAGATGTCACATTCATCGACTGGCCAGCGCTTCACAGTCTGGCCATCTCGTAGGCCAAAGCGGGCCGACGCCCGATGCGGACGCACAGGTGCGTCTCATCATGCCTGGGCCTGACTCGGGCGGACGGGCTGCGCCCGAAGGCCCGCCCCGGGGCGCCAAACCCGCCTCGCACGTCGCCAGGGCACAGGCCGCCCCGGCCACCACGCGGATTTCCTCCCGGGAAAGGCAGGAACTCAGCAGCGGGCACGATATGCCGACCTGGCGCCGCAGGCTAGAGCAGGTCTGGCTACGCCGGCTTGCCCTGACGGCGATCGCGGCCTTGGCGGGCCTGTTGTACGCCTGGGCCATGGGCCACGACACGCTTGAGTACTACTACGCCGCGGCAGACCGCAGCATGTCCATGAGCTGGCACGACTTCATCTTCGGCGCCTTCGACCCGGCGGGCACCATCACCGTGGACAAGCTGCCGGGGGCGTTGTGGCTCCAGGCGCTTTCCATCCGGGCGTTCGGCATGCACACCTGGGCGATCATCCTTCCGCAGGTCATCGAGGGCATCCTCACCGTGCTGGTGCTCTACCGGGCGGTGAGGAGGCTGGCCGGGTCGGCCGCCGGCCTGATCGCCGCGCTGGTGCTGGCGGTCAGCCCGGCCACGGTGGCCCTGGACCGCGAGAACATCTCCGACTCGCTGCTGATCTTGCTGCTGGTCCTGGCCGCCGATGCCGTCTCGGGGGCTATCGCCGGACTGCCCGCCGGCGACGCGAGCGAGGACGCCACGCTCGCTGCCGAGGACCCCGATGAGCTGTCGTCCGACGCTAGCGTCCGCCGGCCCGGCGGAACGCTGGGCCGGCTCATCCTGGCCGGCTTGTGGGTGGGGCTGGCCTTCCAGGCCAAGGAGATCGAGGCCTGGATGCTGCTGCCCGCGCTGGGCCTGGCTTACCTGCTGTCCGGGCCCGGCCCGCTGTTGCGGCGCGCCGCCCGGCTCACGGTCGCCGGCGTGGTCGTCGCGCTGGTGTCGGTGTCCTGGATGACCGCCGTGTCGCTGGTCCCCGCCGCGAACCGGCCCTACGTCGACGGCAGCCACGACAACTCCGTCTTCGCGCAGGTCTTCGCCTATAACGGGTTCGGAAGGTTCGGCGACCAGACCCCGCTGCAGGTGCGGGCCGCCCAGCTGGATCCTGGCGCCGCGCTCCCCGTTCCGCCGCGCGCCGCCGGCCGCCTGCTGGACGGCGGCCTGGGCCGGGATACCGGCTGGCTTATCCCGGCCGCCGCCGTCGTGGCCGTCTGGGGTATCGCCAGCCGGCGCCGGCAGCCACGCGGTGACCCGCTCCGGGCCTGTTTCATCTTGTGGGGCGGCTGGCTGGTGACCTTCTTCGTGGTTTTCACGGCGATCACCACGCTCTGGCCCTATTACACCGCGGCGCTGTCCCCGGCGGCCGCCGCCATCATCGGAGCCGGCGTCGCCGCGGCCTGGTCACGGGATCGAGTCCCGGTCAGCCGGACGATCGGCCTGGCCGTCATCGTCGCGGGCACCGCCGCCTACGCGGCCTGGCTGGTGTCCTCCTCGGCCGGCGCGCCGGGCTGGCTGGTTCCGGCCATCATCGCCGTCGGCATCGCCGCGACCGGCGTGGCTCTCTGGTCGCTGGCGCGCCGCCGCTCCGGCCCGTTCGCCGCGGCCCTCGCCGCGGCCCTGGTCGCCGTAGTGCTGGCGCCGGCCGTCGCCTCGGTCAGCCTGGCGGCTCACAACGAAAGCGCCTTCGACACTCCGTTCGAGTCGGCCCGGGTGCAGGAGGATGTGGCTCTCGGCCTAGGGAAGCAGGCGGTCATCGCGGTGCAGGCCGTGATCCCCTATTACCAGGCCATCGATAACGGAGCCCCCTACCTGATGGCGGCGCAGAGCGCGCTGCTGCCGTCAGCGATCATCTATGACTCCGGCCTCGAGGCGGTCCCGATCGGAGGCTTCGACGGGACCACTCCGTCGCCGACCCTGGCCCAGCTGCAGACCGACATCCGGCAAGGCCTGTTCCATCTCGTCTGGATATCTTCCGCCGCCGACCCCCGGCTGCGGTGGATCACCACCCACTGCACCCGGAGATCGCAGCGGCTCTATTACTGCGCGCCCGCCAATGCGGGCTGACACACCGTACCTGCCTGAGCCGACGGGTCCGTGCCCGGTCGGTACTACGTCCTTGTACCTGAAAGACGTCTCCCGTCCCGATCCCTGGGCCGCGGCGGCAAACGTACGAGAGCTGATGGCCTCACTGTGGTATCCGGCGGAGCCGTCGGACGGGCAGCGAGCCCGGTACATGACGCCAGCTGAGTCGGAACTCCAGCTCACAAGCAGGGGCATAACCGGCGTCCCGCAGGACGCGCTGAGCACGGCCCGGACCAACGCGGTCAGCGACGCCACGCCGGCATGGCGTCAGCGCGCCCGCCCCCTCGTCGTGCTCTCACCTGGCTTCACCAACCCCCGCAGCGCGCTCACCGCGCTGGCCGAGGACCTGGCCAGCCACGGCTACGTCGTGGCCGGAATTGATCACACGTACGAGAGCTTCGCCACGGCCTTTCCCGACGGGCGGGTCACCACCTGCCTGGCCCGTGAGACACGTCGCAGGGGCACGGGGTTCTGGGAGAAGGTGGTGGCAGGCCGGGCTGCCGATGTCTCCTTCGTGCTCAATGAACTGACCGGTGCACACCCGGCATGGCCGGGCGCCGGGCTGATCGACCCGTCCCGGATAGCGATGGCCGGCCACTCCATCGGGGGTGCGGCCGCCATCGCCGCCATGCTGGCCGACTCCCGCATCCGCGCCGGCATCGACATGGACGGCGCCACTGCCGCCCCGATCCCGGCTGAGGGCCTGTCACGGCCGTTTCTCTTCCTGGGCAAGCAGTCCAACTACACCCCGGGAAGCGGAGGTGCCGTGACCACCTGGGAGCGCGACTGGAAACTCCTGACCGGGTGGAAGCGGTGGCTCCTGGTGGCCGGCGCGATACACGCCTCCTTCACCGACCTCGGGCTACTGGCGGATCAGCTCGGTATCGACATCGGCGCCGCCCTCCCCGGAGCCCGGTCCCTGGACATCACCCGCGCCTACGTCCGGGCCTTCTTCGACCAGCACCTGCGGAGCAAACCACAAGCCTTGCTGGACCAGCCGTCACAACGCTACCCCGAGGTTACGCTCTGCTCCCCGGAGACGAAAACCTGTGCGTAGCACTCCAGCCGGCCAAGCAGGGACGCGCCGCTGTCCATAGCCAGCCCGGGCCACATCTCGACAGCTTCCTCATGACGTTCCGGCCCGGCGGGCCATCGTCCAGGCGTTCCCGCAGACGGAACACCACTTGGTTATGGCATCTAGCAGCTTGAATCGTCCGCACAAAAAACAGTAACCAGGCATTATGATCGTCCCTCGGTCTCGGTTGGTCCCGGCGTTCCTGTCCTGATTGCAACTGGTTGCAAATACGGGCCGGGTTGCTAGTTCTGGCCGTACTGGCTGATGTCACCCTGCTTAGGTTCTGGTTGATATCCCTAACTATTCGGCCCTCCGGCAGCCATGCGGGTTCCCGGCCAGGTGCAGAACGGTTGCGCGAGCTCAGCTTGCGGCGAGCCTTTCGGCAGCGGTTCGGGCGGCGTCGGCCGTGCGGTGCAGGAAGCCGGCCAGGAGCTGGACGTCCTTGTCGTCGTACTCGGCGCAGATCTGGTCCAGCGCGGTGTTCATTCCGGAGTCGATGAGGTATAGGCGGAGGATCTCCGCTCCGCGACCCCGTGCCGCCTGGACGACGACGCCGCGGCGGTCGGCGGGGTCACGGCCGCGATCGATCCAGCCGCCGCGTTCGAGCCGGTCCAGGATGCCGGTCATGGTGGCGGGGTGCAGTCCGGCGCGACGGGCCAGGGCGCTCGGGCTGAGCGGGCCGTACCGGGTGATGAGGTCAAGGCACTCCAGGTCGGCGGCCTTGAGGTCGAGGCGCGTGCCGACGCTGTGGTTGAGCAGCGACAGCTGGGCGCCCAGGTCCCGCAGCGACTCCTTGACCGCGCGGTTCAGCTGTCCACGGTGCGGCGCCGCGCCTTCATCTCCCGGTAGTATCGATTCCATATGATATGATCTCCTTATCGTATGAGTTCCGGAATAAATGTACCGGACGGCATCGGAACATGGAAAGGCGAACACCATGAAACTCACCATCCTCGGCGCGACGGGCGCGACCGGAACCTGCCTCACCAGCCAGGCGCTCGCGGCCGGTCACGAGGTCACCGCGGTAGTCCGCGATCCCGCCCGCCTGGCCGGGCCGGCTCATCCCCGGCTGCGGACCGTCACCGCCGACATCATGAACCCCGCATCCATCGCCCCGGCCATCGAGGGCGCGGACGCCGTCATCTCCGCGGTAGGCCCGCGCGGCACCGGCCCCACCACCGTCATCCAGGACAGTGTGCACAGCATCATCGCGGCCATGGACAAGACCGGTACCCGACGGTTCCTGCAGGTCAGCGGTTCCATCGTCGCCGACGAAGGCGAAAGCCCCTACATGCGCTACCTGGTCAAGCCCGTGGCACGGCGCACGTTCCTGCGCCATGTCTGCGCCGACATGCGCCACGGCGAGGACGAGATCCGCGACAGCGACCTGGCCTGGACGATCTTCCGCCCGCCCGCGCTGAACGGCAAAGCCGCCACCGGCGCCTACCGCACCGCGACCGACCGCAACCTGCCGCACGGATTCACCGTCTCCCGCGCCGACCTGGCCGCCTGCATGCTCGCCACGCTCGGCGACCCGGCCACCGTGCACCGCCACGTAGCCATCGCCGGCTAACACCGCAGTCACGATCCCCGGGTATTCAACGCCTCACGCGGGTCGGCGATAGCGGCTTCTGGGGTCGGCCCGTCGCCGACCGCGCCATTTCCTGCCCAGCGCGCGGCGGGCATCTCATTTCACTCATCCGATGGCAGGGCTTTAGCCCGCCCCTTAGAAGCGCGCTGTAGTCGTTTCTCCGTCGGCTGCATCTTGGTGGATGGCGCACCGGTCACCGGAGGATCCGGTGCTGTTCTGGCTCGGGGTCAGAGGCAAACGACCCGTACCGTGGCTTCCCGGCTGGCAGGTAGGTGAGCACGGCAACGCCGCTGCGGGTTGTGGCCGAGCCGGCAAGCCGGAACGCGGCGGCGAACCCGGGATCGTCGAAGATCCGCCTGCCGTGTCCCAGCACGACCGGGTAGATCAGGACCTGGTACTCGTCGATCAGCTCATCGGCCAGCAGCGATCTGACGAGTTGCGGGCTGCCGTGGACCTGCAGTTCCCCGCCCGGCAGGGCCTTGAGCCGGGTAACCTCGCTGGCCACATCCCCGCTGATCACAGTCGAGTTGCGCCAGACCGGGTCCGTGATCGTGGCTGAGATCACGTACTTGGTGAGCTGGTTAAGTGCCTGTGCGACCGGGTTGTCGTCGGGGACGTGCGGCCAGTGAGCCGCGAACAGCTCGTAAGTCCGCCGCCCTAGGAGGAACGCGTCCGCTGCTGCGAACCGGGCGCCGATGATCTCGCCCAGGTCATCGTCGGCGTAGGGAACCAGCCAGCCGCCCTGCCCGAATTCCCCGCTGGGGTCCTCCTCGGGCGCTCCCGGCCCCTGGATGACCCCGTCCATGGTGACGAAGGTGGTAGCAGTCAACCGCATCGGTGCCTCCTCGCTCGCGTGCTCACAAGAGTCAGACGCGGCACAGCCAAGGAACTCATCAGCATCGATTCAAGTTTCTCCAGGGCAAGACGGCAAGCGTCGGCAGCCCGGGCAACGACCCAGCATCGCCGTAGGGGTGGATCTTCGCACGAACTGGCCAGGCCGGTGCTCGTGGTTCCTCCCCATCACCCGGCTGCCGGTAGAACGGGGCAGAGCTCGCCCGTCAGGCATAGGCCAGTATCGGTCTTAAGCGATCGAGCACACTCTGGGCGTTCGCCAGGGAGAGTGGAGGCCGAGCGATGTCGGACGAAAGCACGCGGACCGTATTGGTAGCCCTCGGGGCAGGACTTGGGGTCGCGCTCGCCAAAGTCGGCGCAGCGGTCGTCACTGGTTCGGCCGCTATGGCCGCCGAGGCCGCGCATTCACTCGCCGATACCGGCAACGACCTGTCCCTCTTTATTGCTCAGCGTCGCAGCAGCCGCCCTCCCGATGATCAGCATCCCCTGGGGTACGGGCGGGAAGCCTACTTCTGGGCGCTGATCGCGGCCCTCGGCGTGTTCGCCGCCGGGGCAGCGTTCTCCCTGCGCGAGGGCATCGAGGAGCTGATCCGCCCCAGCGCCACCTCATCGTTCGCCGTAGCCTATGCCGTGCTGGCGATCTCCACGGTCTTTGATCTGGTGTCATTTCGCCAGTCGGCGGGCCAGATGGCCCGCCGGGCGCGCCGTTACCGGCGGGAGTTCCTTGAGGAGTCCAGGGTTACGTCTGAATCCTCGCTGCGGGCTGTGTTCCTGGAGGATGCGGTGTCGGTCTTTGGAGACGTGATCGCGTTTGCCGCCTTGGCCCTTAATCAGATCACCGGGTCGTCGATACCGCAGGGAGTGGCCGCGGTCCTCATCGCGCTGGTGATGATCCGCGTCAGTCTTCGGCTTATCCAGCGCAGCCACGACTTCTTGGTCGGCGCCTGGGCGGGGGCCGCCGGGGGGCCGCAGGGCCGCGATGTTGCTGGCTTCACCCAGCCATTCCGGCCAGCTGAGGAGGAGACGGTACGAGCCTTTCTCCTCGGGTACCCCGGTGTGACTGCCATTCGCGAACTCCTGGTCACCTTCGTCGGTCCGGGCCGGGTATGGATTGTCGCCCGGGTTGACATCGACGATGGCCTGAGCGGTGCCCAGGTCAAGGCACTGGTACGCGACATCGAGGCGGGCTTGAAGCATGGGTCGGAAGACGTCTACCGGGTGGACATCGTGACCATTGGCGGACCACAGGCCTTGCCGTAACCGACAGCCTGTCCCCGGGCGCGTTCTGTCCTGCTTCTGTGCTTCAGCGCGTCGCCTGAGCCGCCGGATCGATGTCCTGTGCGGTTGGCCGTATGAGTGCGCAGGCGGCTGAACACCCAGAACCGACCGAGCCGTACGAGAAGCCGCTCGCCCCGTGGCGCGATCACGGCTGAGCACTGCGGTTACAGCTGGCTGACGAGCGGAAGACTCGCCGCGTACGCCGCAGCGGCCTGCTCGGCTAGCGCGCTCGCGTTGGGAGCGTTGCTGATACTCGCTTCGTAGGCGACCTGGCTGAGCTGTCCCGGACTAGCAAACATAAATTCCTCCAGGAGCTCCATGAGAAACTCGATCAGGAGCGCAACCCCGTAGATGATGCAATTGACGGTCGGGCTGCGCCACCAGGACCCTATGCCCTGGAAGAAATTTCCTGTCGCTGTATGCGGCCTTTTCTCGTTGTGCTCCAGTTGTAACGCTATACGGCTATTCACGTCAGGCGAAGAGGCTAAGGTCACTTGCTCCTGGATTCTAATTGCCCTGACTGAATCCCGATGAGTCGTATTTAATCGTTTAACCGGGTTGAACTCGTAGTGGATGGGATCGCCAGGGTTCGAGCTTGAGTCGCCGATGCGGGGTACTTCCGCACGGGGGAACAGGAGGTGGCACGGGCCTGGCAGCCCTGCCAGGAGATCCCGCTTGAGCAGATGAGCGGCGGGGTGCTAGCGCGGAGGTGGCCGCACCTGGGCATCGGTGCCCTGGCTCCGCGCCGGGCGGCAGCGTCCGGGTGGCGGCAGCCCGGGAGCTTGGCACACTCGTGCCGTCTGGGTGACAATGCCGGGATGGCTCGTGATGATGTCAGCGGGGACCGGTTGCTGCGGCTGGTCTTGATGTCCGTTCTGGACGGGGCCAGGCCCTCGGGGACGCTCGAATGGGTGTCCCCGGTCATCCCCGTTGTTACCCAGGCCGCCGTCGGGGCCGGGCACTGGGCCTCCGGCCGCCGGCAGCGGGCCCTGGCCGCGTGGGCAAGCGCTGCTGGCTTCGGGCTGGTGGCGTGGGGCCTTGGCACCGAAGCGCCGACCCGGGCCGAGGCGCAAAAGAACATCGAGCAGCAAAAGGACCTGTGGCGCGAGCGTGGCATAGAGGTGCCGGCTACCGCCGGGACGCAAACACCCACGGCCCGTCAGCGATCGCGGTATGCCCTTATTCACCTTGCTTTCTCGGTCGTGGGGCTGGTCTTCGGCGTGCGGTCGGGCCTGCGCAACCCGCGGCGGCTGACGGTGCTCGCGATCGCCGGCGAAGCCTGGCCCGCTGTGTTCTATGTCCTGCGGGTGCCCCGGGCGGTGCAGCGGCGCAGGCCGAGGATTGCCGCCGGCTCAGCCCTGGTCGTGGCCGGAGCGGTAGCCCGGCTGCGGGCAGCGTCCGCTGAACCGCTCCGGTAACAGCAGGCCCGCAGCGGCCACCGCGATAACAGAACACCGGGAAACCGCGGAAGGCACCCGTCGTGCATGGGATTACCAGGATCCGGTTCTCAGGCCGGTGGCGGCCAGCCGGTGACTCTCGAGCCACTGGATTGCCTTCCGTAACTTCACTGTTGCAACGCCCCCTGCGTCACTCAAGCCCGGATGATTCCGGTCCAAAAGGGACTTAAGTCCCAAATGCGATGACCTATGGCCAGTTCATGCAGGATCACCGGACCGTAACGTCCTCACTACATGGCACGAGGCCAAACGGCCGAAGGCAACGTCCCCGCTGCAGCTGGGTGGCAACGGCACACCGAAGGCCCTCAGCCACCACCTGAGCCATCGGTCCAAGGACGCGATCAGCGCATCTCGTGGAGGTTTGGTATGGATTCGGTTTCGTACACGGCGTTGTCGCCGCTGTCGTTCCTGGAGCGGTCGGCTCGGGTGTGGCCCGGCAAGACCGCCGTGATCTACGGCGCGCGGCGGCTCACCTACTCCGAGTTGGCGGCCGAGGCGCAGCGGGTGGCACGAGCGTTGCAGGCGAGCGGTGTCGGGCCGGGTGACCGAGTCGCCTACCTGATGCCGAACCTGCCCGAGATGCTCATCGCCCATTACGCGGTCCCGCTGGCCGGCGCGGTGCTTGTCGCCGTAAACACCCGGCTCACGGCCGAGGAGGTGGCGTACGTCCTCGGTCATTCAGGCGCGAAAACCGTGGTTGTCGACGCCACGCTCCTTTCGACGGCAGTGGCTGCCGTGAAGGACACCGACGCGGTGACCGAACTGGTGGTCGCCGAGGACACCGAGCTTGGTCCGGTGAATCCGGATCTGAGCGACGAGCCGCGGCTGGTGAGCTACGCCGAGTTCCTTGCCCGTGGCACGGGGGAACCGCTGTCCTGGTCGGTTCTGGACGAGCTTGCCCCGATCGCGATCAACTACACTTCCGGCACCACCGGGCTCCCGAAAGGCGCCGTCTACACCCACCGCGGTGCGTACCTGAACTGTTTCGGCGAGATCGTCCACTCCCGGCACGACGAGAACAGCGTCTATCTGTGGACACTGCCGATGTTCCATTGCAACGGCTGGTGTACTCCGTGGTCGTTGACGGCCATCGGAGGCACGCACGTGTGCCTGCGCGAGGTCCGCGGTGACACGATCTGGCAGCAGCTGCGCGAGCACCACGTCACCCACCTCAACGCGGCCCCGACCGTGGTGAGCAGCATCCTGAACGCGCCCGAGGTCGGCCCGCTGACCCGGCCGGTCCTGATCACCACAGCTGGCGCACCGCCCAGCCCCACGACCATCGCGCACATGGAACACATGGGCTTCCAGGTCGTGCACGTCTACGGGCTGACCGAGACCTATGGCCCGATCTCCTACTGCCAATCCCAGCCGCAGTGGGCCGGGCTGTCATCCGACGAGCGCTCCGTCCTGCAGGCTCGCCAGGGCGTGAGCATGATCCAGGCCGAGGGCCTGCGGGTCGTGGACGAACAGATGGCCGACGTCCCGGCCGACGCCAGCACGATGGGCGAGATCGTCATGCGCGGCAACAACGTCATGGCCGGCTACTACCTCGACCCGGAGGCCACCGCCCATGCGTTCCGTGGCGGCTGGTTCCACAGCGGTGATCTCGGCGTCATGCATCCTGACGGGTACATCGAGCTGCGGGACCGTTCCAAGGACATTGTCATCTCTGGTGGAGAGAACATCTCCACTGTCGAGGTGGAGCAGGCGCTTATGAGCCACCCGGCCGTACTCGACGTCGGTGTCATCGGCATACCCGACGACAAGTGGGGCGAACGCCCGAAGGCGTTCGTCGTGCTCCGGGTCGGCCACAGCGCAACCTCGGAAGAGCTGATCGCGTACGTCCGCACCAAGATCGCCCACTACAAGGCCCCTCGCGAGGTCGACATCGTGGTCGGGCTGCCGAAGACATCAACGGGAAAGATCCAGAAGTTCGTGCTCCGCGAACCCGAGTGGGCCGGACGCACCCGCCGCGTACATGGCTAGCTTTTCGAGCCTGGCATCTGGTGAGCACTGCCGCCGATGAGTCCCTGAGCCCGCCCGCGTCCTACAGTCAGCGGCACGATATGAGGCTCAACCGGAAGGACAGCCAGCCATGCCCGGCTCAGACCCGCTAGCTCAGACCATGGACGTGCCTGGCGCACACCTGTATTACCAGCGGCAGGGCGCCGGCCCGCTGCTGGTCATGATCGGCTCGCCGATGGACAACGCTGGCTTCGCCGGGCTCGCCCGCGCGCTCGCCGACCGCTACACGGTGGTGACCTATGATCCCCGTGGCATCGGCCACAGCACCCGCGAGGACGCCACTCAGGATGTGACGCCCGAACAGCAGGCCGACGACGTCCACCGCCTGCTGTCGGCGCTCGGCGCGGAGCCGGCCCACGTCTTCGGCAGCAGCGGCGGGGCCGTCGTCGGGCTCGCGCTGGTCACCGCCCACCCCGGCCAGGTGCGGACACTGGTCGCCCACGAGCCTCCGGTGATCGAGTTGCTGCCCGACCGCGAGCAGGTGCGCGCCCAGATCCAGGACATCTACGACACCTACCGGGCCGACGGGGCGGACAAGGCGATGGCCGAGTTCATGGTCCAGGCCGGCCTGGGCGAGGTTCCCGGCCAGGAGGCCGGTGCGCCGCACTGGGAACCCTCACCGGAGCAGCTGGCGACGATGCGCACCGCGACGGAGATGTTCCTCGGCCATCTGCTCCGTCCGACCACAAATTACCGGCCCGACGTCGAGGCCCTGCGAGCGTCACCGGCCCGCATCGTCGTCGCCGCCGGGGCCACGTCGAAGGGGCAGCTCGCCCACCGCAGCGCCGTGACTCTCGCGGACCGGCTCGGTACGCCCGTGGCCGTGTTCCCCGGCGACCACGCCGGCTTCGCGACCCTGCCCGAGCAGTGCGCCCTGGTCCTGGACCAGGTGCTCACCCAGGTGACCTGAACTCGCGACCGCCCTATCCAGCCGGTACCGGCTGTCGCCGGTCGCGGCCTCCCCGTTCGCCAGCCAGGTTTCCTGAGCGCAGGCTCTGCGGGTCTTCTGAAGGGTCTACATTGGGTCGGACGTTGGCAGGTTCCCGAGCGGGGCGGAGCACATGGCATGTGCCGGAAGATCCTGATCATGCTGGCGGCGGCCGGGCTGGGCGTGAGCGTGGCTGCGTGCTCCCGCACGGTGCCGGACCAGGACGCGGCATCGCAGCAGGTCGCGCGGACCGCAGCCGCGGGGACGTCAGCGGCGGCGGCTGCGGCCGCCGCGGCGGAGTCGGCCACCAAGCGCCGTTCATCGAGTCCTACCGCGTCGTTGGGCCTGCTGACCGAGCCGGGGTCCGGGATCGGGCCGATATATAAGCTCATCACCGGGGCGAGGCACTCGGTCGACCTGACGATGTACGAGCTAGCCGACCCCACCGCGGAAGCGGACCTGGCCGCGGCCGCCGCCCGCGGCGTGGACGTCCGGGTGCTCCTCGACCAGCACCTGGAGAGGTCCGCCAATACGGGTGCCTACGACTACCTGAACGTCCACCGCGTCCACGTCCGGTGGGCCCCGGCCGGCACCACCTACCACCAGAAGACCCTCACCGTCGACGACGCCACCTCGGTCGTCATGACCCTCAACCTCGTCGCCCGCGACTATCCAGGCACCCGTGACTTCGCGGTCATCGACACCAGCCGCGCCGACGTCGCCGCCATCGTCGCCACCTTCAACGCCGACTTCGCCGGGCGGGCCATCAGCCCGGCGGATGGCGCCGACCTGGTGTGGTCACCGACGAACGCGAAGGCGTCGGTCCTGTCGGCCATCGACGGGGCCAGGCACACCCTGGCCGCCGAAGACGAGGAGATGGACGACCCGGCCGTCACCGCGGCCCTGGCCGCCGCGGCCCGGCGCGGCGTACACGTGACCATCACGATGACCGCCGATTCCGAATGGGACCAGGCCTTCGCCGAACTAGCCCGGGCCGGCGCGCACATCCGGCTCTACCCGGACCAGGCCAGCGCCCTGTACATCCACGCCAAGGCCATCGTGGCCGACGCCGGGCGGTCCGGCCAGCGGGTGCTGGCGGGGTCGCAGAACTTCTCCGTGGCCAGCCTCGGCTACAACCGGGAACTGGGCATCCTCACCAGCGACCCGCGCATCGTGGCCGCCATCGCCGCCACCCTGGCCCACGACTACGCCGGGACCGCGGCCTACTCACCGCCGCCCGCGGCCACATCCGGCGCCAGGTGCACGGTCACCGCGACCGTGTATGAGGCCTCCCGCCACGAGAACAACGTCTCCGTGCACTCCAACCAGCCCGGCCAGGAGGCCACCGCGAAGGCGGACGGCTACTCCCGCAGCTACCGGACCAACGGCTCCGGCTACGCGCTCATTTACCTCAACGGCCCCCCGCCCGGCGCCCGGATCACCGTGACCGTCGGCCGAGCCACCTGCACCACCAGCGACTAAGGTGTAGAAGCAGCGCAGGCACGTCAACCGGGAGTCCGACGGCCCGGGACGGGAGGAGGGCAGACGAATGACCACTGCCGGAGAAGCCATCCAGTATTTGCGGTGGAGGAAGGACGTGGCCGACCACGACTACGCCGCTGCCTCCAGCTACCTCAGTATCCGTTTTGGGGAGAGCCGGGCGCAGGAGGTGTCGAAGAAGCTGCAGAAGCTCCCGGTAATCCAACGCCGCGCCAACGACATCCTGCGGGCTACCCAGCGCGTCCCGCTGCCGCTGTCGGACCCGGGCGTGCTGAGAGACCTGCAGAAGGTGCTGGCCGGGGAGAAGCTGTCTCCGGTTCTCATAGCGGACGGGGATATCGCGGACGGCTACCACCGTGTCTCCCTCGCCTACGCGCTCGACCCTTACGCGGACGTGCCGCTCAAGCTCGGCTAAGAACTGCCATTGTCACCTGGTAGGTGCCAGCGGCAAGTTCGAGACCAGCCCCGCCCCGATCCTCGAGCGGAGTTTATCCGGGGTTGCGTACTACCCAGATGTGCTTGATCCTGTCGCCTGCGACGTCGAACGCGAACACCGTCACGCCGCGCGTACCCGCATCAAGGATCTAATACCCGATGGCGCCAGCGTGTTTACCGGGGCCAGCGAGACCCTGCGCTTGTCCGGCTCCCTCGTGGTCGCCTCGGCCAGCGGAAGCCAGCTACCCAGCTACGCCGGCGGAGCCGCCCGCGCCATCTGGATCGTCGGGGCACAGAAAGTAGTAGCCGACCTGAGCACCGCGCTGCGCCGCGTTGAAGACCACTGCCTCCCGCTGGAAAGCGCCCGCGCCCAGGTGGCCTACGGATGGCCCAGCGCCATCAGTGCGAGGCAGGGGCCTCCGTTCCTTCTCCGGCCCGGCCAGCAGTGTGGAGAGGTTGGCGGCGGCCAGGGAGGTGTGATGTCATGACGCCGGCCGCGCCATTTTCTGCCCTTTATTCGGAACGGGCAGTGGTTCCTCGCCCATCACCCGCCTGCCGGTAGAAAGGGCCAGAGCTACCGTTGAAGATGAGGACAATCACGGCGAGGCCGACCAGCCATATGAGCATGCCGATGATCAGCGTGGCAGCATTGCGCGCTGTGCGGAGCGAGATGATCGGCAGGCCCAGGGTGCCGAGAACGAAGAGCGCCACCGAGACGCCCCTGGCCCAGCTTCGTCCGCTGCCGTTCGCCCACGCCATCCAGAGCCACGCGCCTGCCGCGATCAGGGCACCGATGACCAGGATGCCGGCCCGGAAGTTCACAGCGGTGCGCAGCTGCGCCGAGGTGTAGTGCGGGTGCGCCGTGAGAATAACCGAATTGAGGCGGCCTCTGGTGACCAGCGCGATGATCAAGTTGACCACCTCGAGCGCCGCACCGGCGTACATGAGCCTGACGGCACTAAGCACCGTACGCGGCGGCCGGGCGCGCTCAACCTGCTGCGGAGATTGTGAGACCGGATACGGCTTGTACATACTGTCCCCCTAGGCGCACAGCCTGTCCCCCCTAGGCGTACGGCCAGAATACCGCCGCGCGCCCTGCTGGCCAACGCGTCGACGCTGCCGTTAGTGCCGGGGGCGCCCGGCTGGCGTCTCCGCGGAAACGTCGAAACGACCGGTGGTACTTGCCGTCACGGCAGCAATCTCCGGCCGAATACGGTGAGCCAGCCCAACCTCCCGTCCCTGCCCGGGGTCCTAAAAGCATGCGCGTGCGACATGGCATCCGGCCGGGCAGCGGATGATTCGTGCGAAGGATGATCGGCCGCGGCGACCAGCCTGCCCTAAAGGGCCCGCCGCGGATGGCTGCGGGCATAGCTGGCCGGGGTGGTGGCCGTGTGCCGCTTGAAGTGGCGGCTGAAGTGCGCCTGGTCGTAGAAGCCGACCGCGGTGGCCACGTCGGCGGGCGCGTCGCCCCGGAGCATGAGCCGGCGGGCCAGGTCGATGCGGCGCCCGATCACGTAAGCGTGCGGGCTCAAGCCGAACTCCCGCCTGAAGCTGCGCACCAGATGCGGGACGCTCCGCTCGAGCGCGGCCGCCGCCTGCCCCAGGCTGACTTGCGTCGTCACTCGATCGTCGAGGAACTCCCTGAGCCGCCGGGCGAGGCCCGGCTCCGGCCCGGGCGCCGGCCGCGGAGCCCGGGTCAGGTGGCCGGTAATCCGCTCCCCGATCAGCGCGAGCCCGGCCTCGGCGTCGAGCATCTCGGTGCGCTGCCTCAGGCCGTCATGCAGCCCTGACAGCGCGGCTCGCAGCGGCGGGTCGGTGATGCTGGTGTGGTCGACCGCGGCGCCAGTCAGCCCGGCCGGGAAGAACGCGGCGTCCAGGTAGAGCTCCCGTTTGCGGAAACCGCGGGCGCCGGGTGCCGGGCGGCCGTCGTGCACCACTCCGGGAGGCAGGATCGTCACGGTCTGGCCCGCGGCCCCGCACGGACGGCGGTCGAGGTCGTAGCGGATCGCGCCGTCGTCGACGATCAGGACCGCCCAGTTCTCGTGACAGTGCGCCGGGTAGGCGTAGTCGACCAGGTGGGCGTGGAACACCTCGTGGATCCCCGCCACCCGCGGCGCCCAGGCCTCGATGTGGCACCGGCCCGGCCGTTCCGTATCCATGTCAAGAACGTACAAGACGCAGGTCTCGCCGCGGCCGACGATGGAACCGAGGGCAGGAAAGGACCGATCCCATGACCGCCAAGATCAACCTCACCGAAGCGCTGGCTACCTTCGGCGACATTTACAGCCCCCGGATCGTCGGCCGGGTCAACGACTACGACGTCAAGGTGGCGCACGTCAGCGGCGAGCACGTCTGGCATGCTCACGAACGCACCGACGAGTTCTTCCTGGTGATCGACGGCCGGTTCGACGTCACCCTGCGCGAGCCCGGCGGCCCGGAACGGACCGTGGAGCTCCGCGCCGGTGACATCTTCGTGGTCCCCCGGGGCGTGCAGCACAAGCCGTCCTCGCCGGGCGGCGCCATCATGATGTTCGAACCGTCGGGAACGCTGACGACCGGTGACCGGCACGAGGGCGACATTCCCGCTCACGTCGACAGCACCACCGGCCATCCGGTTCACGGGAGGTGAGCCGGCGGCGAGGCGGCCGCGGATGTTGGTGCTCCGCGCCGGTGGGTGCTTCGCCGCGATGCGCATGCGCCGGCGCAGCGAATTGACCAGGACCACGGCGGCCGCAAGAATGGCCGCGGCGTCCGCCAGCGGCGACTTTTGCCACGCTTGGCGGCATACGCACCGGAACGGGCGAAGCGGCGTTGTGGCTATCGAGGGCCGCGGGTGCTCCAGGCTCGTTCGATCTGGCGGAGCAGGGCCGGGTAGACGACCCAGTGCCGGAACGGGGCGATGAGCGCCATGTACGGCCGGCCGAGCCGGCCGCGTGGCTTGACGTAGACGGCCATCTGGCCCTGGTAGCGGCCGTGGCCGCGATCGACCCAGGCCAGGTGCATCACGGCGTGCACGGTCTGGTTGGAGATCTCCGCGGCAAATTCGGTGTCGGTGCGGTAGACGGGCGCGAACAGGGAGCCGAACGTCATGCCGGCCGCCGTGCCGCGGAGGTCGGGCGGGAGCCGTTCGGTCAGTGAGGTCTCGTTCCGGCCTGGTATCGGGCGGTCGGCGGGGTCATCCCAGCCGAACCAGCGGCCAAGCTGCCAGCGGACGGCGAACATCAGCCGGGTTATGGCCGGCGCCTCGCGGGACAGATCGCGAGACGCCATGACCGCGAGCAGGTGCGGGAAGTCGTCGGCGCCGCCGTAGACGGGCAGCGCCCAGACGTCCTCCAGCGTGAAGTCCGGCGCGATCTCGCGGATACGCCACGGGCGGGATTCGTGCACTGCGTTCGGAACCCTCATGCCTGCCCTCTATCCGTACGGCAACGTATGGATCTTAGGCATGCCTGCTTGCACCGGTCAATACGGTGCCGTATAGATATGCTGTGGCGAAGGTCAGGACTCCGCGCGGCGCCTGGGTGCACGCGGCGCTGCAGGCCCTGGCGGCCGGCGGCCCGGATGCCGTGCGGGTCGAGACGCTGGCGGTGTCCCTGGGGGTGTCCAAGGGCGGTTTCTACTGGCATTTCGCCGATCGCCAGGCGCTGATCGCGGAGATGCTCGACACCTGGGAGAAGACGGGGACCGAGGACATCATCGCGCGGGTCCAGAGCCAACCAGGGGATGCGCGGGTCAGGCTGCGGAAGCTGCTGGAGATCACCACCTCGCCGCAGAGGCTGGCCGTGGAGCTAGCGGTCCGGGACTGGGCGCGGCGCGACGGTGACGTCGCCGAGCGGTTGCGGCGGGCCGACAACCGGCGCATGGAGTTTGTGCGCTTGCTGTTCCGGCCGTTCTGCGCGGACGAGGACGACGTCGAGGTCCGCGCCATGACGGCGTACTGCCTGGTAATCGGCAGCTACTTTGTCGCCGCCGACCACGGCGGCAAGACCCGGTCCCAGGTACTGCAGCTCGCCATCGACCGGCTCCTGCATTAAGGACCGGCGCCCTGCCGTCCGCAGCCAGGGCGATTTCCGGCACCGGCGAGCGGCTGTTTCCCCCCGCCTACCTGCAGGCCCTGTCAGCCGAGCAGTCCGGCGCCGCTGTCCTCACCCGGTACTGCGTCTTGACGGTGCTCTCCTCGACGACTAGCTCTGCGGCGATCTCGTAGTTGGCCACTTGCTGGCCTCAGTCGCTGGCTAGTTGGTCGGTGGCGGTTCGCCCGGCGCGGGCAGTCCGGCGCAGGAAGTCGGCGAGCAGCTGGAGCTCGGTCTCGCTGTACTCGGCGCAGATCTGGTCCAGTGAGGTGTTCATCCCCGAGTAGAGGTACAGCAGTTCGGAGTTGCGGTCGCGTAGCGCCCGGATGAGGACGGCGCGGCGGTCGGAGGTGCCCCTGTCGCGGGCCACCCAGCCGCCGCGTTCGAGCCGGTCGATGATGCCGGTCATGGTGGCCGGGTGCAGCCCGGCCCGTCGCGCTATGGCGCTCGGGCTGAGCGGGCCGTTCCGGTTGATGAGATCGAGGCAGTCCAGGTCGACGTCCTTGAGGTCAACGCGGGCGCCGACGTGATGGTTGAGCAGTGACAGCTGGATGCTCAGCTCGCGCAGCGACTCCTTGACGGCCGTGCTCAGCCGCCGTCTGCGCCGCGACTGGTCGGCGTCCTCAGATGATATGGAATTCATATGATATGATCCTAGTGTCTTCTGGAATACAGAAGAAACGATATCCTGGAAGGGGCGCCAGATGAAACTCACGATCTTCGCCGCGACCGGCGGCATCGGCCGGCAGCTCCTCGAGCAGGCCATCGATGCGGGTCACGACGTCACCGCGGTCGCCCGCCACCCCCAGAAACTGCCTGGCCAGCTGTCCAGCCAGGTACGCGTCGTCTCAGCCGACCTAGCGGTCCCGGACCCGGCCACGCTCACGTCCGCCGTCCAAGGAGCCGACGGCGTGCTCTCTGGCCTGGGACCGCGATCCAAAGCCGAGACCGGGATCGCCGCCCAGGGCACGCAGGCCATCGTCGCGGCGATGCAGGCCGCTGGCACGCGACGCATCGTCGTCGTCAGCGCCGCGCCCATCGGGACCGTGCCCTCACCCGCCAGGCCGGGCCCGCCCAAGCACGACCCAGGCGACGGGCTCATCATGCAGCACCTGCTCAACCCGCTGGTCAAGGCCGCGTTCCGCAAGCATTACGCCGATCTCGCGCAGATGGAAGACATCCTCCGCGGCAGCGACCTGGACTGGACGGCCGTACGACCGCCGCGGCTGACCGACAAGCCGCTGACCAGCACCTACCGGACGGCCCACGGCCAAAACCTCCGCCGCGGCCTCGTCATTTCCCGCGCCGACGTCGCCCACTACATGCTCCGTGCCCTCCAGCAACCCGACACGATCAAACAAACCATCGGCATCGCCAGCTAACGAGGTTCCAGAATCTGAAAGCGCGGACACTCCGGCCTGTCTGATCTTGCCGTTTCGGTGCTATACCCGCCGATCGCGCGAACGTGGCCGGAACCGAATTTTTCCGAACGAACCGTGCTGTTTGCCTCAGCAATCAACCTGCAGCTCCGCGTTCGTCGCCGCATTGTTATGGTAACCAGGATATGTGTAACTGAAGGTTCAGCTGCGCCGGGAAGAGATCAGTGGTGCATGCGGCATCTCGTCGTGACAGAGTCGAATGTTTGATTTCCGGATATTAACGCTGCCTGGATATTAAGGGAAATTGGAATAAACGCTGCGCGCCAGTAGGCTCGCAGATATGGATAGAGCGATTTAGCCAGAAGAGTTCCTGCCACCAGAAAGATACGAGATTCAACGGCTCCTGCGGTCTGCGCGCGACAAAAGGTATATATCGCACGTAATCGGAAGCGGGGTTGTCAAGTTGCCGCCGACGTCTTTTTCCAGTAATGCGATCATGCCAACCGGGGCTGGTTGTGAGCGCATGTCTTCGAGGTCCATGACAGCACCCGAATCGGCACGGCCCTGCACGTGGGACGAGCCGAGCAATTCGCATAACCGCCAAGAGGAACTACCTTCCGCGCGCGTTAGACGGCACTGATGAACCCGACCAGAGGAAAAGATTAAGCATGATGGAGTTGGGCGTCACTCCGTTCGGGACCGTGCTCCGGCGCGCGAACGCCAGGGCCCGGGCGCGAATCTACGTCAACGGGCTGCGGGTGGCCGAAGAGGACAACTTCCTGTTCTCGTACAACATCACCGCCCCCACCGCGGCGCTGCGCCGCGCGCTCAACCGGGAACGCAGCAACGTCGGCCGCAGCGCCTACACCGACCGGGTGAAGTCGATCCTGCTGGCCTGCGACCAGGACGAAGTAGTCGATGCCCTGGTCGCCGACCTGCAAAATTACGAGCGCGGCACCCAGCACGACGAGACCCAGTGGCTAGACGTCGGCCTGCACGCCTGCCAGCAGCTCAACGCCCGCCGCGAGGTCATCTTCCTCGCCGCGTACGAGCTTGCCTACGCCGCCGATTTCGTGCAGAGAGCCGGGAACGATGGTTACGAGATCATCGTCGTGCCCGAGACCATCCGGAGGAAGCTCCCCGGCCTGCGCGACGCCCTCGGCAACCCCATCCGCGACCTGGACCGCTACCGCGACGAGTGGCAAGACAGCTTCCGCTTCACCTTCGTCGACCCGTCCGAGCTCAGCGGCGCCGAACGAGCGGTCTGGGAGACGCTGCCGCGGATCTTCGCGGCCAGAGGAGGAATATCCCGGCACGTGACAGACGTACTGGTCTCCGAGACCATGCGCCTGATGGAAGGCCGCTACCAGGAAGCCGTGGGCGTCTGGGAACCCGCAGAGGGCCGGATCATCATCAAGCGCAGCCAGCTCCAGTCCGTCGCGGACTTCGCCGGGACCGTCCTGCACGAGTTGTCCCACGCGCTCAGCGGCGCGCCCGACATGAGCCTTGAGTTCGAGCAGACACTCACCGAAGAACTCGGCGGCATCGTAGCCCGCAACATCACAAACGTCTGAGCGGGACCCTCCGAAGAAACGCGCCCGCCGAGTCCGACGATGTACTGGCGGCTAAAGGCGATTTCAGCATTCGTCCCTGTTCATTACCATTGGCCCCGATGTATACATGGCGAGTCTGTTCATGATTGTCGTATTAACGAGTGAATTCGGCGGAAATTCACAGAGCCTAGCAGCCGGACGAAATCCGTGATAAAGCATGGGTATGGACGACGTGCTGCTCGGGATTGTCCTACGCGCTTGGCGGATATTCCGCTCCCGGAGCAGTCAAGTGCCGAGGTCAAGAAGCGGCTGCCTGGCTTGCTGGCGCGGCTGGAGACGGCCGACGACGAGCGCGCCGAGGCATGCCGCCGCGCGCTGACCGGGCGGAGGTGGGACCTGGCCTCCGCCCGGTCGGCGGCGACAGGTGCCCCCCGGCCGGGCACGATGACCGCCCGCGGTTGAATCTGTCCTACCATCTGTGCCGCCGAGGCGCAGGGGACCACGTTCAGTGGATGGCTGGCCGAGACGGCAGCGCATCGCCTCAAGCTCGAGGCGGGGCGACAGGCGATCGCCGAGTGGGAGCGGGAGAATGGTCCGCTGACCGAAGCTGAGCTGGCTGACGGTCTCGCGCGGGCACGTGCCTCGCTTGGCCGCGCTCCTGCTTCGGCTGCCGAGTGCAAGTCTGCGTGACCAAATCATCATGGCTGCGGGCGGTGTCACCTACGATACGGGCGCGCTCGTCGCTGCCGAGCGCAACAACCGGCGGATGTGGGCCCTGCACGCTGGCTATCTCGCCGAGGAGGTGATTCCCGCGGTGCCCGCCCCTGTGCTGGCGGAGGCGTGGCGGGGAGGTCCGCGCCAGGCGAGCCTGGTGCGCTTCCTGCGGATGTGTGAGGTAGAGGCGATGAGCGAGGATCTCGCCAGGCAGACCGGCGTACTGGCCGGAAAATCCGATCACGATGACATAGTTGATGTCGCCGTGGTGGATGGCGCTATCCGTCGCGGGGACGCCATCGTGACCTCGAATGTCACCCACATCCGAAAGGTGGCGGATGCCGCTCGCGCGGTGCTGCGGATCGAAAGCATCTGAGCGGCCCGACGGCAACGAGATCGGCTCTGGCGGTGCCCCGTTCTTGGGTCGCATCTCGGCGGTCTTCAAGGCCGACGGTGCGGAGACCGCGCAGGTGTGTTCGATCTCGCAGTGGTGACCGCATGAAGTCCGGGGGAGACGTGCAGCGGTATGGTCAGCCTCCCGATCAGACGCGGACGTGCTGACGCAGGAAGAGCGCGGCCCGGTCGAGCGCCTCGCCGGCCTCGTCGAGTACGGCGGTGAATGACTGGAACACGTGCGGCACTTTCGCGGTGATGTCGAGGACGACGTCGACTTCTGCGTCGGTTGCGCGCAGAGCGAGCCGTCGGGCGTCGTCGAGGAGCATCTCGTTCGTGCCGACCTGCACCAGCACGGGCGGCAGTCCGGTTAGGCCGGCCGTCACCGCCGGGCTGAGCAGCGGGTTGCGGCGGTCCTGGCCGACGACGTAGAGGCTGCTCAGGCGGTCGAGGCTCGCGCGGTCGAGCAGGGGATCCGCTTCCGCCTTGGTCACCATGCTCTGGCCGGCTCGGGTCGCGTCCACGCCCGGCGAGAACGCGACGATCGCGGCCGGCATGCCCTTTCACTGGCCCTCGGTGCCCTGCGCTCGGACCTTGAGCGACGCCACCTGGGGCTCCCCGCCGGATGAGGCGAACCTTCCCGGCGCGAAGGACGACGAGTCAAGGAGGCCAAGCGCTCGTACTCTTACGTACAACGACGTACAATTCTGTCATGGCATCGATGACCGTCTCAGAGGCCCGGGCTGCCCTCCCCGAGCTCCTGTCCCGAGTCGAGGGGGGTGAGGAAATCACGATCACCCGGCACGGCCGCCCGGCGGCCGTCCTGGTCCGGCCCGACGCGCTGCGCAGCCGCCGGGCGGATGCCGCGTTGGAGGACGCCGGCCGGATCCATGAGCTGCTCACCCAGGCGGCGGCAGAGCCATTGCCGGAAGGCCCGGGGCTGACCGCGCAGCGGGCCGAGGAGCTGATCGCCGCGATCAGGGCCGGGCGAGACACCCGGTAATGGATGCCTTCGACGCCGATGTACTCATCTACGCCGCTGTGCCCGGTCATCCGCTGGGCGAGCAGGTAGCTGCCTTGTTCCAGTCCGCCGCTCCGGCGACGTCGGCGGGCCTTGGCTCGGTCCTGCTGCTCCCGGAGGTCCTCAGCAGGTCACTGCGCGACGGTGCCGTCGACGAAGTCCGCATCCTCGCCGCACTGCTGGCCAGGCTGGACCTGCGCCCGGTCGACCGGGCCACCGCCGAACTCGCGACCGCCCTGTCCAGCCGGTACCGGCTCAAAGCCGTGGACGCTACCCACTTGGCCACCGCGGTGGGCATGGGAGCCGACCGGTTCATCACCACCAACAAGCGCGATTTCCCGCCCGCGATCACGGAGATCAAGGTGACCTACCCCGCCGATCTCGCCGGTTCCGATGGTCGCCCCCGGTTAGCCTTGTTGTCCTCCGGCAGCTAGCTTTTCGAAAATGATATCGAAGATGGTTCGGTCTTCGTCGCCTTGGTTGAGCCACTCACCGATCGCCACGTTCAGTACCGTCACGCTGCTGTCCGCCAATCCCGGCCAGCCGCCCGCCGTCGAACACCAGCGCCCGCCCGTCCGAACACCCGTTGAGCCGCGGAGCACATCAGGAGTGTCCGGGCCTGTAGGGGGTTGTCCACTGAGCGTTGTCGCGCGTAGCGTTACCAATGCTCTAATTTGTCCAGAAATGTTTGATCCGGCTCAACGACGCAACGTAGCGTGGGAGGTAGCTCGGTGATGGCGAAGATGGCGAAGAGGCCAAGGATCGTTCGGTCTTGGCGGGCCGCCGCGGCGGTGCTGACCGTGACGTTGGCGGCGTCCGGGGCAGCGTCGGTGCCGGCGTCGGCGGACGCGAGCTCGGGAGCGCCGTACCCGTGCCCGGCCGGCGGCGGCCCGAACTTCACCTCGGGAGTAGACGCATCGGCGATCGGCTGGCTCGGTAACGGCCAGGGGGCGACGGCCTGTCTCGGGGGCAGCTTCTACGTCCCCAACGGCATCGACACCACGTACGGGTTCGCCGTCTACAACGATTCACCGACGACCTGGACGAACGCCGACGGGTACCTGCCCGCGCTCGTGACCAGCTTCACATCGGCGGGTGCGAAGGTCTCCATCACGAACTTCGGCGACCGCGTCGTGATCGGCGGCAACGCGTACGTCTTGATCTACAGCCGCGTGGCAGTGCACAACCCGACCAGCCAGACGCTGACCGTCGACCCGCAGCCGTCGCCGGGCCTGGTGCCGCTGAACAGCGCGCCTGACCAGGTAAGCCCCGGTGCGACGGTCGACCACGACTACGCGGTGGCGGAAGACAGGTTCGGCGGGACCTACGCCTGGCCGAGCGCCGCCCAGCTTGCCGTGGCAGGCAGCTACAACGCCCACTTCGCGCACATGCGCGCGTTCTGGAACAGCCAGCTGGCGGGGATAACCCAGCTCACGCTGCCGGACTCGCAGCTGGTCGACGCCTATAAGGCCGGCTTCGCGTACACCCAGATCGACCGGAGTGGCAACGCCCTGGACACCGGCACCAACGGGTACCACGCGGAATACGAGCACGACGTCGTCGGCATCCTCGCGAACATGTTCAATGAGGGCTATTTCGCCGGCGCTCACGCGCTGCTCGACGAGACCGACCGGGTGGTCGGAACCAACACCCAGTACTCGGACGGGACGTGGGTCTACCCGTGGCTGTGGGCCGTGTACGTCGAGAAGACTGGTGACACGAAGTTCCTCGCCGCGCGCTTCAGCTCGCCCGGCCCGCTCGGGGCCAGCGCGCAGCCGAGCATCGAGGCGACCGCACAGATCATCGCCGCTGACCGCACCGGACCTGGCGGCATCATCGGCGAGACCAGCGACATCGATGCCAACGGCTACTGGGTCAGCGACAATTACGAGGCCCTGCTCGGCCTGGCCGGCTACGAGTACCTCGCCAAGGTCCTGGGCAACACCGCCCAGGAACAATGGGCAGCCGGCGAGTACAACAGCCTGCTGCAGGCGGTGAACTCGACGCTGTCGTCCACCATCTCCTCCAATAACCTCGATTACATCCCGTGCTCGATGGTCGAGCCAAACACCGCCAACCGCTGCTCCAACCCGGAGGACGCCAACTGGGCCGCCCCCGGCGTTTACTTCAACTGGGCCTGGAACGGGTACCTGCTCGGCGCCCCGACGACCGGCCCGGATGGCGAGACCGCGGCGGATTGGATCGACAAGACCCTGTCCTACGGGTTCGGCCGGGTGCAGGGAATGCTGCCAGCCAACACCTTTGGCGGGTACCCCGGCGAGGGCTTCTACTCGACCGCCTACAACGGCGCATACGGCGCCTGGGGGCTGGGCAGCAACGACTACCGCGACGAGGGGATCCTCTCGCTGGAGTTCCTCATCAACAACGACCAGGCCGGGCCGTACTCCTGGTGGGAGGGCTCGACCCCGCCGAGCACGACGACGCCGTGGATCGGGAATCACCCGGCCAGCGGCGGCGGCGCGTCTCCGCACTCGTGGGGCATTGCCATGGGTGACCTCGGCCTACTCGACTCGCTCGTGTCCCAGCGGACCGACGGGTCGCTCATCGTCGGCAGGGGCGTCCCGAACAGCTGGGTCGGGTCCGGCCGCCGGATCGCCGTCTCCAACTTCCCCACCACCGACGGTGGCCGGATCGGCGTGACGATCACCACCCGAGGAGATGCGGTCACGCTGCAGCTGACCGGCAAGCCCTCGGGACCGGTGATCTTCGAGCTGCCCGCCTTCGTCAACAACATCGCCTCGACATCCGCGGGCACGGTCGACAACGGATCCGGCGCCGTGACCATAGCTGCCCACACACCGTCGGTAACGGTCACGCTGGCTCACGCGCCGACGGCGTCGTAGCGCGCTATTAGGTCGTAGCGCACTAGCTGGAACGGTACCCACTCGAGGCGGATGAGCGTGTTGACGCTGGCCGATCAGGCGCGCGTCATTCGTGGACAGATAGCACCCGACACCAGAATGCGGTTCGCCGTCGACCACTACGTCACAAGGATTACTCGTAAGGCGCCGGACGTCAGCCTTCAGGCACTGGGTGCGGGGGCCAATTATCTAAATCCCCTCGTCATTATTGGCCAGAGCCGACCAGTCACGTCTACCAGGTTTTTTGTATTCTCTTTCAGGTGGCCGCAAGTAGCGCCGCGGTTAAGCGCGTCACCGGAAGCGGCATTCCGCCCGCGCGTTCGGCCCGTTCGGCGGCGGCCGTGATGTTCTGGAGCATCCCGCCGAACACGACGCCGTGAAACGGCGAAATGGATCGCCAGTAGGCGTGGCCG
>Ga0302184_10000207_pt1 | contig 39061 bp, 38 predicted proteins | sample I_Palsa_N3_3_FD_200233 | JGI IMG/M metagenome (GOLD analysis project Ga0302184, IMG submission 200233) | Peat permafrost microbial communities from Stordalen Mire near Abisko, Sweden - I_Palsa_N3_3 | ecosystem: Environmental > Terrestrial > Soil > Palsa > Peat permafrost | place: Sweden...
GATCGGTCGGCACCGAGCTGGCTTGCGGCAGACGCACGCGCAGGCGCCCCTCGGCGGTGAAATTGGACGACAGCATGAAGAACACCACGAGCAACAGCACGACATCGATCAGCGATGTGACGTTGATCTCAGGCTCCTCGATGCGGCGCGATTTGAATTTCATGGCGTGTTCCTTAAGGCTCAGGCCGGCAGCGCGCGCTTCTCGGCCGGCTGATGCGCTGCCGCGTCGACGGCATCCACGAGCCGCAGGGCATTCTTTTCCATTTCCACCACGATACGTTCTACGCGCCCGCGCAGATAGCGGTACGCGATCAGCGATGGAATCGCGACACACAGGCCAGCCGCAGTGGCCACCAGCGCCTCGGCGATGCCGCCCGAGAGCATGCGCGGATCCCCGCCGCCGCCCGCGTTGATGGCGTTGAAGGCCTTGATGATGCCGGTCACGGTGCCCAGCAGGCCCAGCAATGGCGAGACGCCGGCTATGGTTCCGAGCGTATTGAGATAGCGCTCGAGCTCATGCACGACATGTCGGCCGGTATCCTCGAGCCGCTCCATGAGCACCTCGCGCGGCCGGTGCCGGTTCTCCAGGCCCGCGGCCAGGAGCCTGCCGAGGGGTGAATTTCGCTCCAGCGCCCGTATCACCGGCTCGCTGATCTGGTGCGCTTCGACCAGTTTCCAGATTTTCTGCATCAGATCGGGTGGTAGCACACGCCGGTCCTGCAGCGTCCAGAGCCGTTCCAGGGTGATCGCCGCGGCAACGATCGAGCACAGGATGATGGGCCACATCAGCACCCCGCCCGCCTGCACGATTTCCCACATTTCTGGCGTCGACTCCTGCTTTTGGTCGCGGCCGGCGCATGATACCTAAAGCGCATGACCCAAAGCGCAAAATCGAGACGGCGCGCTTATGGACAACCGCATGCAACTGCTAGAGTTGCACTGCCATGCCTCGCAGATTAGTCAAGAAGCTGGGGCGACTCATCCATGAGCGGCGCCACAAATGGTATCTGCGCATCCTCGGGGATCGACTGACCGATGCGCACCTGTGGTCGCTGAACCGCCGTTCAATCACAACCGCCTTCGGCGTGGGCGTCGCCATCAGTTTCATCCCGCTGCCCGTGCACCTGGAGCTCGTGGTGCTCGCCGCGCTCTGGTGGCGGCTGAATCTGCCCGTGGCTATCGTGGCCGCCTACATCGTCAATCCATTCACGATGGTGCCGATCTACTTTGCCGCTTACCGCGTGGGCGTCGCATTATTGCGTCACCACCCGCGGCATTTTGAATTTCACCTGACCTGGAACTGGCTCGAGCATGGTCTGGGGCCCGCCTGGAAACCGTTCCTGCTCGGCTGCCTGGTGTGCAGCCTGGTCTGTGGCCTGGGCGCGCGCTGGGCGCTCGAGCTCGTCTGGCGCGCCGCTACATTGCGCCGCTACCACTCGCGCAAGGAACGCCGCTCCTACAAGCTCGCAGGCTGACGCAGCACTCCCGCGTCGAGCTCGAGGACCCGATCCATGCGCGCCGCCAGTCGTGGATCGTGCGTGACGATCACCATGCTCGTGCCCAGCTCGCGGTTGAGCTCGAGCATCAGCGCGAACACCTGCTCGGCGTTGCGGCCATCCAGATTGCCCGTCGGCTCATCGGCGAGCACGAGCTGCGGCAAAGTCACGAGCGCGCGCGCTACCGCCGTGCGCTGGCGCTCGCCACCGGAGAGTTGGTGCGGCTGATGGTCGAGTCGCTGCCCTAGGCCCACGCGTATGAGCAGATCCCGGGCGCGCGCGCTGGCGCTGGCGGCCGTCTCACGCCGTACCAGCAGCGGCATCGCGACATTCTCGAGCGCCGAGAATTCCGGCAGCAGATGGTGAAACTGATAGACGAAGCCAATGCTGCGATTGCGCAGCGTGCAGCGCTCTCGCTCCGGCAACGCATGAATGTCGCGGCCGCCGATTTTGACCACGCCGCCGTCGGGCCGATCCAGGCCGCCGAGGATCTGCAGCAATGTGGTTTTGCCGGAACCCGAGGCGCCGATGATCGCCAGGCGCTCAGCGTGTCTGACCTCGAGCGCTACGCCGGCGAGCACTTCCAGGGTGCTCGAGCCCTCGCGAAAACTGCGCCGCAGATCCTGCGCAGCGAGCACGATGCTGCTCTCAGTCATGGCGCAGCGCCTGCGCCGGCTGCGTGCCCGCGGCACGCCAGGCCGGATACAACGTCGCCAGCGCACACAGACCGAAGGCGACCGCGCAGATCCGCAGTACATCGCCCGCCTGCGCATGCGCCGGCAGGTCGCTCATGAAATACACGCGCGCATCCAGGAAATGAGTGCCCAGCAGATGCTCGAGCCCATGCACCAGCGCTTCCAGATTGGCCGCGAGACCCAGGCCCAGCAGCGCCCCGGCGAGCGTGCCGGCCAAGCCGATGAAGGCGCCCTGGATCGTGAAGATGAGCAGCACATTGCGCGGTCCGGCACCGAGCGTGCGCAGAATCGCGATGTCGGCGCGCTTGTCCTTCACCACCATCACGAGCGTCGCGACCAGGTTGAAGGCGGCAACCGCGACCACGAGCAGCAATATCATGAATAGCATCGACTTGGTGATCTCGATGGAGCGAAAGAAGTTGGCATGATTGCGCGTCCAATCGCTGACGTAATAGCCCCCGCCCAGACTCACGGCCAGATCGCGCACCAGCCGCGGGGCCGCGAACGGATCCTGCAGCGCGAGCCTGAGCCCCGAAACGCGATCTCCCATCTGGTAGAGCCGAGCGGCGTCCTGCAGGTTCATGAGCGCCAGCGCGCGGTCGAATTCGTACATTCCCGAGTGAAACAGTCCCGCCACGTGCATGCGGCGCATGCGCGGCTCGATGCCCGCGGGGGTCACATCGCCCTGCGGTGCGACCAGCAGCAGATCATCGCCGATATGCACCGCGAGCGCCGCGGCCAGCGCATCGCCCAGAATGATGCGATAGCTGCCATCGCTGAGATCTTCGATCCGACCGCCCTCGATACGCTGTGCGAGGCCCACCGCGCGCCGCTCCTGCTCGGGCAGCACGCCGCGCACCGTCGTGCCGGCCGTGCGCTCGCCATGCATGAGCAGCGCCTGGGCCTCGATATAGGGCGCGGCCGCCAGCACGCCAGGCAGCGTTAGTGCGCGGGTCTGATCATCGCGCCAGTCCTTGAGACTGCCGTCCAGGCCCATGAGCGTAGCGTGCGAGGTCACGCTCAGGATGCGCGTCTTCAATTCGCGCTCGAAACCGTTCATGACCGAGAGCACGACGATCAGCACCGCGACTCCGATCGCCAGCCCGAACACCGAGACCAGCGTGATGAACGAGAGGAAGCCGCGGCCGCGCGTGGCGCGCAGATACCGTGTGCCCAGCATCCACTCGTAGGGCAGCGACATGCTATTCGTAACGCAGCGCTTCGGCAGGCGATGTGCGTGCCGCACGCAGCGCCGGATAGATGGTCGCGAGCAGCGTGAGGGTAAAGGCAGCCGCGGCGATCCACAGCACGTCCGAACGATGCAGCTCCGCGGGTATCGTCGTGATGTAATAGACCTGCGCGTCGAGAAAATGAAAGCCGAAGACGCGCTCGAGCGCCGGTACGATGCTGCTCACGTGCCGGGCAAGCACTATGCCGAGCGCCAGGCCGCCGGCCACGCCGAACCAGCCGATCGCGAGCCCCTGGATCATGAAGATCTGCAGGATATTGCGCGGCGGGGCACCGAACGTACGCAGTATCGCGATGTCAGTGCGCTTGTCATTGACCACCATGACCAGCATCGCCACGGTATTGAAGGCCGCCACGGCCACGATCAGCAGCAGGATCAGCGCCATCATCGTCTTCTCGATACGAATCGCGCGAAAATAGTTCGCATTGTCCTCGGTCCAGTCACTGCTCAGATACCCCGGGCCCACGGCGGCACGTACCGCCGGCATGTATTGCGCCACCTTCAGCGCGTCGTTGAACCGCAGCCGCAGTCCGCTTGTGCCCTGCGAGCGCGGCGCGAACGCGCGCACGTCCTCGAGGCGCGCCAGGACCAGGGAATTGTCGAGATCCTCGAGGCCCGCCTCAAACACTCCGCCGACATTGAACTCGCGCAGCCGCGGCTCGGGCAGGCCGGAGGCGCCGGCCATGGGCACGAGCAGCGTCAGCGAATCCCCGACAGTGAGCCCGAGCTGATCGGCAATATCGCGGCCCACGATCACGGCATTGCTGCCAGGCTGCAGGCTCGCAAGGCTGCCCTCGACCAGCAGCGGCCGCACATCGGCGACCCGCGCTTCCGCCTGCGGCTCGATGCCCCGCAGTAGCACCGGCAGCATCTCCGGCTGGTGCACCGCCAGCGCGGTGAGCTCGATATAGGGCGAGATGCCGGTGATGCCGGGCAGACCGGCCAGGCGCTCGCGCAAAGCGCGCTCGCCGTCGCCGGAGGCAACGCCCTGGTCGACCACATGCGCCTGTGCGCCAAGGGCCAGCAGCCGGTCGCGCAATTCCCCTTCAAAGCCGTTCATGACCGAAAGGATCACGAGCAACGCTGCGACCCCGAGCGACACGCCGGCCAGCGACACCCAGGTGATCAGCGAAACGAAGAATTTCTGCTGCCGCGAGCGCACATAGCGCAGGCCGACAAACACTGGCAGCGGCTGAAACATCGGGAGCGCATTAAAGCACACGCGGCCGCGAAACTGGACTTGGATCACAGAAACGCTGCCGCAACAGGTGCGCTGATGCGGCAGTTTTTCAGGCCGATGCTATAGTCGGGACCCAGGAATTGCAGAGTGGGCAGGTGCGTCATGATCAGAGCAGGCAGGTCGGTACGGACCGCGGCGCTGGCCATTGGGATCGCGGCCTTCGGCGGCGCCTTGCACGCCGAGATCATCGCCATTGGCGATCAGGTCAGCGTGCGCGAAACCGATGTGCAGCGCCCTGGCCGCGGTATGAGCATGAAAGCGGTCGAGGCGAAATTCGGCACGCCGCAGGAGCGGCGCGCCGCGGTCGGCAAGCCGCCGATTACACGCTGGGACTACCCCGCCTTCTCGGTCTTCTTTGAGTACGAGCACGTGATCGATGCCGTGGTGAACCCCACGGCGCAGGCCGCCCCTTAAGGCTCCTGTCAACTAGCGCTGACCGAAACGCGCCCCCTGGAACAGGTCCGGATGCTCCGGGGGCTGGCAGCGCCAGTACTGCTTGGGCGCGCTCACGTGCGCGCCGAGTTTGGCGGCGGCGTGCCAGGGCCAGCGCGGATCGTAGAGCATGGCCCGGGCCAGTGCGACCGCATCGGCAGTGCCCGTTGCAATGATGCTCTCGGCCTGCTCGGCTTGGCTGATCAGGCCCACCGCGATGGTTGTCATGCCCAGCTCGGCTTTGATGCGCTTCGCGAACGGCAGCTGATACCCTGGCGCCGGCTTTATGGATTGAGCGGGGGACAGACCGCCGCTGGAGACGTGGATCGCGGCGCAACCACGCTGCCCGAGGGCGCGCGCGAGCGCGAGGGTTCCTTCGATATCCCAACCGTTTGCAACCCAATCCGTCGCCGACACGCGGATCCACACGGGGCGCTCGGCCGGAAAGGCGCTGCGCACCGCTGCGAACACCTCGAGGGGAAAGCGCATGCGATTCTCGAGGCTGCCGCCGTACTCATCGGTGCGCTGATTGGCCAGCGGGGAGAGGAACTCATGCAGCAGGTAGCCATGCGCCGCGTGCAGCTCGATGCCGTCGACGCCCAGGCGCTCCGCGCGGCGTGCAGCCTGCACGAACTGATCGCGCACGCGCTGCAGGCCGCTGCGGTCCAGGGCCAGCGGTGCATGCTCGCCGGCTGTGTACGGCAACGCTGAGGGACCCAGCGCCTGCCAGCCGCCGGGCTCGCCGGGCGCGACCTGCTTGCCACCATCCCAGGGCGCGCGAGTCGATGCCTTGCGTCCCGCGTGCGCCAATTGCACCGCGAGGCCGATGGGCGAGTATTTGCGAATCGCAGCGATCACTGCGCCGAGCGCGGCTTCGTTCTGATCGCTGTAGAGACCGAGGTCCTGCGCCGAGATGCGGCCCTCCGGGCTCACTGCGGTTGCCTCGGTGAGCATCAGGCCTGCGCCCGAAAGTGCGAGATGGCCCAGATGCAGCATGTGCCAGTCGCTCGCCGAGCCCTCCTCGGCCGAGTACTGGCACATCGGTGCAACGATGATCCGGTTTGCCAGCGCCAGCTGGCCGATCATCCATGGTTCGAATAGTCGGCTCACGATAGCCCGCAGTGTGCAGCACCGGTGCCTGAGGGCACAATTGCGCATGAGCACTTTGCTGCACCCACCGCTGCCCAGCGCAACCGAGCCGCATTGGCGCTGGCGCGGATTGCACGGCAGCGCGCGCGCGCTCGCGCTGGCCGAAGCGCTGCTCGCCGACAACCGCCCCTGGGTATTCATCGGCGCCGATACGCGCGAAGTCGAACAACTGGCCGCCGAATTGCGCTTCTTCGGTGCCGGTGAATTCGAGATTCTGACGCTGCCGGACTGGGAGGTGCTGCCCTACGACATCTTCTCCCCGCATCCGGACATCGTCTCCGAGCGCCTGCGTACCTTATCGCGCCTGCCGGGACTGCAACGCGGCATCTTGTTGCTGGCCATCGACAGTCTGCTGACGCGCTTGCCGCCGGTCAGTTATGTGCAGGCGCGAAGTTTCGAGCTCAAACGCGGCGAGAGCCTCGCGCTCGAGCCGCTGCGAGCGCGGCTCGTGCAGTCCGGCTATGTCAGCGTGAGCCAGGTTGGCGCCCCGGGGGAGTTTGCGGTGCGTGGCTCGCTGTTTGACGTCTTTCCGATGGGCACGCCCACGCCGGCGCGCGTGGATCTGCTCGATGATCGCATCGACAGCATCCGCCGCTTCGATCCGGACTCGCAGCGCTCGCTCGATGCGATCGAGCAACTGCGCCTGCTGCCCGCGCGCGAGCTGCCGCTCGATCAGGAGTCGGTGCGCGCCTTTCGGCGCCGCTTTCGTGCGCGCTTTGAAGGCGACATCAGCCGCATGAGCATCTATCGCGGCGTCAGCGAAGGCATCGCGCCGCCGGGTATCGAATTCTATTTGCCGCTGTTCTTCGATGCGACCGCGAACATCACCGATTATCTGCCGGCCGGCGCGATCATCGCCAGCGACCTTGCGATCGAGGCCGCCCTCGCCCGCGCCTGGGAGGCGATCGGCGTGCGCTTCGAGGATCGGCGCCACGATATCGAGCGCCCGCTGCTGCCGCCGGCCGAGGCGTTCGTCGAGCCGCTCGCGCTGCGCGAGCCGCTGCGCTCCCATGCGAGCGTTGGCATCGAGCGCTTCGCGGACAGCGCCTCCGCGCACGCGGATGCGATTCCGAGCCACGATTTCGCCACCACGGCGCCGCCGGAGTTTCGCCTCGACGTGCGCGCGGCCCAGCCGCTCGCACCCTTGACCAGCTTCCTCGACAGTTACGCCGGGCGCGTATTGCTCGCAGCTGACTCGCCAGGCCGACGCGAGGTGATCAGCGAGATGCTCGCCGCACACGGCCGGCGACCGCGCGCGGTGCAGAGCTGGGAGCAGTTCGCTGACGGCGATGCGCGCCTCGCGATCCACGTCGGGGAAGACATCGGCGCTCTGGCCCTGCACTCCCCGCCGCTGCTGCTGCTCAGTGAATCCCAACTGTTCGGTGCGCGTGCACGCCAGGAGCGCCGACGCCGCCGCGCCGCCCTCGCCGACCCGGCCGCGATCCTGCGTGATCTGCAGAGCCTCGAGCCCGGCGCCCCGGTCGTGCACGAGACCTACGGCGTCGGCCGCTACGTCGGCCTGCAGCGCATGGACATCGGCGAGCAGAGCAACGAGTTCCTGGTGATCGAATACCGTGATGGCGATCGCGTCTACGTGCCGGTGCACGCGTTGCATCTGGTCAACCGCTATACGGGCGGCGCCCCCGAGTCGGCGCCGCTGCACAAGCTCGGCACCGATCAGTGGGCGCGCGCGCGCCGGCGCGCGGCCGAGGCCGTGCGGGATGTGGCCGCCGAGTTGCTCGATCTGCACGCGCGACGCGCGGCCCATCAGGCCACACCGTTGCTGGCGCGCGAGCTCGAATACCAGACCTTCGCCAGCGGTTTCCCGTTCGAGGAGACCGCCGATCAGGCTGAGGCTATCCGCCGAGTGCTCGAGGACATGCAGTCGGTCAAGCCGATGGATCGGCTGGTATGCGGCGACGTAGGCTTCGGCAAAACCGAGGTGGCGATGCGCGCGGCCTTCGTCGCCGTGCAGGCCGGCACCCAGGTCGCGGTGCTGGTGCCAACCACGCTGCTCGCCCAGCAGCACCTGCAGAGCTTTCGCGACCGTTTTGCCGATTGGCCCGTGCGCATCGAGGCGCTGTCGCGCTTTCGCTCCAGCGGGGAGGCCACAGCCGTGCTCGAGGGACTCGAGCGCGGCACGGTCGATATCGTGATCGCAACCCACCGGCTGCTGCACGCCCATGCGCGTTTTCGCAAGCTCGGGCTCGTCGTGGTCGACGAAGAGCATCGCTTCGGCGTGCGCGACAAGGAGCGCCTCAAGGCACTGCGCGCCGAAGTGCACGTGCTGACACTGACCGCAACCCCGATACCGCGCACGCTGAACATGGCGCTGGGGGGTCTGCGCGAGCTCTCGCTGATCACCACGCCGCCGGCCGCGCGTCTGGCGATCAAGACGTTCATCAGTGAATGGCACGCGCCGACGCTGCGCGAAGCGGTATTGCGCGAGCTGCGACGCGGCGGCCAGGTCTATCTGGTGCACAACGAGATCCAAGGCATCGAGAAAGTGGCCGCTGACCTGGCCGCGCTGGTGCCGGAGGCTGACCTGCGCATCGGCCACGGCCAGATGCGCGAGCGCGAGCTCGAGCAACTGATGGTCGATTTCTACCATCGACGCTTCAACGTACTGGTGTGCACGACCATCATCGAGAGCGGCATCGATGTTCCGAGCGCCAATACCATATTGATCAATCATGCGGAGCGTCTAGGACTCGCGCAGTTGCACCAGCTGCGCGGTCGCGTCGGCCGCTCGCACCATCGCGCCTACGCCTATCTGATCGTGCCGTCGCGCAAGGGCCTCAGCGCCGATGCTGCCAAGCGCCTCGAGGCGATCGAGTCGCTCGAGGATCTGGGCGCCGGCTTCGTGCTCGCGACGCACGATCTGGAGATCCGCGGCGCTGGCGAGTTTCTGGGCGAGCAGCAGAGCGGCGAGCTCAGCGAGGTCGGACTGACCCTCTACCTGGACATGCTCGAGCATGCCGTGCAGGCCATGCGCGCGGGCCGTGAGCCGATGCTCGAGCGAGCGCTCGCCGCCGCCAGCGAGGTCGAGCTGCATGTGCCGGCGCTGCTGCCCGAGGATTACGTCAGCGATGTGCAGCTGCGCTTGGCCCTTTATCAGCGCATCGCCGCGGCCGATGCGGCCACATTGCAGGACATGAGCGCCGAGCTGGTGGATCGCTTTGGCGAGCTGCCCGAGCCGGCGCGCAACCTGCTGCAGCTGGCGCGCCTGCGACTGCGCGCGCGCGAGCTGGGCATCCGGCGGCTCGAGCTCGGGCCCGCCGGCGGCAGCATTCAATTCGAGGAGCAAAATCGCATCGATCCGGCGCGCGTGATCGGACTGATTCAGCGCCAGGCCCAGGAGTACCGGCTGGAGGGCCCGCTGAAGCTGCGCATCTCGCGCGCGCTGGCGCAAGCCGAAACGCGCTTCGTGCGTGCCGAAGCGCTGCTCAACCACCTGGCTGGTACCATACCGGCATGAAAGTCGGGCACCCCAGGCGCACTAACGGATCGGTCATTGCGCTCGGCGCGGTGCTGCTGGGACTCGCTCTCGTCTGGACGAGCGCGGCGCGCTCGCAGCAGCCGGGCACGGCGCTCTACGAGGTCGAAATGGTCGTGTTTCGCGCCTCGAGCATCGGCGCAGCCGAGGACTGGAGCGTCACGCCTTCGGGCCGCGGCTTTGGGAATGAAAGCACGCGCGGTGGCACCTCGCAGCTATTGCGCGTGCTGCCGCCGAGCGACTACAAGCTCGGCGCCATCGAGACCGGCCTGCGCAGCGGTGGCGCCTGGCGGCCGATCGCGCATGCCGCCTGGATCCAGACCGCGGCGAACTGGGGCACGCACGCGGGCATCGCGCTGGCGGATCTGGGGATCAACACGCCGGGATTGTCCGGCATGGTGTATCTGGAGCGCGCGACCTACCTGCATCTGGGTATGAACCTCACCTTGAGCGCGGAGGCGAGCTTCGTCATCAACGAGATGCGCAGCGTCAAGTACAACGAGAAGCAGTACTTCGATCATCCGGCGTTCGGCGTGATCGCGGTGGTCTCGCCGTTGCCCCGGGCCAGCGGCGCCTCTACGCGCTAGGACCCGTCTCGACGATGTCCTCGGGTCCGGCCACGGCCACGCGCGCCACGAAGTCCAGCTTGGCGCGCGCCAGCGCTTTCATTGCCGCCTGGATCAGCACCTCGGGCACTCGCTCCGGGCTCGGCACCAGGCTCGCGGCGCCAATGCTGACGGACAGGAATTTCTGCCGTGCGGCGCGCGGATGATGAATGTGCTGACCAATGACCTTCTGCGCCACCGTGCTCGCGAAACCGGTAACGGCCGCCATGTCCGGATTGCGCACGAGCGCGATGATGCGCCCGCCCTCCCAGCGCGCGACGACATCGGCGCCACGCTTGAATGCCGCCCCGATCACGCCGGCGACGCGGCGGATGCAGGCATCCCCGGCCGCGCGCCCGAAAGTCTCGTTGTAGCTGGTGAGATCGTCGATATCAAATACGAGCAGCGTGACCGGCCGCGCCTCGCGCGCGCCGGACTGCCAGTCGTGATGCAATAGCTCCTCGAAATAGGCGCGCGAGCACAATCCGGAGAGCCGATCCTCACGCAGCCAGCTCGCCAGGCCGGTGGCGGGGCGCAAGCCCGAGCGCTCGCGCTCGCTGACGTCGCGGAAATAGCCGACGAAATGCGTGATCGCGCCATCGGTGCCGCGCAACGGCTGTATCTGCATCTCGTTCCAGAACTGGCTGCCGTCCTTGCGATAATTGCGCAGCAGCGCCCGACAGCTCTCGCCGCGGCCGATGGCCTCACGCAGCTGCGTGCGTGCTTCCTGCTCGCGATCCCAGGCCTGCAATCGGCGCAGATCGTGACCAATGAGCTCATCGGCGCTGTAGCCGGTCAATTTCTCGAAAGCCGCATTGACATAGACAGCGGGCTGGCCATCACTGCGCACTGCGCACACAGCGATGCCTTCCGGCGAGGCGTCCAGCACCTCGCGCAGGAATTGGTCTGACCAAGGCTCCACGGCGCTCAGGCGCCTCCCTGCTCGAATTTGAGTTCGGGCTTTGCCGCGCTACGATCCAACCATTGTCGCGCGCTTCGCCAGTGTTCGGAAGCGATCAAAGTCTCAAAATCCGGCTGCTTGCGCCCGCGCATGCGAATCAGCCGCAATTGCGAGGCCGCATCGTAGGGCGGCTTGAACTCATCGAGCAGCCGCTCGACCCCAGCGCGATCGTTGCATACCAGCAGGACGTCGCAGCCGGCCGCCAGTGCGCGCTCGGCCCGCGCCGGCAGGTCCCCGACAGCCCCCGCCCCGGCCATGCTCAGATCGTCGGCGAACACCAGGCCGCCGAAGCGCAGCTCCTGGCGCAATACCTGGCTGATCCAGAACCGCGAGAAGCTCGCCGGCACCGTATCGAGCGCCGGGAACAGCACGTGCGCGACCATGATCGCCGGCAGTCCATTGTCGATCAGGCGCCGATACGGCAGCAGATCCTCTTCCATATCGACGAGCTCGCGCCGGTCCACCGGCAGCGCCAGATGCGAATCCGCGACGACCGCGCCGTGACCGGGAAAATGCTTGGCCGTCGCCGCCATGCCCGCATCACGCATGCCGTGCGCACTGGCGATTGCCAGCAGCGCCACGACGCTCGCGTTGGCGTGGAAGGCGCGATCGCCGATGATCTCGGACAGTCCGTAATCCAGATCGACGCAGGGTGCAAACGAAAAATCCAGCCCGCAGGCCAGCAGCTCCGCGGCCATGAGCCAGCCCAGCTCGCGCGCCATGGCCAGGCCCTGCGGCGGATCGCTGTCATAGACCTTGCCGATACGCCGCAATGGCGGCAGCGCCGAGAAGCCGGTGCGAAAGCGCTGCACGCGTCCGCCTTCATGATCGACCGCGATGAGCAGCGAGGGATTGCGTACCGAGCGGATCTGCGCGGTCAGGGCCTGCAATTGCACCGGATCCACGTAATTGCGCGCGAACAGGATCACGCCGCCGATCAGCGGATGCGCGAGCAGCTCCCGATCGGCGCTGCTGAGCTCAGTGCCGGCGACGTCGACCATCAGGGGACCGAGCGTCATGGCAGCGCCCGCAGGTTCTCGGGCCAGCGGCTGTAAGGGTGCTGCGAGAGCCGAAAATTATAATAACGCTCATCGTACGTGACTTCGGCACCGAGCCACGCGGGCGCTACGAACTGCTGCTGCGCTGAATCGAGCTCGAGCTCCGCGATCACGAGGCCGGCGTTCAGGGCCAGAAACTCATCGATCTCCCACTCGTCGCCCTCGTGCATGACGAGATGGCGCCATTTCTCGATCAGCGGTCCTTCGCACAGCCCGAACAGCATTTCATTCGCATCGGCCGCCGCAATGCCGGCCTCGTACTCGGCGCGCGCGGGGCCGCGCGTCATGGCCTTGACCGACAGCCAGCCCTGGTCACCCGCGAGCCGCACGCGTACCGAGGCGCGCTCGGTGTTGGCCAGATAGCCCTGGCGCAGCAGCGTGCTCGTGCGCACCGCGCGGCGCCACTCGTCATTGAGGACCTTGAACTTGCGTTCGATTTCGATCGCCATATGCGCCTCGATGTGCCTGCGAGCGATGCGCGTTAACGTGGCGCGGCCAGCAGCGCCACGGATTCCATGTGGGCGGTATGGGCGAACATATCCACCACGCCGGCCGCCAGCAATTCAAAGCCATGCTCATGCGCGAGCAACCCGAGGTCGCGCGCGAGACTACCCGGATGACAGGACACATACACCAGGCGTTCGGGGGCCAGCCGCGCGAGGGGTGCTACGAGCTCACGCGCCCCGGTGCGCGGCGGGTCGAGCAGCACATGCGTGTAGGGCTGTCGCAGCCATGGGGCCGCGCCGAGCGCGGGGCTGGACAGATCGGCCTGGAAGAACTGCGCATTGGTGATCGCATTGCGCTGCGCATTGGCGCGGGCGCGCTCCACGAGCCGGGCTTCACCCTCGACGCCCACGACGGCGCGCGCGCGCCGGGCGAGTGCCAGCGAGAAGTTGCCCAGGCCGCAGTACAGATCCAGCACCAGGGATTGCGGGCCCGGATCGAGCAGCTCGACGGCGGCCGCGACGAGGGCTCGATTCGCGCCCGCGTTGACCTGGATGAAGTCGGTCGGCCCGAACTCGAGCTCGATTCCGGCCTGGGGCAGCGCGTAGCTCAGGCTCGGCGCGGGCTCACTGAGCGCGCGCACGCTATCGAGGCCGCCGCTCTGCAGCCACAGGCGAATGCCATGCTGTGCCTCGAATTCGCGCAGCCGTGTCAAATCGCTCGCCGAGGGGCTGCTGAGCACGCGCAGCACCAGACCGGCCGTATCATCGCCGACCGCGACCTCGATCTGCGGCAACTGCTCGCGGATCGAGAGCTGCCCGATCAGCACCGCCAGCGGCTCGATGAGCCCGTCGAGGGGTGGCGCCAGCACCTCGCAGCGCTCGAGCTGCGCAATCAAGTGGCTCGAGCGCTCGCGAAAGCCCACGAGCACGCGCCCCCGGCGCGTCACGTATTTGACACCCAGGCGCGCGCGGCGGCGATAGCCCCAGGGGCTGGTGGCCAGTGGTTCGAGCCAGCGCGCGGGCGCGAGCCGCGCCAGATGCTCCAGGCTCTCGCGCAATTGCTGTTGCTTCAGGCGTAATTGTTCGGCGTGCTCGAGGTGCTGCAAAGCGCAGCCGCCGCAGATCTCGAAATGCGCGCAACGCGGGCTCACGCGTTGCGCGGAGCGCGAGACAATCTCCTCCAGGCGCGCCTCATCGTATTGCCGATGGCGCCGTGTGCGCCGAAAGCGAATCGTCTCACCGGGCAGTGCGCCGGGCACGAAGGCGATCTTGCCCTCGTGCACGATGCCCTCGCCGTGCTCGCTGAGCGCCGCGACCACGCCGGTCTCGAGCGCAGAGCTCGCCTGCGCGGCACGCGCGCTCATGTCAGGGCATCCCAGGCCTGGAGAAACTGCGCGTGATGCGCCTCGCCGGAGGCGCGCAGCAAGGTGCGCACGCGCTCGAGCTCGCCAGCCAGCGCCGCGGCGTCCAGGCGTGCACGCAGAAACTGAAAGCGCAGATAGATCAGATAGGTGTTGAGCGCATCGGTCTCGCAATAATGGCGCACCGCGAGCAACTCGCCAGCCAGATAGCTCTGCCAGACGCGCTCGCCCGAGAATCCGAGCTTGCCCGGGAAGCCCAGCAGCGCTGCCACATCGGCCAGCGCGGCGCGCGCACGCGGCTGAAAACCGGACAGCACATCCATCAGGTCCAGATGACGCCAATGGAAGCGGCTCAGATAATTGTTGTAACGAAACGCCGTATCATCCTCCCCGACTTCCCAGTAGCGCGGCGCCTGTATGCCGGCACGCAGGGCGCGGTAGTGCAGCACCGGCAGGTCAAAACCCCCGCCATTCCAGGACACGAGCTCGGGCAGAAATTTCTCGATGCCGTCGAAGAAGCGCGCGAGCAGCTCAGCTTCGCTCGATTGCAGATCCCCCAGGCTCCAGAGCCGCAGCTGCTCGGGGGTACGCAGCACGCAGGCGATGGCGACCACGCGCTGCTGCACGTGCGGCAGGAACTCCGTGCCGCTGCGCGCGCGTTGCTGCGCGAACATCGCCTTGGCCACCGCCGCATCGTCCAGTCCTTCCAGATCGTAGAGGCGCCGGCCGAGCTCGACATCGGGCACGGTCTCGATATCGAACACGAGGGTGTTCATCGGCGCGCTGGGCGCACTGGGCGCGCCGGCGCGCGCCGCCGGCGCCGCACAGGGCTCGCGCGCAGCAGTACCGCGACCGCGACGATCAGGCCGGCCTCGTCCGTCAGCGTGATGTGTGCCTCGCCAATGCCAAGCCGACGGCGCACGCGCTCCCCGCGCCGCGAATAGATCACCTCGGGTTTGCCCCAGGCGTTCTGGATCATGCCGATGTCGCGAATCCACACGCCATGGGCAAAGCCCGTGCCCATGGCCTTGACGATGGCCTCCTTGGCGGCAAAGCGCATGGCGAGGAAGCGCTCCTGGCGCTGCGTGCGCTCGAACTGCGCGCGCTCGAGCGGCAGCAGCAATCGCTCGACGAAGCGATCGCCGAAACGCGTGTAGACGGCGCGCACGCGCTTGGACTCCAGCACGTCGATGCCAATGCCGAAGATCACGTGCGCGCCGCGCGCATCAGCGCCTTCATCTCGCGTACCGCGTTGGCCAGGCCATCAAACAAGGCGCGCGCAATGATCGCGTGGCCGATGTTGAGTTCGACGATCTCGGCGATCGCCGCGACGGGTCCGACGTTGTGATAGTTCAGGCCGTGCCCGGCGTGCACCTCCAGGCCCCGGCTGTGCGCCAGCTGCGCGGCCTGGCGCAAGCGCTCGAGCTCGCGCGCCTGTTCGGCGCCGCTGTACTGTGCATAGGCGCCCGTGTGCAGTTCGATGACCGGCGCGCCGGCGCGCCCGGCGGCCTCGATCTGCGACGCCTGCGGATCGATGAACAAGGCGACGCGGATGCCCGCTGCGCTCAGCTGCGCGCAGTGCTCGCGCAAGCTCGCCCCTGCGCCCACGACATCGAGGCCCCCCTCGGTCGTGAGCTCGGCGCGCCGCTCCGGCACCAGGCAGCAGTCGGCGGGGCGCCAGGCGCAGGCGAGCTCAACCATCGCGCTCGTGCCCGCCATCTCCAGGTTCATGCGCGTGGCGAGCAGGCCCAGCAGCGCCTGCACGTCGCGCTCCTGGATATGACGCCGGTCCTCACGCAGATGCAGCGTGATGTTGTCGACGCCGCACTGCTCAGCCAGCAGCGCGGCTTGCACCGGCTCCGGGTAGCGCGTGTGGCGCTGCTGGCGCAGTGTGGCCACATGATCGATGTTGAGGCCCAGGGCGATATCCTGCTTCACGCGCTGCGCTCCCTGCGCGGATAGGCAATCACGGCGCGCGCCACCATCCGCGTGCGCAATTCGCGCCCCTCGAGACAATGATCGATGGCCGCGCGCATCAGCGCTCGCGCCTGGCGCAGATCCGCCTCGCTGCTCAGCGCCGTCGCGGTGACAAGCCCCTGCAGGACGCGGCCGCAGATCGCCCCGGCGACTCCCGGGGCCGCCGCCACCACGCCATGCACGCCGGCTTGAAAGCGATACCAGGCCTCGGCACGTACCGGCTGGCCGGTATCGGCTTCGGTGCCGAGGTTCAGTCCATAGCCGATCAAATCCAGCAGCCGCGCCTCGAACCGACGCAGCGCGGCTTCGGCTTCGCTCTCGCGACACAATTGCGCGAGCGTGTACTCATATAGATCGAACAATTCCGGATGCGGATCGTGACGCGTGGTCAACGTGAGCAGCAACTCATTGAGGTAGAACGCGCTCATGAGCTGCCCGGCAGGCAAGCTCGCGGCTGCCGCGTCGGCATTCTCGGCTGCTGCGAGCTGCGGGGCCTCGCCGCGACCACTCCAGGAAAGCAGCAGCGCTCGAAACGGCTGCAGCAGCGCAAAGCGCGAACGCGGGCCACGAGCCGCGCGCGCAAACACCGTCATGCGGCCGTGCTCGCGCGCGTACAGCTCGACGATCAGGCTGGTATCGCGAAACGGACGCTGGTGCAGCACATAGGCACGCGCCAGCTGCACCCGCTGCGCCGGGCGGCTCATTCCAGCCCCAGTTGGCGCAAGGCGCTCGCATCATCGGCCCAGTCCTCACGCACCTTGACCCACAAGGTCAGATGAAAGCGAGCCCCGAGCAGCTCGTTGAGCTCCAGGCGCGCGGCCCGCCCGATGCGTTTGAGCCGTGTGCCCCCGGCGCCAATGACGATGGGCTTGTGACCCACGCGATCGACCCAGATCACCGCCGAGACCTCCTGGCGGCCGTCCGGCTGCTGCTCGATCTGCTCGATCTCGACCGCAACGCCGTAGGGCAGCTCCTCGACGAGCTCCAGCGTGAGCTTCTCGCGAATGGTCTCGGCGATACGAAACCCGACACTGCGATCCGTGATCTGATCGAGCGGAAACATTGGCTCCCCGACCGGCAGCGCCGCCACGATCACGGCGCGCAGCTGCTCCAGATTGTGCCCCTTGAGCGCCGATATCGGCACGATGGCCTTAAAATCGTGGCGCGCGCCGAGCTGCTGCAGATAGGGCAGCAGCCGCTCACGCGGTCGCACGCGATCGGCCTTGTTGACCACGGCGATCACGCTGCGCGCGCGCTCGCGGATGCGCGCGAGAGCTGCCTCATCCTCATCGGTCCACTTGAGCGCCTCGAGCACGAACAGCACGAGGTCGGCATCCGCGAGTGCGCCGGCGGCTGTGCGATTCATGGCCCGGTTCAGCGCCCGCCGCTGCCCCAGGTGCAGGCCCGGCGTATCGATGAAGGCGACCTGCGCCTCGGGCGATTGCATCAGGCCGATCAGACGCTGTCGCGTGGTCTGTGGCCGCGGGGTCACGATGCTGAGCTTCTGACCGATCAGCGCATTCAACAGCGTCGACTTGCCGACGTTCGGCCGGCCGGCAAGGGCCACAGAGCCGCTGCGTTTGTCACTCATGGTTCGATTCGGATCTGCTCGAGTACACGCGCGGCCGCAGCCTGCTCAGCGCGGCGGCGACTCGAGCCCTCACCCACGGCGCAAGTGGCCATCGGCTCGACCTCGCACCTTACGCGAAACATCTGTGCGTGCAATTCACCTTCGACGCTCTCGATGCTATAGCGCGGCAATGCCAGCCCCCGGGCCTGCAGCAGCTCCTGCAGCAGCGTCTTCGGATCCTTGAGCTCGCCCAGCAGCTCCTGGGCGGGCAGCGTATCGGGCAGCCATCGCAGCATCGCGCGGCGCGCGGCCTCGAGCCCACCATCCAGATACACGGCCCCGCAGAGCGCCTCGAGCGCATCGGCCAGAATCGATTCACGGCGAAAGCCGCCGCTCTTGAGCTCACCGGGGCCCAGCGCGAGCAATTCACCCAGTTCCATCGCGGCCGCGCGCTGTGCCAGGGACTCGCCGCTGACGATGCGCGCGCGCAGGCGGCTCAGCGTACCCTCATCGGCCTCGGGAAAGCGCTCGAACACGTACTGCGCGCTGATCAGGCCGAGTACCGCATCGCCGAGGAATTCGAGCCGCTCATTGTGCTCGCCGCTCGCGCTGCGGTGCGTCAAAGCCGTCTCGAAGCGCGCCAGGTCAACGGGCTCGTAGCCGAGCTTGTCCTGGAGCCAGGCCTGCAGCCGTGAGGCTCGGCTCACTGCATCTCGACCTGCTTATGGAACTGCACCAGCAGCGAGACATTGCCAAAGATCGGCACGAGGTCCTCATAGTCCGCGATCGCGACCCAGTGGTCGCCCTCGCGATGGATATCGACGTCGCGCGGACTGGGATGCTCGATTATCTCGACATCAAAGCGCCGCTCGAGCGACAAACGCAGCGCCGCCAGGGTGCTGCTGCCGCCCTTGGATTCGTCCGATAGCTGCGAGAGCGCGTGCGCGACGCGCATGTAGTTGAGGTAGATCGGTACCAGCCGTATGCCGGTATAGACCAGGATCGCCACCGGAGTGAGCAGAAACAGCCAGCCTATGAAGGTGACTCCACGCTGTGAGCGACGCATGTTGAAACTCCCTGTGTATGACTCGGCCGGCCCCAGTGCGCGTCAGTCGATGCGCCGGCCGATGCGCCGCCAGTTCAGCTTGGCTGTCCCGGAGCGCTGCAGATCGAGATTGAACCAGATTCGCGTTGCCTTGCCGACCAGATGATCCTCGGGGACAAAGCCCCAGTAGCGCCCATCGTAGCTGTTATCGCGATTATCGCCGATCATTAGATAATTGCCTGCTGGCACGACCATCTCGTGCGTGTCGCCGTGATCGTGCGCTCCATCCAGGGGCGATTCGACGCACTCGTAGTTGCGCTCGAGGTGACGATTGCAGCTCTGGCTGGGCGGCGCACTGAGCTCCGAGGGCGTCAGGCAGGACAGGATCTGGTGGTGATGCATGCCGAGCGTCTCGCTCGACAGATCCAGGTTGTGATAGCAGCCATCGTCGTAGCGGCCAGCGCTGTGCAGTGGCACGGTCTGGCCGTTGATGATGAGCTGATCCGACTCGATGCGCACATGATCGCCCGGCAGCCCGGCCAGGCGCTTGATGTAGTTCACGCTCGGGTCGGGCGGAAAGTGAAACACGACGACGTCGCCGCGCTGCGGCGCTCCGAGCCGCAGCAGCAGCGTATTGCTCACTGGCAGGCGCAGCCCGTAGACGTACTTGTTGACGATGATGAAATCCCCATCCAGCAGCGTCGGCATCATCGAATCCGAGGGAATGCGAAATGGCTCAAAGATGAAAGAGCGCACGAGCAGCACGATCAGAGCGACCGGAAAGAAACTGCGCGCGTAGTCGACGGTGACCGGCAGGGGCTGCGCTGCAGGCTCGGCGCCGGCGGCGCGCGCGGCGCGCGCACGAGCGGGCGCGAACACGAAATGATCCAGTAGCCAGATCCCGCCGGCGAAGGCCACCACGAGCACGAGCACCAGGCTGAAATCCAGCCGCTCCGAGCCCAGCAGCCGCAGCACTGCGGCGATCAGTACGATCGGCAGCAATACGTGCACCGCACGCATCAGCGGCGTATCAGTCGCCCCCGCATCGCCCTTCGCCAGCCGTCGCCGTGGCCGCACGAACCAGTCATCGATGACCGCCAGCAGCGTCACGGGCCACGCGGCCCAGGCCAACAGCGTCAACAGTTGACTCATTTGCGCCCCACTTTGAGCACCGCGAGGAAGGCGGCCTGCGGAATCTCGACCTGCCCGACCTGTTTCATGCGCTTCTTGCCCTCTTTCTGTTTTTCCAGCAGCTTGCGCTTGCGCGTAATGTCCCCGCCATAGCACTTGGCCAGCACGTTCTTGCGCAGCGCCTTGACGGTCGCACGCGCAATCACGTGCGTGCCGATCGCCGCCTGCACCGCAACCTCGAACATCTGGCGCGGAATCAGCTCGTGCATGCGATCGACCAGATCACGCCCGCGCGCGTACGCGCTGTCCCGGTGCACGATAATCGAGAGCGCATCGACCGGCTCGGCGTTGATCAGAATATCAAGCTTGACCAATGGTGCGCTCTGGAAATGGCTGAAGACGTAATCGAAGGAGGCGTAGCCGCGGCTGGCCGATTTGAGCCGGTCAAAGAAGTCCAGCACGACTTCAGCCAATGGCAGCTCGTATTGCAGCGACACGGCGCTGGCCAGGAACAGCATCTTTTTCTGTGTGCCGCGCTTCTCGCTGCACAACGCGAGCACGGCCCCGACATAGTCCGGGGGCACCAGGATGTTGGCGTTGATGATCGGCTCGCGTATCTCGGCGATCTCATTGACGGGCGGTAGCTTCGAGGGATTATCGATGTGCTCGACCTTGCCGTCGGTGCGCGCGACCTCGTAGATCACGGTCGGGGCGCTGGTGATAAGCTCGAGTGAGTATTCGCGCTCGAGGCGCTCCTGCACGATGTCCATGTGCAACAGGCCCAGGAAGCCGCAGCGAAAACCGAAGCCCAGCGCCGCGGACACTTCCGGCTCGTAGTGCAGCGCCGAGTCATTGAGCTTGAGCTTGGCCAGCGCATCGCGGAAAGCCTCGTAGTCCTCGGCATTGACCGGGAACAGTCCGGCGAAAACCCGCGGCTGGATCTGCTTGAAACCCGGCAACGCCGCCGCGCAGGGCCGCGCATCGAGCGTGATGGTGTCGCCGACCGGCGCGCCGTCAATCTGCCTGATGCCGGCAATGATGAACCCGACCTCCCCGGCGCTCAGGGCCTCGAGCACGATTGGTTTGGGCGTGAAGCGGCCGAGGCGATCCACGTTGTGACTGCGAGCGGTCGAGAACACGCGGATCTTCTCACCGCGGCGCAGGGTACCGTTGACGACCCGAACCAGCGAGACCACGCCGACGTAATTGTCGAACCAGGAATCCACGATCAGCGCCTGCAGGGGCGCTGCCGGGTCGCCGCGCGGCGCCGGGATGCGATGGATGATCGCCTCGAGCAATTCAGGCACGCCCTCGCCGGTCTTGGCGCTCACGCGCATCGCATCGGTCGCATCGATGCCGATGATCTGCTCGATCTCGGTCGCGACCCGATCCGGATCGGCCGAGGGCAGATCGATCTTGTTGATGACGGGCAGCACCTCGAGGCCCTGCTCGAGCGCCGTGTAGCAATTGGCGACGCTCTGTGCCTCGACGCCCTGGGACGCATCGACGACCAGCAATGCGCCGTCGCAGGCCGCCAGGCTGCGCGAGACTTCGTAGGAGAAATCCACGTGCCCGGGCGTGTCGATCAGGTTGAGCTGATAGCGCTCGCCGTCGTGGGCCAGGTACTGCAATGTGACGCTCTGCGCTTTGATGGTGATGCCGCGCTCGCGTTCCAGATCCATGGAGTCGAGCACCTGGGCCTGCATTTCCCGTTCTTCGAGTCCGCCGCAGAGCTGAATGAGGCGGTCTGCCAGGGTTGATTTGCCATGATCGACGTGCGCGATAATGGAGAAGTTGCGTATGAATTGCATCAGAAGACTTGAACGCCCCGGCATCGAGGCGCGCGGATTATAGCCTCAAGGCCGCTCGAGCAGCCGCAGCAGCTCGCTCGCATCCAGGTGCTGGCTGCACACCAGCGCCGCACCGAGCAACAGCACCGGAATCTTGAGGCCGTAACGGCGTTGCAATTGCGCATCGCTGTCCACATCGACAATCGTGATTGGCGGCAGCGCGGCACGCCGACCCAGAGCCTGCAGCGCGACGTGCATCTCCTCGCACAGGCCGCACTCGGCGCGCGTCAATAGTGTCAGCGTGGGTGGCCCGCTCGCCTGCAGCGCACTCAATGGGTTCCGGGGCCGCCGGCAAAGCCGCCCGAGCCCGCCGGTGCCATCACCTCGCTGAGCCCGTGGCTGGCGCCGAATGCAGCGCTGCTGTCGCTCGGCACAACCGGCGTCGTACCGCGAAAGGCACTGCCCGGGACGCCCAGGCCCTCGATCGTGTTGCCGCCCAGGCCCGGCAGCGCATCCGCGGCCCCTGGGTCCGCAGCAGCCGCGCTGCGAATCGACTGCGCGATCGCGCGCACGGTCTCGGGCGGCACCTCCCCGACCGCTATGACGCGGTAACCCTGCACGATGGTCGCGTAGGCCGAGGAAGTCCCCAGATTCGCAATGTCCTCGCCGGCCGCAGCGCCGTCGCCGGCGGGTCCGTGCTCGATGAAGACCGAGACCGATGCCAGCCCGTCGCTGAACACGAGGTGCTGGACCGGTCCGCCGTGCAGCATCTGCCGCGAGCTCGCCAGCATGCGAAATCCAGGCGGCAAGACGCCGGCCTGCCAGCTTGGCCACTCGCCCCTGTTGAGCCACTCGTGCCGGTGCCGGTGTGCGATCGCCTCGGAGTCGTGCCGCACCCAGCGGTAATTGCGTGCATCGATCGTGGTCTCGAGCTCGGCGTCAGCGATATGCGCGGGCAGGCTGAGGCTCGTGAACACCATCTGCTCGAGGACCCCGCCGTGGCTGTCGCGCAGTTGCGTCTTCAGCGGCATCGCCGTGGCCTCATCGATCCAGACGCGGTAGCCATAGCGCATGCCATCGAGCGGCGTGATGGCGATCACGTGCGCGGCGCGGCCCAGCACGCGCGCTCTGGCCAGCGACTTGACCTCGTACTGCCCGGCCGTGATCGCATCGCTGCGCGGCACGCCGCCCAGCATCAGGCTGGCATCGGGGCTGCGCTCAACAAGCACGGTGTGCTGATCGGGCAGGTAGCAGATCAGCTGGGTTCCCTTGCGGATGAATTCACGCCCCGAGCCGTCCATCGATAAGAGCCGCTCGGCCACCTCGCCGTCGCTGATGCGGTGAACCACGCGCAGCGTCTCGGACTCGCCCCCGGCGTGCTCGTGCACGAATACGCCCTCGTAGTTGCGCGCCGCGAGCGCCTGATCGGCGCGCGCGAGCCACTCGTGCGCATCATCCTTCGCGGCGCCAGCAGGCACCGCCGTCCAGCACAGAGTCAGGACCGCACAGCCGCCGGCGGCGCGCAGCAGCCGCACCGGGAGGCTAGCGGCCGGGGCCGGGCAGTGCGGCGGTCGCATCGGCGCCAGCGGCCAGAGCAAAGCCCGGTGCGATACTGATCCCGTCCTCACCCGTGACCAGTTCCGACAGCAGATTACGGCGCACCAGCGGCGTCGAGAATGCGCTGTGCGCGACGATGTAGTCGGCCAGTTGGGTGCGCAAGAACGTATTCGTAGCGCCGCGTTCAGCCGGCGTCACATAGCTGGGCGTACCCGTACCATTGGGTGCGCGAGCATCCGCGGCTGGCGCCGGCGCCGCAGCGCTGTCCACTGCGCCCGCGACCCGCGCAACGCTCATCGAGGCTGCCGGCACGAGCGCGACAGCCCGGCCCTGCCGGAGCGCCGCATCGCGCAACATCGTGACCGATACTCCCGCCACCGCGGCAACCAGGCTCGCGGCCAGTGCCCCGCTCCACCAGCGGCTCTGGCGCCGTCTGGCATGCGGTGGCGCCGAGGCGCGTGCGCCCAGCGCCGCGCTCACGCGCGCCGCAAACCCGCTGCGGGCCGTGGCCACCGGCTCCGAGCGCATCGCGGCGCCGATCAAGGCATAGCGCGCCCAGCAGGCGCGCAGGTTCTCTTCCCGATCGATGCGTCGCGACAGCAGCTCGCACTCCGCCGCCGGCAACTCGCCATCGAACATCGCCGACAGCTGGCTTTCCAACTCGTCGCGATTCATACCAGCTCCTCCGCCCGGCCCAGTCCGCCGTCAAACACTTCCCGCAGGCGTCGATCAATCGCCTCGCGCGCGCGAAAGATGCGCGAGCGCACCGTGCCGACCGGACAGTCCATCGACACGGCGATCTCTTCGTAGCTCAAGCCCTCCAGCTCGCGCAATACGATCGCGGTGCGCAGGTCCTCCGGCAGGGCCACGATCGCCGCATTGACCGTCTCGCGGATCTCCTCGGTCAGGGCCAGACCCTCGGGGGTCTCTGGATCCTTCAAACGACTGATCATATCGGGACCGTCTTCGCCCTGTTGCGTATCAAATTCGTAGCTCACCGGCTGCCGCTCGCGCGCCGCGAGTGCATTTTTGGCCGTATTGATCGCGATGCGATAGAGCCAGGTATAGAAGGCGCTATCGCCCCGAAACTGCGGCAACGCGCGGTAGGCCTTGATGAAGGCCTCCTGGGCCACGTCCTCCGCGTCGGCCGGGTCACGCAGATAGCGCATGACCAGCTTGACCACCTTATGCTGGTACTTGAGCACCAGCAGATCGTACGCACCGCGCTCCCCGCGCTGTACGCGACGTACCAGACTGAGGTCACTCGCATCCGGACCCATGAGCAACCCTGCCATCACGGTGGCGGACCATGGCTGGTCCTGTATGTTCGCTGGCAGAAGTCTATCAGTTGAGCGGCTCATGCGAACCTTGGCCCGCGCCCATCAGTTGGTGACGTAATACGGCTTAGAGTCCTCCTTGTCGCGGAAGGTTCCAGGCTCGCCCCGCACTGCCGCAACCGTGGCGCGCAGCAGGGCCGGGACAGCTCGCTCGGAGCCCAGCAGATAGCAGGCCAGCTCAGGATCCGGCAGCTCGAGCAAGGCCGCAAACCCCGCACGCTGCTCGGCCGTCGCGGCCTCAAAGCATCGCTCCAGCCAGCCCATCAGCAGCAGATCAAGCTCCTTGACGCCGCGGCGGCAGCGCCAGGCCAAAAGCGAGCGATCGGCGCTCAATGTTGCCGCTCCGCCAGCATGCGCTTGATCGCGCCGATGGCCTTGGCGGGGTTCAGATCCTTCGGGCAGGCCTCGGTGCAGTTCATGATCGTGTGACAGCGGTAGAGCCTGAACGGGTCCTCGAGCGCATCGAGCCGCTGCCCGGCGGCCTCATCACGGCTGTCCACGAGCCAGCGGTAGGCTGCCAGGAGCGCCGCCGGACCCAGGTAGCGCTCGGAGTTCCACCAGTAACTCGGACAGGCGGTCGAGCAGCAGGCGCACAGGATGCAGGCCGACGGGCGATCGATGCGCTCCTGCTCGTCCTTGGACTGCAGCCGCTCGCGATCGGGCGGCGCCGGGGTCTGGGTCTGCAGCCATGGCTGCACGGATGCGTACTGCGCGTAGAAATGGGTCAGATCCGTGACCAGATCCTTGAGCACCGGCATGTGCGGCAGCGGATAGATCTGTACATCGCGGCCTTCGATCTGCGCACAGGAGCGCGTGCAGGCCAAGGTGTTCAGACCGTTGATATTCATCGAGCAGGAGCCGCAGATGCCCTCGCGACAGGAGCGGCGCAAGGTCAGGGTCGCGTCGATCTCGTTCTTGATGAATAACAGGGCGTCGAGCACCATCGCGCCGCAGCGCGACATATCCAGCTCATAGGTATCGATGCGCGGCCGCTCGCCTGAATCGGGGTCGAAACGATAGATCCTGAAGCGCCGCACGGTTTTGGCGCCGGCCGGTGCCGGATAGGTCTTGCCGGCGCGGCTGTCGATACGAGAGTTCGGCGGTAGTACTAGGTCAGCCATTTTCGCTCGCACTCCTGCAGGTCAATAGGTGCGCGCCTTGGGCGCGATCGTCTCGACCTCATTGGTCAAAGTATTCAGATGCACCGCGCGGTAATCCATCTGCGCCCGGCCCTGCACATCGACCCAGCATAGACTGTGTTTGAGCCAGTTCTTGTCATCGCGCTGGGGAAAATCCTCGCGTGCATGGGCGCCGCGGCTCTCGCGGCGGTTATTGGCAGAATGAATGGTCGCCAGCGCCTGCAGCAACAGGTTCTCGAGCTCGAGGGTCTCGATCAGATCCGTATTCCAGATCAGGCTGCGATCCGTCACCTTCACATCCTGGAAGGATGCAAACGTGCGTTCGAGCTTCTCGATGCCCTGCGTCAGGGTCTGCCCGGTGCGAAACACGGCCGCATCGGCCTGCATGATTAACTGCATCTCCAGACGGATCGCGGCGGTCGGTCGCGAGCCCTTCGCGTAGCGCAGCCGGTCCAGGCGAGCCAGCGCGCGCTCGGAGGCATCCCGGGCCAGCGGCCGCTGCGCCACCCCGGGCTGCACCACAGCGGCGCAGTGGCGCGCGGCCTCGCGGCCGAAGACCACGAGGTCGAGCAGTGAGTTCGAGCCCAGCCGGTTCGCGCCGTGCACCGAGACGCAAGCCCCCTCGCCGATTGCCATGAGCCCGGCCACGACACTGTCGCTATCACCGTGCTTGACCGTGACGACCTCGCCGCGAATCGTGCAGGGAATGCCGCCCATGTTGTAATGCACGGTCGGCAGGATCGGGATCGGCTCGCGCGTGACATCCACACCCGCGAAGATGCGAGCGGTCTCGGCGATGCCCGGCAGGCGCTCGTGAATCACGTCGGCGCCGAGGTGCTCGAGGTGCAGGGAGATATGATCCTTCAGCGGCCCGACACCGCGGCCCTCGCGAATCTCGATCGTCATCGCGCGGCTGACCACATCACGCGAGGCGAGATCCTTGGCGTTCGGCGCGTAGCGCTCCATGAAGCGCTCGCCAAGAGAGTTGGTCAGGTAGCCGCCCTCACCGCGCGAGCCCTCGGTGATCAGACAGCCCGAGCCGTAGATACCGGTGGGATGGAACTGCACGAATTCCATGTCCTGCAATGGCAGCCCGGCGCGCAGTGCCATGCCGCCGCCATCGCCGGTGCAGGTGTGCGCTGAGGTGCATGAAAAGTAGGCGCGGCCATAGCCGCCGGTCGCGAGAATGGTCATCTGGGCGCGAAAGCGATGCAGTTTGCCTGTGGCCAGATCGATCGTGAGCACGCCCCGGCACTCGCCATCCTCCATGATCAGATCGATCGCGAAATATTCGATATAAAACTCCGCCTGGTGCCGGATCGACTGCTGATAAAGCGTATGCAGCATGGCGTGCCCGGTGCGATCGGCCGCGGCGCAGGTACGCTGTGCAATGCCTTCGCCATAATGCGTGGTCATGCCGCCGAAGGGCCGCTGGTAGATGCGCCCGTCGTCAGTGCGCGAGAAAGGCACGCCGTAATGCTCGAGCTCAATGACGGCGGCGGGCGCCTCCTTGCACATGAACTCGATCGCATCCTGATCGCCGAGCCAGTCCGAGCCCTTGACCGTGTCGTACATGTGCCAGCGCCAGTCGTCCTCGCCCATGTTGCCCAGCGCCGCGCTGATGCCGCCCTGCGCAGCCACCGTGTGGCTGCGCGTCGGAAAGACCTTGGTCACGCAGGCGGTGGCCAGTCCGGCTGCCGACAATCCAAGCGTAGCGCGCAATCCCGCGCCACCGGCCCCGACGACCACGACGTCGTAGGTGTGGTCGACGAACTCGTAGGCCCTCATGCGCCGCTTCGCAGGGCAATGCGCAAGACCGCGTAGATGCCGCTGGCGGCAAGCAACGCCAGCGCGAACGCGCACAACAGCAGCCACAGCGACCGCAGACCCGCGCGCGCCTCGTAGTCCTCGATCACCACCTCGATGCCGAGCCACGCATGCCAGAGCGCCAGCAGCACGATGAGCGCGAGCAGCACCGGGTGCAGTCCGAGCGCGATCCAGGCCGTGACGGCCGCGTAATCGCGCGTGGGCAGCCCCAGCAGCGCGAGCACGAGCCACACGCTCAGCGGCGCGAGCGCGATCGCCGTGACGCGTTGTTGCAGCCATTTGGTGACGCCGTCATGGGCAGCGCCATAACCGAGCACGCGTCCGAGGGGCGTGCGCAGACTCATGGGCCACCTGCGCCGGCGCGAAACAACAGCAGCACGCAGGCCACGGTCGCCAGCAGCGCCGCGGCCACGACCAGCACGGCACTGCGGCGCGCCTGCGCGCGCTCATAGCCCCAGCCTATGTCCCAGGCCAGATGCCGCAGCCCGTTGGCGAAATGAAAGCACAATGCGAGCAGCGCGATTGCGATCAGCGCTTTGAACGGCAGCGATGCGAGCACGCTCATGGCTGCGGCGTAGGCGGCGGGGCCGGCGGCGGCGGCCGATAACCAGACGATCAGTCCGATCAGTGCGAGGCACAGCGCGATGCCGGAGAGGCGGTGCAGAATGGACAGCGTCATCGCGTAGGTCCATTTGTAGACCGTCAAGTGCGGCGACAGCGGTCGTTCTGGCATGAGTCTTCCCTGACCTTCAGAAAAAGGCGCCGGTAGAGTGGTCAGGCGCATCCTCGGGCAGAACCGGCACGTTGCTAGTGTGCCAGAATCACCCTATATCGACCACCATGACCCATCGCTACCCCGCTGCCATCTGCCCGCTGCAGGATCTCGGCGCGCTGCATTTCAGCGGCCCCGAGGCGCACCATTTCCTGCAGGGCCAAGTCTCCAATGACCTCACGCGGCTCGCGCCGGGCAGCATCTTGCGTGCGGGTCTGCACAACTCCCAGGGCCGCGTGCTGGCGCTGCTGTGGCTTGCGGCGCTCTCGGGCACCGACGTGCTCGCGCTCTTGCCCCGCGAGCTCGCGCCCGCCATGGCCGCGCATCTGCGCCGCTATCTGTTGCGCGCGAAAGTCACGCTCAGCGATGCGAGCGCGCAGTACCGCGTCTTCGGGATACAGGCAGGCGATGCGGCGCACACGTGGCCTGAAGCGCGGCTCTATGAAGGCAGCCGCCGCATACTGATTCAGACGGCGAGCGAGCCCGCGCCCGCCGGCGAGCCGATGAGCCGCGAGCAATGGCGCGCGCTCGATATCGCGGCGGGCATTGCCCAGGTCTACGCGCCGACCTCGGGACAATTCGTCGCGCAGATGCTCAATCTGGATTGCATCGATGCGATTTCGTTCAGCAAGGGCTGCTACACCGGCCAGGAAGTCATTGCCCGCGCGCACTATCGCGGCCGCGTGAAGCGGCGTATGCAACGCTTCGAGACGGGCTCGTCCCAGCCGCTCACGCCGGGCGAGGTCGGGCAATTCGAGGACGCTCGCGCCTTTCGCGTAGTCGACTGCGTCGTGCGTGCTGACGGCTGGCGCGAGTTTCTGGGCGTGGCGCCATTGCCCGGCGCTGCGCACGAAGCCGAGGATGCGCGCACGGGTGGCGCGGCGCACGCGCTTGCCGCCCGGGCATTGCCGTTGCCTTACGAGCTGCCCGAGTGAATCGGCCGTCGGCAACGCCCTTTAGAGGCTGGCCACCGATTTGAGCACGCGCTGCGGCTGGGCTATGCCGTAGCCCTGCGCGTAGTCGACGCCGATGTTCTTGAGCATCTGAATGATCTCGGCGTTCTCGGCGAATTCCGCGATCGTCTGTTTGCCGGTGAGATGGCCGATCTCATTGATCGAGCGCACCATCTCGCGGTCGATCGGATCGTGCAGGATCTCGCGCACGAAGCTGCCATCGATTTTCAGATAGTCGACCGGGAAGTGCTTGAGATAGCCGAACGAGGACAGCCCGGTGCCGAAGTCATCGAGTGCGAACTTGCAGCCGAGCTGCTTGAGCGACTGGATGAAGCGGTTGGCCTGCGAGAAGCTCGCCACGGCCGCGGTCTCGGTGATCTCGAAGCAGATCTTCGAGGGATCGAGTCCGCTGCGGTTGAACTGATCGATGACATAGGGCAGAAACTTGTCATCGCCCAGACTCTGGCCCGACAGGTTGATCGAGCACATCTCGAGCCGCTCGCGCTCGTCGGCTTCCGATACCAGCCAGCGCAGCGCATTCTCGATCACCCAGCGATCGATGCTCGGGGTGATGCCGTAGCGCTCGGCGGCGGCAATGAAATTGTCGGGCGCGACGATGCGTCCGTTCTCATCGCGCATGCGCAGCAGCAGCTCGTAATGCAGCCCGGTCTCGGGCTTCTGCAACGGCGCGATGGGCATGCGGAACAATTCGAAGCGGCCTTCCTCGAGCGCGGCATTGATGCGGGCCGCCCACTGCATCTCGCGCCGCCGGCGCATGAGCTCGATATCGTTTTCGGCGAAGCTGTGCACGCGGTTGCGTCCGAGCTCCTTGGCGGCCGCGCAGGCGCTGTCGGCGGCCGACAGGATCGTGGCCACGTCCTCGTTGTCCGCCGTGATCGGCACCACGCCGATGCTCGCGCCGAGGCGAAATACCCGCTCCTCCCAGCTGAAGCGGAAATTGCGCACGGCCTCGCGCACCGACTCGGCCATGTGCATGGCCTCATCGAGCGTGCAGCTCTCGAGCAGAATGCCGAACTCATCCCCACCGAGTCGCGACAGCGTGTCGCGCCAGCGCACCTTGGATTTCAGCAGCGCGCCCATCTGGCCCAGCAGCGCGTCCCCGGCGCTGTGCCCGCAGGTATCGTTGACGATCTTGAACTGATCAATATCCAGATAGCACAGCGCGTACTGCGCCTCGCGCGCCTTGGCGCTCTTGAGCGCCCGCTCGACGCGGTTTTCGAACTCACGGCGATTGACCAGCCCGGTCAGCAGGTCGTGGCTGGCGTGATAGCTCAGGCGGCGATTGAGCTCGCGCGATTCGCTGACGTCGTGGAAGACCAGCACGCCGCCGCCTACCTTGCCGTTGCCGGCACGAATCGGCTAGGCCGTGCTCTCGACATACAGCTCGTTGCCATCGCGCCTGATCAGCAGCATCGGCCGCACGGACTTGATCGGCCGTGCGCGGCGTATCGAGACGGTCAGCGGATTCTCGAGCGGCTCGCAGGTCTCCTCGTGAAACGCGCGGAAGATCTCCTCCACCGGCCGGCCCATGGAATCCTCGAGCCGCCAGCCCGTGAGCTGCTCGGCCACAGGGTTGATGTAGTCGATGGTCGAGAGCGCATCGGTCGTGATCACGCCATCACCGATCGATTGCAGCGTGATCTGGGCGCTCTCCTTTTCGCGAAACAGCGCCTCCTCGTAGAGCTTGCGCTCGGTGATATCCAGCTCGACGCCGACCAGTCGCAACAGCCGGCCATGGGCGTCGAGCTGCGCCTTCGCGCGGCTGATGACCCAGCGCCATTCACCGCTGCGATGGCGCATGCGATGCACGCTCTCGAAGATCGGCGTCTTGTTGGCGACGTGCTCGCGAATGGCCGCCTGCACGCGCGAGGAGTCGTCCGGATGCACGAGGCTGCGCCAGTCGAAGCCGCCTTTCAGATCAGCCTCGTCATAACCGAGCATGGCGCGCCAGCGCGGCGAGAAGTAGACATCATTGCCTTCGACGTCGAAATCCCAGAGCCCGTCGTTGGCCGCAAGCTCGGCCAGGGCGTTACGCTCCTCGATGCGGGCGATGGCAAGGGTGAGGCGCACGCGCTCCAGACCGGTCGCGAGGCTCGTGCCGAGCAGTTTCATGAGCAACTGCAGGTTGACGTCGTAGCCGCCGCGCGGCAATCCATAGGCGAGCCCGAGAAAGCCAGCCGGCTGGTTCTTGATGCGAAAGGCCACCAGCAACGCCGCGCCGATCGCCAGCTCCGCGAGCGTGCCGGCGTCCTCGAGCTGCTCCTTGCGCGGCGAGGCGGTATCGCGAAATTCCGATAGCTTCAGGTGTTCGCAGCGCGAGTTCAGCCAGCTCAGCGAGCTGATCGGCATACCGCGCAGCGCCTCGGGATGGCACTGCGCAAAATGGCCACGCGCGCTGAGCACCGACTCGATGTGCGTCGCGCTCTGATCGAAGAACAACGCAAACGCCGCATCCGCTGAGGTCGCCTCGCGCAGGATCTCGAGGCAGCGGCCGATGCACTCATCGGCGCCTTCGCGACTGAGGTTCTGCAGATCCACGGCGATCTTCGTGCAGGCCACGTCAATGCCTGGCGCAGGCCTTTCGGTCTTGCCGGTCCAGAATTGCGGGGCCAGTACGTCGGAAGCCGAAAAGTCGGAGGAGGTTCCCGGCGGCTTTGACATGAGGTGTGGGATTCTGTCACAGGCAGACGGGATTACAAGCTAAGCCGCTGATTTAGCGACCTGGGTCTCCTATTCCAACGCGGCGCGGGCGCGCGTAAAGGTATCGTGCAGCGTGGCCTGCATCTCGAGCGTGAGTGCCTGCAGTGCGGCTGCAGTGAGCGCGCGCGGCACATGACGCGGCGCTCCCAGCGCCACGGCAATACGGCAGAAGGGTACGGGCAGCACGAATCGATCCCAATGCACGAGCCACGCGCGCGATGCGGCGTAGGCCAAAGGCACTATCGGGCGGCCGGACATCTGCGCGAGCAGAATCGCGCCGGGCTTGAACTTGAAACGCGGCCCGCGCGGACCATCAGGCGTGATCGCGGGGGACACGCGCTCGCGCATCAGCGCTTCAAAGTAGCCCTTGAGTGCGAGCGCTCCGGTGTGCGAGGAGGAGCCGCGGATCACATAGGCACCCGCGCGGCGGATGATCATCGCGCCGAGCTCGCCATCCACCGAAGGGCTGACCAGAAAGCCGACACGCAGGGTGCGGCCGCGCTGCGCTTGGAGCAGATAGCGCCCGCAGAACAACTGATGCTGATGCCAATAGCACGGCAGGAACGATGGTGCGCTTGCGAGCGCCGCGTCCAGGTGCTCCTCGCCCACGACCGCGACGATACGGCAACTGCGCCACCACAATCTGACCAGCGCGAGCAGGATGGGCGCCGCGATCGCATACAGCGTGCGCCGTGTGCGTGTCATGCGCCGACTGGAAGCCGTCAAGCGGCGATAGAGCGTATTGCGAAGCGCGCCATCGCTCGGCGCATCCGGGCCGCTGGCGTTATGCTCACCCATGTCAGTTAGAATTATACGCTCGCATGAATGCAACCACGCTGACGGCGCTGATCGAAGCCAATCGCGACGCCGCGCGCAGCCTCACTTATATCGAAGGCGAACACGAAACGCGATCCGTGAGCTTTGGCGCGCTGTATGAGCGCGCCCTGGGAATCCTCCATCGGCTGCAACGCCTCGGTGCGCGGCCCGGCGATAAGCTGATCCTGCTGCTCTCGGATAACGAGCCGTTCGTCGATGCGTTCTGGGCTGCCGTGCTCGGCGGCATCATTCCGGTGCCGGTGGCACCCGGCATCAGCGATGAGCACCGGCATAAGCTGCTGCGCATCGCGCGAGCGCTCAAGGCGCCATTTCTCTACACCGAGCAGCGCCTGCTCGAGCGCGTCGGCATTTTCGCGCTCGCCCATGGGGAGTCCGCGCTCTATGAATCGCTGCGCCCGCGCGCGTTTCTGGTCGAGGGGCTCGACGTGCTCGGGCGCAGCGGCAAAGTGCACCGCGCGCAGCCGCAGGACATCGCTTTCATCCAGTACTCCTCGGGCTCGACCAGCGCACCCAAGGGCATCGTGCTCACGCACGCCAATCTGCTGGCCAACGTGCGCGGGGTGAGTACGGTCGCGCACTTCAATGAGGACGACGTCAGCCTGTCCTGGATGCCGCTGACGCACGATATGGGACTGATCGGCTTTCATATCACCATGTTCGCCAATCGCATCGACACGCATCTGATGTCCACCGAGCTGTTCGTGCGCCGTCCGTTGCTGTGGCTGCAATCGGCCGCGCGCGCGCGCGCGAGCATCCTGTGCTCGCCGAACTTCGGCTACCGCCACTACCTCAAGGTACTCGGCGAGCGCCCCGTCGGCAGCCTCGATCTGAGCCGTGTCCGGCTTATCTTCAACGGCGCCGAGCCGATCAGCGTCGAGCTGTGTGATGAATTCATGACCCGGCTTGCACCCACGGGCCTGAAGCGCACGGCCATGTATCCGGTCTACGGTCTGGCGGAAGCCTCGCTCGCGGTGAGCTTTCCGCAGCCTGGTGTGCCCTATCAGGCCACGCGCTTCGATCGCCACCAGCTCGGCGTCAATGCAGCACCGGCAGTATTGGGCGCGGACTCGCGCGACGCACTGCAGCTCATGAGCGTTGGCCGCGCTATTCCGCATTGCGCCTTGCGCATCGCCGATGATGCCGATCAGCCGCAGACCGCGGGTCGCGTGGGGCATATTCATATCCGCGGCGAGAATGTCACGCCGGGCTATTTCGAGGACGCTGCGAGCAACGCGGCAAGCTTCACCGCCGACGGCTGGCTGCGCACGGGCGACCTGGGTCTGTTGCACGCGGGCGAGCTGTATATCACCGGCCGCGCCAAGGAGATCCTGTTCGTCAACGGACAGAACTACTATCCGCACGATCTCGAGCGCATCGCCGAGCAGGTCCCGGGCCTGGAGGCTGGCAAGGTCGCGGTCGTGGGTGTGCGGGGCGCGGATACGGCAGCGGAGCTGCTGCTCGTGTTCGTACTGCACCGGGGCGAGCTCAGCGAGGTACTGGCGCTGGCACGCGAGGTCACGCGCCGCATCGGCGAGCAGAGCGGTCTGGAGGTCGACGCCGTCGTGCCGGTGCACCGCATCCCGAAGACCACGAGCGGCAAGCCGCAGCGTTATCTGCTGGCGGCAGACTATCTGGCCGGCAAGTTCGACACCGAGCTCGCCGAGCTCGAGCGCCTCGGCGGCGTGCGCACGGCGCTGCCGGGCCAGGGCAGTGCGATTGAGCAGCAATTGCGTACGATCTGTGAGAGCGAGCTCGATGGACGCCAGATCGACGTCGAGCAGAGCCTGTTCGATATCGGCGCGAGCTCGCTCAAGCTCATTGCGATCCACGAGCGCATCGACCGGACCTGGCCCGGACTGGTCGATGTGACCGATATATTCGAGCACCCGAGCGTCATGGCGCTCAGTGCGTTCATCGAGGCCAGGATCGCGGCGCGGCCTTAGAATGCCGGACACGACATTTGCAGCGCGCGCCGCTAGAATCCCGGCGCGCATATGTACGACACCGATGTACTCGTGATCGGCGGCGGACCGGCCGGTTCCACAGCCGCCACCTTGCTGACGCAGCGCGGCTATCGCGTCGTGCTGTTCGAGAAGGATCACCATCCGCGCTTTCACATCGGCGAATCCCTGCTGCCGGCCAACCTGCCGCTGCTCGAGCGTCTCGGCGTGGCCGAGCAGGTCCGGGCAATCGGCATGCGCAAATGGGGCGCTGAATTCGTTTCGCATTGGGACGGCCGGCGCCAGGATTTCCGCTTCGCCGAGGCCTGGAACAAATCCCTGCCGATGGCCTACCAGGTGCGCCGCTCGGTGTTCGACGAGATCCTGATCCGCCGCGCCGCGCAGGTCGGCGCCGAGGTCATCGAAGGCGCGCGCGTGCGCGAGGTCGAGATCGCCGGGACGCCGGTGCGCGCACAAGTGCAATACGAGGATGGGCGCGTACAGTCGTGGCAGGCGCGTTTTCTGGTCGACGCCTCCGGGCGCGATACCTTTCTGGCCAATCGCCTGCAGGTCAAACGCCGCGACCCCAAGCACAACAGCGCCGCTGTCTTCGGTCATTTCAGCGGCGCGCAGCGCTACGCCGGTGAGCGCGAGGGGCACATATCGATCTACTGGTTCGATCACGGCTGGTTCTGGTTCATCCCGCTCAGCGACGGTGCCACCAGCGTCGGGGCCGTGGTCTGGCCCTACTACCTCAAGAGCCGCACGGTGCCGGTCCGGGATTTCCTGCTGGCGACCATTGCGCTGTGTCCGCCGCTGGCGCAGCGGCTCAGCGGCGCACAGTTGACGAACGAAGTACAGGCGACCGGCAACTACTCCTATCACTGCACGCGCTCACACGGTGCGCACTACCTGCTGCTTGGCGATGCCTATGCGTTCATCGATCCGATGTTCTCCTCGGGCGTGATGCTGGCCATGCACAGCGCCTTTGCCGGGGCCGAGACGGTCGATAGGTGCCTGCGCGAGCCCGCGCGCGCGCCGGCCGCGCTGCGCGCTTTCGATGCAATCATGCGTCGTGGGCCGCGCGAGTACTCCTGGTTCATTTATCGCGTGACCTCCCCGACGATGCGCGAGATGTTTCTCGGGCCGCGCAATATCTGGCGCGTCAAAGAGGCGCTGCTGTCGCTGCTGGCGGGGGATATCTTCGGTGCCACGCCGATCTGGGCATCGCTGCGCGCGTTCAAAATATTGTACCGACTCATATCGCTGCGCCATCCGGGCCGCAGCGCGCACGCCTGGAGGCGCCGGCGCGTGAATATCCAGCCCGCAGATCCGGGACCGCTGACCGCTAGCTGATGGGATCCACCGCCAAGCTGCAGATCGAGTTTCAGCGTCTCGCCCAAATTCGCCAATATCCTGCGACTTGGTGGCGCGACGTACTCGCGATGGTGCAATTCGAGCCCGAGGCGCCGCTGCTGGCGTTGCCGCAGGTGCCGACCGCGCACGTGATGCTGCCCGTGCTCAACGGCGACGATGTCACGGTGGAAGTCTGGCGCCTCGCCGGTCCGATGAGCTGGGGCCAGCACGGCCAGGTGCGCTACCGGCACAACTCCCGCCTGCTGTTCGCCACCCTGAGCGTGGAGGAAGCGCAATTGACCGACCAGAGCGGTGCTGCGAGCGCCGGCGCGCTGCGCGATGCGACGCAGAGCGCCTATCGGGAGCTGTTTGCCGCGCTCTCATCGCAGGGCTTTGAGCATCCGCTGCGCATCTGGAACTACCTGCCGCAGATCAATGGCGAGAACACCGGCGGCGAGCGCTATTGGGAGTTCAACAGCGCGCGCCAGGCCGCGCTCGCCGGCGTCGGACGCGAGACCGCGGGCAACGTGCCGGCCGCCAGCGCGCTCGGGGCCAACGGCACGAGCCCGCTCACGATCTACTGCATCGCCAGCACCTGCGCGCCGATTGCGCTCGAGAACCCACGCCAGCGCAGCGCCTGGAACTACCCGGTCCAGTACGGACCCAAGAGCCCGATATTTGCCCGCGCCTGCATCGAGAACGATCCGGCCCAGACCCTGTTCATCTCCGGCACGGCGAGTATCGTCGGTCACGAGAGCGCTCACGCCGGCGACGTGCGCGCCCAGACTATCGAGACGCTGCGCAACGTGCGCGCGGTACTCGCGGCGGCGAATGCGCGCGTAGGCGCGCAGCGCTACGCGCTCGAGCAGCTGAGCTACAAGGTCTATGTGCGCCGGCCCGACGACCTGGCGACGATCCAGGCCGAGTTGCGCGCCGCGATCGGCCCCGCCGCCCCGATGCTGTACCTGAACGCCGATATCTGCCGACGCGAACTGCTGGTCGAGCTCGAAGCGGTCGGCACCTGAACATCCTGATACCCTGCCGGGGCGCCACGGCGCGCCGGATCGCGTGGCTGGGCGGCCTGTGGCTCACCGCGTGCGCATGCCCAGGGCTTGCGCGCGCTGCCGAGGAGCCGCTCTGGGAATTCGGCCTTGGCGCGGGGCTACTGGTGTTCAACGACTACCGCGGCTCGACCTCGACCCACGCCTATCCGCTGCCCGTGCCTTATGTCATCTATCGCGGCAGCTTCCTGCGCTCGGATCGCGACGGCGTACACGGCCTGCTCTTCAATCACCGCTACCTGGAAATCGAGCTCAGTGTCAACGCCACCGCGCCCGTCTTCAGCAGCAGCAGCGGCATACGCGCCGGCATGCCCACGCTCGCGCCCACGATCGAGATGGGCCCGGCATTGCAGTGGCATATCTGGCGCGACACGAGCGAGCGGGTACGGCTGGATCTGCGCCTGCCGGTACGCGAGGCCGTAACCCTCGCCTCCCCGCCCAATGCGATCGGCGCGATCTTCGCCCCGAGCCTGAACCTGGACTACCTGGGCAGCGGGCGGGCCGCGGGCTGGAACTTCGCAGTACTGGCTGGCCCGCTTTATGCCCAGCGGCGCTACCATGACTACTTCTATGCCGTGGCAGAGCAGTACGCCACGCCCACGCGGCCCGCCTACGAGCCGGGGGGCGGCTATTCGGGCAGCGAGGCGCTGCTGTCGACGAGCCGGCGCTTCGGCGCCTACTGGGTCGGCGCCTATATGCGCCGCGATTGGCTCGCAGGGGCTGCCTTTGGCAACAGTCCGCTGGTACAAACGCGCGAATACTGGACCGGAGGGGTAGGGTTCGTATGGATGATCAGGGCATCGAAAACGATGGTCGAGAGCGATGACTGAGCTGCACGCGATCCATGCGCACTCGAGCGCCAGGGGCCTGGCCCGGACCGTGTACGACTACACGGCGCTGTACAGCTCGCTGCTGCTGCTGGGCGCGATCTGCCTGAGCTGGTCGCTGCTGACCGTGCCGCTCTACCCGCTGTTGCCGCGGGAGTTGGCGCGCCGCTGGGGTCGCCGGGGCATTACGGCCGGCTTTCGGCTCTATGCGCGCTGGCTCGAGCGCGTCCTCGTCTATCGGCTCGATCTGCGGGCGATCGATGCGCTGCGCGGTGAGCCGGCGCTGATTCTGGCCGCCAATCACCCCTCGCTGATCGATGCGCCGCTGATCCTCTCGCGCCATCCGAACCTCTCCTGTGTGATGAAAGCCGACCTCAGCGCGAACGTGCTGTTCGGGCCCGGAGCCAGGCTCGCGCGCTACATTCGTAACGGCTCGCCGCTGCAGATGGTGCGTGAGGCAGTGGCGGAATTGCGCCAGGGCGGCGTCGTGCTCCTGTTCCCGGAAGGCACGCGTACCACGCGCGAGCCCATCAACGCGCTGACCAAGAGCATCGGCGTGATCGCGCGGCACGCTGGCGCGCCCGTGCAGACCCTGCTGATCGAGACCGCCTCGCCGTACCTGCGCAAGGGCGGCGGGCTCTGGTCACTGCCGCCGATGCCGATCGCCTATCGCGTGCGGCTCGGGCGACGTTTCGAGCCGCCGCAGGACGTCGACGTCTTCATGCGCGAGCTCGAGCGCTACTTTCGTGGCGAATTGCAAAGCGGGCCGGGAACGGCCTGGGGCGGCAGCTCGGCGGGGCGATGAGCGCGCGCTCTGCTACGCATCTGGTCCTGATTCCGAGCTACAACCCGGGGCCCAGGGTGTTCGAGACCGTGCGCGCGGCGCGTGCACAATGGGAACCGGTTTGGGTCGTGATCGATGGCAGCGACGACGGCAGTGAGGTGACATTGCCGGCCATGGCCGTCGCCGATCCGGGCCTGCAGGTGCTGCTGGTGGCGCGCAATCGCGGCAAGGGCGCGGCGATACTGCATG
>Ga0302184_10000208_pt1 | contig 38910 bp, 29 predicted proteins | sample I_Palsa_N3_3_FD_200233 | JGI IMG/M metagenome (GOLD analysis project Ga0302184, IMG submission 200233) | Peat permafrost microbial communities from Stordalen Mire near Abisko, Sweden - I_Palsa_N3_3 | ecosystem: Environmental > Terrestrial > Soil > Palsa > Peat permafrost | place: Sweden...
TGGCCTTCATCCGGGGGTCCTTGGCGTACTCCGAGTACATGTAGTCGCGCTCGTCGTCGGCGACCATCTCCAGCGTCAGCTCGTCGTGATTGCGCAGGAAGATGCCCCACTGGCAGCCGGCCGGGATGGGCGGGGTCTGGGCCAGGATCTCCGAGATCGGGTAGCGCTGCTCGCGGCGCACCGCCATGAAGATGCGCGGCATCAGCGGGAAGTGGAAGGCCATGTGGCACTCGTCACCGCCGACGGCGGGGTCGCCGAAGTACTCCACCACGTCGGCCGGCCACTGATTCGCCTCGGCGAGCAGCACCCGGTCCGGGTAGAGCCGGTCCACCTCGGCCCGGATGCGGCGCATGTACTCGTGCGTTTCCTTGAGGTTCTCGCAGTTGGTGCCCTCCCGCTCGTACAGGTAGGGCACCGCATCCAGCCGGAATCCGTCGATGCCGAGGTCAAGCCAGAACCGCAGCACCTCGAGCATGGCGTCCTGGACATGCGGGTTGTCGTAGTTCAGGTCGGGCTGGTGGCCGAAGAAGCGGTGCCAGTAGTACTGCCCGCGTACCTGGTCGTAGGTCCAGTTCGAATGCTCGGTGTCGACGAAGATGACGCGCGCGTCGCGGTAGCACTCGTCGGTGTCCGACCAGACGTAGAAGTCCCCGTACGGGCCGTCCGGGTCCGTGCGGGAGGCCTGGAACCAGGGATGGGCATCGCTGGTGTGATTCATGACCAGGTCGGCGATGACCCGGATCCCGCGCTTGTGCGCGGCATCTACCAGCTCGACGAAATCGCCGATGTTACCGAAGTCCGGCAATATCGAGGTGAAGTCAGCGATGTCATACCCGCCGTCCCTGAGCGGCGACGCGTAGATGGGCAGCAGCCACAGGCAGTCGATCCCGAGCCATTCCAGGTAGTCCAGCCTGGAGATAAGGCCGCGGATGTCCCCGGTGCCGTCGCCGTTCGAATCATCGTAACCGCGGACGAGCACCTCATAGAAAACTGCCCGTTTGTACCATTCCGGGTCCCGCGGCGTGTCGAAGGAGAACGAGTCGGGCACCGGCTCGCTCACTGCAGCGGGGAATTCTGCCCTCGCTGCGCGCTCCGGCAGCACTGGGCCGCTGGCAGGCACCGGCTTACTTGGCACTGCATTCTCCTGGCGTGCGCTGGATCTTGCCTGGTTTGCTAGGTGCTAACCGTGAAAATGTGCGCTGGCGCCACCGCTGGGTCGAGCCGCACGTAGTTTGCCTGCCGCCATAGGTACGACTCGCCGGAAAGCTCATCGGTGACGACGAACTCCGCATCCCAGTCCAGCCCGAGCGCAGGCATATCGAGCCAGATGGTGGCAGCGCGCGGCTCGCGCCAGTTGGTGTTGACAACGACAAGGACGATATCCCTGCCGGGCGGCCCCCCCGGCGTTCCGCCGGAACTCTTCGAGAAACAGAGTAGCTCCGGCTGGTCGGCCGCGTGGAAGCTGAGGTCACGAAGCCTGTGCAAAGCGGGATGGAATTTCCTGATCATGTTAAGCCGGGTGAGGAAAGGGCCGATGCTCGCGGCCGTTACCTGCGGAGCGCCCCAGTTGCGCGGGCGGTACTGGTATTTTTCCGAATCCAGGTACTCCTCGCTGACGCCGGGCGCGGCAGGCAGGTTCTCGCAGAGCTCGTAGCCCGAGTAAACGCCCCAGGACGGGGACAGCATCGCGGCAAGCACGGCACGCATCCTGAAGGCGGCCGGGCCTGCGAACTGCAGGTACTCGCAGAGAATGTCCGGCGTGTTAACGAAGAAATTCGGCCGCATGTAGGCGGCGGCAGGGCCGGTCAGCTCGCGAAGGTACCCGGCGATCTCGGCGGCGGTGTTGCGCCAGGTGAAGTAGGTGTACGACTGGTGGAAGCCGATTTTGGCCAGCGTGTGCATCATGGCCGGGCGGGTGAATGCCTCGGCCAGGAACAGCACGTCCGGGTCGGTGCGCGCCACCTCGGCGAGCAGCCGCTCCCAGAATCGGAGCGGCTTGGTGTGCGGATTGTCCACCCGGAAGATCCTGATCCCGTGGCTCATCCAGTGCCGGAGAATCCTGAGCGCCTCCGCGTAGATGCCGTCCGGGTCGTTGTCGAAGTTGAGCGGATAGATGTCCTGGTAACGCTTGGGCGGGTTCTCGGCGTAGGCGATCGTGCCGTCGGCCCGGGTGATGAACCACTCCGGATGGGAGCGAACCCACGGATGGTCGGGCGATGCCTGCAGCGCGAAGTCGAGGGCGACCTCCATGCCGAGCTCGCCAGCGCGAGCCACGAAGGCGTCGAAGTCGTCCAGCGTGCCGAGGTCGGGATGGATGGCGTCATGGCCGCCGGCCGGCGAGCCGATGGCCCAGGGCGAGCCCGGGTCGCCGGGGCGGGCGTTCAGCGTGTTGTTGGCGCCCTTCCTCGCCGTCGTCCCGATCGGATGGACCGGCGGCAGATACACGACGTCGAAGCCCATCGCCGCTACCGCGTCCAGGCGGCAGGCCGCCGTGCGCAGCGTTCCTGATCTCGGGTGCTTGCTGTCCGGGCTGATCCTGGCGCCCTCCGAGCGCGGGAAGAACTCGTACCAGGAGCCGTAGAGCGCGCGTTCCCTGTCCACCATGACGGGGTACCAGGCGGACCGGCTGAGCGGATCGCGCAGCGGGCGGGCGGCCAGGATCGCGGTGATCTCCGGGTTGAGAGCCGCGGCGAGCCGGTCCTCGGCCGGGATCGCGGTGTCGCTCAGCAGGGTGGCCACCGCATCGAGCGCGGCCCGCGCCGCCGCGGCGGCGCGCGTCCCCAGGGCCGCCCGCGCGGCCGCCGGATCACCCTTGCCCGACGGCTTGATGTTCCGCGCGGCGCGCCTGAAGAGCAGCGCGCCGGTGGCGAGCATGAGGTCCACGTCCTGGCCGAGCGGGATCTTGATGGCCGCGTCGTGCCGCCAGCCGGCCATGGGATCACCCCATGCCTCCACCCGGAAGTGCCAGAGGCCGGCTGCGGTGACCAGGACCGTTGCGCCGTAGCGATCGGTGCCCGGAGCCAGCTCGCGGATGGCCGTCAGCGGCTCACGGTGGCCGTCAGGCCGGCGCAGCAGCACGCCGGCGCCCAGCATCTCGTGTCCCTCGCGGAACACGGTAGCGCTGACGTCGAAGGCCTCTCCGCTGACAGCCTTGGCGGGGCGCGCCCCGGACTCCACGACCGGCTGCGCGTCGAGGATCGGTATGCGGTCTATCACCCTGCAACGTTACCCATCGGCCCGCGGGTGCAAGCGCCCCGGTTACCGCGAACGTCCGGCACGCATTAGGGTCGCTCTGCGTGAGAGCGATCCGTCGGTTCACCATCCACCCGGTCCTGCCAGAGCCGCTTGCGCCGCTGCGCGAGCTGATGCTGAATCTGCGCTGGTCATGGCATTCAGATACGCTAGACCTTTTTGCCGCGATTGATCCGGGCGGCTGGCAGCGGGCCGGGCAGGACCCGGTAGCGCTGCTGGCCGAGGTGTCGCCGGAGCGCCTCGTCAGCCTCGCGGCTGACCGGCGCTTCCTGCGCCGGCTCGGGGATGCCGGTGACGATCTGCGCGAGTACCTGGCAGGCCCGCGGTGGTACCAGGCCAGCCCTGAGCTTGCCGGGGCGCCGGCCGCGGTGGCTTACTTCTCGCCGGAGTACGGCATCACCGCCGCGCTCCCGCAGTACTCCGGCGGCCTGGGCATACTCGCCGGGGATCACCTCAAGGCGAGCAGCGACCTCGGCGTGCCGCTGATCGGCGTCGGCCTGCTGTACCGGCACGGGTATTTCACCCAGTCGCTGTCCGCGCCCGGCTGGCAGGCGGAGCGCTACCCGGCTGGTGATCCGAATGGCCAGCCGCTCGCTTTGCTGCGTGATGGCCAGGGCTTCCCGGTTCAGGTCACGGTTGCCCTCCCGGAGGGAGCGCAGCTTGCCGCGCAGATCTGGCTGGCACAGGTCGGCCGGGTCCCGCTGCTGCTGCTCGATTCCTACGTGGAGGGAAACGATCCGGCCCTGCGCGAGGTCACTGACCGGCTGTACGGCGGGGGCAGCGATCACCGGCTTCGCCAGGAGCTGCTGCTGGGGATCGGCGGCGTGCGGGCGGTCAGGGAGTTCTGCGCGATCACCGGGCACCCCCGGCCGGAGGTCTTCCACACCAACGAGGGCCATGCCGGCTTCCTCGGCCTCGAGCGCATCCGCGAGTACGTCCAGGAGGGCCTCAGCTTCTCCGAGGCGCTCGTCGCGTGCCGGGCGGGCACGGTGTTCACCACCCACACCCCGGTGTCGGCAGGGATCGACCGGTTCCCCAGGGAACTGATCGAGAAGCAGTTCGGCGGAGCGGCGGAGGACCCCGCCCTGCCGTGCGACCGGGTCCTTGCCCTGGGTGCCGAGACCTTCCCAGGCGGCGATCCTGGCGTGTTCAACATGGCGGTGATGGGCATGCGGCTGGCTCAGCGGGCGAACGGGGTGAGCAGGCTGCACGGCGAGGTGAGCAGGCAGATGTTCACCGGCCTGTGGCCGGGCTTCGACGCCGCGGAAGTGCCGATCACCTCGGTGACGAACGGGGTGCACGCGCCCGCCTGGGTGGCAGCCGAGATCCTTGAGCTGGCCGGTGGCAAGCATGAGCCGGGCGGCGCGGCCAGGCCGGAGAGTGACCCGCCGGAAGGCAGCCTCCCGGCGGACGGCCTGGCCTGGGAACTCATCGCGGCTGCGGGCCCGGAGCGGATCTGGGCGATCCGCCGCCTGCTCCGCGCCCGGCTGGTAACGGAAGCCCGCCGGCGGCTGCGGGCATCCTGGCAGCAGCGTGGTGCCTCCGAGGCCGAGCTGACCTGGATCGACGAGGCACTCGACGAGAACGTGCTGACTGTCGGCTTCGCCCGGCGGGTGCCGTCTTACAAGCGGCTGACGCTGATGCTGAGCGATCCGGCCAGGCTCACCGCGCTGCTGCTTGACCCCGAGCGGCCGGTCCAGATCGTGATCGCCGGCAAGGCGCACCCGGCGGATGACGGCGGGAAGCTGCTCATCCAGCAGATGGTGCGATTCACCGATGATCCCCGGGTGCGGCACCGCATCGTCTTCCTGCCGGACTACGACATGGCGCTCGCGCGGGCACTCGTGCAGGGCTGCGACGTCTGGCTGAACAACCCGCTGCGACCGCTTGAGGCATGCGGCACCTCCGGCATGAAGTCAGCGCTGAACGGCGGCCTCAATCTCTCCGTGCGGGATGGCTGGTGGGATGAGTGGTACGACGGCGCCAACGGCTGGGCGATCCCCTCTGCCGACGGCCTTGCCGACCCCGGCCGCAGGGACGAGGTCGAGGCCGCTGCCCTCTACGACCTGATCGGCCAGTCGGTCACGCCGCTGTTCTACGAGTCTGCGGCGGCCGGCGGCCCGCCGCGCCGGTGGCTTGAGATGGTGGCGCATACCCTGCGGACCCTGGGCCCCAAGGCCGAGGCCACCCGGATGGTGCGCGATTACGTCACCGGCCTGTACCTGCCCGCGGCACGGTCGTCCCGGGCGCTCGCCGGTGATGGCGGGGCAGCCGACGGAGCGGCCGGCACCGCGCGCATCCCGGGCACGGCGGCCGCCGCTGGCCCCGATTTCACCGGCGCCCGCGAACTCGCCGCCTGGCAGGAACGGGTAACCAAGGCCTGGCCGACGATCCGGATCGAGCACGTCGAGGCCGAGGAGGGCGAACAGCGTCCCGGTGCGCGGCTGGTGGTGCGCGCCATGGTCGCGCTCGGCGAGCTGGCTCCGGCGGACCTCACTGTCCAGGTGGTCTACGGCTCGGCATCCAATGAGGACGAGATCACCGATCCGGCGTGCGCCGACCTCGTGCTCGAGGGGCTTCCTGGCAGCAATCCGGTCGCCAGGTATGCCGGCGAGGTGGAGCTGGGCGGTCCCGGCCCGTTCGGTTACACCGTCCGGGTCCTGCCGCGGCACCCGCTGCTGGCCACGCCGGCCGAACTCGGCCTCGTCGCGGTTCCTGACGCCCCGGCCGGGATGACCAACGGGGATCTGCGCTGAAGCCCTGGTGACAGGGCATGCGATATTAGTGCGACATATCGTGCGGGCCTCGTCACCACACGCGAGTAAACCGTCGGAGTGATCGTGACGTCCTCCTTAGCAGGACAACAGGGCAGGCGCGGGAAATTTATCCCCGTGCCAGGCAGAACGCCTGCAAAAGCCAGGGGGGCATGACATCCTGTGATAGAGCGCTCTCGGTGAGTAACGCTATTATGTAGTTACTTTCTGTTACTGGCCAACTACCCCCCAAGCGTGAGAGGACCAGCCCAGTGAGAACCAAGATCAAGCCGGAGAACCGCTTGCTCACCCCGGCCGAGGTCGCAGCGATGCTTCGAGTGGACCCGAAGACCGTGACCCGGTGGGCACGCGGCGGCAAGCTGTCGTCGATCCGTACCCCGGGCGGGCATCGCCGCTACAGCGAGAGCGAAGTTCGCAGTTTCCTGAACGGCTGGCAGCGGGTTTCGCTGCCCCGCGCGTCCGGCGAGTGACCGCCCGGCGCCTGTCCCGGCCCGAGCGCCGGTACAGGCGCCGGACCGGGACAGGGCAGTGCCCGGGCCAACGGCGGCAAGCCGGGGTTTATCGCAGCTGTGACCCTGCTAGGGAGGTGAAGCGCCGTTTTCCCCGTTAACCCGGCATCGGGTGCCCCGACGTCGCCGGCCCGGTGACCGCCGTGGACCGGGATCAGGCCCGTGCGCGCATGCCGCGCTTAGCGGCCCCCGCAGGCTCTGCGCGTTCAGCGGACCTTGCGCGCTTAGCGGCCCCCGCAGGCCCTGCGCGTTCAGCGGCGCTTGCGCGCTTACCGCGCTTACCGCGCTTAGCGGCCCCCGCGGGCCCGCCCGATGGGGCGATCCTGATCGTCACGGATGCCGCAGCGGACGCCGAAGTCCCGCCCGCCTGCCGCGGTCGGGCGGGGGACTTTCCGGCTGGTCAGGCCGAGCGCGACCATCGTGCCCTGGCATTGCTCCTGGACCTGTCCGCTCCGGTCGAAGTGGCGGCCGGCGCGCCGGCCGCCACGGCGGGCGGATCCCTGGCGCGGAAAGACGCGACAGGGAACGGCCAGCCGTTACGCCAAGGCCGTCCCCGCAAGCCCCGCGTCACGCTGCCCGTTATTCTCGCCGTTCAGGCGGTCCTGTCGGCGCGGCTCGTCATCGCCAACACCGCTTTCCAGGATGAGGCACTCTACCTGTGGGCCGGCCGGGCGGAACTGGCGCACTGGACGGGCGGCTCGCTGCTGCCGCCCTACCCGGTGTATTTCTCCGGCGCGCCGGTCATCTACCCGCCGCTCGGCGCCGCCGTGGCGAGCATCGGCGGCCTGGCCGCTGCCCGCTGCTTGTCGCTGGCGTTCATGCTCGCCGCCACGGTCATGCTGCACGGGGTCACCCGCCGGATCTTTGACCGCCGCTCCGCCCTGTTTGCCGCCGCGCTGTTCGCCGGGACGGGCTCCGCGCAGTTCCTTGGCGCGCTGGCCACCTACGATGCGATGGCGCTGGCTCTGCTCGCGGCGGCGATGTGGCTCGGCGTCCGGGCCGCCGGAAGCAAGCCACGCACGCGGCTGGCCCTGCTCGCCGGGGCTGGCCTGCTGCTCGCTTTGGCCAACGCGACCAAATACGCGTCCGCGCTGTTCGACCCCGCGGTGCTCGCGACCGTCATGCTGTACGCGTGGATGACCGGCGGCCGGAAGGCCGGGCTCCGCGCCGCGGCGATCCCGTTCGCTGCGCTGGCGGCTGCCCTGGGCGCGGCGATCGTCGCGGGCGGTCATGCGTACTGGTACGGGATCACCAGCTCTACGCTGACCCGGGCGTCCGGGCCTTCCCCGCCCGCCGGAATCCTGTATCTCAGCGGCGAATGGATCGGCGTGATCGTCGTCCTGGCTATCGTCGGCGCGGTCACGGTTACTGTCACGTCGCGGAGCCTGGCGGCGAAGGTCCTGGCCTGGGTGCTCGCCGCGACATCGCTGCTCGCCCCGCTGGAGCAGGCCCGCATCCACACTCTGACCAGCTTGTTCAAGCACGTCGGTTACGGGGCGCTGTTCGCGTCGATCGTGGCCGGGTTCGCGCTGGCGGCGTTGCCCCTGGTCGTGCCGAGGGCGAAGGCACGACGGGCGGCCCGGCTGGCCGGCGCTGCAACGATCCTGGCCGGCCTGCTCGGCTGCACCACCTCGAGCGCGGCTTATGACGGCTGGCCGAACACCACGCGGGTCACTGCCGCGTTGAGCCGGCTGCTGCGGCCGCATGGGCGTTACCTCGCCGAGGACGACGACATCCTGGCCTATTACCTCCAGGGCCGGGTGCCGTGGGTGCAGTGGACAAGCACCTGGTTCTTCCGCTATACCGACCCGTCGGACGGCAAGGTACTGCTGGGCATACCGGCCTACGCGGCGGCAATCCGGGAGGGGTACTTCACGGTCATCGTGCTGTCCTTCGGGGATACGCTCACGACCGACAAGGCGATCGAACGCGACATCGCCGAAGACGGCAATTACCAGCTCGTCAGCAGCCAGCCCTACCGCACCTCCAGTTTCCGCGGAGACTACCGAATCTGGGTGCACCGGACGCAGGCCAAGCGATGACCGTCCTGGCCCAGGTCCCCGGCCGGCACCGCAGGTCCATCGTCTTGCCCGAGCCGCCCGATGACGCGGAAAAGTACGCCTACGACTGGCGGTCCCTGCCCTACCTGGCGACGATCCTTACGGTCGCGTTCTTTTCCGCGATGGGCGGCCAGGTCTGGTTCGAGATCCATGCCGGAGTGTGGCCGCTCGCCGGGTTCACCCTGCTCGGCGTCAGCGCGTTCGCGTTCTCCATGCCGCTGTGCTTCACCGGCCGCGGCTACGACACCGAGGCGCACGTCCTGCGCGTGCGCGGGTGGCGGCCGATCCGCTGGCCGGAGGTGGACATCTACCTGCCGGTCTGCGGGGAGCCGATCGAGGTACTCCGCAACACCTGGATCGGCGTGTTCGAGCTGGTGCAGGCATATCCAGGCGTCGCCAGGCCCTATGTGCTTGACGATGCCGCCGACCCCGCTGCCGAGCGGCTGGCAGCTGACTTCGGATTCAGCTACGTCGTCCGCCCCAACCGGGGCGAGCACAAGAAATCCGGGAATCTCCGGTATACGTTTGCCCGCACCAAGGGCCAGTATTTCGTGATCCTCGACGCCGATTTCCGGCCCCGCGCGGACTTCCTGGCCGAGACGCTGCCCTACATGGACGACCCCAGGGTGGCGATAGTCCAGACCCCGCAGTATTTCCGCAGCCACCCGGCCCAGACGTGGGTGGAAAGATCCGCCGGCGCGATCCAGGAAGTGTTCTACCGCTCTATCCAGACGGCACGCGACCGGCTCGGCGCGTCGATCTGCGTCGGTTCCTGCGCCGTCTACCGGCGGGCCGCGCTGGAAGCGCAGGGCGGCACTACGCTCATCGATTACGCCGAGGACGTCCACACCGGCCTGGACGTGCGCCGCGCCGGACTGACACTGCGGTATGTGCCGGTCGTGCTCTGCACCGGGATCTGCCCGGACTCGCTGGATGCTTTTATCCGGCAGCAGTACCGCTGGTGCACTGGGTCAACGAGCACCATACTGACAGGCCGGCTATGGACCGTCCCCATGTCGCGCCGTGCCCGGCTTACTTACGTGTCCGGTTTCTGCTACTACCTGTTCACCGGCGTTTCGGTGTTCGTGATCCCGGCAATTCCCATCGGCCTGCTCGCCTTCATGTCCCGGACCATTGAGCCGCGTAATTTCCTGATCCTCCTGCCGGCCGTTATCGTCGGCATGTACCTCTACCCGATCTGGCATTACAGCGAATACCAGCTGTCCGGGATCCTGCCGTTGTCGCTCGCCCGCGGCTGGGCACACGCCCTGGCCCTCTGGGACTATGCGCGCGGTAAGACGATGAGCTGGCAGGCATCCGGCGCCGGAGTCAGCAGCGTCCGCCGGTTCCGATGGGGCATCCTCGGCTGGAACGGCACCGCCGCCCTCGTCTGGCTGGCCCTGGTCTGCTGGCGGACCGTCGAGTATGCGTCACCGCGATTCGCCGTCCTGGGGTGCTTCGGCCTGATTAACCTCGCCGTGGTGGGACGCGCCGCGTTTTCGGGAAGGGGCGCCGCGTGACTCTGCCGCCTCCGCAGCCCGCCGCGCCCCGGCGTGGCAGGCATGCCGGCGCGGCGCAGGCGCGATTACTCGGGATCACCCGGATCACGCAGACCAGTGACCTGCCGCCGGGGATTAATGCGCTGGCTTCGGCGGACGGTAAGACGATCATCGTCCGGGCGGGGCTCGATAAGGTCTCCCGCAGGCGGGCGGTACGCGAGGTGCTTGCCGCGACGCACCGGTTCCCTGGCCTGGTCCTGTGGCCGGCGCTGGCCGACATCCGGATCCGCCGCATGCTCGCCGACGCAGCCGATCTGTGGTCGGGGATCGTGCAGCACCTAGCCGGGTACATCACCCCGGACAGCCCCATCGTCGCTATGGTGGCTTCCGCGGCCGTCGTAGCCGCTGGAGCCGGCATCTCTGTCGGGGTAACGACCGGCGCTATCCCGACGTCGCCGTTCCGCGCCGCGCCGTCCAGCGGGCCTTCTCCGGGGGCCTCGCACCGGCCCATCTACCGGCACCTCGAGCAGTTGCCCGGCTCCTACCTAGGCGTCTACGAGGCGAGCCACCCGCCCAGCTACGGGCCGGTGGGCGGCTTCGCCCAGACGATCGGGCACAAGGTAAACCTCGCGCTCTACTACAGCGGCTGGGGCGAGCCTTTCCAGGCGGCATTCGCCGATGACGCGCTGGCTGACGGCGCGACCCCCGTCATCCAGATCAACCCGGACAAGCCAACCAGCCTGGCCGGAATCGTCGCCGGACGCTACGACGCCTACCTCCGCAAGTTCGCGGCGGCGGTCTACGCCTACGGGCAAAATGTGGTCATCGGCTTCGGTCACGAGATGAACGCCGAGTGGTCTCATTGGGGGTACGGGCACGTCATGCCGGCCACGTTCGTGGCGGCATGGCGATACATCGTCAACCTCTTCCGGGCCGAAGGCGACCACAACGTCACCTGGATGTGGACGGTGAACGTGGACACCCCCGGCATGACAAGCCCGCTCAGCGCCTGGTACCCGGGCAACGGCTATGTCACCTGGGTCGGTATCGACGGCTACTACTCCTCGGCGGCAGGCACGTTCAGCACCGTCTTCGGCCAGACCATCGACCAGGTGGAAGACCTCACCGGGGGGTTGCCGATCCTGATCTCCGAGACCGCGGCCGACTCGCCGGAGGCCGCTGAATCCCGGCAGATCATGGGCCTGTTCCGGGGCATCCAGCAGCGGCAGATCCTCGGGTTCATCTGGTTCGATGAGCCGGGCGCACTCGACTGGCGGCTGGAAGGCAACCGGCCCGCGATCGCCGCGTTCAAGCGGGCCGCGAAAGGCTATAGCTGAGCGGCTCCGGCCGGCTGTTGCCGACTGGCCACGGCGATGTGCACCGCCGCCTGCATCGCGTTCCGGCATCCGCACCGGACAGGGAAGGCCGGGCCAGCTCAGCATGGGCCAGGACAGCCGCCTGGCCAGTTAGCGATCCGAGCCCGGCGGAGGCCGTGGGCTATCCCTGCCCGCCGCCTCGTGGTCGGCGGCCTTCGTGACGCGTTCGAGCGCCGCCCAGGCACTGGCCGGGTCGGCGGGTCGCTCGTCCTGGCTGATCGCCGCGACCCATTCCTTGCCGTCAATACTCAGGCGCACGCTCTGGTGGCCAGTACCGCCCGGCGCGGCGAGTGCCCGGGTGAACTCCGCGGGAGGCGAGGCGGCGTCCGCGACGCTGACGCCGGCCGTCTCCACTACCGCGGCGATCAGGCGCCACAGGTCGTCCATTCGCCCGGCCATGTCAGCGAGCGCATCCGCGAGCGCACAGGCAAGCTCGCTCGCCGGGCCGGGGTCGCTCTCCGCCAGGGCGCGCGCTAACTCGCTCAGGCGCGCCAGGTCGGCGGCCGCTGGCTTGCCGTCCAGTTGAAGCCCCCTCTCCGCTCACCTGAAGCCCATCCGCTGGCCGCGGAGCGCAGGGCCGGACGGGCGAACTCGGCTAGGTACCGTAGCGGCGCTACTAGGTACCGTAGCGGCGCTCTGGAGCCGCCCGGTCCTGGCCGGCCAGCGTGACGCCAAGCTGGACGGCGATCGCCGCAAGGAGCTCGCGCGCCTGATCGGAGTTCATTTCCCTGACGCGCTGCAGGATGGCGTCACCAGCGCTGGCCGCCGGCGCCGCGGCCAGTACGGCCGCCGCGTCTGCCCGGCCTGCCTGCTCCAGCTGGCCCGGCGTAACGCCGGCCACGGACGCCATCCGGGCCAGCGTGGCGGCCGGCCCCCGGACGGGCGCGTAGACGCCGGCGCTGACGACCTGGTAGCCGCTGGTGATCTGCCGCCAGCGGCCCTCGCTGATGCCGGCCCGGCGCGCCGCTTCCCGCGCCGACAGCCCGGCCTGCCGGAGCGCTGCGGTAATCAGGGCACCCCAGGGCGGCGGTGCTGGACGGGTAGGCATGTCATCACCTTCGCATAGACTTCGCAGCCGTGCCGTGCCTTGCACGCAGCTTCTCCCTACTGTTTGCAAGGGTTCTGGGTCAAGCTATCCGATGTGCGACCCACCATGTCAACTTCGCGCGAAGTTCTTGACCCTTCGCATTTCTTCGCACTAGGTTTGGCGGCTGGGAGCCCGCGCGCTTTGCGTCCGGGCACCACCCGGCGCGACAGCTCCGGGTTTACCCGAGGGGGGTAACAGGACATGGGAGTGATGCTTTCTCTTGACCGGCCAGGGCCTGCCCGGAGCCGCCGTCAGGGCCAGCACGTCCGTAATTCCGATGATCAGGCCTGCATGGATGCTTTCGCGGCCATGCTGCGCTACGACGCCACCGGCGCAGGCCGGTATCTCAGCCGGCTGGCGAAGACCGTGCTGGCCGGCCGATTACTGCCTGCGGCGGTCGCGCTCGCCGAGGCGGCGGACACGGCGCTCACGAAGAAGCAGCGGGCCAGTCAGGCGGAGCTCACGTTCACCGTCTCCGTGCCGTGCCTGCTTGGCCAGTGCCGTGTCGCCGGCGACGGGCGGGGGTGCGAGGCCAGCACCTGCGAGCACGAATGCCATCACCGTGAGCGCTCATCCGGCGGTGCGCAGGCCGCGGCAGGTGCCGGCGCCGCAAGGCTCGTTTCTCGCCCGCGCCAGCCCGATCCCCGGCGGCACCACCGGGCCGGGCCGCGAACCGGCAGAATGCCCGCATAGGATCGTGGCCCGGCATGGAGGTGCGGCATGGGAGAGTTCGTCCGGCTCGAGATCGATCAGGCGGTGGCAGTGATCCGGCTGGACCGCCCGCCGATGAACGCGCTGAACGCCCAGGTTCAGGACGAGATCGCGGCCGCCGCCGCACAGATCACGGCCGATCACGACATCCGTGCCGCCATCATCTACGGCGGTGAGAAGGTGTTCGCGGCCGGGGCTGACATCAACGAAATGGCGGAGGCGAGCTACGCCAAGATGGCCGCCGACACCAAGCGGCTGCAGGACTCGTTCACCGCGGTCGCAAAGATCCCCAAGCCGGTGGTGGCGGCCATCACCGGATATGCGCTCGGCGGCGGCCTCGAGCTCGCGCTGTGCGCTGACTTCAGGGTGGCAGGCGAGAGCGCCCGGGTCGGGCAGCCCGAGATCCTGCTTGGCGTCATCCCCGGTGCAGGCGGCACCCAGCGGCTGCCCCGGCTGGTCGGGCCGGCCAGGGCCAAGGACATCGTCTACACCGGGCGGTTCGTGACCGCGCCGGAGGCGCTCGCCATCGGCCTGGTGGACAAGGTCGTCCCTGACGCGGAGGTGTACCAGGCGGCGCGGGAGATGGTGGATCGCTATGCCGGCGGTCCTGCCGTCGCGCTGCGCGCCGCGAAGCAGGCCATTGACGAGGGTCTTGACGTAGATCTCGACTCCGGGCTCGAGATCGAGCGGCTGAACTTCGCCGGGTTGTTCGCCACCGAGGACCAGCGGACAGGGATGCGCAGTTTCATCGAGAATGGGCCGGGGAAGGCCACGTTCGCCGGGCGGTGAGCGCGGCTGTCCCGGGCGGGCGCCCGCGGCCTTCGCCAAGCCACCCCGCCCACCGTGCCACCCCACTACGCCAGCAACCCGCCGAGGAGCAGCCAGCTAATGCGCCGAGCAGATGCGCCGAGCGAATCAGGATGACCGCGAGACCGGCCGCGGTCGCCGAACCAGGCCTGCGGCGATGATGGCGATGATACGGAGCAGCCGACCGTTGCCCTTCCCATGGACAGAGCCGCAGCTAAGGACGGTGCCGGATGACCGATCCTGACGACAGCCTCTCGCTCGACATGGTCACCGCGGCGCTTCGCGCGGACAGCGCCGACGTGGCCATCTACGCCCGCGTGCTGACCGAGTCGCTCGGCGATGCGCTGCCGGCGGGATGGGTCACGATCGACAGGGAACGGACCGTATCGGACCGGATGCGCGGCCGCCCCGGCCAGGTTTCCAAGATCACCGTCCGGATGGGCGAGCGCGTCATGACGCTCGGCGTCGAGCGCGGCGCCCCGGTGGCCGAGATCTGCCGCGAGGTCCGCGGCGTGGTGCTGTCCCGCCAGCCCGTTCCGGTGGGCACCTGGGCGGAAGAGCTGGCCAGGGCGCTGGTGGCGCATGCCGAGCAGAACGCGGACGCGGCCAGGGCGCTGCGCAAGCTGGTGGCCGGAGACTGATTGATGCACCAGATATACCGCGCCGCGCTCGTGACCGGGGCATCCAGCGGCATCGGGGAGCGCCTGGCCAGGCTGCTCGCGGCGGACGGCTGTGACCTGGTCGTCGTCGCCCGCCGGGCCGGGCGGCTGGAGGAGCTCGCGGCGACCCTGCGTGCTGCGCACCATGTCCGCGTCGAGGTGCTTCCCGCCGACCTGACCACGCCGGCCGGCCTGCTGGCGGCCGAGAGCCGGCTGGCCGACGCCAGCAGGCCCGTCGAGCTGCTGGTCAACAACGCCGGCTTCAGCCTTTCCGGGCATCTCGCCGACGTGCAGGCCGATGGCGCGGAAGCACAGATCAGGCTTAACGTGCTCGCGCTGGTGCGGCTGACGCACGCCATCCTGCCCGGCATGCTGGAGCGTCGCCACGGCGGCGTACTCAATGTCTCCTCGGTCGCTGGCTTCCTCATCTCGCCCGGCTCGGCGGTATACGCGGCGACTAAGGCGTTCGTGACCTCATTCAGCGAGAGCCTGGCCGGGGAAGTGTCCGGCCGCGGCGTGCACGTCACGGCCCTGTGCCCGGGCCTGACCCGGACCGAGTTCCACGCCGACGGCCACGAGGGCACATCCTCGGCCCCGGCCTTCGCCTGGCTGGACGCGGACCGGGTGGCGCGGGCCGGCCTTGACGCCGTGGCGGCCGGCCGCCCGGTCTCGGTGCCGGGGGCTCAGTACAAGGCAATCGCTGGCCTAGCCCGGATTGTCCCGCGCCGGATACTGCGTACTGCTGGAAAGGCATCGCGACGGGACTGACGGCCGTTATTGCTGAGGCGCGCTTGACAGCGGAACGGACGTGGAATACGTAGGCTGGTGCGGTAATGACTGTGCAGGACCGGACGCCGGGCAAGTTCGGGCCCTATCGCGTGCTTAAGCGCATCGGCGAGGGCGGGATGGGCGTTGTCTACCTGGCCGCGGATACGGAGCAGCGCCCGGTCGCCGTCAAGGTACTCCGGCCGGCGGTGGCCGGGGATCCGGATGGCCGCCGCCGTCTTGCCCGTGAGGTCGAGACGATGCGCCGCGTGCGCAGCCCGTTCGTCGCGGCGGTCATCGACGCGGACGTGGCCTGCGATCCGCCCTACATCGTCACCAGGTACGTTCAGGGCCGGACGCTCGACCAGGTCGTGACCACTAGCGGGCCACTGCAGGGGGCGGAGCTGGCGATGCTGGCGCGCGGGGCGGCATCCGCCCTCACCGCCGTGCACGCGGCGGGCGTGGTGCACCGGGACCTCAAGCCGGGCAACATCATGCTCTGCGACGGAGAGCCCGTCGTTATCGATTTCGGTATCGCGCACTCGCCGGACTCGACCAGGATCACCCAGACCGGAATGTTCATGGGCACTCCCGGCTACCTCGCGCCCGAGGTCATCGAGGGAAAGCAGAGCGGCCCGGCGTCGGACGTGCATTCCTGGGGCGCCACGGTGGCGTTCGCGGCAACCGGCAGGCCGCCGTTCGGCACCGGCTCCTTTGAGACGATCTTCTACCGGATCGTGCACGGCCAGCCGGACCTGGACGGCTGCCCGCGGCCGCTGCTGCCGCTGGTGGCGGCTGCGCTGGCCCGCGATCCGGCCCGCAGGCCCGCCGCCGCGGAGCTGACCGAATGGGCCGCGGCGCTTACTCCCGCCGCGCTGGCGGCTGGGCGCGTGCTGGCGGGCGCGGTGCCCGCCATTGCGCCGGAGGCGGCTGGGCACGCGGCTGCGGTGCCGCGGACAATGGCCGAGCGGGCTGCCCCGGGCGGCCCGGGCGGCGCTGCGGGCGTGCCGTTGGCCGCTGCGTCGGCCGGCCTCGCCGCAGGATCGGCTACGGCCCTGCCGGGAACTGCCCTGCCGGGAACTGCTCTGCCGGGAACCGGCGCCGCCTGGCCGCACGTGACGCAGCCGCTGGCCGCGGGGAACCCCGCGGGCCCCTATGTCGGCGACCTTCTTCCTGCGGTGCAGTATGGCCAGCCCGGAACAGGCACGGCCGGAACGGGCACGGCCGGGCCTGTTCCGGCCGGGGCGTCCGCGGCCGGCAACGGCCAGGGGACCGCAGCTCAACGGCGCGCGTCCGGGGTCGGCCGGGCGGACGGCAGGTCCTCCCCGCGGCGCCGCTCGCGCCCGGTATTCGTCGTTGCCGCGGTCGCGGTGGGCGTGGGCGCCAGCGTGATCCTGCCCATCGTGGGAACACTGACCGCACTGGCCGTGCTCGTTTCGCTGCGAGCGGCCGACCTGAGCCAGCGGCGCCTGGCTCGACGGCGCTCGGCCCGCGGCGCGCGGGCATTCGATCCGGCGGTGACGACGGCGATCTATCCGGCCATGCTTGCCTGGTCGGTTGTCACCAGCGTGCTGCTCGCACCGGTGGCGCTCGCCGCCGCCGGGATTGCGGCGGGCATCACCATCGTCGCGGTGCCGCTGCACCCGTTCCCGCGAGCCATTGCCTACGCGGCCGGGGCGCTGGTGGCCTGTTACGGCCTCGGCCCGGGCTCCGGGGGATCAAGGCGGCAGCTCGGCAGGCTCTATAACGCGCTGGGCAGCTCGCCGATTGCGGCCGTCGTGGCGCTCGCCGGGGTTTCCGCACTGGCCGTGGTGGCGATAGCGGCGGCCGCTTCCCAGCTGCCCGTCTACTGGCCGCTGCACCATCTCGGGACGCCAGGCGGCAACTTGCAAGCCCTGCGCATCGCGGTCCAGCACGCGAGAACCGCGGTAATCCGGCTGGCCGGACGGGTCGTACGCTGACGTATGCCGGGCTCAGCTGGCCCGCCGATCGTGCACCTCGGCTCCGATTGTCGCGTTGGCCGGCAGATCCCCTGGCGCGGGCCGCGGTAGCTGGGATGACTCGGGCCGTCCGGTCGGCGGCAGCGGCCGGACAAGCCCGAGGGAGACCACTTCATTGGCCAGCCTGACCCGCCGGTTCGTGCCCTCGGGAATGCGGAATTTCTGGTAGAGGCGGAGCAGATGCTGCTTGACCGCAGCCTCCGTCACCACGAGATCCGATGCGATCTCGCGGGCCGTTGCCGGCGCGACGAACGCCTCGTCAGACAGCGCCGGGCGGCACAGCGACGTCAGCACGTCGAGCTCACGGCGGGTCAGCTCGGGCGCCGCCGATCTGCGCAGCTCCACCTCGGCGGTGAGGTCCTCGCGCTCGATCCCGCCGACCCGGCAGCGTGCCGACCCGAAAGTCAGCACATCCCCGTCGTCGAGTACCCGCCGGGCAACGAGGCGCCCGTTTACCCTGGTGCCGTTCCTTGATAAGCCGAGGTCCGTCACATAGGCGTACGGGCCGCGGCGGACGATCTCGGCATGCAGCCGGGAGACGCTCGGGTCACTGAGGCGGACATCAACGGCGCGGCCGCGCCCGATTGTGGTGACGTTCTCCAGCAACGGTATGACCGTGCCGCTTTCCTCGATGCGGATGAATGGGTCATCCATGACCCGTTCCTCCTGCCTGTCGGAGTAGTCACTGTTGTCTCACGGTCCAGCTACCCTGCCGGCACCGATTCATACCGTATTTGATGCAACCGGTTCAGGAGGGGACCCGGGCCACGCGGCCGGCCGCGCCGCGGCCCAGCGGAACGTACGGGGGCGTAAGGGGCGGCCCGGGCGGCAGCGCCGCTGTGGCGGAAGTACACTGCCGAGCGAGCCGTCCGGGAGGAACACATGGCGGAAAGGCCGTCTAAAGGGCTGGCGGATGTTGTCGCCGCTTCCACTGCGCTGAGCGACATCGACGGCCGGGCGGGCCGCCTTTTCTACCGCGGCTACGATATCAACCAGCTTGCCGGATCCGCGACCTTCGAGGAGACCGCCTACCTGCTGCAGCGCGGATCCCCGCCTGGCCGTGGCGAACTGGCCGGCTATCGCGGTGAGATCGCGGCCGGCCGCGCGCTCGGGAAGCTGGTGACCGCGAGCCTGCCCGAGATCGCCCGCAGCCAGGAGCCCATGGAGGCGATGCGCTCGCTCGTCTCGCTGGCTAGCGCCGACGACCCGGACAAGGACTCCAACGAGCCCGGGCCCAACAGGCGCAAGGCCGCGAGGCTCACCGCGCAGCAGCCCGTCCTGGTGGCGGCATATGACGCCGCGCGGCAGGGCCGCGAAAGCAGCCCTGCTGATCCCGAGTCCGGGGTAGCGGCCAATTTCCTGCTCCAGATCACCGGAACCCCGCCGTCCGAGCGGGAAACGCAGATCCTCGACGCCTGCCTGGTCCTGCACGCGGATCACACCATGAACGCCTCGACCTTCGCGGCCCGGGTCTGCGCGGCAACGCTCTCCGACATGCACTCGGCGGTGGTCGCCGCGCTCGGCACCCTCAAGGGGCCGTTGCACGGTGGCGCGAACGAGCAGGTGATGCGCGGTCTGGAGGCGGTCAGGAACAGCGGGGAAAGCGATCCGGTCGGCGCAGCGGGGGCGCAGGTCGAGGCCCGCCTGCGGCAGGGCGAGAAGATCATGGGCTTCGGTCACCGGGTATACAAGACGGAAGATCCCCGGGCAGCGCATCTGCGCCAGATGTCAGCGGAGCTCGGCGGAGTGTCCGGTGACGACACCTATTTCCGCATGTCAAGAAAGATGGAAGAGGTCGTCTTCGCGGAGAAGGGCCTCTACCCGAACGTGGACTTCTACGCTGCCACTGTGTATCACTACCTGGGCATCCCCACGGACCTGTTCACTGCGGTCTTCTCGGTGAGCCGGATGGCCGGATGGACCGCTCACGTGATGGAGCAGCACGCGGACAACCGGCTGATCCGGCCCGACAGTGAGTACATCGGTGAGCACGGCCTCACCTGGACGCCTCTGGACCAGCGGTGAGGCATGCGGCCGGCGGATCCGTCTGGCTGACGGATCCGGTGCGGCCGGGGCCGCCTGAGCGCGCCGAGCCCTCGCCGCTGCCCGCCCCGGCGCCGCTGGCCGCCCCTCCGGCGCTGACCGAGCTACCTGGCCTGACCGGGCCAGCCGGGATGACCGGGCCAGCCGGGATGACCGGGCCAGCCGGGATGACGGGGCAGGCCGGGCTGGCTGAGCCGCTGCCGCGGACCGCTGAGCGGCTGCCGCGACTCCCGCCGCCGGATTCCGGGGACGCTGCGCCCGCGGCCGCGCCGCCGTCTCCGCCTGCTGATGACGCCGCAGCTCGGCCGGCCAATGCCGCCGGGCGCCGGGCCGGTGCCCCGCGGGCCAGGCGGCACCGGGCCGGCCGGCCCGGCCCGGCCGGGCGCCAGCAGTGGGGCGGCGCCTACCTCGCCGTGCTCGGCGGGGTGGCCCTCAGTTTGTCCTACCTGTGGCGGGGCCCGCAGAATGTCAGGGGAGGCACGCTGGCGCTGGCTGGCATGCTCCTCGCGGCAGCGGTGGCCAGGCTGGTTCTGCCAGAGCGCCGGGCGGGAATGCTCGCCTCCCGGCGGCGGCTGGTGGATGTCGCGGCGTTCGCCGTCCTTGGCGCCGCGCTTTTGGTCGCTGGCCTGGTGTTTCCTGCGCAGAATTGATCAGGGCCTGGCGCGGCGGCGGTAGCCTCGCGTCCGGTGGGGCTTCGCCATTTGCAATGACGCGGGCGTGAGGAAGGGAAAGCGAAAGCATGTCCAAGATCAAGGTATCTAATCCCGTCGTCGAACTCGACGGCGATGAAATGACGCGGGTTATCTGGCATTTCATCAAGGATCAGCTGATCCTGCCCTACCTGGACATCGAGCTCAAGTACTACGACTTGTCGATCCAGCAACGGGATGCCACCGACGACCAGGTGACCATCGATGCGGCGAATGCCATCAAGGAGCACGGCGTGGGCGTCAAGTGCGCCACCATCACGCCCGACGAGGATCGCGTCACCGAGTTCGGGCTGAAGAAGATGTGGCGTTCACCGAACGGGACGATCCGCAACATCCTCGGCGGCGTGGTGTTCCGGGAGCCGATTGTCATCTCCAGCATCCCGCGCTTCGTTCCCGGCTGGACCAAGCCGATCATCATCGGCCGCCACGCGCACGGCGACCAGTACCGCGCTACCGACTTTGTCGTCCCTGGCCCCGGCTCCGTGACGCTTTCCTTCCGGCCCGAGGAAGGGCAGGGCGACCCGATCGAGCTGGAGGTCGCGCGGTTCACCGGCGGCGGCGTGGTGATGGGCATGTACAACTACGACGACTCGATCCGCGACTTCGCCCGGGCGACGATGCGCTACGCGCTGGCTCAGGGGTACCCGCTGTACCTTTCCACCAAGAACACGATCCTGAAGGCCTACGACGGCCGGTTCAAGGACATCTTCGCCGAGGTCTTCGAGTCCGAGTTCAAGGCCGAGTTCGAGGCAGCCGGGATCACTTACGAGCACCGGCTGATCGACGACATGGTGGCCCAGGTGATCAAGGGCGATGGCGGCATCGTGTGGGCGTGCAAGAACTACGACGGGGACGTCCAGTCCGACGTCGTGGCGCAGGGATTCGGCTCGCTCGGCCTGATGTCCAGCGTGCTGATGACGCCGGACGGGTCCACCGTCGAGGCGGAAGCCGCCCATGGCACCGTGACCAGGCATTACCGGCAGCATCAGCAGGGCAAGCCGACCTCGACGAACCCGATTGCCTCGATCTTCGCCTGGACCCGCGGGCTCGCGCACCGCGGCAAGCTGGACGGGACGCCCGAGGTGACCGCATTCGCCGACACGCTGGAGCGCGTGTGCATCGAGACCGTGCTCAGCGGCAAGATGACCAAGGACCTCGCGCTGCTCGTTGGTGCGGGTACCCCGTTCCTGACGACGCAGGAGTTCCTCGCCGCGCTCGACGAGAACCTGCGGGCCGTCATGGCCGGATCCTTGACGAGCGACAGCTGACGAGCGACAGAGAAGCAAAGGAGATCACGGCAGATGGCCCGCACAGGGAAGGTAACCGTCGTCGGGGCCGGCTTTTACGGCTCGACTACCGCGCAGCGGCTGGCGGAGTACGACATATTCGACGAGGTCGTGCTCACGGACATCGTGGATGGCAAGCCCGAGGGACTGGCTCTGGACATGAACCAGTCACGGCCTATCCAGGGCTTCGAGACCAGGGTGACCGGGCAGACAACCGGGCCGGCCGGGGAGGGATACGAGGCGATCGCGGGCTCCGGAGTCGTGGTGATCACGGCAGGCCTGCCGCGGAAGCCCGGCATGAGCCGGATGGACCTGATCGGGGTCAACGCGAAGATCGTCAGGAACGTGGCCGAGCAGGTCGTCAAGCACGCGCCGGACGCGGTGCTGATCGTGGTTTCCAATCCGCTGGATGAGATGACCGCGCTGGCCGCCAAGGTCTCCGGCTTCCCGCCGCACCGGGTGATCGGCCAGGCGGGCATGCTGGATACGGCGAGGTTCAGCTATTTCGTGGCCGAGCGGCTCGGCGTGCCCGTCGCCTCGGTCCGCACGCTGACCCTCGGCTCGCATGGCGACACCATGGTGCCCGTCCCGTCCGCGTGCACGGTCGGCGGCAAGCCGCTTGCCGACCTGCTCTCGGGCGCCGATGTGGAGGCTCTCGTCGAGCGCACGCGGGCGGGCGGCGCGGAAATCGTCGCGCTGCTCAAGACCGGATCCGCCTACTACGCACCGTCCGCTGCCGCGGCCTGGATGGCGCGGGCGGTGGCCCAGGACTCCGGGGCGGTGCTCCCGGTCTGCGCCTGGGTGGATGGCCAGTACGGCATTTCCGGCGTCTACCTGGGCGTCGAGGCCGAGATCGGCGCGGCCGGAGTGCGCGCGGTGGTGGAGCGGGACCTGACCGAGGCCGAACTGGGCGCGCTCAGGGAAGCCGCCGACGCCGTCAGGGCCAAGCAGGCCGACGTCGCCAGCCTCTGAGGCCGACGCCGCCAGCCTCTGAGCAGCGGGGAGGCCGGGCCGGTCGCCAGTGACCCGTTGCGCGGCGGAGAGGTCCATCTGGCGGCTGGCGTGCGCTGGGCCAGGTACCGTCTCAGCCGGCTGCCAGCCGCCGCAGGGCCAGTTCGGCATACAGCGCCGCGCCATCGCCGAGCACCGCGTCATCGAAGGCCGCTTCCGCGGAGTGATTGAACGGGGCGGTCGCGGGATCGGAGCCCTGCGGGCAGGCGCCCAGCATCACGAAGGCGCCCGGCACCTGCTCCAGGACGAACGAGAAGTCCTCCGACCCGGTCAGCGGGAACGGCTGGGTCAGGCAGCGGCCGCTGCCCAGCAGCTCCGTTACCGTGCGCTGCGCGAATGACACCTCGTCGCCGTTGTTGACGGTGACCGGGTATCCGGCGGCGAATCCTGCCGTGGCGGTAAGGCCGTGCGCGGCGGCAATCTGCGTGGCAGTCCGGATGGCATCGTCCATCGCCCGCGTCCGGGTCGCCGCGGAGAAGGTCCGCAGCGAGCCGAGGAGCTTCGCGTCATCGGGAATCACGTTGTCGGTGGTGCCGGCGTGGAAGCTGCCGATCGTCAGGACAACGGGGTCGAAGACATCGAACCGCCTGGTCACCATGGCCTGCAGGGCCGTGACGATCTCGCAGGCGACGGGGATCGGATCGGCGGCGCGATGCGGCTGGGACGCATGCCCGCCGTGGCCGTGCACGGTCACCTCGAAGACGTCGGCTGCGGCCATCATCGTGCCTGGCTTCGTGCTGCAGACGCCGCAGGGCAGGGTGGAGGAGGCGACATGCAGGGCGAAGGCGGCGACCGGCCGGTCGCCGGCCGCGTCGAGCACGCCTTCGGCGATCATCTGCCGCGCCCCGGCGTAGCCTTCCTCGCCGGGCTGGAACATGAAGATCACGTTTCCGGCAATCTCCTGCTGCCGTGCCGAGAGCAGCCGCGCCGCGCCAGCGAGCATCGCGGTATGCAGGTCGTGCCCGCACGCATGCATCACGCCGTCGATCTGCGATGAATAGGGCAGGCCAGTGCGCTCGGTCACCGGCAGCGCATCCATGTCGCCGCGCAGCAGCACCGTGGCGCCCGGCCGGCCACCGCGCAGCACCGCTGTCACCGAGCTGAGCTCCTGTCCCCTGCTGATCTCCAGCGGCAGCCCGCCGAGCGCGGAGAGCACTTTCGCCTGCGTCATGGGCAGATCGAGACCAATCTCAGGCTCGCGGTGGATCGCATGGCGCAGTTCGGCTAGTTCGCCGGAGATCGCCACGGCGTCCTGGTGTACCTCAGCGGGCATCCGTTGTCCCTTCTCGCGGGGCGAACCCCGGTGCATCGGCAGGTCACTCAAAGGATGGCACGGCCGTCGCAGGGCGCGACGCGGCCTGTCGCGCGACGCGGCATGGCCATGCCCGGTCTAGACTGTCCGGACACCGCGCGGCCGTGCCGATTGCCGAGGTCAGGGATCAAGAAGTGAATGACGTCGGCTGGGACATTCTCATCGTCCTGGTCATAGTTCTTATCGGCGGCTTCTTCGCCGCAGCCGAGATGGCGCTCGTCTCCCTGCGGGACGGCCAGGTGCGCTCCCTGGCGCGACGCGGCAAGCGGGGCCAGCGAACCGCAAAGCTTGCGCAGGACCCCAACAGGTTCCTGTCGACCGTCCAGATCGGCGTCACCCTCGCGACGCTGCTGTCCGGTGCCTTCGGCGCCGCCACCCTGGCCAGCCGGCTGATGTCAGTACTCAAGCATCACCTGTCGCCCGGCGCCGCGTCGGTCGTCTCGGTGGCGGTGGTGACGCTGGCAATCTCCTTCTTCACCCTGGTTCTCGGCGAACTGGCCCCCAAGCGCCTGGCCCTGCAGCGTTCCGAGCGCGTGTCGCTCGCCGCTGCCCCGCTGCTGGACCGGATGTCGACGCTGGCCCGTCCCCTGGTATGGCTGCTCTCGAAGTCGACCAACCTGGTCGTCAAGGCGTTCGGCGGTGACCCGGGAGCCGGCCGCGGGGTGATGACTGAGCAGGAACTCCGTGACCTGCTGGCCGGTAGCCAGTCCTTGAGCCCCGATGAGCGGCACATCGTGAGCGAGGTCTTCGATGCGGGGAAACGGCAGATCCGCGAGGTTCTCGTGCCGAGGACCGAGGTGGAGTTCCTGCCGGCCAGCATGTCCCTGCAGGACGCGGCGGAGATCGCCGTGGCCGCGCCTTACTCCCGCTTCCCCGTCTACCAGGAGTCCTACGACGACGTGATCGGCTTCGTGCACGCCCGCGACCTGCTTGGCCCTGCTGCGGCCGGCTCGCGCGTGGTCGGCGACGTCCGCCGCACGGTCAAGCTCCTGCCCACGACCAAAACGGTGCTCTCCGCCCTGTCGGAGATGCGGAAAGACCATGCGCACCTGGCGATCGTGATGGACGAGTACGGCGGCACGGCCGGCATCGTGACCCTGGAGGATCTCGTCGAGGAGCTGATCGGCGACATCCAGGACGAGTACGACACCGGTGACGGGCAGTCGAAGCAGCTGATCGGCGGCGACTTTGAGGTGGATGGGCTGCTGAACCTGGACGAATTCGCTGAGCAGACCGGCATCGAGCTGCCGGAGGGCCCCTATGAGACCGTCGCCGGCTACGTACTCGCCATGCTCGGCCATCTCCCTGGCGACGGCGAGGCCGTCGAGGCCGCTGGACGCAAGCTGGTGGTCACCGAGATGGACGGCCGGCGGATTGCCCGGGTACGGGTAGGCCAGCCGCCGCCCGCGGCCATCGATGCAGATCAGAAACCGGGCCCGGCCAACTAGACTGATCTCCCCCTGCCGGGCCGGCGAATCCGGCCGGCTGATCCGGCCGCCTGCGGTGCGGGCGGCGGCGGGTGGCCGATCTCCGGGAAGGCGGCACTGGTGGTCCCTGGTGACACGGATACCCGCGCAGGCGCCCGCAGCCGGGCCGGAACTGACGCCGGCACCGGCACCGGCACCGGCACCCAAACTGTCCTCGTCGTTGATTTCGGCGCTCAGTACGCGCAGCTCATCGCGCGCCGGATCCGCGAGTGCCAGGTGTACTCGGAGATCGTCCCGGCCACCATGCCCGCCGCCGAGATGCTGGCCAGGAACCCCGCGGCGATCATCTTGTCCGGCGGCCCGGCATCGGTGTACGCGCCCGGCGCGCCGCCCGCCCCCGGCGGCCTGCTCGAGGCCGGGGTGCCCATCCTGGGGATCTGCTACGGCTTCCAGCTGATGATGTCAGGGCTCGGCGGCGTGGTGGAGCGCACCGGCGGCGGCGAGTACGGCGCCACGGAGCTCGAGATCGGCGCCGGGCCTGCCGCCGGCGGAGTGCTGCTCGACGGCCTGCCGGCCCGCCAGCAGGTGTGGATGTCGCACGGCGACACCTGCGCCGCGCCGCCGCCTGGATTCACCGTCACGGCGCGGACCGGCGCGACGCCGGTGGCCGCTGCCGAGGATCAGGGTCGGCGCCTCTACGGCGTGCAGTTCCACCCTGAGGTCGTGCACAGCGAGCATGGCATGCAGGTCCTGCGCCATTTCCTCGCGGCCGCGGGCTGCCGCCCGGCCTGGACCATGCGCAGCATCGTCGACGAGCAGGTCGCCGCGGTCTCCGAGCAGGTCGGCGACGGCCGCGCGATCTGCGGCTTGTCCGGCGGAGTCGACTCGGCAGTCGCGGCCGCGCTGGTCCAGCGGGCGATCGGATCCCGGCTGACCTGCGTCTTCGTCGATCATGGGCTGCTGCGCAAGGGCGAGGCCGAGCAGGTGGAGAAGGATTTCGTCGCGGCCACCGGCGTCGATCTGGTGGTCGTCGACGCGGCCGGCGAGTTCGTCCGGGCGCTGGCCGGCGTGACCGACCCTGAGCAGAAGCGGAAGATCATCGGACGCGAGTTCATCCGCGCGTTCGAGCAGGCGGCCATCCAGGTCAAGGCCGAGGCGGGCAGCGCCGGCGCGACCGTCGGCTTCCTGGTCCAGGGAACGCTCTATCCGGACGTGGTCGAGTCCGGCGGCGGCACCGGCGCCGCCAGCATCAAATCGCACCACAACGTCGGCGGCCTGCCGGAAGATCTGGCATTCGAGCTGGTCGAGCCGTTGCGGGCGCTCTTCAAGGATGAGGTACGCCAGGTCGGCCTCGAGCTCGGGCTGCCGCCGGAGATCGTCTGGCGGCAGCCCTTCCCCGGGCCGGGGCTAGGCGTCCGGATCGTCGGCGAGGTGACGAACGAGCACCTGCGGATAATCAGGGAAGCCGACGACATCGCCCGCGCGGAGCTGTCCAGGGCCGGCCTGGACCGGGTCATCTGGCAGTGCCCGGTGGTGCTGCTCGCCGGCGTGCGGTCCGTCGGGGTCAAGGGCGACGGGCGCAGCTACGGCTATCCGGTCGTGCTCCGGCCGGTGACCAGCGAGGACGCTATGACCGCCGACTGGGCGAGGCTGCCGGCCGACGTCCTCGCGACGATCTCCACCCGGATCACCAACGAGGTTCCGGAGGTCAACCGCGTGGTGCTCGACATCACGAGTAAGCCGCCCGGCACCATCGAGTGGGAATGACTGTCAGATCACCCGGCCGCGCTCGGCTGCCAAGCCGGCGTACGAGCGGTCCCCGGCGATCCGCCGGAGCGCATCGAGCGCGTCCCACACATCAGTGAACCGGGTGCAGATCGGGGCCGGCCCCAGCCTGAGCCGGTCCGGCGTCCGGTAGTCGCCGACGATCCCGGCCTTGATCAGCGCCTGGCTGAGCTGCCATGCATCGCGATGATGGAGGGTGACGTGCGCACCGCGGCGCGCGCTGTCCCGCGGCGAGGCGACCGTGAACCCGTGCGGCGCGAGCCACTCGTCCGCCAGGCCGATCAGCAGCTCGGTCAGCGCGACTCCCTTGGCCCGCAAGCGCCCCATCCCGGCCTCGCCGAGCAGCCGGGCGCCCTCCTGCACCGCCGCGATGCCGATGATCTGCGGCGTCCCGGTCAGGAACCTCTCGATCCCGGGTGCCGGATCGTAGCCGGGTCCCATCGCGAACTGATCGCGCTGGCCGAACCAGCCCCACACCGGCTGGCGCATGCTGTCCTGGAGCTCACTGCGCACGTACAGGAACGCCGGCGCGCCCGGGCCTGCGTTGACGTACTTGTAGGTGCAGCCGACGGCCAGGTCGGCGCCTGCGGCGTCCAGTTCGACGGGCACCGCGCCGACTGAGTGGCAGAGGTCCCACAGCATCAGCGCGCCGGCATCATGGGCGATCCCGGTGATCTGGGCCATGTCCGCCAGCGCGCCGCTGCGGTAGGCCACATGGGAGAGGCTGACGACCGCGGTCCGCTCATCGACCGCCGCCCGCAGCGCGTCCTCGCTGACCCCGTCGTTCATGCCGGTGCGGATCATCCGCAGCTCGCAGCCGCGCTGCGCGGCGATCCCGGCGAGGACGTAGCGGTCAGTGGGGAAATTGTCGTCATCGGTCACGATGACGCTGCGGCCCGGCCGCGCGTCCAGCGCGGCGGAGGCCAGCTTGTACAAGTTGATGGTGGTCGAGTCGCAGACGGCGACCTGCCCCGGCGCGGCCCCGACCAGGTGCTGGCCGATCAGGTCCCCGGCCCGGCGGGGCAGCTCGATCCAGCCGGCCCAGGAACGGACGAGCCCGGCCCCCCATTCCTCGCGGACGACCTCGGCGATCCGGGACTGGGTGGCGATCGGCAGCGGGCCGAGCGAATTCCCGTCCAGGTAGATCAGCGACTCGTCGTCGCGCACGAAGCGGTCGCGGAATCCGGCGAGCTGATCCGCGGCGTCCAGTTCCCCGGCATAGCCCCGGTCAGTGCGGATCGTCGTCACGATTTCAGCGTAACCCGGAGGCACAGCCTCGCCCCGCCTCAGCGTGACCCGGGGGGCACAGCCTCGCCCCGCTTCAGCGTGACCCGGGGGGCACAGCCTCGCCCCGCTTCAGCGTGACCCGGGGGGCACAGCCTCGCCCCGCCTCAGCGTGACCCGGAGGCACAGCACCGACCCGCCGGATTCTCAGCGGATATAACGAATAATTCATCGCATTTCGCCCCCAGCAACCTGGTACCAGCCTCGGGCAGATGAAAACACGAGCCAGGCAGGGTGACTCAGGTGGCCGGAGCAAGCACCCGCCTCGCCCAGCCAAGGTGGTGAATCCAGGGATCGAGCCCCATCGAAGGTGATCGCTCCCCGGATTCACCACCTGGCGTCTGAATGCGCAAGTGGCGCAAGCGGCGCAAGCGCAGCAGGTGGCGGCTGGTGCAGCTGGCAGACGGCTAGGCGGCTGGTGCAGCTGGCAGACGGCTAGGTGGCCGGTGGCAGGTGGCCGGTGGCAGGTGGCCGGGGTGGCGGGTCGCGCGGGTGGCAGCACCGGGGACGTTAGCGAGTGGCCGGTGGCCGGTGGCCGGTGGCGGGTCGCGCGGGTGGCAGGCCCGGGGACGTTAGCGAGCGGCCCGGCGGCGGCGGAAGCGGAAGCGGAGCACGACCGCGACCGCGACGACCACGGCCGCCAGGACCGGAACCGCGCGCTTGAGCACTGGCAAGCCTGCCACGCTCAGCAGGTCGATGGCGTCCTCGTCCGGTGGCCTGGCGTCAGCCGGGACCGGCCGCGGGCCGGGCGCAGGGGCCGGCTGCCCGGAGCCACCGTTAGCGGCTGCCCTGCTTGCGGCTGCGCTGCCGCTGGCGGTGGTGCCTGCGGCTGGCGTGCTCGCGCCCGCGGCTGGCGTGCTCGCGCCTGCGGCGGAGGTGCCTGCGGTGCCCGCGGGGCTGCCGGCGGCAGAGGTGCTCGTGGGGCCACCTGCGGTGACGGTGCCGCTCATGGCGCTGCGCCCGGCGGCCGTGCTTTCCGCGCCATCGCGCAGTGACAGGCCCCGCTCGGCGAGCTTTTGCCTGATCTCCTCGACGGAGGCGGGGCCGATGTGGTCGATGGCAAGCAGTTGCTGCCCGGTGCGGGAGACAAGTTCCCCGACCGTGTGAATCCCGTCGCGCCGCAGGCTGTTGTGCGAGCGGAGGGCGAGATGCAGTTCCTCGACCGGCAGCGCCAGGTCATCCTCCGCCGGTGCACTTGCGGAGGCCGGTTTCGCCGTCGCGCTGTCGGCCGTCAGCAGGCTGGCGAGATTGGCGGCGAAGATGCCGATCAGCTTGCCGCTGATCTCGGACATCACGCCCCGGCCGAACTGCGCGGGCCTGCCGGTCACGTTCAGCGAGGTATGCACGATGACGCGGGTCTCGTCGCCTTCGCCGTGCAATTCCGAGCGGACGGTGGCCGACGCCGTGCCGGCTCCGCGGGTTTCCTTCCCGGCTGCCTCCAGTTTCATCACCCTGGTGGCGGCGTCCCGTTCGGTGAAACGTGCCGTGCCCGCGTACGTCATCGAGATGGGACCGACCTTCACCTTGATCCGGCCCTTGATCTCGTCGCCATTCACCGAGTCGAGGGAGGCGCCCGGCATGCAGGGCGCCACCCTCTCCACGTCCAGCAGCACATCCCACGCCCTGTCCAGGGGGACAGGAACGGTGAAAGAGTGCTCTAGTTCCATCTGTCAGACTCCTGCCGCCGCCGCGAGCGCCCTTCCTGTCAGCACCCGCGCCAGGTGACGCCGGTAGTCGGGCGCGCCATGCAGATCGGCGGGCGGCTCCGTTCCGTCGTCCGCGTGAGCGGCGGCGGAGCGCAGCGCGTCGCGGGTGGCCGGCGCGCCGGCCGCGGCCGATTCTGCCGCCGCGGCCCTGACTGGGACAGAGCCCATATTGGTCAGCCCGATCCTAGCCTCGGCGACCGTGCCGTTCGAGCGCCGGGCCAGCGCCGCCACGCCGACAGTCGCCCACGACTGCGCCGTCCGGTGGAATTTCTCGTACCGGTAGCCCCAGCCTTCCCCCAGCTTGGGGACGGTGATCGCGGTGAGGATCTCGCCGGGCTGCAGCGCGGTGGTCAGGTAGTCGACGAAGAAATCGGCGGCGCTGATCTCCCGCTCACCGCCCGGCCCGCGGGCGGTGAGCGTCGCGTCCAGCGCGAGGATCACCGCGGGCAGGTCACCGGCCGGGTCGCCGTGCGCGAGCGAGCCGCCCAGCGTGCCGCGGTGCCGCACGGCGGGATCGGCGACGGTGCCGGCCGCCTGGGCGAGCAGCCCGCAGTGCGCGGCGATCAGCGGATCACCGACGATGTCGTAATGCGTGGTGCGGGCGCCGATCCGCAGCGCGGCGCCCTGATCACTGACCCCGCGCAGTTCCGCGATGTCGCCGACGTCCACGAGCAGGTCCGGGTAGGCGAGCCTGAGCCGCAGCAGCGGCAGCAGGCTCTGCCCGCCGGCGATGACCTTCGCGTCCTCGCCGCCATCGGCCAGTGCGCTGATGGCCTCGGCCAGCGTGGCTGGCCGGACATAGTCGAACTTCACCGGGATCATGCCGCGCCTCCGGTCTGCTGTACCTCGTCGTTGTCTGCGGCGATGCCCGAGGGGCTGTTGCCCTGGGTCCGGTCGCTCTGCCGGGCCTCGTGCTGCTGGGCCGCGCTGTCCTGCTGACCGCCGCGCGCGGTCTGGATCGCGCGCCAGACGCGCTCCGGCGTGCACGGCATCGTGATGTCCCTGATTCCCAGTGGCCGCAGGGCGTCCACGATCGAGTTCACTACCGCAGGAGTGGAGGCGATCGTGCCCGCCTCGCCCACGCCCTTGACCCCTAGCGCGTTGGTCGTCGATGGCGACTCGGTGCGGTCCGTGATATAGGACGGCAGATCGGCCGCGGACGGCACAAGGTAGTCCGCCAACGTTGTGGTGAGCAGGTTGCCGGCGTCGTCGTAGACGCCCTCCTCGTACAGCGCCTGAGCGATGCCCTGTGCGATGCCGCCATGGATCTGGCCCTCCACGATCAGCGGGTTCACCACCTTGCCGACGTCATCGACTGACACATACGTGCGGATCGTGACCTGGCCAGTCTCAGTGTCGACCTCTGTCGCGCACAGGTGGGTGCCGTGCGGGAACGAGAAGGTGGCCGGGTCGTAGGTGGCGTCGGAGTCAAGCGACGGCTCGACCCCATCGGGCAGGTCGTGCGCGTCGAACGCGGCGAACGCAATCTCCTGGATGGTCTTCGACGCGCCCGTCCCGCCCCTGGCCCGGAACGCGCCGCCGAAGAACTCAATTTCCTCCTGCGGGGCCTCGAGCAGCTTGGAGGCGATGACTCGTGCCTTGTCGATGACCTTCCCGCAAGCCGCGTGTACCGCATTTCCGCCCACGACCACCGACCGGGATCCGTAGGTGTCCATGCCCTTCGGCGCCACCAGGGTGTCTCCGTGTAGCACCCGGATGTCCTCGAACGGCACGCCGAGCGCGTCTGCGGCGATCTGGCTCCACGCCGTCTCGTGACCCTGCCCGTGCGCGCTTGTTCCGGTGACCACCTCCACCTTGCCGGTCGCCAGCACGCGGATCGACGCATGCTCCCAGCCACCCGCCACGTAGCTCAGCTGGCCGAGTATGCGAGAGGGTGCAAGCCCGCACATCTCGGTGAAGGTGGAGACGCCGATGCCTAGCTGCACCGGGTCGCCGCTGGCCCGCCGCCGCTCCTGCTCCTGGCGGAGCGCGTCGTAATCGAAGAGCTCGCGCGCCCTCGCCGTGGCGGCCTCGTAGTTCCCTGAGTCATAGGTCAGGCCGCAGACGGTCGTGTAGGGGAACTCCTCGTGCTTGATCCAGTTCCGCTCTCGCACCTCCAGCGGGTCCAACCCGAGTTCCGTGGCCAGCTCGTCCATGATCCGCTCGATCGCGTAGGTCGCCTCCGGGCGGCCGGCGCCGCGGTAGGCATCCGTGGGGGTGGTGGTGGTGAACACTCCGGTGCAGCGGAATGAATAGGCGTCCATCTTGTAGATGGCGTTGTACATGAAGGCGCCGAGCAGCGGGATGCCGGGTCCGACGATCTTGAGGTAGGCGCCCATGTTGGCCAGCAGGTCCACCGACAAGCCCCGGATCCTGCCATCAGCGTCCGCGGCGATCTTGATCCGCTGAAGCTGGTCCCGTCCATGGTGCCCGGCCATGTTTCCTTCGCTGCGTGACTCGGCCCACTTGACCGGTCGGCCGAGCCGGCGGGCGACGAGCAGGGTAATCACCTCTTCCGGGATGAACTCCAGCTTGGAGCCGAAGCCACCGCCGACGTCGGGCGCGATCACCCGGAGCTTGTGCTCGCCGATCCCGGTGACCAAGGCGAGCAGGAGGCGCACCACATGCGGGATCTGGGTAGACGACCAGATGGTGTACTCGTCGGCAACCGGGGAGCAGACGACCGCGCGCGTCTCCATCGGGCTGGGGATCAGGCGCTGCTGTATGTAGTCGCGCTCGATCACCACGGGAGCGTCGCGGAAAGCGGCGTCCAGGTCGCCGTTGGCGAAGACCCACTCGTAGCTCTTGTTGCCCTGCTCGTGCACCTTCGGCGATCCCTCGTCCAGCGCCGCCCGCATTTCGAGCACCGGCGGCATGGGCTCGTAGTCGATGTCGATCAAGGCCAGAGCGTCGGCCGCGGTGTACCGGTCGCGAGCGACAACACACGCGACCATCTCGCCGACGTGGCGGACCTCATCGACGGCCATCGGCGGGTACGCCGGGATCACGATGTCGGGAGTGACCGGCCAGACGCAGGGCATGCTGCCCTGCTCCTCGGCGAAGTCGGCGCCGGAGAAGGCAGCAACCACGCCAGGCAGCTGCTTGGCAGCGCTCATGTCGACCGAGGTGATCCGTGCGTGCGCGAACGGGCTGCGCAGGAACGCGATGTGCAGCATGCCGGGCAGGGTGATGTTGTCGGTCCAGTTGGTCTGGCCGGTGATCAGGCGCTCGTCTTCCTTGCGGAGCCGGGCCCTGCCGAGTTCCGCGCCCGGTGCCTGCTGGGTCTCAGTCGTGGTCATTCGCTGGCTCCCGCCTCGGCAGCGCGCCGCACGGCGCGGACGATGTTCTCGTAGCCCGTGCAGCGGCAGAGGTTGCCCTCCAGGCCGTCACGGATCTCCTGATCGCTCGGGTGCGGATTCTCCTTCAGCAGGTCCGCCGCCGCCATGATCATGCCCGGCGTGCAGTAACCGCACTGCAGCGCGTGCTCCTCATGGAAAGCGCGCTGCAGCGGATGCCATTCACCGTTCGCCATGCCCTCGATGGTCGTGATCTGCGCGCCGTCCGCCTGAACGGCGAGGACGGAGCAGCTTTTAACCGATGCCCCGTCCATCAGCACGGTGCATGCACCGCAGTTGGACGTATCACATCCGATGGGCGTGCCGGTCTTGCCTACGCTTTCTCTCAGGTAATGGACGAGCAGCATCCGCGGCTCGACGTGGTCTACGTAGCTGACTCCGTCGACTGTGACGGTGATCTGTGCCATGCGTGGTCTCCTCCTAGGAAACACCAGGTGCGCCTCATGCAAACCTAGGACCGCCGGACGCGCCGCACCAGTACCTGGACCTTGCCTTGATCGCAGTAACGGCCGAGGCGCCCGCCTGGCGAACTGCCGGGAGGTGATTTCAGCCCGTCCGGGAAAGCCTGCTCAGCCCGTCCGGGAAGGCTGCCGGGTCAGCCGGTGTCGAGGACCTGGAAGGCCTCCGCCAGGCGGCCGTCGGGCAGGCCGCCCTGCTGACCCGCGCGGCTCAGCCAGCCGCGCAGGAACTCCTCCAGTCCGTCCATCTGGCCGGTCTGGCTCACGTGCGCCCGCAGCGCGGCGACCTTGCGCGGGAACGTCTCCGTCACGTCCACGTACTGGGTCGGCGACGGGCTGCCCGCGATCCACACCTCGCGCACCGTCCAGGCGGCGAGGTCCTCCTCGGCGAGGAGGCTGGGGAAGGCGAACTGATTGCGCGCATCGGGGTAGACGGCATCAAGAGCCGCGGAGCCCACCGCCCGGTGGTCAGGGTGGCTGGCGCCTGCCCGCGCATAGTTGCGCTCGGGGGAGGGGCAGACCACCCGGTCCGGGCGGACCTGCCTGATCACCCGCGCCAGGTCCTTGCGCAACCCGATCGTGGCCTCTACCCGGCCGTCGGGGTACCCGAGGAACCTCAGGTCCTCCACCCCAACCTGCTTGGCGGCTGCCGTCTGCTCGCCGCGCCGCAGCGTCGCCATGTCGGCGCGGGAGATGCTCGGGTCGCTGCCGCCCGCGTCGCCGTCGGTGACGATGCAGTAGATGACGTCGATCCCGGCGTCGGTCCAGCGCGCGACCGTGCCAGCGGCGCTGAAATCCACGTCATCAGGATGGGCGGCGATGACCAGGACGCGGCCGATCTCAGAGTCCTCAAGCACGCTCATGATCCTACTGGCTGCCCGGCGGCCGATAGCGGTTACGATCTGGCCGGCGGAAACCGGCTAAAGCGTAACCGCTGATGTGATCTTGGGGCTGCTGAGATCAATGTTACGCATGGTGCCTTTGCGAGGCCCCAGAGTGGGCTGCCCAGGGATGAGCCGGCCCGGACTGGACCGGTCGGTTCCTTAGTCCAGCGCGGACATGACGTGCTTGATGCGGGTGTAGTCCTCGAACCCGTACATGGACAGGTCCTTGCCGTAGCCGGACTGCTTGAAGCCGCCGTGCGGCATCTCGGCGACCAGCGGGATGTGCGTGTTGATCCATACGCAGCCGAAGTCCAGCAGCCTGGACATCCGCATCGCCCGGCCGTGATCGGACGTCCACACCGACGAGGCGAGCCCGTAGTCGGTGCCGTTCGCCCAGCGCAGCGCCTCGTCCTCGCCGCTGAACTGCTGCACGGTGATGACCGGGCCGAACACCTCGTTCTGCACGATCTCGTCATCCTGGCGCAGCCCGTCCACCACGCTGGCCTCGAAGAAGAAGCCGCGCGAGCCGGTCTGCCTGCCGCCGGTGACCACCCGCGCATGATCCGGCAGCCGCCCGATGAAGGAGGCAACCCGGTCCAGCTGGCTGGCGTTGTTCAGCGGGCCGAAGTCGGCGTCCAGCACCTCCGGGCCGCCTACCGTCTGGCCCTTCGCCTGCTCGGCCAGCGCGGCGACGAAGTCGTCGTGCACGCCCGCCCCGGCGAGCACCCGGGTGGCGGCGGTGCAGTCCTGGCCAGCGTTGAAGTAGCCGGCGATCGCGATCGCCTCGGCTGCCTTCTCCGGGTCCGCGTCGTCGAACACGATGACCGGGGCCTTGCCGCCGAGTTCCAGGTGCACCCGCTTCAGCCCGGCCGCGGCGGCGACAGCGACCTCCTTGCCGGCCCGCACGCTGCCGGTGATGGACACCATCTGCGGCACCGGGTGCGAGACAAGCGCCCGGCCGGTGTCCCGGTCCCCGCAGATCACGTTGAACACGCCGGGCGGCAGGAACTCGGCCATCGTCTCGGCCATCAGCAGCGTCGAGGCGGGGGTGGTGTCCGACGGCTTGAGCACCATCGTGTTGCCCGCCGCCAGCGCGGGCGCCCACTTCCACACCGCCATCATCATCGGGTAGTTCCACGGGGTGACCGCGGCGCAGACGCCGACCGGCTCGCGCCGGACGAACGAGGTGAACCCGGACATGTACTCCCCGGCCGACCGGCCCTCCAGCATCCGCGCGGCGCCGGCGAAGAACCTGATCTGGTCCACCATCGGCGGGATTTCCTCGCTGCGGGTGAGCGCGATCGGCTTGCCGGTGTTCTGGGATTCGGCCTTGACGAACTCATCGGCCCTGGCCTCGATCGCGTCCGCGATCCGCAGCAGGGCGAGGCTGCGCTCGCCGGGGGTCGCGTCCCGCCAGCCGCCGAAGGCGTCCGCCGCCGCGGCGAAGGCAGCATCTACCTCGGCCTGGCCGGAAACCGGGGCCGTCGCGAAGACCTCGCCGGTGCTCGGGTCGATCAGCTCGGCCTTGGCATCAAAGGACATGTCCGTCCACTGCCCGCCGATGAAGTTGCGCAGGTCTTCCACCACGAGGTCTCCGTTCAGGATCTTTATGGGTTTCCTTTGCCGCTGGGCCGGCTTGCCCGCAGGGGCCGGCTGCCCGCGAGGGCTAGCTGGCCGCCGGCGTGCGTTCCTCGCACGCCCACGGCGAACCATAGTCGGTGAGCAGTTCAAGGAAGGGCTGCGGCGGCAGCGCCTCCGGGCCGAGCACGCCGGCGCCGGACCAGGCGCCCGAGTCGATCAGCTCCAGCGCGACGACCGGGTTGACCGCGGTCTGCCAGACCACCGCCTGCGAGCCGTACTCGGCCATCGACCAGGCGTTGTCCACCACGTGGTAGAGGTAGACCTCGCGCGGCGCGCCGTCCTTGCCGGTGCCGGTGACCCAGGTGCCCGCGCAGGTCAGGCCGCTCATCTTGGCCCCGAGCGTGGCCGGGTCGGGCAGGCACGCGGCGACCACGTCGCGCGGCGAGACGCTGACCCCGCCGGCCTGGACGGGCTGGGTGGAGTCCAGGCCGAGCTTGTGCAGCGTCCGCAGCACGTCGATGAACTCCGCGCCGAGACCGTACTTGAAGGTGACCCGCTGCGCCTGTACCCAGCGCGGGATCAGCAGCACCTCCTCGTGCTCGACGTTCACGCACTCCACCGGGCCGATGCCGGCCGGGAAGCTGAAGACCTCGGGTTCGCTGAACGGCTCGGTGGTGAACCAGCCGCGGTCGCGTTCCCAGATGACCGGCGGATTGAGGCATTCCTCGATCGTGGCCCAGATCGAGAAGGTGGGCGCGAAGTCGTATCCGGCCACGACCAGGCTCGAGCCGTCCCGTACGCCGGCCTCGTCGATCTCGCTGAACAGCGTGTCGGCCGCGTACCGGGCGAAGATGTCGGACAGCCCCGGCTCCACGCCGATGCCGACGAGCGCGAGCTTCCCGCGCTCCTCCCACTGGCGGGCCAGGCCGAATTGCTCGTCGCCGAGCTTGACGCCGGTCTTGCCGTAGGGCTCATCGGCGTCCGGGCGCGACAGCGACATCGCCATGTCCAGGTAGTGGTTGCCTGCCTGCAGCGCGGCGCGGTAGAGCGGCATCACGAAGCGGGGGTCGGTCGCGTTCATCAGGACGTCGCACGAGTGCTCCGTCAGCAGCGCGGCCACCTGCCGCTCGTCGCGCGCGTCGAGCTGCAGCGCGAGCGACGTGCCGCCGGCCGCGCGCTGCGCCCTGCCGAGGTCATAGTCGGCGATGATGAGCTCAGCGAACTTGCGGCGTTCGGCGATGCGGGCGAATGCCGTGCCAACTCCGCCGGCACCGACCAGAAGGATGCGCATACGGGCGATCTTAGCCCGGTGGCCTGCGACGTCCGGGGATCGGCTGGATCAACGGGACCAGTGGCGAAATATAGCTGTTACAACCGAAATCGTTCCCAGGGAGAATAATCCGTGCTAGAACCGTCGCACTGGGGTGCCGGCGAAGTCGTGCCTGGTGCCCGAATCGTCGCACTCGGTGCCGGCCGTTTCGCCGCACCCGCACGCCGGACCCGGCTCGCGCCGGGTCACTGCCAGGAGGGGTGAGTATGGCCACCACGGCGTCAGACCTGCAGCCGATGGAAGAATACGTAGATAAGGGCCTGAAGCCCGGTGCCCTCGGCCTGATCGCGAGCATCACGATGGGCGTCGCGTCGACCGCCCCGGCCTACAGCCTCGCCGCCACCCTCGCCGGGGTCGTCATGCTGGTGCATTTCCATGCCCCCGCCGCGGCCCTGCTCGCCTTCGTGCCGATCTTCCTGACCTCGATCGGCTACAGCGAGATGAACAAGGCCGACCCGGACTGCGGGACCACCTTCACCTGGGGGACCCGCGCGTTCGGCCCGAAGACCGGCTGGGCCGGAGGCTGGGGCATCGTGGCCGCGGACGTCCTGGTGATGGCCAGCCTGGCGCAGGTGGCCGGAGTGTACGTGTTCCTCCTGGTCGGCGCCAAGGGAATCGGCGAGAACTATACAAGCCCATGGGTGCTGCTCGTCGGGGTCATCTGGATCATCCTGATGACCTACATCTGCTACCGCGGCATCGAGGTCTCCGCGGCGCTGCAGAAGGTCCTGCTGACCGTCGAGCTTGCGATGCTGGTAATCCTGGCGGTGGTGGCCTTGGTCAAGGTCTATTCCGGGCACGGCTCGCCCTACTCCACGCACATCCATGCGGGCTGGTTCAACCCCGCCTCGGTGAGCTTCGCGTCCTTCGTCTCCGCGCTGGTCCTGATGCTCTTCATCTACTGGGGCTGGGACACGGCTGTCTCGGTCAACGAGGAGACCAAGGACCCGGCGAAGACGCCGGGCCAGGCAGCGATCATCTCCACCCTGCTGCTGCTCGTCACCTACGCGCTGGTGATCGTCGCGGTGCTGGCGTACGCCGGGATCGGCACCAAGGGGCCCGGCCTGCAGAATCCGGCCAACTCCGGTGACGTCCTCTCCGTGCTGGGCGGCTCGATCTTCGGCGGCGGCTGGTTCGGCACGTTCCTGACCCGGCTGCTCATCCTGATGGTGCTCAGCTCGGCCGCGGCCTCGACCCAGACCACCATCCTGCCGACCGCCCGCACCACCCTGTCGATG
>Ga0302184_10000209_pt1 | contig 38882 bp, 36 predicted proteins | sample I_Palsa_N3_3_FD_200233 | JGI IMG/M metagenome (GOLD analysis project Ga0302184, IMG submission 200233) | Peat permafrost microbial communities from Stordalen Mire near Abisko, Sweden - I_Palsa_N3_3 | ecosystem: Environmental > Terrestrial > Soil > Palsa > Peat permafrost | place: Sweden...
CCGCAGGTCCGGTGCCGACTGGCTCATCTGGCCTCCGCTTCGATCCCGGCACCACCTCGCCGACACGGGATGCGCACCATGACAGGGCTGCAGATACGCCCAAAGACAGCGTAACTCACTTAATCTGGGCATGCCAGCTCTGCCATGCGGGCTCTTGCTAACCGGAAAATCATCCACCGTAAATGGGTGCGCCGTCTCAGCTATATACGGCAAGGTGACAGAATAAATAGCGAACACATGACGGAATACCCTTGGTGCGTTGGCCGCGCTCTTGTGACCGTTATTGTGCGATTTCCCGACCCTGGGAAATCGCACCGGAATTCGTGTTCAAGTCTCCCTCGGACACATCGTGATCAGTTACTGACCTGCGGATATGTTATGTGACAGGCTTCAAGCGGGTTCAGATTAGCCAAGTTTTCGCAGATCTGCGATCTAAAGCGACCGTGGCCAGTACGGCTAACATGAAGCGCCGAAGACGGGGCCCATCCACCGCCTCGATCGTTCCGCTGGATGGTCGGTATCCAGGTCCTGGCAAATGCTGAGACCGGACCAGGCTGCGGCGGGTGCGTGTGACCCGGCTTGCGGGATACTAGCGATCATGCCTGAGCTGATCCTGAAGCCGAGCCGGGTTGCCGCCGCCGGCCAACCGCCCAAGCTGATCGATGAGTACGTCGGACGAGCCAGCACAGGCCAGGCCGGCCTGAGCATCGCGCACATGCGCACCCCCTATGGCTGGGCGGAGCCCGGGCAGCGCCCGGAGTTCGACGAATTCACCATCGTGCTGCGAGGGGCCCTGGTCGTGGAGTCCGATGACGGTCAGATGACCGTCCAGGCAGGCCAGGGAGTTCATGCGCAACCCGGGGAATGGGTACGTTACAGCACCCGGGAGCCGACGGCGCCGAGTACATCTCGGTCTGCCTGCCCGCCTTCGCCCCTGACACGGTTCACCGGGATGAATAACCGAGCCGACGCGGTTCGGTGTGTGGTCCTCGGTCACGCCGTCCGGTTGAGCGCGTGCTGTAACCCGCTCGGGCACCGTGACGGAATCCTCGGACGCCGCCAGGACGCTCCGGCTCACACCCACCGAATGGGCGATCCTGCAGTTGCTGCTGCAGCGGCCGGGCCAGGGATTGCCGACCTTAACCCGGTGCAGCCGGGGTACTCAGCAGTGTATGACGCGATGGCGGCCAGCATCGGCGCGGGAGCGTGAGCCGGCGGGCACGGCGGTACGCACGGTGGATGGCTTTCCCGTGGTGTTCCAGTACGGGCAGCCGATCCCGTCGTTCGACGTGCGGGCTGACGTCCCGGGCGAACGGGACTATCTCGATCTTGACGGGCGGTGGCGGTTCGCGTTCGACCCGGATGAGGCCGGCCTGAGTGAGGGCTGGATGCTGGCGGGTTTCGATGACGGCGGCTGGCAGGTTGCCGAGGTTCCGCTGCCGTGGGATCTGTACGACACGCCCGGGTTCGGCAGCTACGCCGGCAGCTACGGCACGGGCACCGCGTTTCGCGACGGCTATGCCTGGTACCGCGCGGGGTTCCACGCGCCCGGCAGCTGGTCGGGCCGGTTCGTCAAGATCTGTTTCCTGGGGGTGAACTACGCGGCGTGCGTCTACCTCAATGGCACGCTTGTGGCCGAGCACGAGGGCGGGCACACTCCCTTCGCGATGGACGTCAGTGCGGCTATCCGGCCCGGCGCGAGGAACCTGCTGGCGGTGCGGGTGTACCGCAGGCCGTGGTATCGCCCGGGGGTGGCCGGGCCCGAAGCGATCAGCAGCCGCACCGAACTGCCGCACAAGCCGGTGGACTACTGGCCCTACGCCGGCCTCACCCGCGGGGTGTTCCTGGAGGCCACCGCGCAGGTGACGGTGAGCAAGCTAATCACGAGTGCCCGCCATGGGCGGCTAGTGGTGGCAGCCGTCGTGTTCAACCATGGCGACGGACCGGGCCGCCGCCGCCTGATCCTTGATCCGGGCGCGGGCACCGGCGGCACACCGGTCAGCCGGGAGGCGGCACTGGCGCCCGGCGAGGCAGCCGTGGTCAGCGCCGAACTGCCAATCCCCGGTGCCAGGCCATGGTCACCGGCAGACCCCAGGCTGTACCGGCTGACAGCACGCCTTGAAGCTGACGGCAGCGCGGCAGGCGGCGCAGAGGAGAACGGCCGCGCCGCTGACGACCTAGCCGTCCGGTACGGGATGCGCGCCGTGGAGGTGGCCGGCGGGCGGCTGCGCCTCAATGGGGAACCGGTGTTCCTCAAGGGCCTGAACTGGCACGAAGAAACCCCCGAGCGGGGGCGCACGATGCGCCGCCAAGACTATGACCAGATCCTGGACATCGCCGCTGACCTAGGCGCGAATTTCCTGCGCAGCTGCGGCTATACCCGGCACCCGGACTTCTACCGCGCCGCCGACGAACGCGGCGTGCTGGTCTGCGACGAGACCGACAACTTCTGGGTGGAATCCCGCCAGCAGCGCATCCAGGGCCGTTACGGCCTGTCCGCGGCGCTTGTCGCCGCAATGGTGTGGAACCAGGTGAACCACCCCAGCGTCGTGCTGTGGTCGCTGCACAACGAGTCCGAGACCACCGACCGCGCCGCCTACCGCACGTGGATATCGCAGCTGCGCGCCGCGGCGACCAGCATCGATCCACAGCGGCGGCCGGTCACGTGGGCTTCATCGACCAGCTGGGACCCCGCCTTCGACCTGGCCGACGTCATCGGGTTCAACGAGTACTTCGGCTACTTCTACGGCCACGACGCCGACCTGGGCCGCACCCTGGATGCGGTCCACCGCCAGTACCCAGGCTCACCCATACTCATCACCGAGAACGGCAGCTATGCCCACCTCGGACGGCACGGCAGCCCGGCCGAGACCGGCACCGAGGAATGGCAGGCAGATAAACTCCGCCAGCACTGGGGACAGGTGACCGCGCGGGCAGACTGGCTGGCCGGCTACACCTATTGGCTGCTTAAGGACTACAAGCAGCGCATGAACTACAACCACAACCTCAACGGCATCTCCGCCATGGGGCTTATCACCTTCGACGGCCGCCGCCGCACCGCCTACGCCGCCTTCCGCGACTGCCGGAACCCGTCCGAGCCGGGTGCAGCCGCGCGCAGGATCGTATGACGGCAGGGCACGACCCGGACGCGGGCGCCGTCCGGGCACCACGGACGGGTGGCCCCTCGCGCACCAGACGGGCGAGGGGCCGACGCCTGTCAGTCGCGCCCAGTCGCCGAGGTGACGTCGACCTCGTTGCCCTCGGCGTCGGCGAGCGTCCACCAAGTGGGCGACGCTTCGCGGACCATCCGCCCGCCGGCCGCGAGGGCCGCGACGACGCGCGCCTCGGCCAGTTCCGGCGACACCCAGACGTCGATGTGGAAGCGGTTGCGCTGGGGGCGGGGCGCGTCCATGTCCTGGAACCAGATCGACGGGCCGCGCCAGCGTGGGTCGACGAGGTCCTCGTCCGGGCTGTCGGCGCGTCGCTCGTACCCGAGCACGGCCGCCCAGAACGGGATCACGTCCGCGCTGACCAGAGCGTCGATGGTCACCTGGACGGTCTGGATCAGCGTCGGGTCGGCGGCGAGCCCCTGCTCGCGGGCCAGGTCCGAGATCCGCACGGCCAGCTCGACGTCGCCGTTGGTCATGCCCATGTAGTCAGGCGTGGCGGTGAGCAGCCGGACAGTGACGGTGTCGTGCTGCAGGTCGACGTCCGGATGGTGCGGCCCGGCGTCACCAACGGCCGCGGCGATCGCCTGGACGAGCCGGGCGCTGGCGGCGAACGAGCCGGTGCGGAAGACGGCGGTGGCGCCGTCGCCGACGACCCGCCAGTCGCGGGTGCGGTCGTCGGCGTGGAAGGCGCGCATGGTGAGGGGTTCGGTCATGGTCACTCCCTGGGTGCTCGTGGGCACCGGCTCGCCGGCCCGGACGTGCTCAGAGATGTCATCATCCTCCAGCAGCGCGCCTACCTACGTCTCGTAGCTGGTGATCCCGACCATCACAGGGCTGATCAAGCCTGGAGTCATGGGTACAGGCCGCCACCCAACCACCGTGGGCCCGCAACCCCTCCGCAGGGCTGCCGCGAAGGGCGGAACACGCAAAAGGCGTCACCGTAGACCAGGCGGTGGTAACCCGTGTCGTTCCGCAGTAAAGAAGCTGGTCGATCTCGGTTCCGGCGGCTACGGCGGCTAGGCCCAGCGAGACTGCCGCGCCGAGGAAAGCGTCCTTGCCCCAGGCCACGGCGCCCGGCCGGGGCGGGTCCCGAGGCGGGGATCCTAGGCCGCCCATGCTGCCTCAATGGCGTTGAGCCAGTCGGGATCTTGGCACCCAGGGATCGAAGTTGGCCACCCCGTCGATGCACCCCTGATACATGTTCGCCAGGTCGTCGGAGATGACGTGCGCCAGCCCGTCGGTAGTGATGGTCAGGTCCCGGTCCAGTTTCTGGGTCTGGTACGCCCAACCGCTGGGCAACCGCCTCGGTCCGGCCTGCGCAGGGAGCAGCGCCCCGGTCAGGCCGTGGTCCCCGAGATCGGTGAAGGTCTGCATCACCCAGGAGACCCCGTCAGGCGACCGCAGCAAGAAGACCGCCCGCCCGGCCCGGAACTCGTACGTGCTGACCCGGCGGAACTGCATCGGGTGATAGGCCATCGCCAACTGACCCAGCTGCGGATCGAAGTTGGCTGGCAGCTGCATCCTGGCGAAGCAGTTGAACATCAGGCCGCCCAGGTCACGAGGCTCGCCGGCCAGGTTGCCCGTCAGGGCATCCATCGCCCAGAACCCCCTCGGGTTCTTCCACGCCAGCTCAGACCCGGTATCCGCCAGTTGCCTGACATCAATCGCCGCGAACTCACCGGCCGGGCAGGGACCAAAGCCGGTGGTGTTATAGACGAACGCGTCGAAGGCCTCACCGACCCGGCTCAGCAAGAAGATCTCCCCTTGGGCAAAGCCCCGGAGATTCTCTACGCGCAGTACCGTGTCCGTCGTGTGATCACCGCTTGCTTTCGGTGCGGTACCTGCCGCACATGGCGGCCGATGCGGATGAGGAACCCTCCACGCCATCCTATTGACGGCTAACGCTCCAACGGCACCCATCTCATGCCGACGACTTGACCTGCGAGAACGTGCCTCGGCGCGGGAGATCATAGCCGGTCTCGAAGTGCTGACCTGCAGGTTCAGAGCCCGTCCAGCACAGGTGCCGTTGCCGTATTGACCCGCAGATCCATGACGCGTTGTTCTTCTGCTGCTGGTGCTCATGTCTTCCACGGTGCGGCCCCGGCGTGCCCCCGTCTAAGACCTGCTGGCGCGCCTGTCATACCGTGGAGGTACCAGGGATGGGAGAAGCCCATGGCTGACGTCGACGTCCGCAAGCTGCGCTACTTCGTCGCGGTCGCGGAGCAGCTGCACTTCGGCCGGGCCGCCGAGGCCCTGCACATCGCCCAGCCGGTGCTGTCCCGCCAGATCAGGGCGCTGGAAGACGAGCTGAAGGTGCAGCTGTTCGTGCGGGACAAGCGGGGGACTGAGCTGACCCCGGCCGGCCGGCAGCTGCTCGCCGACGCCGGACCGCTGCTGGCCAGTGCGGACGCGCTGCGCCGGCGGGTCACCCGCGCGGCCCGCGGCCCGGGCTCGTTCACGATCGGGTTCATGCCCGGCCTCATCGTGACCGACGCTATCCGCGCCCTGGCCGGGTGCCACCCGGAGCTGACGGTGAACGTGCTGCGCACCAACTGGGACGACCAGACCGCTGTCCTGCATGACGGGCGCGCCGACGTCAGCTACATCCGGCTGCCCGTCGACCAGAGCGGCCTGCAGGTCCAGGCGCTGCTAGCCGAACCGCGGGTGGCGGTGTTCCCGGCCGGCCACCGGCTGGCCGGGAAGGACACGATCAGCGTCGCCGACCTCGCCGATGAGCATCTCCTCCAAGATCCCGCCGCGGTGCCCGAATGGCGTGACATCGCCACCGAGATGCGGACCCGGCGCCGCCCCCGGGTGCCCGTCTTCCGCACGGTCGAGGAGAAACTAGAGCACGTCGCCGCGGGTCACGGCATCGTCTTGCTGCCGCTGTCCACCGCGGTCTTCTACACCCGCCCCGGCGTGGCCTACAGCCACGTCAGCGACATCCCGCCCAACCAGGTGTGCCTGGCCTGGGACGCCAGCCGGCGCAGCCGCCTCATCCAGGACTTCGCCACCCTCGCCGCGGACCACCCGCCCGTGCCCAGCCGGACCGGACCGGACCACGGCGCACCCTCCGGGCCGCCGACCCCAGCCCAGATCCCGGCTCAAACAGGTAGCCGGCGGGGGCAACAGGCCGGGTAAGCGGCGCGGGGTTCTCACTCCCGCCGCTGTCGGGACGGGGCGTCACGGTCTTCGCCGGGCCCGCGGTTCAGCCTGCGGCGAATGCGGCCCGCCCCCGTAGGCGAAAGGCGGGGTTTGGTGGCATCAGGCTCACCACCTGACGCGATGGCGGCCCGGCTGCCTCGGCCAGAAATAGGCAACCCGGTGAGGTGCCATGTCCGGGGGGTATCACAGGCAGCCAGGCAGGTATTGGACGGCGCCGCCGGGCCGGACGCATCGTGAAAGAGCATCCAGCAGATCGCAGGCCGCAGCGGACGTCGCCCCGGCCAAGAGCGCCGGTCCACAGCGACCGCGCTAGTCAGGGAAACGAAAGCATCAGGCCAGCTCCCTAACCGGCGCCCACGGCTGTAACGCGATCCACCGGCAAAGGAGACAGGCATGACACCACGAAAGATTCTGGGCCGAGGCGGCGGCGGTAGCTGGTGGCGTGCAGCTCGGCCGGGGCCTCCCCCTCGCCCGCCAGCAGCACGACCAGCAGCCCGGCCGCGGCGGCCGCGGGCACCGTGAAGACCGCCCAGATCGACGGCGTGACGGTGCTGACCAACAGCACGGGCTTCACGCTGTACTCCTTCGCCCCGACACGCCCACCACGTCGAAGTGCAACGGGACGTGCGCGCAGAACTGGCCGCCGCTCAAGGGGCCGGTGACCGCAGCCGGGGTGACCGGCACGTTCGGTACGATCACGCGCTCCGACGGGTCGATCCAGGCCACCTTCGACGGGCACCCGCTGTACACCTTCGCCGGCGACACCGCCCCCGGCCAGAACAAGGGCAACGGGCTGAACGCGGCCGGCGGCCTGTGGCACGAAATCACCACCTCCGGCACCGCGGCACCCGCGCCCGCAGCCGGTTCCTCGACCGGCTCCAGCGGCGGCTCCGGGTACTGAGCCGGGCTGGGCCCCAGCCGAGACAACCCAGCACCACGACAGAACGGACTGACGCGATGAGACGGCGGGAAACGACGACCGGACAGGCGACGCCAGCCCCGCAAGCCGGAACGCACCACCTGGAACCGCCGGGACTGAACGGGCGGACCGTCCTGCTGCGGGTAGCCGGCGCCGGCCTGCTGATCGCCACCGGCGCGATCCACCTGGACCTGTACCTGACCGGCTACCGCACGATCCCGGTGATCGGCTGGCTGTTCCTGCTGCAGGTGATCGCCGCCTTCGGCCTCGCGCTGGCCGTGCTCGCCACCGGCCGCGGGCCCGTCCTCGCCGGCCGGCTCGCGGCCGCGGCCGGAGCCGGCTTCGCGCTGGCTACCCTCGGCGGGTACCTGCTGTCGGTCTGGACCGGGCTGTTCGGGTTCCGCGAGGCCCGCACCACCGCAGGCCTGGCCGCCGGGGTGATCGAGGTGGCCGCGTTCGTGATCCTGGCCGCGCTCGCCCTCGCTCCCGCCCGGGCGGCACAAACGGCCGCGGCGGGCCTGGCGGTCGCGGCGCTGGTACTGCTCGGAGTCGCGGTAGCCGGGGCCAGTACTGCCGCGTCAGCGAGCGCCAGCGCAGGCCTGAAGACCACGGTGATCGGCGGGACGACGGTCCTGACCAACGCCCGGGGCTTCACCCTCTACTCCTTCGCCCCCGACACCCCGGCCAGCTCGAAGTGCTACGGCAGCTGCGCCGCGTACTGGCCCCCGGTCACCGGCACCGCCGCGGCCAGCCCGGGCCTGCCGGGCCGGATCGCCACGATTACTCGCACCGGCGGCGCCCGCCAGCTCACCTACAACGGGCACCCGCTGTACACCTACATCGGCGACAGCGCCCCCGGCCAGGCCAACGGCAACAACCTCAACCTCAACGGCGGCCTGTGGCACGAGGTGAGTGTCTCCCGATAAGACGCAACGGCCCCCAACCGCGCACGTAAGGTGGACGTGCGCGGACCGGGCGTCTGAGCCGGCGGACGATGAGGCGGGCGCCCGGGGGCGTCTCCGACGAAGGAGCGATCCATGGCACAAGTCAACACGTACCTCAACTTCCAGGGCCAGACCGAGGAGGCGTTCGCCTTCTACGCCAAGACTTTCGGCACTGAGATCACCATGCTCAGCCGCTACTCGGACATGCCTGCCGTCGGGTCCGGCCAGTTGCCCGCCGAGGAGCAGAACCTCGTGCTGCACGCCGAGCTCCCGATCATGGGTGGCCACGTCCTGATGGCGACGGACATGCTCCGGTCGATGGGTCAAGAGACCCGTATCGGCAATAACACCACCCTCTGCCTCGACGTGGACAACAGGGAGGACGCCGACCGCCTGTACGGCGCCCTGTCCGAGGACGGCTCGGAAGGATCCCCGATGGCCGACATGCCGTGGGGCGCCTACTGGGGCGTCATCCTCGACCGCTATGGCATCCGCTGGATGATCAACTACACCCCGGCATCCTGAACGGCCGTCAGCCCCCGACATTTGCGTGACAGCGGCCGGGTCGGAAGACCGCTTGCTGCGGGGTCGTGCGGGCAGCGGCTGCGGCATGTGCGCCGCCGTGGACGTGCATTACCCGAGCACCGGCGGTGCCCGGGCAGCAGCCGTCCTGGCCGCCGATGCCGCTTTCGCGCACGTGCTGACCGAACGCATCGAGATGGTCCCCCGGGTAGCGCCCTACCGGCCGGGCGAGTTCTACCTGCGCGAGCTGCCGCCGCTGCGCGCGGTCCTGGAGGATCTGAGCGAGCTGGGCCTGCTGGTGGTCGACGGCTACGCCGATCTGGACCCCGGCGGGCGGCCCGGCCTGGGCGCGCGTGCGCACGCCGAGTTCGGCATCCCGGTGATCGGGGTAGCCAAGTCCAGGTTCCGCACCGCCACCCACGCAGTCCCGGTCCTGCGCGGCTCCTCGAGACGGCCGCTGTTCGTCACCTCCGCCGGGATGCCCGCCGCCGACGCTGCGGACCTGGTCCGGCGCATGGCCGGCCGGTACCGGCTGCCCGACGCACTGCGCCGCGCCGATACCCTCGCGCGGACAGGTCCGCCCGCAGCCACCATGACCGGCCGCCAGCCCGACTGACCCAGCGGCGGTGATCACGACGCCCGGCCGACGCTCGGTGTCTACCAGGACCGGCTGTGCTCCATTCTCGTCTTCTCCGGCTGGCAGACCAGTACCCGGGCGAGCTGCAATCGCCGACCCGGGGGTTCCACGGGTGCGATCAGACAGGCCGAGCGCGATCGTGGATGCCAGGAACAGCCCGGTTGGCAGCGACACGGGCTACTGACATTAGAAACTGAGGAGCACGGTGGTGGACATGAGATTCGAGGTTGTGGTGGTGCCCGCGCGCCCCAAGCCCGGGCCGCGTAAGCAATCGCAGCCGGCGGCGTCGTCGCGGGCGGCGTTCTGGCTGGTGGCCGGGGTTTTGTTCCTGTCTTTGGTCGCGGCCAGCGCTCCGGCGCCGCTCTATGGTGTCTACCAGGCTCAGTTCCGGTTCTCGGCGGCCACGCTGACCGCAGTCTTCGCGGTCTATGCTCTCGTCGTTCTCATCACGTTGCTGGTATTCGGGTCACTGTCGGACTACCTGGGCCGCCGGCCCGTGATCATCGCGACCCTGGCGGTCAACATCGGCGCGTGCGCGTTGTTCCTGACGGCCCACGGCGTCGGCACGCTGTTCGCCGCCCGCGTGCTGCAAGGCATCGCCGTCGGCGCGGCGACCGGGGCGCTCGGCGCGGCGCTGATCGATCTGCAACCGGGGGGCAGTGGGCTCGCGCCTGTCGTCAACACGGCAGCCACCATCTTCGGCCTGGCCGCGGGCGCGCTCGGCGCCAGTGCGCTGGTCCAGTACGGGCCGGCACCGACTCAGCTGGTGTGGTGGCTGCTGCTCGGCGCCTTCTGCGTGGCCGTCGCCGGGATACTCGTGATGCCCGAGCCCGCGGCACGGCGTCCCGGCGTGCTGGCCTCGCTACGGCCGCGGGTGAACGTGCCGCCCCGGGCGCGCGGGGCCTTCGCGGTGGCCGTGCCGTGCCTGGTTGCGGCGTGGGCCCTGGCTGGCCTTTACCTGTCGCTAGGGCCGTCGCTGGCCGCGCAGGTGCTTGACTCGCCGAACCGGCTGTGGGGCGGCCTGGTCGTCTTCCTGCTCACCGGGACCGGGGCGGCGGCCACTGTTGTGTTCCGCCGCCTCCCCCCGCCCACGGCGATGCTGGCCGGATGCCCGGTCCTGCTCACCGGCGTCGCGGTGATCTTTGCCGGGGTCGCCTCGATGTCGGCTGCCGCCTTCCTGGCCGGCACCGCCGTGGCGGGCGTCGGCTTCGGGGTGGCGTTCCTCGGCGCCTTTCGCACGCTCAGCGCGCTGGCCGATCCCGGTGAGCGTGCTGACCTGATCGCCGGGATCTTCACCGTCAACTACCTTGCGTTCGGCATCCCCGCACTGATCGCCGGGGTGGCCGTCACGCGCTACGGCCTGCACCACACCGCCCTGGTCTATCTGGGCGTGATCGCCGCGCTCGCCGCGGCGGCAGCGAGCAGCATGATGGCGCGCAAGCACTCCGCTGGCCAGCGCGCTCGAGCGCGCAGGCTGACGCTCACTGACACCGCGAAGGGCCTGTCCGCGCTGCGGTCGGACTTCGGCGGGCACCCGGAGAAGGAGGCCTGATCATGCCGGACAATCGTCACGCCTTGCCCCAGCGGCCGGACAATCACGTCATCGTGCTGTTCGGCGCCACCGGCGACCTGAAGCTGGCGAATCGGGCTAGGAACCGGGCGATCGGCTCGGCGACCGCCCGGTCTGCGGGGATGACATGGCCGCCGTCGTGTTCCAGGACCAGCGGGTCAGTGAACCGGCCCGCGAGCTTGAGTGAGTCTGACCGGGGCACGATGCCGTCGCTGCGCCCGATCACGTGGACGGAGGGGATGGTGAGCGGGCACGGGAACAGATCGGCGTGCTGCGGCAGGAAGCTGGTGAATCCGCCGACCATGATGGCGAATCTGAAGTCGAGCCCGCGCGGCGCCCGGGGGCTTTCCCGCAGCGCGGCCAGCAGCCCGGTCAGGGCCGCGCCCTGACTGAAGCCGAAGAGCCCGTCGATGCGCGGCCCGGCGCCCAGCCACTCCACGATCCAGTCGCGGGTGTGCTCCCATCCGGTGAAGCCCTCATGCCACCAGCCGAAGTCGCCCGAGGCCAGTGAGGGCGCGTCGGTGTTTACGAATTCGATACTCGCGGGAAGCGAGCCGACTAGCGGCGCCATCTGACGGCGCAAGATCGCGCCGGTCCCGTGATACCCGTGCAGGCACAGCACGCGCAGGTCTGGCATGGGTGGTACCTCCGGTCCGCCATCGACGAAGTGCACGCGACCATGAAGTGGTGGCAATTCTTCCGCCTTCGGAGGCGGCGGATCGTGTCAACGACGCGGCGGATAGATGGCTTCCCGCGGTTCCTTCGTGCGGTGCATAGTCCAGAGCAGCTCAGCGAGATGTTCGGGGTCGACGATAGGCATTTCCCAGACTGGCTCGCCCGCGGCTTTGGCCTTCTCCATCTCGGTGTGGAAGGCGCTGTTCTTGATGGCTGCACCGATGTAGAGCATGCCGACGTAGACGCCTTTCCCGGCTACCTCGGCGTGCAGGGCTTGCAGGTAGTTGCGCTGGGCGGCTTGGGCGGGACTGGGGCCGCTCATGTTCGGCAGGCCCTGCACGGTGCTGCCGCCCTGCGCGGTCAGGATGGCGCCATCCCCCTGCTCGAGCATGTGCGGCAGGAACTCCTGCACGAGTGCCAGCATCGTGTAGAAGATCAGCGGCATGAAGTTCTGGGCGAGCTGCGGGGTCAGGTTGGCGGCGGAAACGAACCCGGTGTTCGGGGTGGGTGCATAGTAAAAGGCGTCGAGGTGGCCGGCTTGAGCGCGAATCTGCTCGGCCAGCCGGGGCGTCGCACCGGTGTCGGATAGATCGGCCGTGATGACGTGCGCGGTTGCCCCCGCGCTGGTTAGCTCCTTGGCCAGAAGGTCAAGAGGCTCCGAGCGGCGACCCACCAACGTGACCGCGTAACCCTCTCGCGCGTAGTGACGGGCGACAGCCTGGCCGAGCCCGGGTCCGGCTCCGAACACAGCGATGGATTGGGACATAAGAATGCTCCGATGGGTAGTCCGGCCACTGCTCCGAAGTATCTAAGGCCACATTTACCACGTCGTCAAGTGAATTCAATGAGGTCTCGCCGGGGCTCTGGCCGGGGTAATCGCGCAGATTATCCGAGCCGGCCGAGGGCTTCCTGGGCCTGCTCCCAGAGGTCACGGACGAGGTCCGCGGCGGGAGCCGTGGACGTCAGCGGGTAGGCCTGCCCGGCCCACAGGTTCACGTAGTCCGCCAGGCCAGCCTGGCGGGCAGCCTTCCGCATCGGCGAGGTGAGGTGGTGCACCTCGGGGTAGGCCGCCGGAGCGGATTCGGAGTGGGCGCGCAGGAAGCCGTTCTCGATCCCACGCGCGGTCCGGCCGCTGAACGCCCGGGTGAGCCTGGTCGGAGCGTCATCGTGCAGCGCGGACCGGTGCACGGGTGCGGTCGCCGCCTCCGGGCAGTCGAGGAACGCCGTGCCGAGAGCGGCGGCCCGCGCACCCAGGCACAGCACCGCGGCGATCGCCCGGCCGGTCGCGATGCCGCCGGCCGCGACCACGGGCGTGGCCAGGCGCGCGGTGATGAGCTGCAGCAACGCGATGAGCCCGGTCCCCTGGCCGGGGGCCTCGCTCGTCCCGCCCTGGTGCCCGCCCGCCTCATACCCCTGGACGACCAGCAGGTCCGCGCCTGCCGCAGCCGCGCGGCGTGCCTCGTCCGGGCTGGTGACCGTCACCCAGACTTCGGTTCCCCTGGCGCGCAGCCCGGCGATGACGTCCTCGCGCGGGATTCCGAACGTGAACGACACGACATCCGCCGGGGCATCCATCAGGTAACCGATCTTGGCGGCCCAGTCGTCATCGTCGTGCCGCGGTTCGCCCAGCCGCGCGCCGGCGCTGGATACGTCGGACTCGATTTCCGCCGCGAACTGGCGCACCCGGGCCAGGTCCCCGGCCGGTCCGGGAACGAACAGGTTCACGCCGAACGGCCGGCTGGTCAGCTCGTCCAGCCGACGGCGCCGGTCGGCCAGCTCCGCGGCGGACAGGTAGCCGGAGGCGAGGAAGCCCAGCCCGCCCGCGTTGGTCACCGCGGCGGCCAACTCCGGCGTGGATGGCCCGCCCGCCAGCGGGGCCAGCACGATCGGGATGTCACAGCTGTCCAGGATCATGCACCCATCCTTCACCAGCAGGACGCGCCTCGCTGAACTGTGGATGCCGTTCGGAGGGAGTCGCTGAGCACCCGGGCCAGCGGATGAAACCGCCGTGAAACCGCGATGAATCCCGCTGCGTGCACCTTGGACGTGGTCGCGGCCGCCAGGCCGCGGTGATGGCGAAAGGAGCAGCATGACCAGCGCGATCACGGTCACCGGGCGGCGCGAGTCAGTCGGCGGCAAAGGGGCATCCCGATGATGAGGGCACAACCGGTGACGGCACAACCGGTCCAGGCGATCCACGTGCAGGGTCTTGAGAAGTCATACAAGAAGCTGCGCGCGCTGCGCGGCGTGGACTTCGACGTGGCGCGGGGCAGCATCTTCGCCCTGCTCGGCTCCAACGGCGCAGGCAAGACCACGGTCGTGAAAATCCTGTCCACGCTGCTCAAGCCCGACGCGGGGACGGCCACAGTCGATGGCTTCGACGTCGGCGCGCAGCCGGGATGCGTGCGGGAGTCCATCAGCCTCACCGGGCAGTTCGCGGCCGTGGACGAAATCCTCACCGGGCGGGAGAACCTGGTGCTGATGGCCCGGTTGCGGCACCTGAAGGACGCCGGCCAGATCGCGGCCGACCTGCTGGCCCGCTTCCAGCTCACCGACGCGGCGGGCCGACGGGTGTCGACGTATTCCGGGGGCATGCGCCGCCGCCTGGACATCGCCATGAGCCTCATCGGGAATACGCCGGTGATCTTCCTGGACGAGCCGACCACCGGGCTCGACCCTCAATCCCGCGTCGAAGTGTGGAACAGCGTCAGACAGCTCGCCGGGCAGGGCAGCACGGTCCTGCTCACCACGCAGAATCTGGACGAGGCCGAACAACTCGCCGACCGGATCGCGATCCTGCACCAGGGGCGGATCATCGCCAACGGCACCCTCGCCGAACTGAAACAGCTCTTCCCGCCCGCCAAGGTCGAGTACGTCGAGAAACAGCCGACCCTCGAAGACATCTTCCTTTCCATCACCGGCAACGACGGCACCGACAGTGCGGCCGACGCCGACGGCGCGGACAACTAAGGAATCACGATGACCACGCACTTCTTCGGCGACACCGCCGTCTTGCTCGGGCGGACCATGCGCCACATCACCCGCAGCCCGGACACCATCATCACGGTCGCGATCACGCCGATCGCCCTCATGCTGCTGTTCAGGTACGTGTTCGGCGGCGCGATCAACACCGGGCAGGGGTCCGGGCAGTACGTGAACTACCTGCTGCCGGGAATCCTGCTGATCACGATCGCGACGGGCATCTCCTACACCGCGCTCCGGCTCTTCATGGACATGCAAACCGGAATCTTCGAGCGATTCCAGTCCCTGCCGATCGCGCGCTCCAGCGTGCTGTGGGCACACGTGCTGACCACAGTGGTCTCCACCCTGATCTCGCTCGTGATCGTCGTGCTCATCGCCCTCCCGATAGGATTCCGCTCAGCCGCGGGAGCGGCGGCCTGGCTTGCCGTCGCCGGAATCATCGTCCTGCTCATCCTGGCGCTGACCTGGCTCGCCGTCATCGCCGGCCTGTCCGCGAAAACCCCGGACGGCGCGGGCGCCTTCTCCTACCCGCTGATCTTCCTGCCGTTTATTAGTTCGGCCTTTGTACCGACCCGCACCATGCCCGGCCCGGTACGCGCCTTCGCCGACAACCAGCCCATGACATCCATCATCAACACGATCCGCGACCTGCTCGCAGGACAGCCGGTCAGCGGCAGCATCTGGACCGCCCTGGCCTGGTGCCTCGGCATCCTCATAGTCGGGTACGCCCTCGCCATGGCCACCTACCACCGGAAGATCGCCTAACGTGTCCCCTCAGGCGGTCCCGGCGGGACCTCAACCGCTGACCCCGGCCCGTTCCTGGAGGGCGGCGCGGGCGGCGGCGCGCAGGCCGTCGGCGTCCAGGCCCGCGTACGCCGACACGGCCTCGGCGTAGGCCGGCCCGTCGGCGTCCTGCGCGGCCCGCTGGGCGCGCACGGCGGACATGGTTCGCTGGAGTCCGTTCTTGAGGCCGAAGCGCTCGGCCAGCGCGATCATCCTCGCTCCCGACCTGGCCAAGCCGCCGTCCGCCGCGCGCCGGCCCCGGTCGATGTCGGTCATGGCCAGGGCCAGCAGGAGCGAGCCGCAGGCGGCGAGGCCATAGGAGGCGGGGAGCGTCCCAGGCGGCGGCCCCGGGTCCGCGGTCAGCGCTGAAAGCGCGGCCGGCAGCGCCCCGCTGATCTCCGTAACCAGATCGAGCCGGCCGTGGTGCGCGTGGGCCACCACGGCGACGGCCTGAACCTGCAGGGTCCAGGGATCCAGGCGGGCCGGGTCGCCGCCGGGGCCGGGGCGCTGCGCGTCCCGCAGCGCCGCCGCGGCCGTACGCCACAGGTGCAGGCCGGTATCGACGTCGCCGCGGCCGAGCGCGATCTCCGCGCGCATCGCGGTGTCGAACATCGACATATCCCACGGCTCGTCCGCGCCGTGCGGCGTGGTCAGCTTCAGCTCGCGTTCCGCCTCGTCGTAGGCGCCCCGCTGCACGTTGGCCCCCACCATTGCCTCGCGCACCCGGTTCGCGGTGGACCACGCCCCGAACGCCTCGATCACCGACAGCGCCGCGGTCAGGTGACGCAACGCCTCATCGCCCGAACCGGCCTCGTCCATCTCCAGGCACAGTTCGCCGATCCGGGCGTGCGCGGCGGTCCGGAGCCAGGCGCTGCCACGGCGCTGCCACGCGGCGAGCGACCGCCGCGCCGCCGTCAGCGCGCCGCCGGTGTCGCCCGCCTCCTCCCAGGCGTAGCTGGCCATGTAGTTGGCCATGCCCGCGACCAGCGGCTGGTCGCTGTCGCCCAGGGCGCGCAGGGTCGCGAAGTCCTCCTCGGGCGACCCGGCCAGTGCGCTCAGCACGGCCTGCGCGGCCTGGGCGAAGGTGTCTTGCGGAGCCGGCGGGAGCCGACGCAGGCCCACCAGGAACCGCGCCGGGCTCGGCCCCCGCAGCAGGAACCCGGTCATCGCGCCGAGCACCAGGCTGGTCCTGGTGGTCTCGACAAGGGCGGGTTCCGGCCGGAACGGCGGCAGGATCCGGGCCGTGTCCCCGGCCAGGGCGGCCAGCCGGGCAAAATTCGACTCGACCGCCCACAGGCCGCCCAGCACGGCCGACACCGCCGCGACCGTGGCCCCGTCCTTACGGCCCAGCCCGTATCCGAGCGCCTGGACCAGATTGTCCTGCTCGGCCCGGACCAGCTCGAAGGCCGGGAGGTCGTCGCAGGTGAGGACCGAATCATGATGAGCTACGCCGAAGTCACGGGCCCAGGCGAGGAACCGGCCGGTCACGGGCTCAGTCTCGGCGGCGTCCTCCCGGCGCGCCGCGGCGAACTCCCGGACGGTCTCCAGCATCCGGTACCGGGTACCCGACCCGGTGTCGACGACCTTGAGCAGCGACTGATCGGCGAGCTGCTCCAGGACCGGCAGGATGTCGGCGCCGAGCAGGTGCCGGGCGGCGTCGGCGGTGAACCCGCCGGGGAACACCGACAGGGCGCGCATGGCCGCCTGCCCGCCCGGCTCAAGCAGGTTCCAGCTCCAGTCGATCACGGCGTGCATCGTGCGGTGCCGCTGCGGCGAGTCCCTTCCGCCGCCCTGCAGCACGGCGAACCCGTCGTCGAGGCGGCGGGCGATCTCGGCCACCGACATGACCCGGACCCGCGCGGCGGCCAGTTCCGCGGCGAGCGGCAGCCCGTCCAGGCGGCCGCACAGCTCCCGCACGGCCTGCGCGGGCAGGTCGGCGCCGGGCCGGGCCGCCCTGGCCCGCTGCCCGAACAGCTCGGCCGTCGTGGGCAGGTCCAGCTCGGGCAGCAGGTACACCGATTCCGACGACAGACCGAGCGGGGCCCGGCTGGTGGTGAGCACGCGCAGGTCCTTGCTCAGCGACACCAGGGCGTGCACCAGATCGGCGGTGCCGCCTACGACGTGCTCGCAGTTGTCCAGCACCAGCAGCACCGGGCCGGGACCCAGGGCGGTCACGATCCCGGCGGGCACGCCTTGCGGGGCGCTGCGGCGGCCGACCGGGTTGCCGCCATCCTCGCCGACGCCGAGGGCCGACGCGACCTCGGCCGTCACGTCGCCGTCGGCGGCGACGCCCGCGAGCTCGACGACCTGCACGACGCGCTGCTCCGCCTGGGCGCTGACCGCGTGCGCGAGACGGGTCTTGCCCAGGCCGCCGGTGCCCACGATCGAGGTGACCCGGGACGTGCGCAGCAGGCCGGCCACGGCGGCGATGTCGTCGTCCCGGCCGAGCAGCGGGTTGGGCTCGTGCCGGACGCCGCGGCGGATTACCGGCGCGCCGGCCGCCAGCAGCTCCTGGTGCACGCCCTGCAGCGCGGGGCCCGGGTCGCTGCCGAGCTCGTCGCGCAGCCGCTGCCGGTAGGCGGCGTACCTGGCGAGAGCCGCCGCGGGCCCCGCCGTCGCCGCCTCGCAGCGCAGCAGTTCGGCCAGGACCTCCTCATCCCGCGGCGACCGCAGGATCAGCTCGCCCAGCGGTGCGGCCGCCTCGGCCCGCCGCCCGAGCCGCGAAAGCGCCAGCGCGCGGGCCCGCAGCAGCGACCGGTAGACCGGAACCCGGGCCGCGCGCAGCGCGGACAGCGGGTGGCCGTCCCCGGAGTCCCAGCCCTCTGCGCCCTCGCACAGGGCGAGTCCGGCCCCGGCGTGCCGCAGCGCCGCGAGCTGGTCGCCGGCCCGGGACCGCTGCTCGCTCTCGGACGCGCTCAGCAGGACCGCGGAGGCATCGATCTGGTCCTCGCGCAGCGAGAGGCGGTATCCGCCCGGCGTGCTGACGATGACCCCGGGGCCGACCCGGGCCCGGGCTCGGGACACCAGGATCTGGAGGGCCTTGACCGGGTGCTCGGGTTGCTCGTCTGGCCACAGCCCGTCCACCAGCAGGGAGGTGCTGCACCCCAGGTGCGGGTCCTCGGCCAAGAGCGCAAGCAGGCCCTGCAGCCGGGAGCCGGTAATCTCCAGGCCGCCATAACTAACCCGCGACAGCAGGGCCAGCTCAATGGTCACCGCCATCAGACTAGCCCGTCCCCGGCCGGACGACACGGGTGACGGCAATGCGCCGGCACGGTACGGACACGCTTGCTTACCTCTGCGGCAGAGGGGAACCATCATGAACATGGCAACGAGCTTCGATCGCAGGCATCCGCGTGGCGTGATAATCATCCGTGTGCTGGTCACGGCCTGGCTGCTCGCCCTGACCGGCATCCTGCTGGCCGATAGCTACTGGGGCTGGGCGGTGGTAACGTTCGCGGGCGCAGCGGCGAACGGCGTGTGGGCCTATCGCGTCTACCGGGCGACAATGCGGTAGGTCGCACGGTTGGAGGGGTGATGATCCGGGTCCTTGTCGCGGAGGACATGCGGATTCTGCGGGACACGCTGGTCTCCGTGCTGAACCTGGAGGACGACATCAAGGTGGTCGCCCAGGTGGCGGCCGGCACCGACATCGTGCCCGCGGCGCTAGCGGAGCGTCCCGACCTCGCGGTGCTTGACATCGACCTGCCAGGGCTTGACGGAATCACCGCCGCGGCGCGGTTGCGTGAGCGGCTGCCCGCGTGCCGGGTGGTGATCCTGACCGTGCTTGGCCGCCCCGGGCAGCTGCGCGCGGCCCTGGACGCGCACGTGGCCGGGTTCATGGTCAAGGACGCCCCGTCGAACCAGCTCATCGATGTGCTGCGGAAGGTCGCGGCGGGCGAGCGGGTGATCGACCCGCAGCTGGCCCTCGCGGCGCTGGAGATGAAGGAAAGTCCGCTGTCGGAGCGGGAGACCGACGTCCTGCGGCGGTTCGCGGCGGGCGCGGACCTGCCTGCGATCGCGGCGGAACTGTTCCTGTCCTACGGGACCGTCCGGAACTACATGGCAGCCGCGGTGACCAAGCTCGGCGGCCGGAACCGGATGGACGCGGTTCGGATCGCCACCGACGCCGGCTGGCTCTAAACGACCGGCTGGCTCTCTTCGAGCGGCAGCTCGACAGCCAGGCTGAAGGTGCCGTCTTCCCATGTGGCGGTCTGGTGTCCGCCCGCGGCTTCGAGGCGGGCCGCGAGGTTACGCAGGCCGTGGCCGGTGCGGCCGTCCGTGGCCAGCGGCCCGCTGCCGGTGCCAGTGCTGCCGGTGCCAGTGCTGCCGGTGCCAGTGCTGCCGTCGTTGCTGACCGACAGGCGCAGCAGCCTGGCATCGGCGGTCAGCTCAAGCACGCAGTAGCTTGCGCTGCTGTGCTTGAGGATGTTGGTGACCGCTTCCCGGATCACGGGAACCAGGACGGCGGCTGCCTCGGGCGACGGGTCCGCGCTCACGCGCATCCGGACATCGATGCCCGCCGACGCCAGGACGTCGCGGGCGGCCGCGAGCTCCGCGTCGAGCGGCAGGTCCCGGGCCTCGCCGGCCACCAGGCGCACGTCGGCCCGGGCCGTGGCGCAGATCCGCGCGAGATCGGCGATCTCCTCGCCTGCCCTGGCGTCGTCGCGGCCGATGAGCTTGCCGATCAGGTCGGCCTTCATCGCGATCGCGGACAGGCCAAGGCCGAGAAGGTCATGGGTGTCCCGTGCCATCCGCAGCCGCTCGCCGGCCACCGCCTTGCGGGCGAGTTCGCCGCGCAGGTCCTCCAGCTGCACGGCCAGCTGAGCCAGCCGGGTCAGCCCGTAGACCAGCAGGCCGAGTGCCGCGCTGTCCAAGGTCAGGAACACCATGGCGCCCAGCCACTCCACGGTCGACAGCCCGGGGATGGGTCTCACCGCCCACAGCACGGGCAGGCTGGCGATCACCGCCGCGAAGGCGATCCAGCCTGGCGCGGCGGGAACGAGCAGCAGCGCCGACCCGGCGAGGAACCCGAGCATGATCAGCGGGTGCCAGCCGGTCAGCGAGACTAGCGCGTACGTGAGGATGGCCTGCAGGAAGAGGGTGACGGGCCAGCCACGCGGCCGGCCAGTACTGTAGGTGCCAGGGCCACGTGACGGCCATGAGTGACGTAGCTGCAGGATGACGAGCGCGACCGCGTCCGCGATGGTCAAGGCGACGACCGGGATGCTGTAGCCGCCCGGCACGCCGTGGACATTGCCCGCGACGAAGAACAGGTACAGGAGCGCGAGACCGGAGAGCACCACGACCAGGACGGCCTGCGCGAGCCGCGGAGCCAGCGGTTCCCCTGGCGTGGCAGGGGCCGCCTCCGGCCACGGCGCGCTCCGGTACCGAGTGGCCACCTCTCGCACCTCGGCGAGTGCCTGGCGGGCGGTCACCGCCGTCTCCGCGATCTCCTCGCGGGCCAGCGACAGGTTCCCGGCGATCGCCTGCAGTGCCGCCGCCGACTGGCTGCCCGCCTCGGCCAGCCGACCGTCGATCGCGGCTCGCAGGCTGTCGGCCGCCTGGACCCGCTCGGCGGTAACCGCCGCCTCGGCGAGCTCGTTCCTGGCCGCGTGCACCGCCCGGACGAGGTCGGCCAGACGGGCCAGCCCGAACAGGATCAGCGCGTCAAAGACGAAGGCGAACGTGGCCCACACCGCCGCTGTCGCGGGCTGGTTGGCCAGCCCGCCCACGCCCGCCCACGCGGCCATCTCAAGCGCGGCCAGGGCCGCGGCCACGAACCACGACGCCGGTGACGCGACCGTCAGCAAGACCAGCCCCGCGAGCCACCCCGACGGTGTCCAGTTCGCGCCGAACCAGGCGAATGGCACGTAGGTCAGCGCCGCCTGCACACCGAGCAGCAGGTAGCGGTGACGCAGCCACATCGGCCTGGTCGCCGGGACGACATACAGCAACGGCAGGACAACCAGTGCAGCGACGAACGGCACCTCGCCGAGCCCGCCGTTGGCGGCGCCGTAACCCGCTTCGGAGATCGCCACCAGGCACATGACCACGACGACCAGCGCCGTTGCCCGTCTCACCACGCCGTCAGGCTACTAGCTGGCTGCGCGCGCAGTCCCCTGCAAAAAGGGTCGGCTTGGCGTGCATTCTGCACATTTTCCTGATGGGCGGCCCACGCCGATCCGGTGCTCACGGCACTACCTGAAGCGCCCGCGGCCAGCGGAAACTCGACCCAGTAACCGGAAAAAAAGGTCCACGTTGCGAGAAATGAGATCCGCTATGAGCCGAGCCGCCTGGTCCGAGGCGCCGCCAGCCACCATCAGTCCGCCGCCGCGCCGGGTGCGCCGGCCGGCCGTGGAAACGATCGCCGGGTGGAGCGCCCGGCACCGCAAGACCGCGGTCTTCAGCTGGCTCGCGCTGGTCGCCGTGGCCTACCTCATCGGGCAGCTGCTCGGTTCCCCCAGCCTGCCGCAGAACGATCTCGGCCAGGCCGGGCAGGCCGAGCAGACCCTTCAGCACCTCGGCGTGACAACCCCGACGACCGAGGCCGTGCTGGTCCAAGAACGCGCCCCGGGGCACACGTTCGCGACCGATCCCGTGATGCGCCAGGCCGTCAGCGAGGTGATAGCCGCGCTGGCCAGGGTGCCGGGCGCGGCGACCGAGATCAGGTCGCCGCTGAGCCCGGGCGGCCAGGCGCTGGTTTCGGCGAACGGCCGCAGCGCGCTCGTCACCTTCACCGTCCCCGGGCCGGCCGCGGACGTGACCACCGCCGTGACACCCGCGCTTAATGCGGTGGCCAAGGTGCAGGCTGGCCACCCGGACCTGCTGGTGGCCGAGGGCGGCGACGCTAGCCTCGCGCAGGCGGTCAACAACCAGATCAGCAGCGATCTCGACAAGGCCACGGAGACGTCACTGCCACTCACCCTGATCCTGCTGGTCGGCGTGTTCGGCACGCTGGTCGCCGCGGGCATCCCGGTGCTGCTCGCCCTCACCTCCGCGCTCACCGCGACCTGGCTGCTGGCCATCCCCGGCCACTGGCTGCCGGTCGGCTCCGAGACCTCCACGGTGGTGCTGCTCGTCGGCATGGCGGTCGGCATCGACTACTCGCTGTTCTTCCTGCGCCGCCAGCGCGAAGAACGGGCGCACGGGGCGGAGCCTCGCCAGGCGATCGCCAGCGCCGCGCGCACGTCCGGCCGGGCGATCGTGGTGTCGGGACTGACCGTCATGACGGCGCTCGCCGGGCTGTTCCTGACCGGGTACGCACTGTTCACCGGGATGGCGATCGGGGCCATCGTCGTGGTCGGCATCGCCGTCGCCGGTTCGCTGACCGTTTTGCCCGCGCTGCTGTCCTGGCTCGGGGACCGGGTCGACAAGGGCCGGGTCCCGTTCCTCGGCCGCCGTCGCGCGGCGGCGGCCCCGTCCAAGGTATGGACCGCCCTGGTGCGCCGGGTGGTCCGCCGCCCGCTGCTGTGGGGCGGCGCGGCCACGCTCGTGATGCTGGCGATCGCCGCGCCCGCGCTCGGCATCCGCCTCGCCTACCCGGCGATCGACGCCCCGCAGGACCTGCCCGTGGTGTCCACCATCGAGGCCATCCAGGTGGCCTTCCCGCAGAGCCCCGCGCCGGCCGAGGTGGTCATCACCGGCCAGCACCTCACCGGCCCCGCGGTCACCAGCGCGATCAGCAAGCTCGAGTCGCTGGCCGCAACCGGCGGCCCGATCCGGGAGCCGGTCACCGCCACCTCTGTCGCCGACGGCCGGGCGCTGATCGTCAGCGTCCCGCTAGCGGGCAACGGCGGGGACAGCGCCTCCTACGCCGCGCTGGATGCGCTGCGGGACCGCATTCTGCCGCAGACGTTCGGCGGAACGGGGCTGACTTACGCGGTGACGGGCGACACCGCCGCCAACCATGACAACGCCGGCCAGTTGAGCGCGCGCACGCCGGTGGTGCTCGCCGTCGTCGCCGCGGTGGCCTTCTGCCTGCTGCTGCTCTCCTTCAGGTCGGTGGTCCTGCCGCTGGTCTCGATCGCGCTCAACTTCCTGTCCGTCGCCGCCGCCTACGGCCTGATCACCGTGATCTTCCAGGACGGCAGGCTGCAGGGGCTGCTCGGCTACGCCAGTTCCGGCGCGATCACCCCCTGGGTACCACTCTTCCTGTTTACGTTCCTGTTCGGCATCTCGATGGACTACCACGTCTTCATCGTGAGCAGGATCGGGGAATCGCGGCGGCGCGGCGAGACCACGGCCGGCGCCGTCACGACCGGCATCGCCAGCAGCGCCGGGGTCGTCTCCAGCGCGGCGCTCATCATGGTCGCCGTCTTCTCCATCTTCATCGGCATGGGCCAGGTCGAGCTGAAGATGCTCGGCGTGGGCCTGGCCGCCGCCATCGCGCTCGACGCCACGATCGTCCGCGGCGTCCTCCTGCCCGCCGCCATGACCCTGGTCGGCGACCGCTGCTGGTACCTGCCCCGCTGGCTGTCCTGGCTCCCCGGCCGCACCAGCGCAGACCCCGGCCCGACGAAAAGCAGGGCGACCGGGCCGGACGCCGGGCCCGACCGCGACGGGAACTGGGCGACCGCGTTGGCGGCCGGCCCCGACCGCGGCGGGAACTGGGCGACCCGGGGCGCCGTCGCGGCCGGGCGGGGCGTCGCCCTGGTCGGGCTCACCCTGGTCGGCCTCGGGCTGTGGCTGGCGTTCGCGACAGCGGTCACGCTCGCCCCGGTTGGCATCGGGCTGCCGGCGATCCCCGTCACGGTACGGGCCATCCGCCGGCTGGAGACCAGGGTCCGGCGGCTGTCCGGCGACTGGTGCGGTGTCGCCATCGGTGACCCGTACCGCCGCGAGCCGGCCGGTCGCGATGGACAAGCGCCGAGCTTCTGGGCACGGTTCGGCTTCCTGGTGGGCGACCCGGCCACCTGGCGGGACCTGGTCTGGATCACGGTGGACACCCTGGTGGGCTGGCTGCTGGCGCTCGCCCCGGCGGGCCTGATCGCCTGGGGTCTGTTCGGGGTGATCATGCCCGCCGTCTGGCACCCGATCGTCGCCGCACACGGCAATAACTGGTACGCCTTCATCCACGTGACCACGGCCAGCACCGCCTGGCTGTCGGTGGCCCTCGGCATCGCGTTCATCGCCCTGGGCCTGCTGACGGCCCCGTGGCTGCTGCGCCGTTACGGCGTACTGGCGCAGTCGCTGCTCGCTCCCACCCGGACCGTCTGACCCCGAAACAAAACGGATTCGGGTGCCACGCTCCGGCCGATCGCGTCATGGCGGTCGGCCGGAGGGCTCCTCGGCAGGCGCGGAGCTACAGCCCCAGCTGGCGCGCGATGAGCATCCGCTGCACCTCGCTGGTCCCCTCACCGATCTCCAGGATCTTCGCGTCCCGGTAGAACCGCCCGACTGGGTACTCGTTCATGAAGCCGTAGCCGCCGAACACCTGGGTGGCCGCGCGCGCGTTGTCCATGGCCGCGTTGGACGACACGAGCTTGGCGATGGCCGCCTCCTTCTTGAACGGCTCGCCGCGCAGCATCTTGGCGGCCGCGGCGTAGTAGGCCAGCCGCGCGGTGTGCGCGCGTACCTCCATGTCGGCGATCGTGAACTGGATGGCCTGGTAGTGCCCGATCGGATGACCGAACGCCTCTCGCTCGCGGGCGTACCGCAGCGACTCGTCCACGCAGCCCTGCGCCAGCCCGGTGCCCAGCGCGGCGATGGCCACCCGGCCCTCGTCCAGGATCGACAGGAACTGCGCGTAGCCGCGGCCCCGCTCGCCCACGAGGTTCGCCGCGGGCACCCGCACGTCGTCGAAGAACAGCTCGCGGGTGTCGGAGGCGCTCCAGCCGACCTTGGAGTACTTCGGCGCGACCCGGAAGCCGGGCGTGCCCGCCGGGACCAGGATGGCGGAGATCTCCCGCTCGCCGGTCAGCGCCGTGACCGTGACGAGGGCGGTGATGTCGGTGCCGGAGTTGGTGATGAACGCCTTGGACCCGTTGATCACCCAATTCTCGCCGTCAAGGGTGGCGGTGGTGCGGGTGGCGCCGGCGTCCGAACCGCCACCGGGTTCGGTCAGGCCGAACGCGCCTAGCTTCTCGCCCGACGTCAGGGCCGGCAGCCACTGCTGCTTCTGCGCCTCGGTGCCGAACCGGTAGATCGGCATGGCGCCGAGCGAGACCCCGGCCTCCAGCGTGATGGCCACGGAGGAGTCGACCCGGGCCAGTTCCTCCAGGGCCAGGCACAGGGCGAAGTAGTCCCCGCCCATGCCGCCGTACTCCTCGGCGATCGGCAAGCCGAACAGGCCCATCGCGCCCATCTTGGCCACGATCTCGTAGGGGAACTCGCCGCGCTCGTAGAGCTCGCCGATGACCGGGGCGACCTCCTTGCGGGCGAAGTCCTCGACGGTGGCGCGCAGCGACGCGTGCTCCTGCGACAACGTGAGGTCCATTACTCTTGCTCCTCCCGATCGACGGGCTCGACAACCAGCAGCACGGCGTCCTTGGCCACGGTCGCGCCGGGCTTCGCGCGCAGGTCGCGCACGGTGCCGTCGACCGGGGCGGCCAGGACGTGCTCCATCTTCATCGCCTCGACCACCACGAGGCGCTGGCCTGCGGTGACAGCCTGGCCCTCGGCCACCTCGACCGCGGTCACCGTGCCGGGCATCGGCGAGATCACCGGCCCGCCCGACCCGGCGGCGGCCTTCGCGGCGGCGTCCAGCGGGGCCTGCTCGCGGACCGCCCAGGCGTGGCCGTCGCGGCCCAGCCACAGCGTGTCCCCGGCCAACGCGACCGCGTAGCTGCGGGTCACCCCGGCCACGGTCACCGGCACCCGCCCGCCGCCACGCACCGAGGTCGCCGCGGCCACCGGTTCGGCGTCGCCGACCGCCACCAGCGCGTCCGCGGCGCGGCCGCGGGCGCGAACCTCGACCGGCTCGGTGCCGTCGACCGTCATCCGCCAGGCCGTCCAGGCCGGCTCGCCGACCCGCCACCCGCCGGGGACGTCGAATGGGTCGACGACGGTCCCGGACGGCTCCAGCGCGGCCAGCGCCAGCACCGTCGCGACGGGGAGGATGTCGGGAGGCGGGCTGGCTGGGATCAGGGCCTCCAGGCGGCGGCCGACCAGCCCGGTGTCCAGACGTCCGGCCCGGACGTCGGGATCGGCGAGTAGCGCGCGCAGGAACCCGGTGTTCGTGCCCAGGCCGAGTATCACGGTGGCGCCTAGGGCGGCGTCGAGCCGGGCAAGCGCCTCGGCCCGGTCGGGCCCGTGCGCGATCACCTTGGCGAGCATCGGGTCGTAGTCGCTGCCCACCACGCTGCCCGCGGCGATCCCGGCGTCGACCCGTATGCCGTCGGGCCAGCTCAGCGCCAGGACGCGGCCGCCGGTCGGCAGGAACCCGGCGGCCGGGTCCTCGGCGTAGATCCGGGCCTCGACCGCGTGCCCGCGGGCCTGCCGCTCGGCCGGCCACGGCTCCCGCTCCCCGGCCGCCACCCGCAACTGCAGTTCCACCAGGTCGAGGCCGAAGATCTCTTCGGTGACCGGGTGCTCCACCTGGAGCCGGGTGTTCATCTCCATGAAGAAGAACTCGTCCGGCCGGTCGCCGCCGACGATGAACTCCACCGTGCCAGCCCCGACGTAGCCGACCGCGCGGGCCGCCTCGACCGCGGCGGCGCCCATCGCCTCCCGCTGTGCCTCAGTGAGCAGCGGCGACGGCGCCTCTTCGATGATCTTCTGGTGGCGCCGCTGCAGCGAGCATTCGCGCTCGCCGAGGTGGATCGCGTTCCCGTGGGCGTCGGCGAGGATCTGGATCTCGATGTGCCGGGGGTCGGTCACCAGCCGCTCGACCAGCAGCGTGTCGTCCCCGAAGCTGCCGCGGGCCTCGCGCCGGGCCGAGGTGATCGCGTCGGCTAGGTCGGCGGCGCGGTGAACCTCGCGCATCCCCTTGCCGCCACCGCCCGCGCTCGGCTTGAGCAGCACCGGGTACCCGATCTCCGCCACGGCCTGCGCCAGGGCGTCGTCATCGAGCCCGGACCCGTCGGATCCGGGTACGACGGGCACGCCCGCCTTGGCCACGGTCTGCTTGGCGCGGATCTTGTCGCCCATCGCCTCGATCGCCGACGACGGCGGGCCGACGAAGGCGATCCCGGCGGCCTCGCAGGCGGCGGCGAACGCCGTGTTCTCCGACAGGAATCCGTAGCCGGGATGAACGGCCTGCGCACCGGTGCGCCGGGCGGCGCCGATGACAGCGTCCACCGACAGGTAGGCCGGCGCCGGGCCCAGGCGCACGGCCACGTCGGCCAGGGCCACGTGCGGCGCGGCGGCGTCCGGATCGGTGTATACGGCGACGGACCGGATGCCGAGCCGCCGCAGGGTCCGGATCACCCGGCAGGCGATCTCGCCGCGGTTGGCGACGAGCACAGTATCGAACATGGTCACCTCACATCCGGAAGACGCCGAAGGCGGGATCGCCCAGGGGGGCGTTGGCGGCTACCGACAGCGCGAGACCCAGGACCGTTCTGGTGTCCTTTGGGTCGATCACGCCGTCGTCCCACAGCCGGGCGGTGGAGTAGTAGGGATGGCCCTGGATCTCGTACTGGGCGCGGATCGCGTCGGGGTCGGCGCCGGAGCCGACGGTGCCGAGCACCGTGGCCGCCTGGTCCCCGCCCATCACCGAGATCCGGGCGTTCGGCCACATGAACAGGAACCGCGGTGAGTACGCCCGCCCGCACATCGAGTAGTTCCCGGCGCCGAACGACCCGCCGATGATGACCGTCAGCTTGGGGACACGCGTGGAGGCCACCGCCGTTACCATCTTGGCGCCGTTCTTGGCGATCCCGCCCGCCTCGTACTCACGTCCGACCATGAAGCCGGAGATGTTCTGCAGGAACACCAGCGGCACGCCGCGCTGGTCGCACAGCTCGATGAAGTGCGCGCCCTTGAGCGCGGACTCAGAGAACAGAATCCCGTTGTTCGCGATGATCCCGACCGGGTGGCCGTGGATGCGAGCGAACCCGGTGACCAGGGTCGTGCCGTACTCCGCCTTGAACTCGTGCAGCCGCGACCCGTCGACGATCCGGGTAATCACTTCGCGCACGTCGTAGGGGGTCCTGGAGTCGGTGGGGACGACGCCGTAAAGCTCGTCCGGGTCGGCAAGCGGCTCCTCGGTGGGGCGGACCTCCCAGGGCCGGGGGGCGCGCGGGCCGAGGGTCGCGACGATGTCGCGGACGATCCGCAGCGCGTGCGCGTCGTCGGTGGCCAGGTGGTCGGTGACCCCGGAGACCCGCGAGTGCAGCTCGCCGCCGCCGAGTTCCTCCGCGGTGACGACCTCGCCGGTCGCCGCCTTGACCAGCGGCGGGCCGCCGAGGAAGATCGTCCCCTGGTTACGGACGATCACCGCCTCGTCGCTCATCGCCGGCACGTACGCGCCGCCGGCGGTGCACGAGCCCATGACCGCGGCGATCTGCGGGATCCCCAGCCCGGACATCGTGGCCTGGTTATAGAAGATGCGGCCGAAGTGCTCGCGGTCGGGGAAGACCTCGTCCTGGGCGGGCAGGTACGCGCCGCCCGAGTCGACCAGGTACACGCACGGCAGCCGGTTGTGCAGCGCTACCTCCTGGGCGCGGAGGTGCTTCTTGACCGTCATCGGGTAGTACGTGCCGCCCTTGACCGTCGCGTCGTTCGCGACGATCACGCACTCGCGCCCGGAGATCCGCCCGACACCGGTGATCATCCCCGCGCCTGGGGCGTCGCCGCCGTAGAGGCCGTGCGCGGCAAGCGGCGACAGCTCCAGGAACGGCGAGGACGGGTCCACCAGCGAGTCCACCCGGTCCCGAGGCAGCAGCTTGCCCCGTTCCACGTGCCGCGCGCGCGACCGTTCCGGCCCGCCCGGCCGCGCCGCGGCCAGCTTGGCCTGCAGGTCCGCGACCAGCGCGCGGTGCGACTCCGTGTTGCGGGCGAACTGCTCGTCGCCCAGATCGGCGCGCAGGCCCGGCTCGGTCAGCGTCATCGTCGTTCTCCTTCTTGCTGTCGGCCGGCCAGTGCGATGACGGTGCGGGACGGGCTGGGGCGGCCGAGCTGCCGGGCCATCCACCGGCTGACCTCGACCATCTTCTGCAGGTCGACGCCGGTGGCGATGCCGAGCCCCTCGAGCTGCCAGAGCAGGTCCTCGGTGGCCAGGTTGCCGGTCGCGCTGCCCGCGTACGGGCAGCCGCCCAGGCCGCCGGCGCTGGCGTCGACCGTGGTGACGCCGCGGCGCAGGGCCGCGAGGGTGTTGGTCAGGGCCTGCCCGTAGGTGTCGTGAAAATGCACCGCGATCTGGCTGACCGCGATCCCCGCGGCGGACAGGGCGTCGAGCAGTGCCACGACGCGGCCGGGCGTGGCGACGCCGATGGTGTCGCCGATGCTCAGCTCGGTGCACCCGAGCGCCATCATCCGGGCGGCGATCTCGGTGACCCGGGCAACCGGGACCTCGCCCTCCCACGGGTCGCCGAAACACATCGACAGGTAGCCGCGGACCGAGAGGCCGGCTTCCCGGGCCCGGGCGACGACCGGGGCGAACATCTGCAGCGACTCATCTACGGTGCGGTTGAGGTTGCGCCGGGCGAACGTCTCGGTCGCGCTGCCGAACACCGCGATGTCGCGGACGCCCAGGTCGAGCGCCCGGTCCAGGCCCCGCTCGTTCGGCACCAGCACCGGGTACCGCACGCCCGCCGCGGGCCGGATCGCGGTCAGCAGGGCCTCGGCGTCGGCGAGCTGAGGCACCCACTTCGGGTGCACGAAGCTGGTCGTCTCGATGATGGTGTGACCGGCGTCGACCAGGCGGGCGACGAATTCTGCCTTCACCTCGACCGGCAGCACCGTCGACTCGTTCTGCAGCCCGTCCCGCGGGCCGACCTCGCAGATCCTGACCCGGTCGGGCAGGCCTTCCAGGGGGGTGTGGCCGTAGCGCATTGCGGATCAGCTCCTCACGGCATCCGGACCGGCGACTCCACTGACTATAACTGACCGCTCGTACGGTCAGCAAGAGTGTATGGTGGGTGAATGCGAGCACGGAGTCCGCGGGCTAGTTCGCGCGATGCGATCCTGCGCGTATTCGCCGAGCATGTAGCCGACCGCGGGTACGCGGACACCAGCCTCGGCGACATCGCCGCCGAACTGAACCTGAGCAAGGGCACCATCGTCCACCACTTCGGCACCAAGGAAGCCCTGCTGCGAGAGGTGCACGTGGCCTACTTCGGCCGCCGCTTCGCCGAGGCGGACTTCGTCCTCGCGCAGCTGAAGGACCCGGTGAGCCGGCTCGTGGCGATGATCTACGCGCTGCTCGCCGCGCACCGGGACGACCGCGCCGCGAGCCTCGCCTGCCTGCGCGAACTCGTCCGCTACTTCGACGGCGACCTCACCGGCTACGTCCGCGACCAGCGGACGCGCTACACGGCGATCGTCAGCGACATCCTCCGCGACGGGGCGGACGAAGGGGTGTTCCACACCGCCGATCCGAAGATGTCCGCGCTGCAGATCTTCGGCATGTGCAACTACGCGTGGACCTGGTACGAGCCGGACGGTGCGCAGTCGGTCGAGGAGATCGCCCGGCTGTTCGTCCGCAACATCCTCGGCGGCCTGGCCCACCGGCCCGCCGAGGACTCCGCGCTTGACGAGCTGATCACCAAGGCGACGGACACCGTTCAGCGGGCGCCTGGACGGCTTCCCCTGCCGGGCGGGTGCCGGGAGTCTCGTCCGTCCTTACCCGGCCGGCGCTGGTGCGGCCCTCTGGGGGCGTGGGCGCCCGGGCTCAGTCCAGCGCGGCCAACCCGGCCTCGGCGACCTTCTGGTCCTGGGTGTAGTGGCCACCACTCACGCCGATGGCGCCGACCACCGTCCCGTTCACTGTGATCGGGTACCCGCCGCCGAAGATCACGAGACGGTCGATTCCGGTCGGTGCGCCGTCCGCGAGCGGGGCATCGTCCTTGATGAAGTCGTGCCAGCCGTGCGTCGGCATCCCGAAACCCACCGCGGTGTAGGCCTTATCCTGCGCGATCTGGGTTGACAGCAGCGCGGCGCCGTCCATGCGGGAAAACGCCTTGAGGTTGCCGCCCGGGTCGGCGACGGCGATGCACATGGGCACGCCCATCTCGGTGGCCTTCGCCTCGGCGGCGGCGATCATGCGGTGCGCCGCATCGGTGGTGATGGTCGCGACGTTCACGGTGTCGGCCACGGGGTCCTCCTGGGGGTGTCTACGGTGACGGGGGTTTGGTCGGCGGCATCGTACGTTACACGACGCGTCGGGATCGGAGCTCCCGCAGATCGTCGGCGGTGAGACCGATCGAGCTGAGGACCTCGTCGGTGTGCTGCCCCAGATCGGGTCCGAGCCAGTTGACGCGGCCTGGGGTCCGCGACATGCGGAAGAGCGCGGAGGGCATGCGGACGGGGCCGAGCCGTTCATTTTCGTAGGTGCCGATGGTTCCGATGGCGGCGTACTGCGGGTCGGCCAGGATGTCGGCGGCGGTGAAGACGGGGGCGACCGGGACGCCGCCCGCGCGGCACTCGGCGACCGCATCGGCCGCCTTCCTCGCCGCGAACCAGGGCCCGATCGCGGCGTCGATCTCGGACGCGTGGGCCCGCCGTCCGCTGGCGGAGCCGAACCAGTCGGACTGGGCTAGTTCCGGCCTCCCCCACGAGGCCCATCACCCGGGTCGCGGTCGACACCGTGCTCGCCGACACCGCCACCCAGGCGTCGTCCTCGGTGCGGTAGAGCCCGCGGGGAGCGTTCATCTCGGCCTGGTTGCCGGTCCGCTGCAGGGTCCGGCCAAGCTGATCCTGGGTAACGATCTGCGGTTCGAGGATGGTCAGCAGGGGTTCGATGATCGCGAGATCGATCTCCTGGCCCTTGCCGCTGGAGCAGCGCTCGTAGAGGGCGGTCACCACGGCGAGCGCGGTCGAGATGCCGGTCACGCCGTCGGCGAGCCACCCTCTCCCGGCTGTACCTCATGCAGCGACACCTCATGCAGCGACGGTGCCGGGTCTGGGCTCCGAGGAGCCGTTATCTCCTTCCGGGTAAGGTACAGGCCATCAGGGCCGGTGTATGGACACGGAGGACGTCATGGCCAGACGGTGGAGCGACTTCAGCGACCGCAGCCGCAAGCTCATCATTGCCGCAGGAATCGGCGAAGCCATCCTCAAGGCGGCGGTGATCGTCGATATCAGGCACCGTCCGGCGAGCCAGATCCGCGGCTCGAAGCGGATGTGGATCGTAGCGGCGGTATTGGTCAATTCCGCCGGGATCGGGTCGCTGTCATATTTCGCCTTCGGGCGGCGACGGGATGCCGGCGGCGGGTAGCGCCGTGGTCGCCGGGTATCTGCTGGCGGCCCGGCGCGCTGGGTGAGGCCGAGGGTTACCCCGGCCAGCACGCTGATCGCACCGGCAAGCTGCATGACGCTGACGGTGCCGGTACCGATCACCGCGACAGCGATCAGCGACGTGATGGGGACCAGGCCGTTGAACAGCCCGGTCCGTTCCGCGCCCAGGCGTTCTACCGCGGAGAACCAGGCGACGAACACGACCGCGGTGACTGCCACCGCCAGGTACAGCAGGGCGGCAAGTTCGGTCCCGGTGGGCGGGCGCAGAACTGGCGGGCCGCCAGCCAGGCGGACCAGCACCGCCGCGGCGAGCAGCTGGGCGGCGGCCAGCACGCAGGCGTAAATCGTGACAGCCAGCGCGCCAAGCCGGGGCAGCAGCGGCGCGGCCAGCAGAGACGTACCGGCCACCCCGGCCAGTGCCCCGGCTGACAGCAGCAGCCCCGGCAGGCTCCAGCCCGCCCCGCTCGCGCTGCCTAGCTGGGAGATGGCGGCGCCGGCGGTGACGATGCCCGCGGCGGCGAGGACCCGGCCAGGCGGTCTGCGCCCGGCCGCGGCCGGGCCGCCGATCGTGATGATCAACGGCGCCACCCCGATGACGACGCCGACCCCGGCGGGGCTGGCGGCCCGGGTGGCCATGATCAGCAGCACGCTGCACCCGGCCAGCCCGGCCGCGGCCAGCCCGGCCAGCCAGCACCATTCCCGAACGGCCGGACGCGGCAGATGCTGGTGCCGCAGCCGGGCCCACCCGGCTAGCAGCAGTCCTGCTGCCGCGTACCGGATCGCTTGTCCGCCGAGCACCGGGTAGCCCGCCAGCAGGCTGGAAGCGGCCACCGACCCGCCCACCAACAGCACCGCGCCGCCAGCGAGCACTACGCCAGTGCGCTCGGCGTGAGTGTTCCACAGTCCCATGCACGCCAGCGTGCAAGCTCCCCGCCATTAGCAGAAGTGGCATAATCAGCATGGCGACATAAGGAAAACTGTTGATCGACGTTCAGCGATTGCTGGTACTGCGGGAAGTTGCCCATGCTGGCAGCTTCGCCGGGGCCGCTGCTGAGCTGCGCCGTACACCTTCCGCGGTCTCCCAGCAGATCGCCGCCCTCGAACGCGGGGCGGGCGTCCCACTGGTGGAGCGCAGCACCCGCGGCGTCGTCCTGACCGACGCCGGGCGGCTTCTCCTGGCAGCCGCCGACGCGGTACACGCCGAACTCCAGACAGCGGCGCGGCAACTGCGCGACCTGCAGGCCAGCGGCCCGCAGACCCTGACTGTGGCGACCTTCGCCAGCGCCGGGGAACCCCTGCTCGCCCCCGCCCTGACCGAGGTGACCACCACCAGCAACACCATCGACGTCACCGTCATCGAGGCCGAACCCGACGACGCCCTCGCCTCCCTGCGCAGCGGCGGCGCCGACCTGGCGCTCGTCTACCACTTCCACACCCGCCAGCCGCCCGGTCACTGGCTGGCCATCGCCGGTCCCGGCGCCTATATCCCGCTGGTCGACGACCACATCCGGCTGCTCGTGCCCGCAAGCCACCCCCTTGCCAGCCGGGACGCGGCCGCCCCGCCCGAACTCGCCGGCGACCGCTGGATACAAGGCTGGGGCGACACCGGCGCCGTCCTTGACGCCCTCGCCGCCACCAGCGGCTTCCGGCCCCGCATCGCCTGCCGCTCCAGCGACTACCGCTTCATGAGCGCCCTCGTCAGCGCCGGTGTCGGCGTCGCCCTCATCCCCCGGCTCGGCCTGCCCGACAACCCGCAAGTCCGTGACCTGGCAATAACCCCGCAACCAATCCGCTACGTCGGCATCTACCGCCCCAGCCGCCGCTGGCAGCACCCAGCCGCCGACCGCCTCCTCGCAGCCCTCCGCCACCAGGCCGCCACCATGAACGGGACGGCATGATCCCCCGCTGGGTAGCCGCTGACCTGAGCAAACACCGTCCGACACGCTACTTGAACACCTGGCAGGCCATGACCATGCGCTGGATCTGGTTAGTGCCCTCGTAGATCGGGGTGATTGGGCCTAAGAATCCGCATCGGGAGGTGCCGGGGCCGCAAATTCAAGCTGGTTGTTATCGGGGTCGCGGAACACGACGGTGGAGTACGGTCCGTTCGGCCTGCGGCGGATGCCGGTGTGCCCGATGTTGAGCGCGTCGAGCCGGTCCATCCAGGCTTCCAGCGCCGCGCGGTCGGCGACCTCGAACGAGATGTGGTCGAATCCGGTCTTCTCCCGGGCGTAATGCGGAAGCCGCCCAGGCCACCGCTCGGCGCCGAAGAGCTGCTGGTACCAGTTCATGCTGGCGTCGAGGTCGGTGACGGTCAGACAGACGTGGTGCACCCCGGTAATGACCGGACCGTTTGGAGTATTCATATTCTCGACCTTAATTAAACCTTCTTACTCAGCAGTGAAACGGAACTGAACAGCTTTTTCACTGGCCGTGATAGCCCGCAGAAAGCCTTTCCCTGACGGGGAGCGCGCTTAGAATGGCCGACGACATCAGCTCGATCTCGCGGCGGCCAGCAGCAGGCTGGAGGCCAGGCTCCGGTACGGCCGCCAGCGCCGGGCGAGGTCTGCCACCTCGGCCGGGTCCGGTAGGTGATCGAGGCCGTAACGCGCCTGGATCGAGTGACGCAGGGCTACCGCCGCGGCGCGATGCACTGAGAAGTAACTGATTTTGCACTGCCGCCTGGTGTCCTGACACCGTCAGAGGGGTGGACAGCCCCGGTCACCACAGGCTCCTGGGAGTAGTTATGCCCGTCATCACCGTCGGCACCGAGAACTCCGGCCCCATCGGACTCCACTACGAGGACTACGGCAGCGGCACGCCGGTGATCCTCATCCACGGCTATCCGCTGAGCGGCCGCGCCTGGGACAAGCAGGTCCCGCCGCTGCTCGCGGCCGGGCATCGGGTCATCACCTACGACCGGCGCGGCGCCGGCAGTTCGAGCCAGCCGGCCACCGGATACGACTGGGACACCTTCGCCGCCGACCTGGACAAGCTCATCGACACGCTCGGCCTGGAAGACGTCGCGCTGGTCGGCCACTCCATGGGAACCGGCGAGGTCACCAGGTACCTGAGCAGCTACGGGTCGGGGAAGGTCGACCGGGCGGTCCTGATCGGGCCGATCCCGCCTTACCTGTCGCAGGCGCCGGACAACCCGGACGGTGTCCCGGCGAACCTGTTCGACGGGTTCCGCCAGGCGGCGGACACCCGGCCTGGCTGAAGGGATTCCTCGACAACTTCTACAACATCGATCAGTTCGGCGGGAACCGGGTGAGCGACGAGGCCTACCGGGCCAGCTTTAACGTGGCCACCACGATGTCAGCGATCGCCGCCTACGCCTGCATCGCGACCTGGCAGGCCGACTTCCGGTCCGACCTGCCGAAGATCGGCGTCCCAGTACTCGTCATCCAAGGCGACGCGGACCGGGTGCTGCCGTTCGACAAGACCGGTAAGCGGCTGCCCGGGCTGATCGCCGACGTCGACCTCGTCGTCGTCGAGGGCGGCCCGCACGGCATTCCCTGGACCCACACCGACGAGGTCAATGCCGCCCTGCTCCGCTTCCTCGGTCATCCGGCCGCCTAGCGGCCCGGAGCCGACGTCGAAGCCGCCACGGACGCCGGACGCAGCGAATTGTCGCCGGCCGGGCGATCAGCGGTGGACCCTGCGCAGAGTGGCGACCGCGTCCGGCGGCAAGGCCCAGCCCGGCATCGGCGGCGGGCCGGTCAGGCTACCAACGAGCCTGGCCGGGAAGCCGTCCAGGATGGACCGGTCACCGAAACGGTCGCGCTGCTTGACGCAGGCACCGGCGCGTACCACGGACTCGGCCCCGACCACGCTGCTGTCACACACGATGGCGCCGGGTTCGACGACGCTGCCGCGGCCGATGTGACAGCCGTGGATCATCGCGCCGGGGCCGATCACCGCGTCGTCGTCGATGATCAGCTCGTTGTCGGGCAGCAGGTGCAGCACCGTGTTCTCCAGGATCTGCACCCGGGAGCCGATGCGGACCGGGCCGTGTGAGTCCCCGATGATCTTCACCCCGGCGCCGATCAGCGCGTCTTCGCCGACGACCACGTCGCCGGTGATCTCCGCTGAGTCGAACAAGACCGTGCCGGCGCCGATCGACGGGGTCTTGTCCCGGTAGGCGTACAGGGTTCCCATGTCTTCTCCGGCTCGCATCGGCCCGTGCATGATGGTGCCCGGGTGGTCGGTCAGGTTGGTCTGGTGCTGGCGCAGCACCGCGAGCCGCTCCCGGTCGGCGTCGGTAGCCGACCGGATCACGTGCGGCGGGCGCCCGACCAGGACCGAGCCGGCCGGGATCACGGTGTCCGGCGGCACTAGGGTGCCCTCGCCCAGGATGCACCCGCTGCCCAGGCGGGACCCGGGCATGAGGATCGCGCCGTTGCCGATCTCGCACAAATCGCCGATAGTGGCGCCGACGATGGTGGCCCGGTGACCGAAGACGGTGCGCTGACCCACCCGGACCGGATGCTCACGGGTGCCTATCACCACCCCGTTCTCCAAGATGGCCGAGTAGTTGCCGATGCTCACCCCGGCATTGTGCGAGCGCGCGACCAGGCCCTGCGCCAGGATCGCGCCGGCGCCGACGTGGACCTCGCCGAGAATCACCGCGGAACCGGCGATCTCCGGCTCCGGCTGGTCGACGATCAGCTGGTTGAAGCTCACGCCGGCACCGGTCAGGCCGCTTTAAGAGTGGTACGGATCTCGGTCCCGGCGCGGACCGCCTTGGTGACCGGGGTCTTCTCCGCGATCTCGGCCAGCTTCGCGCGCTGGTCGTCGTCGACGCCGTGCAGGGTGACCAGGCGGTCAATCCACCCGTCGTTCTGATCCTTGACGATGTAGGTCAGCTTGACGTCCACCTCGGTCAGTGGCCAGCCCTTGCGTTCGGCGTACATCCGGAGCGTGATCGCCGTGCAGGCGCCGAGCCCGGACAACAGCAGACCGAACGGGGTCGGGCCGCTGTCCGCCCCGCCGTGGTCCACCGGTTCGTCGGCGCGCAACGGATGGGTCCCCGCGTGGATGCGGACACCGTACGGCTTTTCCTCACTCGTCACCGTGGCGACGGCGATGGTGTGGCCGGGGTCGTCGCTCATCAGGCCATCCTCCGTGGGTTTTGATGCTCCGGGTTGTCGTATCCTGCCCGGCTTAATCTTCTGATAACCGCCTTGACAGCTCGGCGAGCGTGGCTGACATGCACTGCTGCTGCTCGAAGTGCGACTCCGCTGGCATGCACGGCTCGCGTCGGACGCCTCGTGCCGTGCTACGTTGAGAGCGTTGGAGACCCCTTCCGTGCGCCGGACGCGTCTGCCGTCGTCATCTGGAAGGAGTGGCAACTCATGCCACGTCGCTATGGTCCCGGGCACTTCACTGAGGACCCTTACTCACTCCTCGTTTCGCCCCACGGCATTCCGGTGGACGATCTCGTCGCTGTCCTACAGAAGGAGATCAGGCGAAGTCGCATCGACAACGCCGTGCTCGCCGCCTACGAGATGTTCACAACCTCGGCGGATGTCGCTGAGCACCTGTGGCGGCGGCTGCGGCTTATCGCGGTGGAAGACGTGGGGATGGGTCTGCCCCTCGGGCCGGTGCTGATCGACGTGCTCCACCGTAACTTCAATGCCACCCCGGGCGGGGAGTGGATGATGGCGTGTCACGCTGTTCGCCTGCTCGCTGCTGCGCCCAAGGACCGCACCAGTTCCGAGCACGCCGATTGGGTCGCCGCGAAGGTCGCTCTCGGGGAAGCGCTGGTCGAGGTCCCGGACTACGCCCACTGCGTGCACACACGCGCCGGTCAGGAGCTGGGGCGCGGTCTGATCCAGTGGTGGGACAACGGCGCCCAAGTGCGCGACGAGCTGCCCTCAGCGGATCACCGGTACCGTGACGAGCTGATCGAGATCCACCGCCGCGACGAAGCGGAGAACGGGACTGCGCCTCGTTGAGGCGGGACAGGAGCTCGCCCGCGTTGGTTACTGGCGGTCGGTGTCTTGGCGCGCGCCGGGTGGGAGTGCCTGCGGTGTTACCCACCATTCTGAGGCGATTTCGAGCCCGCAGGCTCGGAGTGCCTGGCGCTTGGGCCGATCGAGGTGCGCTGTTACGACGACGGCCTGAACGGCGCCGCGCTGCCCGGCTTGGGCCAGGACGGCGCGGAGCAGCCGGA
>Ga0302184_10000211_pt1 | contig 38645 bp, 39 predicted proteins | sample I_Palsa_N3_3_FD_200233 | JGI IMG/M metagenome (GOLD analysis project Ga0302184, IMG submission 200233) | Peat permafrost microbial communities from Stordalen Mire near Abisko, Sweden - I_Palsa_N3_3 | ecosystem: Environmental > Terrestrial > Soil > Palsa > Peat permafrost | place: Sweden...
CGCGCTCATCGCAGGACATTTGCCCACCGACCCCGGCTGGGGCTAGGAGCCGATCCCGTCATGGGGACAGATCAACACCGGCGCCGAGTTGCGGGCCGTGCCAACACAGGCCGGTGCCTACGGACTTTTCTACGCCGGAATCGCATCCTTTCTACTCGAAGGTGCGCCGCCACCTGTCGCTATCGCCGACGCCCTTCTCACCGCGGAGATCATCGACGCAATCCTGCGTTCGACTCGCACGGGTACAGTGATCACCGTCAGCTGAGCCCGGCCAAGCGGTACAACGAGTGCCCAGCGGGCGGGTGTCACGCTATCCGTCCTCGCCGAATGGGCAGAACTGTTGCAGGAATGTGTGGAGGGACTGGGTTGTGGGTGCTCGCCCGGCGTTGTCGACGATTGCGCTTGAGATGGTCCAGGCGTTTGGGGGGTTGGTCGCGACGAAGGTCACCGCCCCGGAGGACGGATCCCCCTGGAACCCGTGTTGCTGGTCGTTGGTCAGGTGAGTGGCATGTTGAAGATCTGGCCTTTCCAGCCGTTTAGCTCGAAGGTGTCGGTGGGCGTGAAGCCTTGGCTTTGATACCAGGCGATGAGGGTTGGCGCGCCGGCCCAGCAGTCGACGCGGAGCACGGCGCGGTCCGCCGCACGGGCCTCATCGATCGCGACGTCCACCAGCCTGGCTCCGAGTTGTTTGCCGGCGTGGCGGCGCGAGGTGAGCAGCAGGTTGACGTAGAGCTCCGGAAGGTCGACCGGTGGGACGTGGCCAGGTCGCTCACCGACGACAACTGCCCCGACCGGCTCACCATCGAGTTCAGCGATCCGCAGCCCACCGCTGCCGACGAGCTTGTCGACAAATGCCAGCGTGTCGGGACGGCTAGACCACGGTCGCTCGCCCCACTGGCCAGGCTGGCCGCGCTCGACGAGCCACGCCACAGCCGCATCGAACATGTCGAGAAGCAACGGCGTGTCGGCGACGCTGCCGTGGCGCATGTTCAGCGACCTGCCGTCTTGCACGATCGAAGACTCTAGCCACGAGCGTGGTCACGAACGCGGTGTCGCCAACGCACAGGAGGGCGTTCTTGCCGCTCATACTCTTGGCGATGCCATTCACGACGAGGCCGCTCGACCTGAGCACGTGGTCTGACTTCGCCCGCGCTCCACTCCCTAGCTGAATTTCGAGGCATGGGAAGTAGGCTGTTCGCGCGCGGCCTGACGGCGGGCGCGGTCGCGCTGCTCCCACTCCTTGGCGATCTGGCAGACCGTGAATGCCCAGGAGCGGCCGATGAGTAGGCGGCGCAGATTCAACGCAACGTAGAGGCCCGCCAAGGCGACCAGCGCGATCAGTGGAGCGCTCATGATCTGTATACGCAGCGACGCCGCCGGCGGATGCACGGCTGCTGCCTGACAGTGCGGCGGCGGATCGCCGACTAACGCCGAGCCCGGCTGCGACCGATACATAAGAACCGGTCGAGCGAGTGCTAGCGGATCGGATGGTAGCGCCAGGCTTCAACCGAAGGAGCAGCGATGACCGTTCTGGGGAACATTCCCCGTACACCGGCTCGCGTGTCGCGCGTGCGCATATTCCGGCTGATGGGTTTGAGTGCAATCGCCGGCCTTACGCTAATCGCGGGCTCCGCGAGCGTGCCCGCCGCGGCACAAGCAGCTCCGCTCCCAAACTGCGCCCACTACAAGAACTACACGGGCAGTGGCATCCCGCCGGGCAGCGGCATCCCCCCATGGGGATTCCACGCGTCGCAGTCGTTCACCGGCGGCACGAGCGGCTTCGCGTGGGGCTGGGGAGACGTAAATCTGGGTACGAGCTCGATCTCCGGCAGGATCTGCCAAGACCTTCACGCTCCCGCGAGCGTGATCTCGATCGAGGTCGGGCCGCACATCAGCGATCAATCCCACGTCGCGATGATGTGGGGCTACGAGGGCAACCTCATCAAAACCTCCTTGACGGTCACCGCGAGCACGGATCCCGCTTGCATAGTCGGGACGACCGGACACATAACCATGTACGCCAGCTACAACGGGGTCCGCAGCGACAGCATGCAGTTCTTCTTTGCCGCCGGCTGCGCCGACCAAGACCACCTCTACCATCACGGTTCCCAGGTGGTCGCACAAGTCCCGCCGCTGTAGGGGCTCATCCCGACCCGCGACCCGTTGCGCGCCCGACAGTAGGCTCGGTGCGGGCCCTGTGCTCGCTATCAGATGTGGATTCTCGCCAGCGCCGACGATGCCGGCCTCGTAGACCACGACGACGGCTTGCACGCGGTCATGAACGCCGAGCTTCATCAGGATCCGAGTGACGTGTGTCTTGACGCGCACAGTCAATCGTTAGAATCATTGATAGCTGAGGTGAAGTGCGGGATCACCAACTCTGCGGACGGTCTGGTGAACAAGCGCAAGCCATGCGCACACAGCATGGTGGTGTGACTTGTGTATGCGCAGTCCTGGGACTTCTTTAGCCGGGCGCACGTCGCCGGCGGGCCTCATTGAGAGGGCGGGTCCATCCCCAGATCTGACGATTGACCTGCCCATATAATCCAGCGAGGTGGTCTCGCTTCCTCGGAAGTGGTAGGTCGCCGTATTGCTCGCGGGGGGCCAGGGGGTCCCGCGGAACCTGTCAGCTTTCGCGGCTCAGTACGGGATGGGCTTTTTGCGGCTTGACGATCCAGTTACGCCCTCGGACGGAGCCGGCAACCTCTTCGACCTCAGCGGCGTGGCCGTACTGGTCACCGACGACAAACGGCGCTTCCTAGCGTCCAACCATGCCGCCTGCGTGCTGCTGAGGACGAGTCACGAGGCCCTTCTCGCATCGACAATCGACAGCCTGACGCCTCCCGAGCATCGCGCCGACCAGGAGACACGCTGGGCGGCCTTCCTCACCGCGGGCTCACAGCGTGGGACATTCGAACTCGTGGTCCCGCGCGGCTACCGGGTGATAGTCGACTATTACGCGATTGGCTACGTGGCGCCCGGCCTGCACCTGGTGATCCTCTCGCAGGCGGCGCGGGAGAGCGGCTCCTGGGGGCCCCCCGGCCCACCCCGACACCAGCTCAGCGTTCGTGAGCGCGAGGTCCTGACGCGGGTTGCGATGGGTGACAGCAGCGTACAGGTCGCCCGCGCGCTCCATATAGCTCCGGCGACCGTGGAAACCCATGTGCGCCACTGTCTCGCAAAGCTTGACGCACGAAATCGGGCTCACGCCGTCACGCGCGGCCTCCAGAACGGGGAGATCACAATGGGCGACGGGGAGCAGCGGCTGTAGCCGCGTTACGCGCTGACCTCGACGCCGTGCCAGAAGGCGAAGTGGTCCTTGATCTCGGCCGCGGCGTCCTTCGGATCGGGGTAGTACCACGCCGCATCGGCGTTCTCCTCGCCGTTGACGACGACCGTCTTGTAGCTGGCCTCGCCCTTCCAGGGACACGTCGTGTGCGACGGTGAATCCTTGAAGTAGCTGGCGGTGATGCTGTCGGCGGGGAAGTAGTGGTTGCCCTCGACGACCACTGTGTCGTCGCTCTCAGCGAGGGTCGCGCCGTTCCATGTTGCCTTCATCGGGAGCCTCCTTGAGGGTTTGTAGCGAGCGTACACCCCGCGCGATCTCTGCTCTCCGGGGCGGCGCTCAGGCGGGCTCGGCGACCGTGTCGCCGGCGCCGGGATCGACGTTGAGCCGGGGCAGCGCACGGTCGAGTCCGCGCGGGAGCCACCAGGCGCGGGGTCCCATCAAGGCCATGATCGACGGCACGAGGATGGTGCGGATCAGGAACGCGTCGAGGAAGACCGCCGAGGCGAGGCCGACGCCGAAGAGCTTGATCGTGAGATTGTCGCCGAGGACGAACGAGCCGAACACGCAGACCATGATCGCGGCAGCGGCGGTGATCACGCGACCGGTCTCCTGCAGCCCGTGGCGCATCGCGTGCGCGGCGTCGCCGGTCCGCTCCCACTCCTCGTGCATCCGCGACATCAGGAAGACCTCGTAGTCCATCGACAGGCCGAAGACGATCGCGAACACCATCACCGGTAGGAACGCAGCGATCGGCGAGGTCGTCGAGATCCCGACGACGCCGCCGAGCCAGCCCCACTGGAACACCGCGACGACGACGCCGAACGCCGCGCCGACGCTCAACAGGTTCATCACGATCGCCTTCGCCGCGACGAACACCGAGCGGAACACGGCGAGCAGGAGGAACGCGGAGATCAGCACGACCGCGCCGATGAAGAGCGGCAGCTTGCCCGCGAGATAGCTGGAGAAGTCCGCGAACAGGGCGGTCGTGCCGCCGACGTAGACGCGTGCTCCGGTGCGGCGCTCGAGCGGCGGGATCACGTCGTTGCGCAGACGCGTGAGCAGCGTCGAGGTGGTGGCCGCGCGCGGCGTCGTCTTGGGAACGACGTTGATCACCGCGACCTCGCCATCCGGGCTGTAGGTCGGCGGTACGACGGAGGCGACATCCGGCAGGCCGATGAACGCGTTGCGCAGTGTCGTCGCGACCGCGGTGTCGTGTGGCGAGGGCAACTTGGCGACGACCTGCAGCGGGCCGGTCGAGCCCGGCCCGAACCCCTTCGAATCGAGGTGGTAAGCCTGGTAGGTGGTCGTGCCCGTGGCGTCGGTGCCGGCGTCGGTCGCCCCCAGACGCAGCGAGAGCACGGGCGATGCGAGCGCGAGCAGGATGGCGAGGGAGAGCACGCCGCAGACGATCGGTCGGCGCTGGACGAACGCCGCCCAGCGCTCCCAGAAGCCGCGTCCGGTGTGCTCGCGGCGGCGCAGGCCGAATGGATCGAGGCGATCGATGCCGCGGCCGAGCTTCGATAGCACCGCCGGCAGCAACGTGATCGCTGCCAGCATCGTCAACAGAACCGTCAGCGAGGAGGCGACGGCGGGGCCGCGCAGGAACGCGACGCCGACCAGCAACTGGCCCAGCATCGCGATCACGACCGTGATGCCCGCGAACAGCACGGCACGCCCGGAGGTGTCCATCGCGGTGACGATCGCCTCGTCCGGCTCGAGCCCGGAGTCAAGCAATGCCCGATAGCGCGTGACGACGAACAGGGCATAGTCGATGCCGACGCCGAGGCCGATCATCGCCGCGAGCTCGGGAGTGAAGTTGACGACGTCCATGACGTGCGTCAGCAGCTCGATGAAGCCGAGCGAGGTACCGAGGGCAAGCAGGGCCGCCAGCAGCGGTAGGCCGGCCGCGACAACCGTGCCGAACGTCAGCAGCAGGATGATGATCGCAGCGACGATGCCGACGCCGGTCGCCGGACCGGTCGTCGGCGGCTCGACCTGCTCGATCGGCTGCCCGCCGAGCTGCACATCAAGGCTCGAGCTCCGCAGCGCCTCGGCGCCCTTGATGACGCGATTGATCGCCAGCGGCGGCAGCTGGAACGAGCGCTCGTCAAACAGGACGGTGGCGTAGGCGATGTGGCCGTCGGGAGCGATCTGGTGTGGCCCGACGTATGGGGACACGACGCCGCTGACGTGCGGGTAGCCGCCGATACGGCGCACCAGCCCGTCGATCTCCGAACGCACGGCAGCCGAGGTGATCGGAGCCTTGGACTCGAAGACGATCGACGCCGAATCGCCGCGACGTTGCGGGAAGTACTTGGCGAGCAGATTCAGCGCCTGCTGGGAGCCCGAGCTGCTCTGGCCCTTGAAGTTGCTGTTGTAGACCGAGCCGGCCGCCGCCCCGGCCACGTTCACTGCAATCAGGATCACGACCCAGCCGATCGCCACGCCTCGCCGATGGGTAATGCACCAGCGCGCAAGCGCTCTCATGATTGGGCCCCCCTGTTGCTCGTTCTCATTGCGGCGAACACGCTAGCACAAGTGAGAGTGGGCATTCCGCTTTGGTAGCATTCGTCACGAGATGGTCACGACCGCTGGGGAGAGGACCCTGCGCGCCGACGCGCAACGCAACCAGGACCGCATCGTCGCGGCGGCGCAAGCGGCGTTCGCCGAGCTCGGCTATGAGGTGCCGATCGAGGAGATCGCCCGGCGCGCGGGCGTCGGCGCGGCGACGATCTACCGGCGTTTCCCGACCAAGGAGCGGCTGCTGCGCGCGATCTTCGACGTCCGGATCGCGGAGCTCGAGGCCGCGATCGCGGCCTCAGCCGCGATCGGAGACCCCCTGGATGGCCTGCTCGCCGGCATGCGCGCGCTGATCGAGATCCAGACCGCGAACATGGTCTTCCTCCAGGTCCTCGACCGTGCCGGCGTCATGCCGGAGCTGCGGGGAGAGATCCGCGAGCGCGTGTTCGTGCCGCTCGCCGCCCTCTTCGCCCGCGCGCAGGCGAGTGGCCAGATCCGCGCTGACCTCGACCCGAGCGAGCTGCCACTGCTGATCCAGATGATCACGGCAACGGCCAAGCACTCGAGTGAGTGCCCGATGCAGCATGCCTCGGAGCGCTACCTGGCGCTGCTCACGGACGCTCTGCGCACACCGGCGCCGAGCGAGCTGCCCAAGCTCTGAGCTTGGCCCGCCCCCGCAGCGCGGGAGCGGGCCCCCTTTTTCGCTGACCGCCAGCAGATTAATCAAGCACGCGGCGAGACGACACCAATCGGGTCCAGCTCAATGGCGAAGTCGATTCAGCGGGCGCAGCCCGCTCAATCGAGCTTCGCCATCACATGCTTGATGACGGTGTAGTCCTCGAGTGAGTAGATCGAGAGGTCCTTGCCGTAGCCGGACTGCTTGAAGCCGCCGTGCGGCATCTCCGAGGCGAGTGGGATGTGGTCGTTGATCCAGACACAGCCGAAGCGCAGCGCCTTCGAGACGCGCAGCGCGCGGCCGACGTCACGCGTCCAAACCGACGAGGCGAGGCCGTAGGGCGTGCCGTTGGCCCAGGCGATTGCCTCGTCCTCGTCGGTGAAGCGCTGGACCGTGATCACCGGGCCGAAGATCTCGCGCTGGATCAACTCATCGTCCTGGCGCAGTCCTGCGAGGACCGTCGGCTCGAGGAAGAAGCCGGGCTGTGCCGGCGCGCCGGCGCCGGTCACCACCTCGACGTGCTTGGGGCGCCGCTCCAACAGCGCCTCGACGCGCTCGCGCTGGCGCTGGGAGTTGAGTGGCCCGAGCGTCGTCTCCTCGTCGAGCGTGTCACCGAGCACGAGGCCCTGCGCCTGCTCGGACAGACCGGCGACAACCTCGTCGTAGACCTTGGCACCGGCGAGTACGCGCGTCGCTGCCGTGCAGTCCTGGCCGGCGTTGTAGTAGCCGGTGCCGGCGATCGTCTCGAGCGCACTCTCCAGCTCGACGTCGTCGAAGACGACGACCGGTGCCTTGCCGCCGAGCTCGAGGTGGACGCGCTTGAGCGTCGCAGCGGCGCTGGCGGCAATCCGCTTGCCGGTATCGACCGACCCGGTCAGCGAGACCATGTCGATGTCGGGGTGCTCGACGAGCGCCTGTCCCGCCGGATCGCCGTGGCCGCAGATCACGTTCAGAACGCCCGGGGGCAGGATCTCGGCGGCGAGCTCGGCGAGGCGAAGCGTCGTGATCGGCGTCGTCTCGGCCGGCTTGAGCACGATCGTGTTGCCGGTCGCCAGCGCCGGACCGATCTTCCAGATCGCCATCATCAGCGGGTAGTTCCAGGGCGCGATCTGGCCGATCACGCCGACCGGCTCGCGGCGGACGAAGGACGTGTAGCCCTCGAGATACTCGCCCGCCGCGCGGCCCTCCATCGTCCGCGCCGCGCCGGCGAAGAACCGCAGGTTGTCGGCCATCACGGGGATCTCGTCGTCGCGGACTGCGGCGAGCGGCTTGCCGGCGTTGATCGCCTCCTCGCGTGCGAGCTCGTCGCCGTGCTCCTCGATCGCCGCGGCCAGCGCGAGCAGGGCCTCGGCGCGCGTAGCCGGCGTGGTCTGCGACCAGCTCTCGAAGGCGCGCCGCGCCGCGGCGACGGCTGCGTTGACGTCGTCGCTGCCGGAGAGTGGCGCCCGCGCGATCGTCTCGCCGGTCGCGGGGTTGAGGATCGGTTCGGTCGCGCCGTCGGCCGGCGCGACGAAGGCGCCGCCGATGAAGTTCTCGAGTGTGCGCATCAGGTCTCCCTCGTCGATGGGCTAGATGGTGATGCCGAGTGCCGTCTCGACTGTGACCGGCTCTTCGCCGATCGCGCGCGCGACCGCCGGATGGGTGGCGACGCCAGCGGCGACGTTCACGCCGAGGCGCAGGCCCAGGTCGATCGCTATGGCTTCCGCGACGCCGCGGTCGGCGAGCGCCAGAACGTAGGGCAGCGTCGCGTTGGCAAGCGCATGCGTCGCGGTCACGGGGACCGCTCCCGGCATGTTGGTGACGCAGTAGTGCGTTATCCCCTCGACCTCGAACGTCGGCTGGGCGTGCGTCGTCGGGCGCGAGGTCTCGAAGCAGCCGCCCTGATCGATCGCGACGTCGACGAGGACGGTGCCGCGACGCATCAGCGCGAGCTGGCTGCGGCGGATCACGTACGGCGCGCGGTCGCCGTGGACGAGCACGGCACCGATGATCAGGTCGCTGCGCGGCAGCATCTCCTCGATCGCGAGCGTCGATGAGTGGACAGTCGAACAGCGCCCGCCGAGCGTCACCTCGAGCTCGCGCAGCCGGTCGAGCGAAACGTCGAAGATGAAGACGTCGGCGCCGAGACCGATCGCGACCGCGGCCGCGTGCTGGCCGACGCTGCCGCCGCCGATGATCAGGACGTTCGCTGCGGCCACGCCGGGCACTCCACCAAGCAGCACGCCGCGGCCACCGAGCGGCTTCTCGAGCATGAAGGCGCCGGCCTGGGTCGCCAGCCGGCCGGCGATCTCGGACATCGGCGCGAGCAGCGGCAGCCGCCCGGCGCGATCCTCGACCGTCTCGTAGGCGATACAGGTCGCACCGGAGGCGCAGAGGCCGCGGGTCAGCTCGGGCGCCGGCGCGAGGTGCAGGTAGGTGAAGAGAATCTGTCCTGGACGCAGGCGCTTGACCTCGAAGTCGAGCGGCTCCTTGACCTTGACGATCATCTCCGCCGCGGCGAAGAGCGTCGGGGCGTCAGGCGTGATCGTCGCTCCCTGGAGCTTGAACTGGGCGTCGTCGAAGCCGCTGGCGAGGCCGGCACCGGCCTCGACGAGGACCTCGTGGCCGTGTTCGGTGAGCTCGCGGACGCCGGCCGGCGTCATCGAGACGCGGTACTCGTCCGGCTTGGTCTCGCGCGGAACGCCGACCTTCACGAGACCGTCTCCTCGACCTCGACGGTGATCTCGCAGCTACGCGCGCTCAGCTCATCGAACAGCTCCTGCGGTTCGATGCAGCGCTCGGGGAAGACCGCGCCGATCGCATCGATCCTGCCGTGTGCGAGCAGCCGCACCGCAGCGACCGCTGGTGCGGCTGTCGAGACGATCGACCCGCCGATGCCGAACGGTCGATGCGGGCTGGTGAGCGATCGCACGCGCACGGATCGCCCGTCGCCATGAGCCTCGATCACGTGCACCGAGACGGTCTGATCCGAAGGCGGTGCGGCGTTGGCCTGGGCCTGCGCGATCTCCTCCGGCGTCGCCTGCGCCAGCTCACGCAGGCGCTCCTCGGTCGCCGGCGCGAGCGAGAGGCGGAAGCTGCATTCACCGCAACCGAAGCTCTCGCCAAAGCTGACGAGCTCGGAGTGCAGCGTGTAGATCGTCTCCGCCCTGCCGATCGGATCGCCGAAGTCGACCTCGCCACCGGCGCTCAGCGGCTCGATCTCGACCGGCTGCCCGGCGCGCAGGACGACCGGCGCGAGCGTCACCTCGTCGAGCAGCGTCTGCACGGCATACGGCGGGCTGAAGGCGCCCGGCGGATCGAAGTCGCGCCCGCCGGCGATCACGTCGATCGATTCGACCTCGCCGAGCTCGGCCTTCGCGCGCGCCGCCATGACGTTCGTCTTGCCGGGACTCGATCCCATTCCGAGCAGCGCCAGGCGCCCCGCTCGCTCGAAGCGCTGCCCGAGCTCGAGCTGGCGCAGCGTCACGTGGTAGAGGCCGCCAAGGTCGATGTAGTCACAGCCGGCCGCCAGACAGGCCTCCATCGCATCGAGGTTGACGCGGTAGGACGCGGTGTTGATCAGCACGTCGAGCCCCTCGAGCGCGTCCCCAAGGCCGTTGCGCGCGTCGGCGGCCCTGGCTGTCGTCTTGGCGCCGCCGTGGGCCGCTGCGGCCGCCGCCACACGATCGCCGTCGAGGTCGAGCGCGAGCACGCTCGCAACCTCCTGCGAGATCGCGAGGTCGGCGAGGATCGCAGGCGCGATTGTGCCGGCGGCGCCGAGCACGCCGACGCGGAGCTGCGTGTATTCGCGGTTCGCCATCCGGGCCGGTCACACGACGCGCTCAGCAGCCGCGCTCAGCACGCTGCGCAACACCTCGCCGATCTCCTCGAACTGCTCCGTATCGGCGATCAGCGGCGGCGAGAATTGGATCACCGGGTCGCCGCGATCATCGGCACGGCAGATCAGGCCACGGCGGTAAAGCTCGCCAGAGAGGAAGCCGCGCAGCAGGTCCTCGGACTCCGCGTCGTTGAAGCTCTCCTTGGTGACCTGATCCTTGACCAACTCGACGGCCTGGAAGAAGCCGGCGCCGCGGACATCGCCAACGATCGGGATGTCGCGCAGGCCCTCGAGCATGGCGCAGAACTCCCCCTCCTTGGCGAGCACGTGGCCGCAGAGGTCCTCGCGCTCGAAGATGTCGAGGTTGGCGAGCGCGACCGCGGCTGCGACCGGGTGGCCGCCGAAGGTGAAGCCGTGGGCGAAGCTCTCCTTGCCCTTCATGAACGGCTCGGCGATCCGGTCTGAGGCGATCATCGCGCCCATCGGGATGTTGGCCGACGTCAGTCCCTTGGCCGTCGTGATGATGTCCGGGACGTAGCCGTAGCGCTCGGAGCCGAAGTAGTAGCCGAGCCGGCCCCAAGAGCAGATCACCTCATCGGAGATGAACAGCACGTTGTAGGCGTCGCAGATCTCGCGCACGCGCTGGAAGTAGCCCTCCTGCGGCGTGAAGCAGCCGCCGCCGTTCTGCACCGGCTCAAGGATCACGGCGGCGACGGTGTCGGGACCCTCGAACTCGATCCGCTCGGCGATCGCCTCGGCCGCCCAGAGCGGGTCGCGATCGGCGGGCCAGCGATAGCTGTTGGTATTCGGGACGTGGCAGCCGCCGGGTGCGAGCGGCTCGAACTGCTGGCGCAACGACGTTATGCCGGTCGCCGAGAGCGCCCCGAGCGAGGTCCCGTGGTAGGCGATCTCGCGCGCGATGACCTTCGTCTTCTGGGCGTTGCCGGTCATGCGGTGGTAGTTGCGGGCAAGCTTGAGCGCGGACTCGACCGCCTCCGATCCGCCGGAGGTGAAGAAGACGCGGTTGAGATCGGCCGGGGCGAGTGCGGCAATCCGCGTCGCCAGCTCGATCGCCCGTGGATGCGCGTAGCTCCAGGTCGTGTAGAAGTCGAGCTCGCGAATCTGCGCCGCGGCCGCCTCGGCGAGCTCGGGCCGGCCGTGGCCGGCATTGACGCAGAAGAGCGCCGCCAGGCCGTCGAGGTAGCGCTTGCCGTCGGCGTCGTAGACGTAGCAGCCCTCACCGGCGACGATGATCGGCAGCGGCGCGTCGAGGTCGCCGCCCATCCGCGAGAAGTGCATCCACAGGTGCTGGCGCGCGAGCTTCGAGAGCTCGCTGGTCGAGTACTGGTTCGCGGCGGTGATCGACACGGTGCTCTGCCTCCGATCGTTGTTGCCTACCGACACGCTAACACCGCCACGGCCCCGATAGGTATGACGATGCGGCCATTGCGCAAGCACGGCGGGTTTGCGATTGAATACGCGCCGTCCAGCGGGTGTGGTCACGCTCAACCAGGGAGGTCTCGCATGGAAAGCGCCGCTGTCCCACTAGCCGTGCCCGTTGACACTAGCGCGCCGGGGGCAAAGGGCGTCAAGGCCGACTGCCTCGGCTACGCGTCGAACCTGGTCATAGCGATCGCCTCGACCGCGCCGGCTTACAGCATCGCGGCGACGCTCGGCTTCATCACGCTGGTCCCGGGGATCGGTGTGCGTGCGCCGGCGATCATGATCATCTCGTTCATCCCGATCCTGTTCGTGTCGCTCGGCTATCGCTACTTCAACCTCGCCGACCCGGACTGTGGAACGACGTTCGCATGGGTGACGCGGGCGATGGGGCCCCAGCTGGGATGGCTCAACGGCTGGGCGATCTTCCTTGCGGACATCATCGTGATGGCGTCGCTGTCGGACATCGCGAGCATCTACACGTTCAAGTTCATCGGCTGGAACGCCGCGGCGAACTCGAACCTCGCCCAGATCGTCGGTTGCGTCGTATGGATCGCGGTCATGACGTGGATCTGTTATCGCGGTATCGAGCTGTCGGCGCGCATCCAGCAGCTCCTGCTCGGCTTCGAGCTCACTATCCTCGCTGTGTTCGCCGTTGTCTCGATCGTCTCGGTGTACTCGGGCGGGCACCCTGCCAACTCGATCCATCCGCAGCTCTCGTGGTTCAACCCGTTCACGCTCGGGTTCGGACCGATGGCCGCGGCGGTGCTGCTGGGCATCTTCATCTACTGGGGCTGGGATTCGGGCGTGGCAGTCAACGAGGAGTCCGAGAATCGCGAAGAGGGCCCGGGACGTGCCGCTGTCGTCTCAACGCTGCTGCTGCTCGTGATCTACGTGGTGGTGAGCGTCGGCGCACAGGCGATCCATGGGCCGGGGTTCCTCTCCAACCACAGCGATGATGTCCTCAGCCCACTCGGAGGCGCGGTCTTCGGCGGCGGCACCATCGGCTCGATCCTGTCCCATCTACTGCTCTTCTGCGTGCTCACCTCGGCCTCCGCGTCGACCCAGACGACGATCCTTCCGACCGCTCGTACGACGCTCTCGATGGCGGCCTGGGGGGCGATCCCGAAGGTCTTCAGCCGCATTCACCCGCGCTTCCAGACGCCCACCGTATCGACCATCGGCATGGGTCTGCTCTCGATCATCTGGACCGTGGGCCTGCTCGCGTTCGATCCCGGCGGGAGCGTGCTCGACGACTCGGTGACGGCGCTCGGCTTTGCGGTCTGCTTCTACTACGGCTTCACCGGACTTGCGTGCGCGATCTATTACCGCAAGGAGCTGTTCAAGAGCGCCCGGCGCGTGTTCTTCGTCGGCTTCCTGCCGCTGCTCGGCGCGGTGCTGATGTTCTGGATCTTCATCAAGGCCTACCAAACGGACAGCGGCTCGGACTACAACTACTCCGCCCCGCTGCTCGGCGTGCAGGTGCCGATCGTGATCGGCATCGGCGGCCTCCTGATCGGGATCGTGCTGATGCTCGCCTCGTGGCCATTCATGCGCTCGTACTTCAGCCGTCACCTCGAGGTCGCGAATCCGAAGATCCTCGACGATCACTTCGCTGGACACTCGAAGTCGTGACGGAGATCGAGATCGCGCGGGTGACGGCGGATGACATCGACGAGGCGATGCCGCTGCTGCGTGACTACTGCGAGTTCTATGAGGCGGCGCCGACTGAGTCGGCGCTGCGCGGGCTGTGCGAGGCGCTGCTCGCCGATCCTGAGCACGCCGGCATCCAGTTGCTCGCCCGCTGGCCGGACGGAACGGCGGTCGGTCTGGCGACGCTGCTGTGGACCTTCTCGACGCTGAACGCCGGACCGATCGGGCTGATGAACGACCTCTACGTGGCGCCGGCCGCGCGCGGCAATGGGATCGGGACATCGCTGATCGAGGCCTGCGCCGGCGAGAGCGTCCACCATGGGGCGATCGGTCTCGAGTGGTACACGGCGCCCGGCAACGCCCGCGCGCAGGCCGTCTATGACCGGACGGGCGCGACGCGCGAGGAGTGGATCAGCTACTCGCTGCCGGTCCACTGACGGCTCCCAGACGCCGCCAGATCGCCGCGAGCGTCGCCTGCTCGCGATCGTCGAGCTGCGCGAGGAAGTGCGCGCGGATGTCGGCCCGGTGGGTTTCGCGGGCCTGCTCCAACTTTTCGTGCCCCGCCGCGGTCAGCACGAGCTCGAAGCCGCGCCCGTCGCTGGCGCTGCGCTCGCGCTTGGCGAATCCCTCGGCGCAGAGGCGGTCGGCGAGTCGCGTGAAGCCACCCGAGCTCATCAGCACAGCGCCGGCCAGCTCGCTCATGCGCAGCCGCCCGCCGGGCGCCTCATCGAGCAGGACGAGGACGTCGTAGGCGCCCAGGGAGATTGCGTGGCGTGCCTCGAGGCTCGATTCGAGCGTGCGCCAGAGCAGCGCATGGGTGCGCAGAAAGCCGCGCCAGGCGGCGAGCTCCTGGGCGCTGAGCGGCTCGGGCATCCAACCAGCTTAGTTGCCTGCACAGGCAACGACCGGGAATCAGTTGGCGAGGATGCGCTCCCACACCCGACCGAGCACGTCCTGCTCGTCCGGCGTCACGCAGGCGAGGAAGCTCATGCGGACGTGGGCACGGTGGGTGATGCGTGCGGCATCGAGGCGCTCGCGACCGGCGGCCGTCAGCGAAAGGCGCAGTCCACGGGTCCGGCTGCCGCTGTTCTCGCTGGTGATGAGGCCCTGGCGCTCGAGGCTCTCGACCAGGCGAGCAAATACGCCGGTGCTGCTCGACACCTCGAGCGGAAGCGCGTTCATCGACACGCGTTCCCCGCCCGCCTCGTCGAGCGTCACGAGCACGGCATAGCCATCCATCGAGATCCCGTGCAGCTTCTCGAGCTGCTCACCGACCTCGACGAAGAGTCGCGCGTGTGCGCGGAGGAAGCCCCGCCAGGCCGCAAGCTCTCGCACAGTGAAGGGATCGACCGTGCGGCGCACGAGCCGCGGCTCAGCCACCCAGCCATCGTACTCCCACGCGCCCGGCCGGCCGGGCGGCCGATCCTCAGGCGACTGAAACGATTGTCAGCTCGCGTGAGCCACGCGGCAGCGTGACCGACGCGACCTGACCGGCGCGCAGCCCGAGCATCGCCTTGGCGACCGGGGACTCGATCGAGATCTGGCCGGAGCTCGGCGCGGCCGAGCGCGAGCTGACGAGCTCGAAGCTCTGCTCACGACCCTGCTCGTCGCGCACCAGCACGGTCGAGCCGAAGGCGACGATCCCGTCGCTGTGGGCCTCGTCGGCGACCTCGACGACCTCGGCCCGGTTGAGGCGATCGCGCAGCATCGCGATCCGGGTCTCGAGGTGGGCCTGCTCGTTCTTCGCGTCGTGGTACTCGCTGTTCTCCTTGAGATCGCCCCATTCGCGCGCCGTCTTGATCCGATCGGCGATATCGCGACGGCCCTCCCCCTCGAGCTCGGCGAGCTCCGCCTGGAGCGCTTCGAGGTCGGCTGCGGTCATCAGCGATGCGTCGTCCACAGATGGAGAGTAGTGGTGGAGCGCCCGCTCCGCGCAGCGGCCCGTCGCGCCGACGTTCAGACGATGGCGGGCGCCGCCCCCGGTTGAGGTTGCGGCGCGCTCCGGCGGCGCGGCGGCGGCGCGACAGCCGCCGGCGGGCCGGCGCGGGGCGGAGCTAGAGGCCGATCGGGTGACGCTTGACGAAGCCGGCGTTGTCCGGGCGCAACGGCCGCCAACGCGGACCCTCAAGGTCCGAGGGATCGTTCTCCGGGCTCGTGTCGAGGCGCAGGCCGGCGATATCGATGTAGGCGTGGCCGGGATTGGTCAGGATCGTCATCCACTGGCCCTGACCGGCACCGCCCCAGCCCATGAACTGGCCCGAGTCCAGCGGTTCCCGCAGCAGGTCGCCGCCATGGAGCGCGAAGGAAACGGTGCCGGAGCAGTCGTAGCCCCAGGAGATGAACGACTTGTGGCCGCCGCCGTAGACGTAGGGGCGGCCGATGATCCGGTTCGCAGCCCAGATGACCTCCTGGACCACCGGCGGCGCATCCTCAGGGGCGGCCGCGAGGCCGAGGCCATCGACCTTGATCTCCTCGGCGGTGGCGCCCGGCACCTCGAGATCGGGCAGCGGCGAGGTCACCGAGCTGCTCGTGGCCGCCGCGGTCCCACCGGCGATCGTGGTGTCCGAGCTCGTGGCCGGAGCGTCTGACGTATAGGGGGTGAGGCCGACGGGCGTCACCTCGAAGACCGGGCCGCTGTAGACAGCGGTTGGGCTCTGGTCCTTGGCAAGGACGATCGGAGCGAGGTCGGCGAGCGGCGTGGTCGGGTTCGTGGCGCCCGTTGTGCCGGTCGTCCCCGAGGTCCCTGTCGAGCCGGTCGTGCTTGACGCGCCGGTCGGAGCCTGGGCACCGCCCGAAGCCTTGCCCTTGCCGTCCTTCGCGTCGGCGGTGGCACTCAAGCCGCCGAAAAGCAGGATCGTGGTCGCAATCGTGCAGATATGACGTAGCCGCAAAGCTACCTCTCTCTTGGGCCTACGGGGTTAGCTGACGGGCTAGCGCTGAAAGAGCCGCGCTTCCCACAGCTTTACTGTGGGATTCGCCCCAACAACTCGGGTTCCCCGCTCTCCGGCTTGCTTTTTTTGCCAGAGACTCGGCGTGTGGGCGCCAGACTAGCACGCTGCACGGATCCGTGCAGAAAACCGGTTTAGATCCCGGTTATGCGGGAAGCAGGTGTTTTTGGAGCTTTCCGAGGGCGTTGCGCGGCAGTTCCGCGACGAAGCGAACCTCGCGCGGGCGCTTGTGTGCACTCAGCAGCGAGGCCACGTGATCGATCAACTCGTCGGCGCCAACGCTGGCGTCGGCGCGCAGCACGACCCAGGCGACGATCCGCTCACCGAGGTCGGGATCGTCGAGGCCGCGCACCGCGGCCTCCGCCACGGCGCGATGCTCGAGCAGGGCAGACTCGATCTCGCCGGCGCCGATCCGGTAGCCGCCGCTCTTGATCAGGTCGGTCGAGCGACGCCCGGCCAGCCGCAGATAGCCGTCGGGCGCGAGCGTGCCGAGGTCGCCGGTGACGAACCAGCCGTCGCGGAAGGCCGCGGCACTCGCCTCGGGCAGGTTGAGGTAGCCGTCGAAGATCGACGGGCTGCGCAGCACGACATCGCCGATGCTGGCGTCGTCAGCCGGCAGGTCGCGGCCGGCGTCGTCGACGACGCGTAGCTCCACCGCGCCGAGTGGCCGGCCGACGTAGCCGGCGCGCCGCTCGCCGTCGGCGCGGACGGCCGTGATCATCAGCGTCTCGCTCATCCCGTAGCGCTCGACGACGCGCTGGCCGCTGAGCCGCTCGATGCGAGCGTGCTCGGCGGCCGGCAGCGCGGCCGAGCCGGACACCAGCAGACGGGCGCCGCGCAGCCCCTCGGCGATCGCGGGATCCTCCTCCGCGGCGTCGGCGAGGCGGTGGTACATCGTCGGCACGGCGAACAGCATCGTCGCCTCGCCGGCCAGCGCCGCCGCCACCGCGGCGGGATCGAACGCGCCGAGGTGGCGAACGCGCCCGCCGAGGCGCAGCGGGCCGAGCGTCCCGAGCACAAGGCCGTGGACGTGAAAGAGCGGCAGCGCGTGGACCAGCAGATCGGCGGCGCTCCACTGCCATGCCTCGGCGAGCGCGTCGAGGTTGGCGGCGATCGCTGCGACACTCAGCAGGACGCCTTTCGGCGGCCCGGTCGTGCCCGAGGTGTAGACGATCAGCGCGGTCGCGCGGCTCGCAGCAGCGGGCAGCGGGAGCGCGCTCGCCGGCGGCGGCGTCGCGCTCGGGCTGATCGTCTCGAGACCGTCGATCGCAACGCCAGCCGGCGCCAGCAGGGCGCGCGGACGGGCGTCGGCGAGGATGTGCGCGAGCTCGGCGCGACCGGCCTTCGGGCTGAGCGGGATCAGCGTGACCCCGGCCGACAGCCCCGCGAGCAGGGCGACGACGGTCGCGCGCTCGGCGCTCGCCCACAGCGCCAGCGGGCCTTCGGCGGGCAGTCGCGCCGCGAGCTCGGCAGCCGCGTCGCGCAGCTGCGGATAGCTGAGCGCTGCTTCGGGAAGAACGAGCGCGGGCCCCTCACAGACGCCGTCAAAAACCGGGAAGAGCGACATCGCCGGCACGTTAGCGAGCGCGCGGGCTGGCTAGCATTCGCTGGCGACCCCCCACCCCGCTAGGAGAGACCATGTGCAACACGCTTGAGTCGACGCCCCCGATCCCCGCGATCGCCGGCGCTGCCGTCAGCCACGAGGAGCTTGTCCTCGAAGCCGCCGACGGCAACAAATTCTCGGCTTTCATCGCGCGGCCCGAGGAGCCGGCCAGCGTCGCCGTCGTCGTGCTGCCGGATGTGCGGGGGCTCTATCGCTTCTATGAGGAGTTCTCGCTGCGCTTCGCCGAGCTTGGCTACGTTGCGATCGCGATCGACTATTACGGGCGCACCGATGGCGTCGGCCGCCATCCCGAGGACTTCCCGTTCATGGAGCGGATGGCGACGACAACGGTCGCGGGCGTGCAGGGCGACATCGCCGCAGCGATCGAGTACGTGCGCGGCCCCGGGGGCGGCGGCGCGGTGAGCACCGTGTTCACGGCCGGATGCTGCTTTGGCGGCAGTCACGCGTGGCTTGCCGCTGCGAGCGGTCACGGCATCGCCGGCGCGATCGGCTACCACGGCGGGGTCGGCGATCGCAATGGCGAGCCCGGGCCGACGAAGCGCGCCGCCGACATGGAGGCGCCGATCCTCGCGCTCCAGGGGGGCGCCGATGACCACATCAGTGCCGAGGACAACGCGGAGTTTGATGCTGCCCTGAGCGCGGCCGGCGTCGAGCACGAGGTCATCCTCGAGCCGGGGGCGCCGCACAGCTATTTCGACCGTCTGCACGAGGAGTACGCGGAGCAGTCGGCCGACGCCTGGGCGCGCACGCTCGAGTTCATCGAGAAGCACAGCAGCGTCGCGGCATAGGGGCGGGGGCGGCCGTTTCGCTGCGCGAAACGCCGACCCGTAGCCTTGCGGCATTGGTGGCGAGCCTGGGAGTGCTTGGGCTCGCCACCGGGTCTCGTGGCCTGAAGGGCTCCCAGCTTTCTCTCAGCTTTTCGCTAGCCGGCGCGCAGGCCGTACGCCGACGATCTCCAGATCACGCAACGCCACCGGCGCTGCTTCAACAGAGACTGGAGCAACAATGAGCTCGAGGGACACCACGGGGCAGGTTCCGACAGCGCCAGGCGTTGGCGGACGCCGCGTCCGCTGGCATGGACGCGACCGCACAGACTTAGGCGAGCGGACGACCGAGCAGCGCTGGGCGCGGCCGGCGCTGATCTCGCTGCTGTGCGTGACAGCCGTCGCCTACGCCTGGAATCTCGGCGCGTCGGATTACGCCAACAGCTTCTATGCGGCCGCGGTCCAGGCGGGAACGGAGAGCTGGAAGGCGTTCTTCTTCGGCTCGCTCGACTCGTCGAGCTTCATCACCGTCGATAAGCCGCCCGCCGCGCTGTGGGTGATGGCGCTGTCGGGCCGGATCTTCGGCTTCAGCAGCTGGAGCATGCTGTTGCCGCAGGCGCTCGAGGGCGTCGCCGCCGTGGCGCTGCTGTACGCGACGATCAAGCGCTGGTTCGGGCCCGCCGCGGGCCTCGCGGCCGGTGCGATGCTCGCGATGACGCCGGTCGCGGCACTGATGTTCCGCTTCAACAACCCGGATGCGCTGCTTGTGGCGGTGCTGGTCGGCTCGGCCTACTGCCTGGTGCGGGCGATCGAGCACGGCAGCACCCGCTGGATCGTCGCGACCGGGGCGCTGATCGGCTTCGCCTTCCTCGCCAAGATGGGCCAGGCGTTCCTGGTCGTGCCGGCGTTCGGTGTTGCCTACCTGATTGCAGCCCCGACCTCGCTGCGCCGCCGCGTGGCGCAGCTGCTGGCGGGGCTGCTCGCCCTGCTCGTCTCGTGTGGCTGGTGGGTGGCGGTCGTCGCGCTGCTGCCGGCGAGCTCGCGACCGTTCATCGACGGCTCGCCGGACAACAACATCTTCAACCTGATCTTCGGCTACAACGGGTTCAGCCGGATCTTCGGCGGTGGCGGCCCGGGCGGTGGTGGCGGTGGTGGGTCGAGCTTCAGCGGCGCAACCGGCGTGCTGCGCCTGTTCAACGACCTGATGGGCGGCCAGGCGTCGTGGCTGCTGCCGGCTGCCGTCGTCGCGCTCGTCGTCGGCCTCTGGCTGCGCCGCGGCACGCCACGGACCGATCGCAAGCGCGCAGCGCTGGTGATCTGGGGCGGCTGGCTGCTCGTCACGGCGGCAATCTTCAGCTTCAGCAGCGGCGTCATCCACACCTACTACACAGTCGCGCTGGCGCCGGCGATCGCCGCGCTGGTGGCGATCGGCGGGGCGCTGCTGTGGGAGCACCGCGACGCGCTGTGGGCGCGCGCGATCGTCGCCGCCAGCGTGGCCGGCACCGCGGTCTGGTCCTATGCGCTGCTGGAGCGCACGCCGAGCTGGGAGCCGTGGCTGCGCCCGCTCGTGCTGGCCGGCGCCGTCATCGGCGTCATCGGCCTGCTCTGCGCCCCCGCGCTCGGGCGCCGCGCGCGCGGCGCTCTGCTCGCCACCGCGGCCGCGGTTGCGATTGCCTGCTTCGGCGGGCCGCTGGCCTATGCAGCCCAGACCGTGACGACGACGCACACGGGATCGATCCCTTCGGCCGGACCGACCGTGACCGCGAGCGCGGGCGGCGGCTTCGGCGGCGGTGGCGTCGCCGGCGGCGGCGTGGGCGGACCGCCGACGGGCGGTGGCTTCGCGGGCGCGCCTGCCGGCGGTGCCGGTGCGGGTGGCGTCGCGGCCGGTGGCGCCGCTCCGGGCGCGACTAAGGACTCAAGCGCCGCGGGCAGCCTGTTTGGCGGCAGTGGCCGGCGGAGTCGATCAGTGGCCGTCGGGCTCGGGGTCGGCGGCGGCGGTATCGGCGGCGCCGGCACGAGCGCGCTGAGCAAGGCGCTAGTGAAGACGCTCGAGGCCGATGCGAGCCGCTACCGCTGGATCGCGGCGACCTCGGGCTCGATGAACGCGGCGACGATCGAGCTCGGGACCGGTGGCAAGCCGGTGATGGCGATCGGCGGCTTCAACAATAACGGCGGGCTAGTGACGCTCGCGCAGTTCAAGCAATACCTCGCCAAGGGCGAGATCCACTACTACATCGACCTCGGATCGGCCGGCGGGGGCGGCGGCGGACCGGGACTGTCGAACTCGGCGAGTGGCACGAGTGAGATCGCGAGCTGGGTGGCGAGTCACTTCAAGTCCGAGACGGTCGGCGGCGTCACGCTCTACGTGCTGTAGGCAGAAACGGCGGCTGTGGTCCGGCCCTCGCCGGCCGGACCACGGTGCGCCGACGCGCGCGAAAGATGCGCCGATAAGCAGACGAACGATCTCCGTGGCGGGCGCGGAGCGCGGGCCCGCCGAGCCTATACTCCGCCGCCGTGGTCCTCGTCGGGCATTCGCAACGCCTTGCCGAGCCGCTGACACGGCGCCAGCGGCGGGCGATGAAGACGGCCGGCGCGTTGATGGCGCTCGCCGTTATCGCCGTCGGCATCTGGATCGCCACCCACAACTCGGGCTACGCGGCCTCGAGCAAGGGCTGCGTGAACGTGCTCGTGGCAGGCGCGACGGGGGGTCAGGTGATCCACGAATGCGGTGCCGCGGCGCGCTCGTTCTGCAAGACCGAGTTTGCCAGTCACGACGTCCTTGCCCGCAAGGCGCAGCCGCAGTGCCGCGACGCCGGCATCTATCCGACGGGACGTACGTCGAAGTCGCCCTAGGCAGCGGCGTTGCAGAGCATCGGCGCGGCGCCTGCTGGTGAAGAAAACACCCGGGTCGGCTGCAGGAACGCACCTAGCCTGCTGTCATGCACTTCAGCAGAGCAGGCGCACGCGCACGGGCTGTCTCAGCCGTGACGCTGCTCGCCGTAACCGGCGGGTTGCTGCTCTCCTCGAGCGCAGGCGCCGCGCAGCCCGCGCTGCGGCTCAGCGCGAACCTCCCGATCGGAGCGCTCCCCGCCGCGTGCACCAGCGCGCCGACCGGCGCGGCCTGCACCAACGCCGTCGTTGTCGCACTCGACGCGGCGCGGGCAGACATCGGGCTCGGGCCCTACGTGCTGCCGGCCGATTTTGACTCGCTCTCCCCCACCAAGCAGTTGTTCATCCTCGCGAACCTCGACCGGATCAGCTACGGGCTGGCACCGATCGCCGGGCTCAGCCCCAACCTCGCGGTGGCGGCGCAGGCAGGCGTGAGCGGCGACAGCGACCCAGACCCGACGGCGCTGCTGAACGCGCTGCCGGCATATGCCTGGTCCTCGAACTGGGCCGGCGACTGGGCAAACGCCTCATACGCCTACTACGAGTGGATGTATGACGACGGCTATGGCGGCAGCGAGACCTCGAACGTCGATTGCCCGTCGGCCAGCGCCTCCGGCTGCTGGGTTCACCGCCGCAACATCCTCTCGTTTGCGAGTCCCGGGACGCTGACGATGGGCGCCGCGGTCGGCGCCGACAGCAACGGGTCCTCGGGCTACGCGACGACGATCGTGTGGACACCGGGCCAGACGGCCTGGACGAGCTACAGCTACACATGGGCCCAGGCCCAGGCGGCCGGCGCCGGTGTGCCGCACGTGAGCCGCGCGCACGCGCGCCGGACGAAGGACAAGCACAAGCGCAACTAGTACGTGCTACGATGCATCGCAGTGCGAAGTAACGATCCGAGTCTGCTGGTCATGGCGAGCCTCGCGGACGGCGCGAAGCACGGCTACGCGATCACGCGCGACGTCAAGGAGATAGCCGGCGTCAACCTCGGACCGGGCACCCTTTACGGTGCGCTTGCGCGGCTCGAGCAGCGCGGCCTGATCGAGCCGCTCGCCAGTGACGACCGCCGCCGGCCCTACCGCCTGACTGGTGCGGGCGCCGACAGCCTGCGGGCCCAGCTCACCGAGCAGGAGCGCGTTGCCCAGATCGGGCTACGGCGGCTGCTGATCGCGGAGGGGATCGCATGAGGCGGGCGCTGATCGCCCTCTACCCCGAGGCCTGGCGACGCCGCTACGCCGAGGAGATGGATGCATTGCTCGAGGAGCAGCCGCCGCGGCCACGAGCCGTATTCGACCTGCTGCGTGGCGCGCTGCTGGCGCACCTGCGTGAGGCTCCCGGCCTCGGCCGGCTCGAGTGCGCCCGCAACAGCGTCAGCGGCGTGCTGGGTAGCTTCCTCTGCTTCGTCTTCGCCGCGGCAGCCTTCTCGCAGAGCACCGAGGACCCGCCGTTTCGCGCCGCGGGACGTGGTCATACGTTGATGAGCGTTACGCGCGGCGCGTTCCTGGCAGCGGCGATCGCGTCGGTCGTGGCCCTGCTGGTGGCCGCGGCGCCGCTCGCGATCCGCGCGCTGGCCGAAGCGCACCGGACCCGCCGTCGCGACCTCCTCCGCCTGATCGCCGCGCCACCGGTCGCGATCGGCGCGCTCGCGCTCGGCCTCGGCCTTGTTGCGCTCTGGCAATCGAGCCACCACGGACCAGAGCGCCCGATCGGGGTCATCCTGCTGATCCTCGTCGGCGTGGCAGCGGTGTCCGCGGCGATCGCCTGCTGGGCCGCGCCACGCGCGATCATGCGCCGCTTCGATGTCGGCCGGCCGGCGCTGTCGCTGGCAGTTCCCGCCGTCGGCGCCGTCGCCGCGCTGATGTGGATCGCGACGCTCTCAATCGCCGTCTATCTGGTCGCGATCCTCGTCGACGCTCCGGGACTCGCCGCGAGTTCGGACGGGCCCGGCGGTATCGGCGTGACCGATGTGGACATCGCCGTCCAGCTCGCAGCGATGGCGGCCTTCAGCATGACCGCCGCGCTCAGCGCGCGCCGTGGGTTGCGCGCCCTGCACGCCGAGTGAGCGGCGCCCTGCCCCGCGTTCGTCGGCGCCGCGGGGCGGTCCGCCCGACCCATCAGGCGCACACCTAAAATAGGGGCGTGCCGCCGCAGAACCCGCTGACCCGCCTGCGCCAGATCGCGATCGACGTCGGCCGCCTCGCGGATGAGCTCGAGTCGAACACAGAGTTCGATCCCGCCGTCTTCCGCTATCTGGAGCAGCAACTGCTCGACATCGCGGCGGACCTCGAGCACGCATCCTCGCCTGCGGGTCAGCGGACATAGCTGCCGGGCAGCTGAGACGGTTGGTCCGCTCGGCAACAGGCTGGCTTCGCGCGCATGACCCCGGGTTGGGAGCGCTTCGACGCGCGAGCCGAGCCGCGATCTTCATGCCGAGCGCGCTTGCGCTCGGCCTCGAGGTGATCAAGAACACGGACGTCTCGATCTTTGCCGTCTTCGGCTCGATGGCCCTGCTCCTGCTCGTCGACTTCCGCGGCACGATGGCCGACCGAGTTCGGGCGCAGGGACTGCTCGCGCTGGTCGGGGTGGTGTTCGTCTGCCTCGGAACGCTCGCCTCGCGCTCGGATGTCGTGGCAGCGATCGCGATGGCGCTCGTCGGCGGCGCGGTGATCTTCGCCGGCGTGATCAGCTCAGTGCTGGCCAGCGCGACCACGCCGCTGCTGCTCGCGTTCATCGTGCCGGTCGCACTGAGCGGGCCGGCGTCGACGATCCCAGATCGCCTGGCCGGCTGGGGCATCGCGTCCGGTTTCTCACTGATCGCGATCACGCTCGCCTGGCCCTTCCCCGTCCAGAACCCGCTGCGCGAGGCGACGATCGCGGCCTGTCGCGCGCTGGCGGCGCGGCTGCGGATCGATGGCGATGGAGAGCCTCCATCGCCATCGGAGCGCGAGGCGCTCGACCGGGAGGCCAGCGCAATGGTCGCCGCGGTCGCGCGTCTCTTCACGGCAACCCCCTACCGGCCGACGGCGCTCAGCACGGGCTCGCGGATCCTCGTGCGCCTCGTCGACGAGCTGCGCTGGCTGGCCGAGATCGTCGCGCTCTCCGAACCCGCGTCAGCGGCTGGCCTCGCGCAGGCGCAACTCCGCGCTCTGCATGCGAGCGCCGCGACAGTCCTCACGCGCGGTGCGGACCTGCTCGCCGAGACCAGCGCCGGGCCCGCGGCCCTCGGGAGCGCTGTCGCCGAGCTGCACGCGGCGGTCGACGAGCTGAAGCGGGAGGTCACGCGACACGTCCCAACAGGCGCGGGCGGTGGCGAGCGCAGGCTTGGCAAGAACAACCTGGAGGCGTTTCAGGCCGCGCTCAAGCCGGGCTTTCGCGGCCAGGAGCTGAGCTTCATCGTCGCTCAGATCGCCGCCAACATCGAGCTCGCCGCGGCGGCGGAGGGACGCGGTTGGCTCGCTCGTATGGCCGGGCGCCAACCCCATGGCATCGACGGACCGCTCGCCTCGGCCCGGGCCCGCGCCAGCGCGCACCTCGACCGCCATAGCGTCTGGCTGCACAACAGCCTCCGCGGCGGCGTCGCGCTCGGGCTAGCCGTGCTGCTGGCCGACGTCCTCGAGGTCCAGCACGCCTTCTGGGTCGTGCTCGGGACGCTCACGGTGCTGCGCTCCACGGCGCTGAGCACCGGCCAGACCGTCGCCCAGGCGATGCTCGGCGCTGTTGCCGGCTTCGTCGTCGGCTCAGCCCTCGTGCTGCTCTTCGGCACGAACGACACAGTGCTCTGGCTGCTACTCCCGGTCGCGGTCCTGCTCGCCGGCTTCACCCCGACGGCGGTGTCCTTCGCGGCCGGACAGGCATCGTTCACCGTCGCGCTGTTGATCCTCTTCAATCTGTTCGCGCCGGCCGGCTGGAAGATCGGCCTGGTCAGGGTGGAGGACGTCGCGATCGGCGGCGCCACGAGCCTAGTCGTCGGCCTGCTGCTCTGGCCGCGGGGGGCCGCGGCGGCACTGGCCGATGCGCTCTCCGACGCCTACGCACAAACCGCCCGCTACCTGACGGCAGCGGTCGCGTTCGCGACGAGCTGCTGTGACAGCGGGATCGCACCGAGGCAGTTTCCAGCCGAGCAGGCGGTGCAGGCGTCGGCCGCGGCGCGGCGCCTTGATGACGCCTTTCGCGGCTTCGTCGCGGAGCACGGGACCAAGCGGCTGCCGCTCGCGCAGGCCACCACGCTCGTCAACGGCCCCTCAGCCCTGAGGCTCACCGGCGACGCGATTCTCGACCTCTGGCGGAACATCCCACCGGCGGATGAGAGCCGGGCGGGGGCGAGCCGCGAGCTGGTCGCGCGATCCGAAGCGCTTGACGGCTGGTATCACGACCTCGCCGCCGCACTCGAGCGCAAGCGCGCCGTGCCAGAGCCTGCGCAGGCGCCCGACTCTGATGATGACCGGCTGCTGCAGACGATCGAAGGAGACCTCCGCGGCGGCAAGCCCTCGGCGACCGCAGCGGCAGTGCGGATCATCTGGACCGGCGACCACCTTGACGCGGCGCGCCGGCTCGAGGGCATCGTCGCCGCCCCTGCAAGCGCGGTCCTCGAGCCGTCCGCGGCAGCGGTCGCGCTCGACGGGTAGTGGGGAGACCCGCGGCCCAGACTCAGGTGAGGACCTGCTCGGCGATGTGCTCGGCGATCGCGAGCGAGGAGGTCGCCGCCGGCGACGGGGCGTTGCGCACCGCCACCACTCGCCCGAGGGTGCTGATGCGAAAATCGTCAACCATGCTCCCGTCGGCGTCGACGGCCTGAGCGCGCACACCCGACGGCGCGGCAACGACGTCGCGGTCTTTGAGCGCGGGCACGAAACGGCGGGCCTCCCGCAAAAAGGCCCGGCGCGAGAGCGACCCGTGCAGCTCCTTGACCCCGACGCGCCAGTATCGACGGACTAGGCGGCGAAAACCCGACCAGCGGAGCATTTCGACCAGGTCGCCGGCGGAGGCGGTCCGCCAGTCGTACCCCTCCCTGGCGAGCGCCAGCACAGCGTTGGGCCCGATGTCCACCGCCCCGCCGATCCGCCGCGTGAAGTGAACGCCGAGGAACGGAAATCGCGGGTCTGGGACCGGATAGATCAGACCCCGCACCAGGTGAGCACGGTCAGCCACAAGCCGCAGGTACTCACCGCGGAACGGCACAATCGCGGGACCGATCGCGTCACCGGCCAGCCTGGCGACACGGTCGGCCTGAAGACCGGCACACAGCACGACGCGATCGACTGCGTGCTCCTCACCGCCTGCGACGAGCCGTACCTCGCGGCCGGTCCGGTCGACGGAAGTCAGTTCTCGACCGAGCTGGATCGAACCGCCGGCGGCCTTCACGTCGGCGGCGAGCGCCTCTGTCACGGCGGCGAAGTCGACGATCGCGGTCCGCGGGGAATGCAGACCGGCGACTCCCCGGGCCTCCGGCTCGATCGCCCGCAGCTGGTCACGGTCCAGGCGTCGCAGCCCGGGCACCTGGTTGGCTCGCGCCCGCGCCTCGAGATCATCGAATCGTCCAAGCTCGGAAGCCTCCCGTGCCACGACGAGCTTCCCGCACTCCTCGTAGGCCAGCTCGTGTGCGGCGCAGAACTCGCGCAATAGCGTCATCCCCCGCCGACATAGCTCCGCCTTCAACGATCCGGGTGGGTAGTAGAGCCCCGCATGGACGACGCCGCTGTTGTGTCCGGTCTGGTGCGCGCCAACCCGGTCCTCCTTCTCGAACACGACCAGCTGCGCCTCGGGCTGGAGCTCCGCGATTCGACGTGCAACCGCGAGCCCGAGGATGCCCGCCCCAACGACTGCGACCCGGATCGGCGCCATCTCAGACGGAGCTCAACGCGGTGGGGCCGCCGCGCGCAGCACTCGTCCCCACGCACGTGCCAATACGCAGAGCCTCGAAGTTGATCGGCACCCACCCAGTATCGATCAACGACGTGTGGCGGGCGGAACCCTGCAACACGTCGTCCACCCCTCGTCGGGTTCGGTACGCTCGCCTGATGCGTGAGGAGCTCAGCGCGGATGACTGGAAAGTGATTCACCTGCTTGCCGAAGACGCGGCCGATGTGCCGAAGCTCGCGCGCGAGCTGGGACGCACGGTCGAAGAGGTGACCGCGCATGTCGAGGCACTCCGCGGGCGGGGCGTGATCTCGGAAATCACCGCGAGGATCAACCCGACTGCGGTCGGGCTGCCGGTGACGGGCTTCTATGTGCTGCACGTGGCCCAGAACGCGGACACCTACGACGCCGTCGAGCGAATGCTGCAGGACATCGACCAGGTTGAAGAGGCGCACGCCGTGAGCGGCCGCTACGACTGGCTCGTGAAGGTTCGCGCCGCGAGCGTTGAGGACCTCCAGCACCTGCTGACAGGCCAGCTCGCCCTGCTCCCCGGTTTTGTCCGTGCCGAGACCCTGGTCGTGATGAGCACGGCCTGCGACTACGCGAACGTCCACGCCGCGACCTACCCACTCGAATGATCGACGGGCTGCTCGACCAATCAGAGGAGGCCGTCCTGCGCCGCTCGCACGCCGAGGTCAGGGCGGCTCGGCTCGATCGGCACATCGTCTTCGTCGGCTTCATGGGCGCCGGCAAGTCCTCGCTCGCCAAGTTGACCGCCCGCAAGCTCGAGCGAAAGTGGTTCGACTCCGATCGGCTTGTCACCAAGCGCTCCGGCCGATCGATCGCGGAATTCTTCGGGGCCGGCGACGAGGCCGAGTTCCGCGCGCTCGAGAAGCAGGTGATCGCCGAGGCGCTCGAGCTGGAGCCGATGGTGCTCTCGCTCGGCGGCGGCGCACTCGAGGACGCCGAAACGAGGCGACTGGTGTACGAGCAGGCTTTCGTGATCCACCTCGCGATCACGTGGCGAGATGTCCAAGCCGGACTGCCGAGGTTCCGGCGTACGCGCCCGTTGCTACAGGGGCGCAGTGAAAGCGAGATCCACGACCTGTTCCTGCGCCGACAGATGACCTACCGGGATGCGCACATGCGGATCCGGATGCCGCGTGGAGATCGCACGGCGGCGATCGACCAACTGCTCAAGGCTCTGGCCAAGTAGTCAGGCTCAGGATTCGCGACGGCGCCGCCTGCTTCGGCGCCCGCGGATGGATCGTCGGAGACAATGCTCGGCGCGATGGAGATCTTCGCGGGGATCGAGCTGGGCGGCACCAACACCGTGTGGGGGGTCGGGCGCGGATCCGGGGAGCTTCTGGCGACGGGCGAATTCCCGACCGAGCGGCCGGAGGAAACGCTCCGCCGAGCAGCGCAGGAGATCGAGGAGCGGATCGGCGACGATGAGCTGGCGGCGATCGGGATCGCCGCGTTCGGTCCAATCGCCGGTCTCGACCCGGCAGCGGCAGGGTATGGCACGATCGGCAACACGCCGAAGCCGGACTGGAGCGGCGCCGAAGTCGTCGGGCCCGTCAGGCACCGATTCGACGTCCCGATCGCACTCGATACCGACGTCAACGCGGCAGCGCTCGGCGAACGCATCTGGGGCGCGGGGCGCGGGCTCAGCGACCTCGTCTATCTCACCGTTGGGACCGGCATCGGCGGTGGCGCGATTGCCGGTGGGGCGATCGTCCACGGCTCGGCCCACCCGGAGATGGGACACATGTTCGTGCCGTTGCACGAATACGACGTGGCGAGGGGATTCCACGGTGTCTGCCGGTATCACGATGACTGCCTGGAGGGGCTCGCGTGCGGCGGCGCGATATTCGAGCGCTTTGACACACCGCCGAGCGAGCTACCCCCGGAGCATCAAGCGTGGACGATCGAGGCTCACTACCTCGCGCATGCCGTCGCCAATCTCGTGCTCGCCTTCCGGACGCAGCGCGTGATCATCGGTGGCGGCGTCATGCAGGCAGCCGGCCTGCTCGCGCAGACCCGGGCCTCGACCGTCGATCTGCTCAGCCCGAGCTACATCGACATCGGCGACGGCTCGCAGTTCGTGGTCGCGCCGGGACTCGGCGATCTGTCTGGCGTGAATGGCGCCGTCGCGCTCGCGATGGCGGCGGATCGAAGCTGACAAGGCCCGCAGCGCTCGATCATTCGGCTGTAACGCTGTCGCCTGCTGACTCCTGCTCCCACGCGCCCTACGCTTAGGTGATGGCACGGCGGATCCGATTTCTGGGCGCCTGCTCCTGCGTCGTCGCGCTCGGCGGCTGCTTCGTGCCTGCGGGCGGCTCGGCCAGTCGGCTGCGTGCCGGCCCGCTGTCCGTGCCAGTGCCGGCGGCCGCCGGCCCGGTGGACACATCGCATCCCAACCGCGTTGTTGGTCGCGGAACCGCGGCAAGCTGCACCTCCGCGGCCGTGGTCGCCGCAGTCCGAGCCGGCGGAATCATCCGCTTCTCGTGCGGGCCCGAACCGGTCACGATCGGGATGGACGCGACCGCCAAGGTCAGGAACACAAGCTCGCAGGTCGTGCTTGACGGCGGCGGCCTGGTGACGCTGAGCGGCGAAGGTCGGCGGCGGATCCTCTACATGGACACGTGTGACCCCGCCCAGGTATGGACGACTTCGCACTGCCAGGATCAGGCCTCCCCCGAGCTGATCGTGCAGAACCTGAGATTCGAGGACGGCAACTCGACCGGCGAGGACTTCGACGGTGGTGGCGGCGGCGCGATCTTTGCCCGTGGCGGCCAGCTGCGCATCGTCAACGACTCGTTCTCCGCCAACCGCTGCGAGCGTGACGGTCCGGACATCGGGGGCGGAGCGGTCCGGGCACTGTCGCAGTACGACAACCTTCCCGTCTACGTCGTCGCCAGCCGCTTCACGAAAAACGTCTGCAGTAACGGCGGGGCGTTGAGCAGCATCGGCGTGTCCTGGACCGTGCTGAACAGCCGCTTCGTGGACAACCGTGCGATCGGGACCGGCGCCAACCCGGCCCAGACCGGCACGCCAGGCGGCGGCAGCGGCGGCGCGATCTACAACGACGGCGACGCGATGACGCTTTCGGTTGGCGGCAGCCTGTTCGTCGGCAATCGTGCCAACGAGGGGGGCGGGGCGATCTTCTTCGTCAGCGACGACCGCACCGGAACGATGGCGATCACCTCCAGCAGCCTCAGGGGAAACCCCAACGCCGGATTCCAGACCGCCGGCCTGCCGGGGATCTTCTTCCTCGGCGCCGGCAGCCCGACGATCACAGGCTCCGTCGTGCGGTGAGGCAGACGCTACCGAGGCGGACAACGGACGCGGCCCTCATCTGGCGCGTGAGATCAACGTCTCACGGGAATAGCGCGCCCTGATCGCGATGGCCCACGAGGTGGTCGCTCACCCGCGTGCGAGCGACCGCCGGCGACCGTTGGTCGATGACGGGGCGCCATTCATCAGGTACCGGTTGAGCTCGTCGACCACCTCGCGCGCATCGTCTTCGATGCCGTGGATAAACGTGGATTTGCGCCGCCGCAGCAGCGGCAGGCCGAGGGCGTAGAGGCCGGGGCTGTCGACGGCGCCGCCCTCGTGCCGGAGCTGTCCCTTCGCGTTGACGACCGGCACATCGAGCCAGCGATAGTCGGGCCGGAAGCCGGTCGCCCAGATGACCGTCCGGATCTCACCGCTGCGCAGGTCGACCCGCCACCGCGGCGACCGGGGCGCCGCGGTCGGAGCGTAGCGCTCGGGAGGATCGAACTCCGCATCCAAGCCGCTCATCCGAGCCCACTCGTCGAACCCATCCAGCAACCGGTTCAGCTTCAGATCCGCAAGCGAGAGGACGTTCCGTAGACCACCTGAGAACAGCGCGCAGCCGTCACGCGCGGACGCCCAGCGACCGACCAGCTCGACGCCCGTCGCCGCCAGCGCGTTGAGGTCGAGCGTCGTCCGCTCGGGGGTCCCGACGAGCTGCGGCGACGGCAGGCGTCGAGCTCGCGTGAGGTCCTCGACCTCGTCGTAGCGCTGATCCCACACGCCGGACGCCTCCATCCACCAGAGCACGTCGCGACAACGATAGGTGCGCGGCAGCCGCACGTGCTCGCCGACCGACAGGGTGACCGGTCGACCCGACTGGCTGAGCTCAGCCGCGAGCTGCACGCCGGTCGCCGAGGCGCCGACGACGAGCACGCCGCCGTCTGAGAGCTGGTCGGGGTTGCGATACTCGAACGGCGTCAGCTGCTGGACGCTCGCCGGCAGCGCCCCGGCGAAGGCCGGCAGCGTCGGTTGGTTGCAGGCTCCGCTGGCGACCACCACAGTGCGCGCGTCGATCTCCCCCTCGCTCGTCGTGACCGCATAGCCGCCGTCGACGCGCCGCAGGGAGGTGACATTCGTGCGCGTACGAACGGGGGCGCGCACCCCCGTAGCGAATCGCCCGATGAGCTCAACGACCTCGGCCATCGTCATGTAACCGTCGGGATCGTCGCCCTCATAGAGGACGCCCGGCAGCCGACTCTGCCAGTTGGGCGTCAGCAGCCGCAGGGAATCCCAGCGCTCGCGCCGCCAAGAATTCGCCAGCTCGCCGCGCTCGAGCACGACATGGTCGATCGACCGCCCGGTGAGGAAGTGGCTGGCGGCAAGGCCAGCGTGCCCGGCGCCAACGACAACGGTGGTGAAGCGCTCGATATTTCGGCCCTCAGACGACGGCGACCGTGACCTCCGTCGGGTTCGTGAGGGCGTCGAACACCGCCGAGCGCTTCTGGGACTGCGCGACCAGCGCCTCGATCTCCTCGGGCGAGGCGTCCGCGTCGATGTTGAAGGTCACCTTGATGTCGTTGTAGCCGTTGCGAACGTCGGTGTCTCCCAGAATCCCGCGGATGTCGTGATTGCCCTCGACCGTCGCCTCCACCGAGTGCAGCTGGATGCCACGGTTCTGCGCGACAGCCGCCACGCCCGCGGTCAGGCAACTCGAAAGGCCCACGAGCAGGTACTCGATTGGTGTGATCCCCCTGTCCTCGGCGGCGAAGACCTCCGGGTGATCGGCGTCGAACACGGTCTCGCTCTTGTGGCTCTGCTCCTCCCCAAGGCCGAAGAAGTTCTGGATCGTCGTCCTGCTGTACACGCCGTCCTGCCACGTGGACGACGCCCGCCAGGTGAACTGAGCTGCCTCCGGCGCGCCCGCGAGAGCTTCTCGCGCCTCAAGCAGCGCCTGGACGTTGACCCCGTTATCGATGGTGCTGGCCATGCTCGTCACGCCCCTCTCTGTGTCGTAAGGTAGTTTCTTGATCGGAAATTATGACAATACAGATCGCTGACGGCTACGATGGAGAAATCACTGTGACCACCGCGCCCGGCGCCGGGACGGTCGGAGCCGTCGAGACGCGCTATCTCGACCTCCCTGACCCCGTGGAGCTCGACTGCGGACGGCAGCTGCACCAGGTCCGCGTCGCCTACGAGACCTACGGCGCGCTCTCGCCCCGGCGCGACAACGCGATCCTGGTCTGCCACGCGCTCAGCGGCGATGCCCATGCTGCCGGCTTCTCGAAGGAGGCCGCGCGGCAGACCACCCGTGACGGCTTCGGTGCCGACGACCGTGACGGCGAGATGGACAAGGGGCTCGGCTGGTGGGACGGGATGATCGGTCCTGGTAAGGCCTTCGACACGGACGAGTACTTCGTGATCTCGACGAACCTGCTCGGCGGTTGCCGGGGTACGACGGGACCGTCGTCGGCCAACCCAGCGACGGGCAGGCCGTACGGCCCCGACTTCCCGGTGATCACCGTCGCTGACATGGTCAGGACCGAGCGCGCGTTCCTGGACGAGCTCGGGATCGAGCGGCTCGCCGCGGTGGCCGGCGGCTCGCTCGGCGGGATGCAGGCGTTCGACTGGGCGATCATGTTCCCGGACCAGGTCGACGCCGTTGTTGCCATTGCGAGCACGCACGCGCTGCACCCGCAGGGCGTTGCCTGGAATGCGATCGCCCGGGAGGCGATCATGCGCGACCCGGCGTGGCAGGAGGGCCGCTATTACGGCACGCGGGGTGCGCCGGATGCCGGCATGGGCGTGGCGCGGATGATCGGGCACATCACCTACCTCTCGGCGGCAGCGCTCAACGATAAATTCGGCCGGCGACTGCAGTCGGGCGAGGAGGCCCGCTACACGATCGTCGAGCCCGAGTTCGAGGTCGAGAGCTATCTCCGACACCAGGCGGACTCGTTCGTCAAGCGATTCGACGCCAACACCTACCTCTACACGTCGCGCGCACTGACCTACTTCGACCTTGCGCGTGACCATGGTCACGGGTCGCTCGCCGCCGCGTTGGAAGCCGTCAAGGCACGGACGCTGCTGATCTCATTCAGCTCTGACTGGCTCTACCCGCCAGCCGATGCGCGCGACATCGAGGAGGTGCTGCGCGGCCTGCGCAAGTCGGTCGAGCTCCATGTCATCGATGCGCCCTACGGCCACGACTGCTTCCTGCTCGAGGAGGCACAGCAGACGCCGATCATCCGCCGCTTTCTGGAGGAGCGCCGATGACGGATAAGCACGACCGGCCCGAGGAGACGCGCGCGTTCGGATTCGAGACACGCCAGCTCCACGCCGGACAGCGGCCAGACCCCAATACCGGCGCCCGCGCGGTACCGATCTTCCAGACGGCCAGCTACGTATTCGAGGACCCCGAGTCGGCGGCGGCCTACTTCAACCTGCAGGAATACGGGAACACGTACTCGCGGATCATGAATCCGACGGTCGCCGTCTTCGAGGAGCGAGTGGCGAACCTCGAGGGCGGCGTCGGAGCAGTGGCGTTCGCCAGCGGGATCGCCGCGCAGGCGGCGGCCCTGTTCACGCTGCTGGAGCCCGGCGACCACGTGGTCTCGTCCTCAGCCCTTTACGGCGGGACAGTGAACCAGCTCAAGCACCTCCTGCACAAGCTGAGCGTGGAGCTGACGTGGGTCGATCCCGATGATCCGGGCGCATGGCGGGCTGCGGTGCAGGCGAACACCAAGGCCTTCTTCGGCGAGACGATCGGCAACCCAGCCGGCAACGTGCTGGACATCGAGGCCCTGGCAGCCTCTGCTCACGCCCACGAGCTACCGCTGATCGTGGACAACACGTTCGCGACGCCGTATCTCTGCCGTCCAATCGAATGGGGCGCTGACATCGTGATCCACTCGGCGACGAAATTCATCGGCGGCCACGGGACCAGCATCGGCGGCGTCGTCGTCGACTCTGGAACGTTCGATTGGTCGAACGGGCGGTTCCCGGTGATTGCGAGCCCGTCGCCCGCCTACCACGGGCTGCAGTTTCACGAGACGTTCGGGATCTACGGCTACCTGATGAAGCTGCGGGCGGAGACGCTGCGCGATCTCGGCGGGACGCTCTCGCCGTTCAATGCGTTCCTGTTCCTGCAGGGGCTCGAGACGCTGTCGCTGCGCATGGAGCGCCATGTCGAGAATGCGCACACGGTCGCGGCCTTCCTCGAGTCGCACGAGCTGGCGTCCAACGTCACCTATCCCGGCCTCGCCGACAGCCGATACGCGCCGCTGGTCGCCAAGTACCTGCCGCAGGGCGCGGGCGCCGTGTTCTCGTTTGACTGCGCCGGTGGGAGAGAGGGTGGCCAGGAGCTGATCCGCAGCGTCACGCTCTGGTCGCACCTCGCCAACGTCGGTGACGCCAAGAGCCTGATCATCCATCCCGCCAGCACGACCCACCGTCAGCTGAGCGACGCGGAGCTTGAGGCGGCGGGCGTCCGACCGGGAACGATCAGACTGTCGGTGGGCACCGAGTCCGTCGAGGATCTGATCTGGGACCTCGAGCAGGGTCTCGCCCGCGTTAGATGACGGACCTCGGGCGATACCAGGACCCAATGGCGATCCAGCGCGTACTGCACGGTGCACGCACGATCGCGGTCGTCGGGCTGTCCGGAAACGAGCTGCGCGCCAGCCACTTCGTGGGCTTGTACCTCAAGCGCCACGGCTACCAGGTGATCCCGGTCAATCCACGCGAGACCGACATCCTCGGAGAGGTGAGCTACCCGAGCCTCGCGGAGGTGCCGGTGGCGGTGGACATCGTCAACGTCTTCCGTGCTCCCGATGCCCTGCCCGCGATCGCCCGCGAGGCTGTTGCGGTCCACGCCGGCGCCCTGTGGTGCCAGTTCGGGGTGATCAACGAGGAAGGCGCGCGCATCGCCGAGGAAGGCGGGCTCCCGGTGATCATGGACCGCTGCATCAAGGTCGAACATGCGCGCTACTTCGGCCGAATGCACTGGCTCGGCTTCAACACCGAGCGGATCACGTCCGTTCGGGACGGACTGCAGTGACTCGGGCTGGCAGCCGCGGCTAGGCTCGGTTCGCGAGCGACAGTGCGGCGGCAACTGCGGCGAGGTAGTCGACGTGGCTATCGGCGGAGGCCAAGCCGAGGCCCATCGTCACCACCGAGACGTGGCTGCCACCGGCCTCGTGCCACGCCTCGACTACGCCCGCGAGATCGCCGACGCCGGCCTCCTGGGAACGGATCACGTATTCCGCGCCGAAATTCTCGATCGATCGGCCGTTGTCCAGCACGTGTTGACGCAGTCGCTGCCAGGTTGCAACCGTATGGTCGATCGCGCCGCCGATGAAGATGAATCCGTCGGCGAGTCGGGCGGCCCGGTCGAATGCTGCGTCGGAGGAGCCGCCAAGCCAGATGGGGATCGAGCGGGCCGGCCGTGGCACCAGTGACGCCCTGTCGATCCGGTCGAAGCGGCCCGTGAAGTCGACGACGGGCTCCGTGAACAGCTTGCGGAGAAGCTCGATCTGCTCCTCCTGGCGTGCACCGCGGGTAGTGAAGTCCTGCCCGAGCGCTTCGTACTCGACGTGGTTCCAGCCGATCCCGACGCCGAGGCGCAGTCGGCCAGCGGAAAGAAGATCGACGTCGGCTGCCTGGCGCGCGACGAGCGCTGTCTGGCGTTGCGGCAGCACCAGGACGCCGGTGGCGAACTGGAGGCGTTCGGTGAGCCCGGCCAGGTAGGCGAACATCACGAACGGATCGTGGAATGGGTCGTTCTCGGTATACGGGCCTGTCAGCTCGCGTGCTCGATCGGCGTGGACCGCACCGAGAACGTGGTCGTAGGCGAGCAGGTAGTCAAATCCGAGGTCCTCGACCGCGGTTCCGATCCGTCGAACGGCTGCCGGGTCTCCTTGAAGCTCGGTCTGCGGGTAGACAACGCCGATCTGCATCGGCTTCAGCTTAGTAACCATCCGGCAGCCGCCAGCCATGGGATTCAGGCAGCTCGATCGCGCTCTGGGGGCCCCACGAGCCCCTGTCATACGGCTCGACCGCGGGCGGGTTCTCGAGCACCGGATCGGATACCTCCCAGAGCCGCTCGATCTGCTCCGCGGTGGTGAAGAGCAGCCGGTCTCGGAGCATCACATCGTGCAGCAGCCGCTCGTAGGCCTCGAGGCCATCGAGACCTTCGAACGCCTCGTCGATATCGAGCGTCAACGCCGCGCGGCCGAGCTCCAATCCGGGGCCCGGGACCTTCGCCTGGACCTCGATCCGAACCTTTGGATCGTCGGAGAGCTCGAAGACGAGTTCGGAGGGCCGTGTCGGTTGTTCGGGGTCGTGGCCGGTGAAGATCCGCAGCGGAGCCTCCGTGAACCCGATCGTCACGGTGCGCCGACCCTCGGCCATCGCCTTGCCGGTGCGCAGGTAGAACGGCACGCCCGACCAGCGCCACGAGTCGATGAAAACCTCCAGCGCAGCGAACGTCTCGACCTCGGAGCGGCTGGAGACTCCCTCTTCGTCGCGGTAACCCGCGTATTGCCCGAACACCGTCCGCGACGGCTCGAGCGACCTGATCGCCTCGAAGACCTTGGTGCGCTCGAGTTGCAGGGACTCCGCGTCGATTCGCGTCGGGGGCTCGAGGGCGACAACCCCGAGGATTTGCATCAGGTGCGTGACGACCATGTCGCGGAAGGCGCCGGTCTCCTCATAGAACGACGCGCGACCCTCGATGTCAATCGATTCAGGAACGTCGATCTGGACATAGGCAATGTGGTCCCGGTTCCAGATCGGCTCGAAGATGCCGTTGGCGAATCGCAGGGCGAGAATGTTCTGGACGGGCTCCTTGCCCAGAAAGTGGTCGATTCGATAGATCGACTCCTCCGCGAGCACTCCATGGAGGATCTCGTTGAGCTCCTTGGCGCTCGCCAGGTCGTGTCCGAACGGCTTCTCCACAACCAGCGAGCAGTTTTCGGCTATCCCCGCGTCCCCGATCATCCGCACCATGTCCGCCATTGCACCGGGCGGGACCGATAGGTAGACAAGACGCTCGCCCTCGGCAGCGATCTCCGACTCGGCGCTTCTGACGGCGTCGGCGAGCTCGTTGCCGTCCTCGGCACTCGATGCTACGAAGCTCAGCCGCTGCGAGAACTCCTGCCAGTGGCCGTCGAGCTCCGCGCGACCATGGGTGCGCAGCGCCTGCTCGACGTGGTCGACGAAATCGTCCGGGGCGTGACGGCCGGAACCGATGATTCGGAATTCGTCCGGCATCAGCCCGACGCGGAAGAGATGGAAAAGCCCGGGCAGCAGCTTCCGGGCGGCAAGGTCGCCCGTCGCGCCGAACAGCACGAGCACCCGGGACGAGGGCTTGGCGAGCTCATCGGCCGTCATCGTTCGAGCTCCTCTGTGGTGGTTGGCTTAGCGAGCAGGGCGTCACAGCGATCGGCTCGACAGCATCGCAAACACGCGGCCCGGCCTCCGGAGGCGGAATCACAGCCAGCGTTCGAAACCGGCGGCCGAGCGAACGACCGCCAGCTCGCCGGCTACTTCGCGGGTGCTCGAATGACGGCGGCGTAGGAGCCGGCACCGAGCAGCGATGTCGCTGGCTCCTCGTGGTCGTCGAGCACGAGCGTCTCGAGTGCACCGGTGTCCGGGTCGAACACGATGTCGGTGATCGGGCCGATGTCGTTGCCCATGTCGCTCAGTGCGCGTCGGCCGACCAGGTCGATCTTGCCATCGGCGGCTGCGCGCTCGCGCTCGTCGCGCGCGGCAAACAGGGCGTTCTCACTCGAGGCCATCACTGCGTCGGGACCGAAGCCGCTGAGGTCTTCCCACGCCAGTAGTAGTGCCTTGCGACCCTTGCCGACAACCAGAAGCTCAACC
>Ga0302184_10000215_pt1 | contig 38348 bp, 39 predicted proteins | sample I_Palsa_N3_3_FD_200233 | JGI IMG/M metagenome (GOLD analysis project Ga0302184, IMG submission 200233) | Peat permafrost microbial communities from Stordalen Mire near Abisko, Sweden - I_Palsa_N3_3 | ecosystem: Environmental > Terrestrial > Soil > Palsa > Peat permafrost | place: Sweden...
CGGAAACCGGGCCGATGTCACACCAACCTGAGCTTGGTCACCATCGATCAATTCCAGCCGCAGCAACGAACGCTCAAGACGGGCGGTTTTTCAGCAGCCTGCTAGGCATGGCGCGCCTGTTTGCATGGTTCTCGCGCAATGATCCCGCGTGGCTATCCGAGGTGATTCGCTCCGCCTTGCATGTGCAGGCGTCACCAGGCGAGGGTATCGCTTCTGAGCTTCCCGTTCTATCGGGAAATGCGAAGCCACGACTCATCGTCTTCGCTACGGGTCTATTCACCCTGTTGGGTGTGGTGTGTCTGGCAAGCGCACTGCGCATCTTGCAGCCAGATGGTATCCCTTCCGACGGGTCGTTTATGGCGCGATACCCGGATGCTTTTCGCGTTGCGGTCATCCTTAATGGAGCGCTTCTACTGGCATGCGCTTACGGCATCTACCGCCGATACTTGCTCGCGTGGTGGGCAGGATTTGTCGTGCTCCTGGTGGGCCAGTTCTCGTCGTGCGTCAATTTTCTGAGCAGTCATGCTCAGGGTGACGCGCGTGATCTGGCTATTTTCTTATACCTCGGATCGATCATCATCGTGATCATCTGGGGGCGTTGGTGGTACATACAGCGGGTCCGTTTTCACTAGCCTTACCGACCCAAATAATTGAGCTTTAGCTGTATTTCTATTCTGAATGAATGGCAGGTCGTTCCCATCACTAGTCTCGGTGTCCGTGGTCGATCTGTTGTTACCCGATGGTCCGGGGGGATCATGTTTGGACTATTTAGCAAGGGTTCTTTGCTTGGCGAAGAGCTCACTCAATGGCAGTTTGATTGCTTCAGTTGGCTGCTCCGACATACGGGGGGATTTGAGGCGTTCAGACAGCGTCAACTTATAAAGCTGACGCCAAAGTTCTTTCCGCAGAAGGACGGGCGCGGGCACGCTTTGGCCGAGGGCATTTTTTCCCAGGTCAAGCAGCACGCCGATATGTCCGATTGGCCGTGCGCGCTACAGGTTCAGGAGGATGATCCTAATCCGCTGGTTGCCCCCGCACTGCTGATCCAGGGTAACTCGTCATCACCGGCTGGAACCTTTCGCGCCACGGATGAGGGCGCGCTCATCACATACCATCCCAAGAACCTGGCCGATCCGATGTCACTGATCGCCACTTTTGCGCATGAGTTGGCGCACTACCGTACGGCGCGCTTCGAAGAGGCGCCGCCTGGTGGCTGGGAAGTGTGGGAACCAGCGACTGACCTTGCGGCAGTATTTCTCGGCTTCGGTCTGTTCCTCGCTAACTCACGATTCAACTTCTCGCAGCACTCTGATGGTCAAACGATGGGATGGCGCTCGCGGCAGCAGGGTTATCTTTCAGAGCCGGAGGTATTACACATGCATGCCATCTTTTCGATCTTGCTTACGATACAGCCCGCTGAGACGCTTGAGCATCTGAAACCTGCATTGCGCGGCATCTACAAACGAGTGCACAAAGATGTGCTCAAAGCGACGGTAGCGTTGGATGGTTTGCGCGCGATCTGATCTTTCAAGCGAGGTTGATTCCTTTTCGCCAAATGCGAAAACGGCTCGGCGTGGAAAATCAGGCTCATCAGAACCAATGAGCCGCAGATAGGCATATTTCGCGCCGAACAATCAGCGGTATGATGCGCAAAATCCCAAGGGCCGAGCCAAGAGCATGAACAGCACAGTCGACGCCAACGGCAATAAAGACGGTGGTGCGGACATTGCGGTATCGCCGACGGGCATGCATCGCCCGGGACACTGCGTATCGGACACCGAAGGGACAGCGTGCATGGACGAAATATGCACGAGAGCGCCTTGCGCGAGTCAACGCCGCGCTCGCCTCGATAAGCTGAAAGCACTAAAGAGGTCACAATAAGCTGGCGTGAGCTTTACGGGTAGCCCCGTGTACCTTGCCTCAGTGGCGAAATCGAGATCCGCTTCCCCATCGGGTGTCCTGCGCCGTAAGCTGTCATCTGGGCACCTCGCATTAGCAGGGTAACCGCCGCACCGCCGACATCGAACTCATAGCGTTGATGACATCATGGCCGAATGAAGTAGGTCTGACTGGCCGGGAGCAGATTCCATGAACGAACCCTTGTTACCTACGCCATCGGTGAAGCCTGCCAGCCTCACCGGGTCCAGCCTTGCCTGGCGTTTTGCGCTGATCGGGGCGGTGCTGGCCGTTACCGTCGTCGCCTTCGGTTATGTCGGCGGTTGGTTGGCGCCACAGCGGCTGACGCCCGGGCGCATGGTGAATCAGCTGCAGGCAGATGCGGGCACGTTCCCGGGTTATCGCCGCAATCATGCCAAGGGCGTGTGCGTGACCGGCTATTTCCAGAGCAACGGTCAAGCGCAAACCTACTCTGATGCGCAGGTGTTCGCGCCGGGTCGCACACCGGTGGTGGGTCGCTTTGCGGTCCCCATTGGCGATCCTTATGCGTCGGACAGTAGCGCACCGATTCGCAGCATGGCGTTGCGCTTTGCACTGGCCAACGGGCAGCAATGGCGAACGGGCATGAACAGCATGCCGGTCTTTCCGGTCACCACGCCGCAAGCTTTCTATGATCTGCTGAAAGCCCAACAGCCCGATCCGGCCACGGGCAAGCCGGACCCGGCGAAAGTGGGCGCATTCTTCGCTGCGCACCCGGAAACCGCGGCGTTCCTTGCCTGGGTAAAGACGGCCAAGCCGTCGGCGAGCTTTGCTACCGAGGGCTACTTGAGCCTGAATGCGTTTGTCTTCGTCGATGCCAACGGCGTCCGCCACCCGGTGCGCTGGCGCATGCAGCCGGAGTCCACCGATGCCATGGGTGATGAGGCCACGCCCAGCGGCACGGATTATCTGGACGCTGACCTGACACACCGCCTCGCCCAGGGTCCGCTGCGCTGGCGCTTGCTGGTGACGCTCGCCAACCCGGGTGACCCCACCAATGACGCCACGAAAGCTTGGCCGTCCGACCGTCGCGACGTCGATGCCGGGACGCTGGTGCTTGAAAGCACCCAGCCGCAGGAAAGTGGCCCCTGTCGCGACATCAACTACGATCCACTCGTGCTTCCGGCCGGCATTGAAGCTTCGGACGATCCACTGCTGCCTGCACGCTCCGCCGCGTATGCCACTTCCTATCTGCGCCGCACCAGCGAGGAAGCGCACTTGCCTGGCACCGCCGTCGCGCATCCGAAGCCGGAGACCAAGTGATGAACTCCTCATCTACCCACTTCACGCTGGCCGCCCGTGTGCTGCATTGGTTGATGGCAGCGATGATCCTGACCATGCTGTTTATCGGGATCGGCATGGTGGCATCGGTGTCTGAACGTCACGATTGGCTGATCCGCATCCACAAACCGCTGGGTATCGCCATCCTGATCCTCGCTGTGGTGCGCCTGGCTGTGCGCCTGCGTCATCCGCCACCGCCCTTGCCGGCTGACCTGCCGGCAGTGCAGAAGCTGGCGGCGCTGGCTTCGCACTGGCTGCTTTACTTCCTGATGTTCGTACTGCCGCTGGTCGGCTGGGCCATGCTCTCGGCAGGCGGCTATCCGGTGATGCTGAGCGAGTCGCTGCGCCTGCCGCCGATCTTTCCGGTCAGCCCCGTCGCGTTCGCCGTGCTGCGCCACGCGCATACGTGGCTCGCCATCCTGTTGTTTTTGACGTTTCTGGCGCACATGGGTGCGGCGCTTTATCACGGTCTGATCCGACGCGATGGCGTGCTGTCGAGCATGACCGGTGTTGGCGTACGGCGATCATGATTCGCTTGCCAGCGTGATGGCGATAGGCGGAACAGAGCCTGTCGTCGCAAGGTCTGTGTTCTGTCGCGCATGACATGCCATCGAAAACGGGAACAGGGCGGCAAGGTTTCCCTGCCGCCCTGCTCAACGAACGCCGCGAAGCTTCAGTTCGCTGAAACCTTATTCACGCGCGGGTGCAAAAGATCTTCAAGGCCGATGCGGCGGAACATCTCTGCGCGCACCCGGTCGGCGACACCGTTGACGATTTCCGCGCCATCTTCGGAGGGGTCGATATGCGTGCGGAACGGGCGCTTGCCGAAGGGCATGTCGACGACGTTCACGATCGCATTGGCGACTGACTTCGCGTCGGCATCGGCCGGTTCAAGTGCGGCGAGACCTTTCAACGCCTGATCCGGCACGCCCGCATAGGGGCCGTTGTTGTATTCCGCGGCGCGATCCTTGTCTGCCGGTGAACCCGAATGCGCAAAGTGATTAGTGCCTTTGGTAAACGCGCCCGGCACGATGATCGAGGTCTCGATACCCCAGCGCGCCAGTTCGCTAGCGTAGCTGACGGCAAGCGAATCCATCGCCGCCTTCGCCGCGAAATACGGTGAGAGATAAGGCGGCGTGCCACCACGTGTGCTGCTGCTGGACACCCACACCACCAGCCCGCGACCCTGTTGACGCATGTGCGGCAGGGCGGCGCGATTGACGCGCTGGGTGCTGAGCACGTTGATGTCGTAGAGCTGGGCAAACTGTTCCGGTGTGAACGCCTCGGCGGGGCCGAAGGACATGTGGCCAGCGTTATGGATAACGACGTCCAGACGCCCGCTGTCGGCAAGGATCTTCTGGATGCCCGCCTCAGCCGATGCTTCGCTGGCGGCGTCCAGCTCGACGGCGCGTAGGTCGACAGCATGCTCCGCGGCGTACTTCTTCACCTCTTCGACTTGCGGGGCGTTGCGGCCGGTGGTTTCGCGCATGCTGGCGTAGACGGTGTGCCCGGCATGGGCGAGTGCGCGGGCGGCGAGCGCACCGAAGCCACTGGATGCACCGGTAATGACGATGACCTGTTTCATGATGGAGTTCCTCTTGATCGGGTGAGCGCCGCATCTTCGATGCGGCGCTAGGTGTTCAGATGATTCCGCCGTTGGCCCGCAGGACCTGGCCGTTGATCCAGCCAGCGTCGGGGCCGGCCAGGAAAGCCACCGTGGCGGCGATGTCTTCGGGCTGACCAAGGCGCTCCAGCGGAGCGAGTTTGGAAAGGCGATCAACCAGTTCTTGTGGCTTGCCTTTGAGGAAAAGGTCGGTGGCCGTGGGGCCCGGTGCAATCGCGTTGACCGTGATGTTGCGTCCGCGCAGTTCCTTGGCGAACACGCTGGTCATCGCCTCGACGCCGGCCTTGGTGGCGGCATAGACCGCGTAGCCGGGCTGCAACAGCGCGACGACGCTGGATGAGAAGTTCACGATGCGGCCACCGCTGCGCAGGCGTGTAGCGGCCTCACGCAGCGTGTTGAAGGTGCCTTTCAGGTTTACCGCGATCTGGCGATCGAACGATGCATCGTCCGCGTCGGCGACATTCGCCAGGGTCATGATGCCGGCGTTGTTCACCAGCACATCGACGCCGCCGAAGGCCGTTTCCGCCGCATCGAACAGGCGGCGGACGTCCGTCGGGCTGCTCACATCGGCCTTCGCTGCCAGTGCCTGGCCGCCGGCCTGCTGAATTGTGCGGACCAGCGCTTCGGCCGGCTCGGCGCTTTCCGTGTAGTTGACGATGACCGTGAAACCATCGCGGGCCAGACGCTGCGCAATGGCGGCACCAATGCCGCGGGATGCGCCGGTGACCAGGGCGACTTGCTGATCCTGCTTGCTCATGTGATCTCTCCGACCGACCCTATGCCGGTGTGTGGAGAGACTTTAGGCTTTCGCCATGAGTAAATAATCCCTGCTATTGTGCCAACACTATTCGTTATGAGCGAACAATGGGGGCGTCAATGGACCGGCTTGAAGTCATGCGCTTGTTCACCCGGATCGTGGAGCGGCAAAGCTTCACGCTGGCCGCTCAGGACCTGGAGTTGCCGCGCTCGACGGCCACCCAGGCCATCAAGGAACTGGAGAAGCGGCTGGGCGTACGACTGCTTCAGCGAACCACGCGCCAGGTTCGATCGACCCTGGACGGTGAGGCGTTCTACAAGCGTTGCGTCGCCATCCTGGGCGAAGTCGAAGATGCCGAAGCTGTTTTCAGCAATGCGAAACCACGTGGGCTGCTGCGGGTGGATGTTCACGGCACGCTGGCGCGTCATTTCGTGTTGCCGGCGTTGCCCGCGTTCCTGGCGGACTATCCGGATCTGCAACTGCATCTGGGTTCGGGTGATCGCTTCGTCGATCTGGTGCGCGAGGGCGTGGACTGCGTACTGCGCGTGGGCGATCTGAAAGACAGCGCGATGATCGGGCGACGCGTCGCGTTGCTTGAGGAGGTGACCTGCGCCAGTCCGGGCTACATCGCTCGCTACGGTATGCCAGCCACTGTCGACGATCTCCGGGGGCACGTCGCGATCGGCTTCATGTCGTCGGCCACGGGTACGACGTTGCCCCTCGAATTCCTGATCAACGGCGAACTGTTAAACGTCGATCTACCCGCCAGGCTCACCGTTGCCGCCGCCGAAACCTATGTCGCCGCCGCCAGGCTTGGTCTGGGCCTGATTCAAGTGCCTCGCTACAACATCGAGGCCGACCTCAACGCCGGCATTCTCGTCAAAGTGCTGCCCGACTATCCACCTGCGCCGACACCTGTTTCGTTGCTCTATCCCCATAGCCGACAACTCTCGCCACGCGTGCGCGTCTTCATCGACTGGCTTACGCGGGAGTTGGCCAATCGTGTTTAGGCGGGACGAAGGTGGCTAAGACATAGCCGTGGAAGGCTAGCGCCTGAGAGGTGGATACCTCCGAGCTCGCCGGTCGCCGTTGAGATCAGCAAGCGCTATCGGTCCCGCAAAGGCCTATGCTGGACACTCAATCAGCCAAGAGGCTTTACCCATGGGCAACGTCTCCGGCAAGACCAGCAACGGATTCACCTACGAAGCGGATTATCAGCCGCCAAGCGCGGGCCGCGTCCATTGGACGGCGACGTTTCGCCACGACGGTGATTTCGCTGGTATGCGCCATGGCTGCGTCCATGGCATGCATGATGTTCCCGCGGCGGCTGTCGATGACGCAGTGAAAGTCGACATCGATTCAATCTGGACGAATGCCAGTTGATGGGCAGCGGGGTCGAATCCGATGAGCGCTTATCGATCGATCTCGCGGGCCGCGACTGCCAACCCTGACACCACGCCGAGCGAGGGATCGCCTTGCACCAGGGGGATCTCGGGGAAGCAGGCTTGCACACATTCGCTGACCTGCGGTGAGCGTGAGGTGCCCCCGGTGAGAAAGATGCTGGTGGGCAGTTCGCCCAGATCGTTGCGTACGGTGGCCAGGGTGCGTTCCATCTGGCTGAGAAATGTTTCGATCGCGCTGCGGAAATCTTCGCTACTGAGTTCGACGGCCAGGCCGTGCTCGATGAAGTCCAGCTCGGCGCGATGGTTTGGCGAAGTGCTCAGGGTGATCTTGCTGCGCTCAGCCATCTGATTGAGACGCGTGGTGGCACCGGGCTCTTGCAGCGCGCGCAGGCGCGAGCCGTAGGGTTCGTCGACCAGGCGATAGTTCTGCTGGCGAAACTCGCGCTGCTTGGGCAGGTTGTGCACGCTGGCGGCATCCACGTAGCGGTGTGCCGGCATGCTGATCTGATCCTTACCCAGCTGCGGCATAAAGCTGTGCAGGCTGATGCTCACGTCGAGGTCGGTACCGCCCTTGGGCAGGCCCCAGCTACGTGCGATGCGCGGCGCTTCGCCGCCGCCGAGTTGTGCATGGGCGACGTCGGTGGTGCCACCGCCGATATCGACGACCAGCGCGTACTGTCGATGCTGCAGGCTCTGGTGATAGTGCATCGCGGCAGCGGCTGGCTCTTCCAGAAATGTCACGCTGTCGAAGCCTGCTGCCGCCGCGGCTTCGCGCAGGATCTCGATCGCCTGCAGCGATCCTTGCGCGCCCATCGAGCTGCGAAATTCCACTGGCCGTCCAATCACCGCACCACGCACCGGCACGCCGAACTGACGGCTGGCGGTGAGGCGGATGTGCTCGATGATATGCGTGGCGATATGCACGATCACCTTGCGCACCTGCGGGTCGAGCCGGTAGCCAAACATCGATTTCGGTGACTCGATCAGATTGCCGCCGCCACTCTCCAGATAGCCTTCCACCGCCTCCTCGCCAAACAGCGCGTGCTGGAAACTGGCGACCGAGGCGGTGGCGGCGCGAGTCTGATCTTCCATCCACTGCCGGCGCACCACGCGCAGCGCCTCGCGCTGCAGTTCGCTTTCGCTACGCGCTACCGGAGCCTGCCCGCGTGCTACGGCAGCTGTGGCCTGCTGGCGCTGCTGGGTCCTGGCCAGCCGGAGCTGGGTCTCCAGTTGCGCCTCCAGTGCGGGGGTCAGTTCGAACGCGCTGGGATCGGGCACCAGCTCAGGGAAAAATACCGCCGTACGGAACTGTTCGGCAGCGCCGAAGCGCACCATGGCCAACTCACCGTCGATGATGGCCGCGGCGGCCGAATAGCTGGTGCCGAAATCGATACCGATGTGCATAAGGTCACGTTGTCGCTGTGTGGCAACCTGACATTATGACGGCTGTGCTGGCATGGCGCATGAATCAAGTGGGTCAGCTCAGCTCTTTGTTTGGTGCGGGCGCGCCGAAGAGGCAAAAATAGCTGGGTCAAAGTGAGCCAGTTCGGCGCGACCTTATGGCAATGGCGGAGCACGCATGCCGCATGCAGCGCGGGCCTTGCATCCCATCTCCAGCCGAATGCGCGAACCGGCTCAGGGTCGTGCTTCCAGCACGATGTTGAATGGGGTCTGGGCTGCGCGGCGGAAGCGGCTGAAGCCGCCGGCATCGACCACCACTTTGCGCAGACGCGCTTCGCCGGCCTGCGCGCCGAGCGCGGGACCGTGACGGGCGAGCGACACGGGCACGCAGATCATCGACGAAGCGGCGTAATACACGCGACCGACGGGATTCATGTTTTCCGTGGTGCTGTCGCCGGCGAAGGGCTCCACAATCATGCAGGTGCCGTCGCTGTGCAGCGCCTCGCGCGCATGGCGGGCGGCCTCGTTGGGAGCGCCCATGTCGTGCAGGCAATCGAAGAACGCGATCAGGTCGAATTCGCGGCCCTGGTAGCTGGTGGCATCGGCCTGTTCGAAGTGGGCGTTGTGGGCGCCTGCGGCTGCGGCGCGTTTGCGCGCGACGTCGATCGAAGGGCCGTGATAGTCGTAGCCAATGAATTCCGACTGGGGAAATGCCTTGGCCATCAGTACGGTGCTGGCACCGTGGCCGCAGCCGATGTCGGCTGCGCGGGCGCCGCGTTGCAGTTTCTCGACCACGCCGTCCAGTGCCGGCAGCCATGAGTTCAGCAGGTTGGAGTTGTAGCCGGCGCGGAAGAAGCGTTCGGTACCATGGAACAGGCACGTATGATGCTCGCCCCATTCCATGCCCGCGCCGGTGCGGAAGTTGTCGAGGGCACGGGGATAGGCATGGAACATAGCCTGCGCTATTTCGTAGGCGCCGGGAAGATCCACCGGACCGTCGGGGTTGGCCAGACACAGCGCTTGTTCCTCATTGAGCTGGTAGGTGCCGTTTACTTCGTTGTAATCGACATAGCCGCCGGCGGCCTGGTTGCCCAGCCATTCGCGTACGTAACGTTCGTTGGTATGTGTGCGTACGGCGAGCTGGGCCGGGGTCAGCGCTTCTTTGGCGAGTGCCTTGTACAGGCCGAGCTCATCGCCCAGGGTGACCAGTGCCGCACTGAAGACGGCGCCGAGATCGCCCACAGCCTTGCCGAGAAATGCGTTGAGTTTTGCTTCGTCGATGGGCATGAGGATGCACTCCACTGCAGACAGGGGGTGCGGCGTGCAAGCTGTGGTTCCGGACCGCCGCGGTTGCGGAACCGGCTACCTCGTCCTACCCGTGAATACCCTCGGCAAAGACGCTGCCGGCTGCGCGTGGGCTGGTCGCCGGAGGATCCTGCAGATGTGGCAATGACGCGCTGCCCGTCGCCGATGCCTTGCGCATCGGCGTTGTCGACACCGTGCTGGCATGACTGCGCCATAGGCCGTGGATTGTAGCGCCGGTCGAGCCCGGGGTGCATGGAAACAAAGGGTCAAAGTCACGGAAACTGACGTGTGCGCTCTGCTCTGTGCAACGACTTTACCGGATGGCGACCGGCGCATCGGGTGCGAAAATCAACGATCAGGGCGCGGTGGAGTCCCTTGACGCACTGAGGATATCGCCGCCTGCTTCGACCTGAACCAGCGCTGCAGTAGAAAGACCTTTGAGCGCGGGCGGAGGCACGGCGAACGAGCGCGGATTTCCATCCCAGGTGCCCAGATGTACGAGTTCGCGCACCACGTTTCGATGCGGCAGCGTGCGGCCGCTGTTCTCGCCGGCGCCGATGGCAACGTTGAGCGTTCGCGGGTCGTAACGCACCAGCCACACATCACAGGTGGCGGTGGGTTTGCCTGCGCTCACCATTAGCTGACCCTTGTCCCAGGACAGTAGCGGGCCCTGCGTGTTTGCGCGGGCAATGACCTGATCGAGCTGCGCACGATCGTTGCCGACCAGGTCGGTGTGACCGTTCACGTAGACCTGCGGCGTCCACACATTGTCGCGCTTGCGATAATGCGCATACGCCCATTGGCGGTCGGTGTAAGCCTCGGTAGCGAACGTATCTTTCCACCCGAGACTGTCCCAGTAGGTGACGGCGAACGACAAGGCAAGAATGTCCGGTTGTCCCGCGATCGCGTTGAGGTTCGCTTCGGCGGGTGGGCAGGACGAGCAGCCCTGGCTCTGGAACAGCTCGACGACCACGAGATGGGCTGGTGCGGGCATGCCCTGTGCGAATCCGATTTCGCTGACGGCAAGCAGCGGCAATGCGTGCAGAAGAAGTTTCCAAAGCGGGCGGATCGTCATGGTGGTTTTACTCCAACCGACAAAGGGGGCATGCGTGCGTGTCGGTACCTTTTATTTCGCCGTGGGTACGGGAAAGTTACCTGAAGCTCGAGCAACGGTGGGGCGTCGCGTCCACCCCGCTACCGTCTTGGCAAGGATTCGCCGAACGCGACCGCACTGCGGCCCTGGTACCAACTCCACACCGAACGCGGTACCAGCTGCTGCACCTCGATGCCCAGCGCCACATACGCATCGAGCACATGGCCTAATGCTCTTTCGCCGCGCTGGCTTCTTTCCTCCAGCGGCACGTTGAAATGCTCATATTCGATCATCTCGAGCATTCGCGCGGACCAGTCGAACAGGCGGTCGCCCCACCCGGTGAAGCGGCTGCGCAGCCAGATGGATAACGGAGCATGCATCGTGAGCGCGGACTGTTCACATTCGCTGCGGGCGAGCGCGGTCACCATCGGATAAATGCCGCGATACCACTCGGTGTAGCCGGCAGCCGAGCGCGGTACGACCAGCGGTGCGGGTGCCTGGTAGTCGGCAAAGCAGGTGATGAACAGCCGCTCGATGCGGCGCGCGTCACGCAGGTGGTCGGTCTCGATCAACAAGGCCCGATCGAGATCGAAGAATTCGAAGAAACGCGAGTGCAAGGTGCGCATGCGTTCCAGTGGATCGCGCGAAAAACCGACCTTGAGGATGTCCTCGTTGCGGCAGGGCAGCACGTAGACGAACGTGCGTCCACGGCTGGCGAAACGGGGATAGGCGACTTCATCGTTCACGCGCACAGTTCTCGGCATCAGCACCGCAGGGTGCGGCGACTTGTCATCATGTTGACGAGAGCCGCGGCTGATCAGTACGGCGGTTTAACGGCCCAAGCTCACCGCGCAGGAATCACGAGGGCTATTTGAAATATTCCGCCGTGAAGGCGGAGTCAGCAGCGGTGCTCATCGAGCCAGCCATTTATGCATCATCGCCTTGCCGCGTTACGCGCATGAAGCGATTCAAGGCAATGGTGGATTTGCGGGTTCGGGGATCCAGAACTCGATGACGTTCGGGTCGCCATGCAGCCGCATGGGCAGTGGTATTGCGGTCGGCGTCGTGTTTTTGAAAGCCGGCTGAGCACCTAGCCAGCTCGCCAGTGACCGAGCACAGTTTTGCGCCTGTTCGTTGTAGCTGCTGTAGAGGAATACCGGCTTGCTCCACCCGGCGAGTTCGGCGCGGCCGTTATGCGCCGCCGTCGTGGAAACATTTTCGAGGCTGGGCGTCGTCAGTCCGAACTTGCCGAACTGGCGTAGCAGGTTGGTGGCGGTCACGACTTGGGTATTGCTGTAGACGTGGGTGTAGACGATTAGCTGTTGAGGCTGCGCAAGCGTCGTTCCTTTGCAGTTTTGGCTGATCGTGTCGGGCGCAACCTGGGCGGGCGCAGCCGCTGCCGGCGCACTCGCTATCGGCTGTTCGGACGGTGGTGCAGGTGCCGCGCTCAACACTGGAGCGGCACTATTCATGACCAGGGTCATGGCAGGAGCGGGCGCGCCCGGGAGTGCCGGTGCGCTGGGGCTTACGGCAATATTCCCGGACGGTTTGTGTCCGATCGATTCGAACCAGCTGATGATGGGGAAGATCGGATTCGGCGTCGCATCCTGGTAATCCTGCATGGATTTCTGCCAGCTCGATGGAGTCGTCACCGCAGCATGGAAGGCTGAATAATCCGCCATGCAGCGATCGCGCAGTGAATTGGTTTTATCGAGTTGGCCGCAGGCCCGATTCAGGGTGTCGGCCAATTGGTTCATCGCCAGCGTCGTCGCTTGGGAACTTTGATCGTTCTCGAACTTCTGCAGCAGCGCGTAGAGCCGGATGTGCATCGGTGCATCATACGGAGCATTCGCTTCGAGCAAGGTCTGTGCCGTGTCGGCATCGCGCTGTGTGGTGTTGAACTGCGGTCTGCCGTTCTGCTCCGGCTGGGCTCGCGATTCCCACGCCGGCCAGGCGGTCACCGCAATGGTCGCCAGCGCGCCAAAGCTGAGCGAAGCACCGATCGTCGCACCGATGCGCTGGCGTCGCGTGAGCGTGCTCTTCTGCTCGTCGTCGGAGATCGCACTGGAGCTGGCGATCGCGCCGTTGGCGGCCAGCGACGGCAGCATGTTCATCAATCGCGCATCGAGCGACATGCCCAGTACTTCGCCAAGCTGGCAGTAGCTCTCCCACTGGGATTCGTCGAAAAACTGTTCGGCGGTGCTCTGCTGCGGGAAGTCGCGATGCCGATCCGCGTAACCGGCCACATCCAATGGCAGCTCGCAATACAGGCGTGGCTTGATCACCAGCAGGCAGCCGGAAGCTCCGCTCGAATAAGTAATCCGCGCCAGCAGCAGATGCTGGTTGCCGGGGCTGGGCATGATGCTGTCGGGCGTGCCGAAACGATGGCGCAGCGTTTCGCCGATACCGATCGGCAGGCTGTCCGGGTCGATGAAATCAATCGTCGCATCCAGGTCGATGCGCGCCTTGCGGATGAGGTTTTCCATGTCGGCGAACACGTAGGCGGGGTCTGCCCCGCAGTCGGCCAGTACGATCAGCCCCAGTTCGCGTTTCAGCAGACTGTAGACGCCGCTGTTGTCGAAATGGCCGCCATCGGACAGATACCACACCGGGCTTTGTAAACCCGGAAAGCGGGCTAGCATCTCCTGCATCGCGGCGCGCGATTTGCCCATGCGCGACCACCACCAGAATTTCCCCGTGTTGAGCCGGTTGCGCCACCAATAGCCGAGGCGGAAACCACTGAGGAAAAACAACGCCGCGGTGCCGGTGCGGGTCAGTGATCCCATGCCGGAACCGGCGGCTGCCCCGGAGATCGCTATCCACTCGGACAGTGTGTTGTCCTTCAGTGGATTGGTGCCGTGTTCCTGGGCTTGCGGCAACTTGGTGCCGGTCTCCAGTCCGAGCGAGCTCACGGTCAGGTAAACGCCCTTGCGGTCGGCATTGTAGGTGTCGGTGCGGTCGTCGATGGTCTGGTTGATGCAGCAGTTGATCAGATGGATCGGACCACCGTATACGTGCGGAACGTAGCTGGGCAAATCGATGTCGTCGCCGTCCAGTAATTCGGTGAGCTTTCTTACCTTGTTCGCATTGCCGGGACTCTTCGGCGCCAACGGCGAAACCTGGAAGCGCACCGGGCCATTTTTTTCCTTGGCGTCGGGACTGTTGCCAACGGAGACGTAGGTACGCGCGATCCGCGAGCGGTAAAACGAATGCAGCGATGAGCGATTGATCAGCTGCAGGTTGCTTCCGGTCAGCCAGACATAGGCAAGGCAGGGAATGGCGACGGTCAGCCAGCGCAGCCATTTATCGGCCGACGGTGCGGTCGCGATGCCCGGCACGATCGCGGTCAACCAGTGCATCCAGGTATTGAGCGCCGAAAGACGCGCCAGAAAAACGAAGTACTGCACCGCGCTGAGCCAGAACAGCACCAGCAGTGCGATCAGGATCAGCCCGCAAAGATTCGCCATCAGCGCCAGCGGTAGCTGCACCAGGTTGATTTTGCCAACCCGCGACTGCAGCATCGGCAGCGCAAAGCGGGCGACGGCGACAAGCATCGCCGCGAGCCCGGCGCTAGTGAGCACCGAGCCCTGTACCACACCTTGTCCGACCTGGTCGGCGAGAAACCAGCTAATCAAATCAGCTGAGCCCAGGGCAAAAAACAGCAGCAGATATTTCAGCGCCGTGCTGAGTCCGATCGTGTAGCGAACCCGATCCTGAGCCGGACTCGTACCGCGTATCAACAACCATATCCTGGCCACGGGTACGGCCAGCAGGATGCAGCCGATCACGGTCATCACGACTCTGCCCTGACCGGCACCGCCAGTGGCCCAGAGCGGACTAAGCAGATAGACGGCCATCGCCGACGTGCTCACGCAGATCGCGAAATCGCCCCAGACGGAGCCATCTTCCGCGTCGCGCGACCACCAGTAGGCGAAGGCCATGACCATGGCGAACCAGCCGAACAGGGTCATTACCAGCCACCACACGGTGCTGCGCAACAACAGCGCCGACGAGGTATCCCAGCGGTGGCCCAGCATATGCGGCAGCACGATCACGCACGACATCAGCGCGATGAGTGTGGTCACCTCGAACTGCGTTGCGATGAAGCCACGCAGTTGGCCGGCCCAGGTCTGCAGCAGGTCGCGGGCGCCAGCGGGAACGAGGTAACGTCCATTGCTGCGCAGCCACCAGAGCAGCAACGATCCGTCGTCGGCGAGGCCCTTTTCGACGTCGGCCGGTTTTACCGTGGGACTGAACAGACGTCCAAAAGCGGCGCCCGTGTAGCCGCCGCCGGAGACTGTCGAGAGGTAGTCGAAGCGGTGCAGTACGCGGTTCTTGGCGAGCGCGCGCAACAGGCCAAGACAGAACGTGGCACTGCGAACGCCGCCGCCAGACAGTGCCAGGCCGACCGTGGGCTTTTCCGGATCGATATTGTTGAGCTTTCGCCGTTGGGCCAGTGCGTCTTGCTCGTGCGCGGTGGTGCTGTGCCGCCGCGCCGGCGTTTTCCTTGCCTGATCCATGATCGGCCTCCCCCGGACATACGTACCAATCCAACAGGTATGCAGCGGCCGCCGTTATGCGCCGGTTCGGCCGTCCGGGCAAGTGCCTGGGCTTGCTTCGGCAGCTTATGTGCCATTGGCTGACTGGCGGCTGCTGCCGGGTTCGGCTAGGTTTGAACAACTTCAACCGGGGAAGTCGTTCATGAAGCGTGTCCTTGCCATCCTGTTCCTGGCGGTCCTGACGTTGGGGGTAAGCTCTGTCAGAGCCGTGCAGGCGCCAGAGCCTGCGCCAGCCGCCCGCTCAACAGCTGCGTCGCCCAATGTGGCGCACTTCGATGTGGATGTCGCCACTAAGGCCTACATGGACGAGCTTTCTCCCGCGGCCCGGGCAAAATCGGATGCCTATTTCGAAGGTGGTTACTGGTTGATCCTGTGGGATTGCCTGTGGGCGCTGGGCATCGCGTGGCTGTTGCTTGGTACGCGGCTGTCCGCACGCATGCGCAACCTCGCCGAGCGCATGACGCGCTTGCGCTGGCTGCAAACCGCGATCTACGCCGTGCAGTACATCCTCTTGACGACGCTGCTTATCCTGCCGTGGAATGTGTACGAAAACTTCGTGCGCGAACATCAGTACGGATTGTCCACCCAGAACCTGATGCAGTGGCTGGGCGACCAGGCCAAGGGGCTGCTGGTGGCCCTGGTCCTGGGCACGATAGCGCTGGTGATTATCTATGCGGTGATTCGCAAGGCCACCCGTACCTGGTGGCTATGGGGCGCCGGCGTGGCGATCCTGTTTGGGATTTTTGTGGGTACCTTTGCGCCGGTTTACATCTCGCCGCTGTTCAACACCTATAAGTCGCTGCCGGGCACGCCGCTCAAGGCAAAGATCCTGTCGATGGCGCGCGCCAACGGTATTCCCGCCACCGATGTGTACTGGTTCGATGCGTCCTTGCAAAGCAAGCGCATCAGCGCGAATGTCAGCGGCATGTTCGGCACTACCCGCATCAGCCTCAACGACAATCTGCTGAACCGCAGTACGCCGGCGGAGATCAAGGCCGTGCTCGGGCATGAGATGGGTCACTACGTACTCAATCACGAATACAAGGGCATTTTGTACTTCGCCGTCATCATCGTGTTTGGCTTTGCGTTCGTGTACTGGAGTTTCGGCTGGTTCGAGCGTCGCCGGGGTGCGCGTTGGGATATTCGCGGCGCTGGCGATGTGGCCGGGCTGCCGCTGCTTGCGGCGTTGTTCACGATCTTCATGTTTTTTATGACGCCGGTGAACAATACGATCACCCGCAGCATGGAAGCGGAGGCGGACGCGTTTGGCCTCAATGCTGCGCGCGAACCGGACGGCTTTGCGCGAGCGGCCGTGCAACTGTCGGAATATCGCAAGATGCATCCGGGCCCGGTGGAGGAGTACGTGTTCTTCGATCATCCGAGCGGCTGGAATCGTATCCATCGCGCGATGATCTGGAAGGCTGAGCACCTGGACGATGCGGACATCCGAAACACCGATGCCACGGTGCCTGTCGGCGCGCGTTGAGATAGCAGCTGGGCGGGCTGACTATCCGCTAGCGGATGAGAAAATCGGGGCACAGGATCATCCTGTGCCCCGATGTTTTTGCGACGAAACGCGAACGCCGCTCAGACGATCGAGCGCAGCAGGCCGCCCTCGACGCGCAGCGCCGCACCGTTGGTCGCGGCCGACAGCGGGCTGGCGAGATAGGCGACCATGCTGGCGACTTCGCTGTCCTCGATCAGACGTTGCAGCAGCGAACTGGTGCGGTGTTTCTCGAAGAATTCGTGTTCCGCCTCGGCCGCGCTGGCACCGGGGCTGGCAAGCTTCTCAAGGAATTCGACGATGCCCTCCGAACGCGTCGGGCCGGGCATCACCGCGTTGACGGTGACGCCGGTACCCTTGGTCAGTTCGGCCATGCCGCGCGATATCGCCAGCTGCGAGGACTTGGTGACACCGTAGTGCACCATCTCCGGCGGTGTCATCACGCCGGATTCGCTGGAGATGAAAATCACCCGGCCCCAGTTCTTCGCCAGCATGCGCGGAAAATAATGTCGCGATAGCCGCACGCCGCTGAGCACGTTCACCTCGAAGATTTTCAGCCAGTCTTCGTCGCTGATTTCGGTGAACGCCTTCGCCTCGTAGATGCCCAGGTTATTGATCAGGATGTCGGCGTCCGGTGCGGCGCTGATCAGCGTGGCGGCGCCTTCGGCCGTGCCCAGGTCCGCGACCACCTTTTGCACGGCGGCATCGTTGCCGGGTAGCGCCTGATCGAGCTTGGCCTGGCTACGCCCTGGCACCACCACGGAGGCGCCTTCGGCCAGCAGCGTCTTGACGATGGCCAGACCGATACCGGCGCTGCCGCCAGTGACGATCGCCTTGCGATTCTTCAGTTGCAGATCCATGGGGAATGTCCTTCGGTGTAGTGGGTAGTGGCTGTGGCTGCCGATCGGGTTCGGTACGCAGCGGGTCGGCGTGACGTGTGTGCAGAATCGATGTGCGTGCAAACCGTGTTCAATCAAGGCCCGACGGCACAGCCGTGCCGCCGATGGGCACGCAAAAAAAGCCGCGCCGGGATTGACCGGCGCGGCAAAGGTTTGAACCGACCACTGCCAGTGAATCGGGAGCCATCGTCGGAGGGGGTCCGAGCTGGCAAGAGACAAGTTAATGCGCAGCTGTCTCAGGGACTGGGACAGCGCTGTCTGGCGCCCCTCACGTTACCTAGACGCCACCGAAGTGCACGATGAGTCGGTGGTCTGCACTTGCAGCCCAATATCAAAGGGAAAACCTGTTCATGCTAATGACCATCCTGCTTGTCATCCTCGTCCTGGCGCTCATTGGCGGCCTGCCGACCTGGCCGCACTCGCGCTCATGGGGCTACGGACCAAGCGGTGGCATCGGCCTGATCCTGGTCATCCTGCTCGTGCTGTTGCTGCTCGGCCGACTGTGAAGCGATAACAAGCGCCCGGCCATCGTCGTCTTGCGACTCCTGCCGTCATTCTTCCTTCGGCGTGGAGCGCGGTCGGCGCGGGCCAGGGGCGGAATGCCGGCCCTGGGCTGCATCGATCTCATCGATCCAGCCAGCGCGTGAATGCGGAAACGCGTCGGCGTAGGGCACATACGGTTTGATGTCGAGGATCGGTGTGCCGTCGAGCAGATCCATGCCGCGCACTCGCAATGAGTGCTCATCGACGGCAACCAGTTCCACCGCCGATAAGCCAATCGCATTGGGCCGGTGCGGCGAACGGGTCGCCAGTACGCTGCGCTTGCCGCCACCACGTGGCGGCTTGACCTCGGCTTTCCAGCCTTCGCTGCGGTGAAACATGAAAATCACCCAGATGCGTTCGAAGCCGGCCAGATCGCGAAATGCCGCGGCCGGAAAATCCACCACAAACTCGATGACCGCCTCGGCCAGCGCGCCAGTTTCAGTACCCTCCACAACGGTCGGTTGATGCGGTGCATCAATGCGCCGTGCGTAGGGCGAACGCACGAATGCGATCGGATGGCTGGTGCAGATGGAAGTGTCGTGCATGACGGTCATCGGGGTGGAGGCGGCGACCAGTATCCCATTGCCGACCACGCCAGGCGTTTCGAGTATCGCCTTTTCGTCCGTCATCAGGGCTTCGCAGGAATGACGAGCCGGGTAGCCGGTTATTCCAGGCGCCCAGTGGTGGCTGCTGCAGCGGTGCCGATGGTGCCAACGCCGAGTACAGTGACCAGATTGCATTCGTTCCCGTCGAGGACGCCATGAAATACCTGCTGCTGATCTACAACGACGACAGCTTGCTGAATGCGTTGCCGGAAGGCGAGTTCGAATCGTGCATGCGCGGTTGCATCCAGCATGTCGATGAGATGCGCGAGCAAGGCCAAGTGCTCGATACACAGCAGTTGGAGGCACCATCGACAGCCAAGACGGTGCGCATCCGCAACGGTAGCGCGAGCGTGGTCGATGGGCCGTTCGCCGAGACCAAGGAATACCTGGGCGGCTTCAACCTGATCGAGGCGGCGGACATGGACGAGGCGATCCGAATCGCCAAGGAATTCCCGTGGACGCGCACCGGTTGCGTGGAGATCCGGCCAGTGCGTGACTTCGATGCCGTGCGGCGTCGAGTGGGCGCGTGAAAGTCGGTGGGTGAAATGGCCGCTTTCCAATTGACCGCGCACGCGCAACCATGGGCGCCCCATTCAAACGGTGACAGCGCATGAGTAGTTTTGACGACGACTCCGATTCCGAACGCGACTTCGACGACATCGAAGACGATTCGTTGGAGGCGCGGGTCTGGCAGCTGCTGCTGCTGATCAACCCGGGTGATGAAGAGACCGCGCTGCAGCAGTTCACGGACTATCGCGAGGCGGTCGCCGAAATCGAGGATAGCGAGTCGATCGAGGCCGCGCCCATGGAGATCATCGGCCGGGTGATCGACTGGCGCTCCGGCTTTATCGTGGGCACGCACGACCTGCGCTCGCTGGTGCAGGCGATCGACGAATTGTCGTCGCGCTGGAACCTGTCGATCGACTGGAATGGCGATCCGGACGATGACGAGTTTTTCGACGACATGGACGCAGCAGCCCTGTTCTCTATCGCCTACGACCGGCTGGCCGAATTCGGATACACGCTATGGGCGTGGGAAACCGATGGCGACAGCTACGCCGGCTGGATGACGCTCACCCGCGACGCCGAGCCGCTGCGCGAACTGGCCACGTTGCTGGGCATCAACCTGCGTTTGGGCAGCGAAGTGAGTTGAGAGCGACAAGCGGCGTGGAGCTGGCAGTTGGCACAGTCTGTCTTGCGTTTAATTTTCCATGGCATGGATCCACAGGAGCGTAACCGATGCATTTTCCTCTGCGCTGGCACGTGAACGGTTGCCGGCTCTTGCGTGGCATGGCTTTGCTGGCGGTGGCTGTATTGCTAGCCGCCTGTGCCAGTGTTCCGCCGCACAATGCGCTGGCGACATGGGTGCCGTCCCCGAACTACAACGCGCGCCAGCCGCAGTTGATCGTGCTGCATTTCACCGAGGAAAAATCGGTGCAGCAGGGCCTGGATACACTGCGCTCGGGCAATAGCGAAGGGCCGGTGAGTGCGCATTACCTGATCGGCAGCGACGGGCATATCTACCAGCTGGTCGCCGATACCGAGCGCGCCTGGCATGCCGGGGTGGGGCGCTGGGGCACGATCACGGATGTGAACTCCGCGTCGATCGGCATCGAGCTGGACAACGACGGCCAATCACCCTTCGCGCAGGCACAGATCGCGAGTCTGTTGCGCCTGCTCACCGACCTCACCGATCGTCTGCACATCCCGCGTACACAGATCGTCGGTCACGAGGATTTTGCCCCCACCCGCAGAAATGATCCGGGGCCGTTGTTTCCATGGAAGCAGCTGGCTGACGCCGGCTTCGGGTTATGGCCGCAAGGCGTATTGACCGATCCTCCGGCCAGTTTCGACCCATGGATGGCGCTGGGCGAAATCGGCTATCCGCTGGATGATCGCGACGCGGCCGTGCACGCGTTCCATCACCACTACCGTGGCATGGAGGGTGATGGGCTCGACGCGCAGGATTCGCGCATTCTCTATGCACTGACACGCACGGTCAACCCGTGACGGACCAGGTGTCCGCAGGGTGCCCGACGTAGCTCGCGGTGCGCGATCGTACCGCCACCCATGGCTGGCGGCAGTATCATTGGCTTGTCGTCGATCTGTGGCCTGGTCAGGGTCACGACCTGCCGTCCTTTAGCGCCTGGAGGCGTCGTCGCGCGACTGATGGGCATGACCAGTGCGTTGCCCCAGGTGGGATTAGCCATCGGGCGAACGCCATCTCGGCGCTAGATGGACGCGAATGGTCGAGGGTCACCTGGCATCGCAAGGTGGCGACCTCGTCATGCATCGCCACGAGGGTGATGCATGGCATCCGCTGGTTCATGGTGGTTACACCTGGCGCTGAATGAGTCCGGAGGTTTCCATGTTCAAGCACATCCTGCTACCGACCGATGGTTCCGAAGTATCGCTGCGCGCGGCGGATATGGGCATCGCCCTCGCGGTTCGCCTCGGCGCGAGCGTATTTGCCTTCCATGTGATGAAGCCATTCGCCACCGTTGCGTATTTCGCCGACAAGCTTCTGTCTCCGGAAGAGGCCTATAACAAGAAGGCGGCTGAGCATGCCAATAGCTACCTCGAAGAGATCACTCGACGAGCCAGCGCAGCGAGCGTCCCCTGCGACAGCGGTTACGAGTTCGATCATCGCCCCTACTGCGCCATCATTGGCGCGGCCGCGAAACATCAATGTGACCTTATTATCATGGGCTCCTACGGTCATCGCGGGATGCAGGGCAGCGAAGCACACAAAGTTATTTTGAACAGTAATGTGCCGGTCTTGGTTTATCGCTGAGCGACGACCCAGCGGTTTCTGCGGACAGTGTCACGCGACTTGAACCGCCGGGATTTCATGGCCATGCTGTTGGCACCAGATTGAATCGATTCCGGAGCCATACCCCATGCGTGCGTTGATGTTTGAAAAGTTCGGTGGTCCCGAGGTATTGCACTGGAGCGAGCAGCCTGATCCGATCCCGGGTCCCGGACAGGTACTGGTGCGCATGCACAGCGTCGGGCTGAATTTTGCGGACGTCTATCGTCGTAACGGCAACTATCACCTGAGCGGGACGGCGCCGTGGGTGCTCGGTTACGAGGGCGCAGGAGTAATCGAGCGGGCTGCCACGGATGATCGGCTGTTTCCGATTAATGCGCGGGTTGGTTTTGCCGATATGCCGCATGCGAATGCGGAGCTGGTCGCGGTGGATCTGGACAAGCTGATTCCGTTGCCCGACGACATCTCGTTCGATACCGCGGCGGCGACGCTGCTGCAAGGTCTGACTGCGCAGTATCTGGTGACCGATAGCTGTCACGTGCGTCGCGGTGATGTAGCGGTGGTGCATGCCGCGGCTGGTGGCGTGGGTTTGTTGTTGGTGCAGATGCTGAAGGGGCAGGGTGCGACCGTGCTGGGCGTGGCATCCAGCGCAACGAAACGCACGGCGGTGCTTGCCGCTGGCGCGGATGCCGCGTTCGGTTATGACGAGCTGCTCGCGCGGGCCCGGCAATTGACGGTCGGCCGCGGCGTCGATGTTGTCTACGATTCGGTCGGCCGCACGCTCGGCGATAGTCTGGCTGCTGCGCGCATTGGCGGTACGGTGGTGTTTTACGGAATGGCGGCTGGCGACCCTGATCCGGTCGATCCGCGCCTGCTGATGGATCGCTCGCTGACGCTGACGGGCGGCGACTTGTGGAACGTCCTGACCAGTGCGTCGATCCGTCGCGAGCGGGCCGCTGCGTTATTTGCGCAAATCCGTGCCGGTCAGTTGCAGCCGAACATTGCGGCGCGCTTTTCGCTCAGCGAAGGCGCACAGGCACATGCCTATCTGGAAAGCCGCGAGGCGATCGGCAAGGTACTGCTGACGCTCTGAGATCGCAGGCGCGGGGTGTGCTCGACGCGTGCAACCTACGACGTCAAGCCTCGTTGCTGGGCTCGGCGTCGTCAAAGCCGGTGTAGCCGTCGGGGAAGATTGGGGTGCCGTCTTCCTCCAACCCCAGCATGTCGGCCAGGGCTTTGGCGGCTGCGGTTTCGGCGAGATCCTTCTGGCGGAAGCTGCGGTTTTCACAGATCGCGAAATACATCGGAAAGCCGCTCTTGCGCGGAGTAACCGCGAGGTAGGCGGTATAGCGCGAACCTTCGAGGGTGGCGCCTGAGCGGGCCAGGTAGTTGTCGAACTCACGCTCGGCCATCGGTGCTTGTCCGCCATTCAAAGAGGCACAGTGTATCGCGTGACAAGATCGGCGTGACAAGATCGGCGTGATAAGCAGCCCGGCGAATGTGGCCCGGTAGGTGCGTACGTCGGTGCCTCAGTCCGGCAGTTTTTTAATTTCATCCAGCGGCTGCACTTCGTCGAACACGGTGTAGTCGATGATGTTGAGGCCAGTCCCGTCCTCATGGACGAGATCGATATAGCGGTAGTTCCAGCGCAGGTCCCGATGGCTCCATTGCTGGCGTGCCAGCAAGGATTGCGAGGTCGTCTCGTCGGTGCCTTCGATGCTCAGCAGGAAGGTCGACTGCGTGCGCTCCAGGGTCTCGCTACTTTCGCCGTAGAGCGGGCTGCTCGAATCGATCACATGCATCAGGACCCAGCTCAGCACGAAGATCGGATGACGGTCGCGGATCAGTTTGAGGTCGTGGATCTTGCGCAGCCTGAAGCCTTCTGGAGAAATTTCCAGGCGCAGAAGATGCAGCTGGGCAGACGCTTCGGCGATCAAATTCTGGCGAGTGTTTGCCGCGCGGATCATCAAGGTCGGCTGGCCGTCGATGATGCGCACGACTGGATACTTCGAGAAAATAATCTTCGCGTGCGGGCGCGAGAAGCGCGAAAAGATCAGCCCGGTAACCACCGCAATGCTCGCCATGCCAGTGAAAATTTCCACTGTGGCGATGATATGCGCATAGACGGTCTGCGGATGCATGTCGCCATAGCCGACCGTGGCCAGCGTCTCCACGCTGAAAAAGAATGCACCGCCAAAGCCCCGCGGAAATTGATTCGCGATCGGCTGCGAGCCGAGCTGGTAAATCCCGGCGAAAAAGGTGTTGAGCAGCAGAAAGGCCGTCGCGACCAAGGCAAAGAAAACCGGCCAGCTCACGATCAGCGCGCGATGATAGATGTCGTCCCAGATGCGCCGCGACAAGCCGCGACTGACGAATGGTCGGCCACCTACGTTGACGGTGCGGGGGCGATTAAGGAAACGCAGCATCTGCTTGGGGCTCACCGGCTGGATCTGCAGGGGTGGATGCCGCTCTCACGGAGATCGGCGGGGCTGTTTCGATTGTAGCGCGGACGCGCACGCATCCAGCGCGGTCATCTGTGGCAAGCTGGGTTCTCTAAGTTCTGGTAGCACGCTCATGCTTACGCCGTTCGATATCTCATGTCCGTATTGTGGCGAACCCATCGAGATCCTGGTCGATGCCTCGGCTGGCGATCAGCACTATATCGAGGACTGCCAGGTGTGCTGCCGGCCGATCACCCTGAGCATCCAGATCGATGCGGACGGCGACCCGCAGGTGAGCGCGACGTCTGAAAACGACGCCTGACCGAAGTGCTTCCTCCCCTGCGAAAAGTACCGCCACAATGACCCGCGTCGATAAGCCGGTGCCACGGATCGTGCTCGATACCAATGTGTGCCTGGATCTGTTCCTGTTCCGTGATCCGATGTGTTCGCACCTGCTGGCCGCGCTGAGCAGTGGGGCGGTGCAGGCGGTGACGCGCGACGATTGCCGTGAGGAATGGCGCAGGGTGCTTCACTATCCACAACTGCCGATCGACGATCAGCTGCGGCCGGTCGTCAATGCCGCTTTCGATGCATTGATCCACTGGCTGCCGCCGGAGGCGTCGACGGTGAGCGACGATGTCAGCCTGCCACGCTGTGGCGATCCGGACGACCAGAAGTTCCTGGAACTTGCGCTGGCCTCGGGGGCCAGATGGTTGCTCAGCAAGGACAATGAACTGCTGAAGCTGGATCGGCGCACCAGCCATACCGGCCTTTTTTCGATCCGGCTACCGCAGCTGTGGTCGGTGGCTGACGCGCGCTCATAGTGAGCGTCGGGATGAAGACAACAGTTCACTCCCGGCGCAGCTCGCGTGATTCGGCGATCCCGATGCCCTGCGCCAGCAACGTCGCGCGGGTTGCCGCATCGGTATCCGGTGTTACTGGCCGGCTGAGGTCCCACAGCACCCAGGTGCGAAAGCCGAGTTCAAGCGCGTCCTGCGCCGTCCACAGCACGCATACGTCACGCGCCAGGCCGCACACAACAACCTCATCCACGTCGCGCTCGCGCAGCCAGCCGGCCAGCCCGGTACGGGGGCGCTGGCCATCCGGGCCGTGGTTTTCGCGAAAGCCGCTATAGGAATCCACGCCGGGATCGCTACCCTTGCGTATCACCGCATTCAGTGCCGACCAGTCGATGTCTGGATGCAGCTCGGCGCCGGGCGTGCCCTGCACGCAATGCTCCGGCCACAGCGTCTGTGGCTGACCGTATAGCGTGATCTGCTCGAACGGTGAGGCGCCGGGATGGGTGCTGGCAAACGAAATATGCCCGCGCGGATGCCAATCCTGAGTGGCGACGACATGGCGGAACACGTGTCTGCGCAGCAGCTGGTCGATGCCCGGCACGATCGCATCGCCTTCGTGGCAGGCCAGCGCACCGCCGGGCATGAAATCCGCTTGCACGTCGACCAGGATCAGCGCGGTGTGATCGTCAATCGTATGGCTCATGGTGGGTGACAGACGGCAGGTCGGGATTTCAAGTCTAACGCTTACGTGCGGAAGTATTCCGATGTGCCAGGACGCCTGGACTTGTTGCAAAATGGGCCGGGGTGGGGGCTCGGAACAAGCCAGACGGAACAGGGGGAGATATGGATCAGATGGATCGTGGCGCTGGTTACGGAAGGTCATCGACTGCCAGCGTGAGTTATCCGCGCGACTATCGTTACTCGCGCGGCGTGCAGTTTTTTCTTTATGTGTTTGCCGCGATCATGGGCGCTGCCGGTACGTGGATGGCCAGCATTCAGATCCAGCAAGCCGCATCGGTCGTGTTGTTGCTGTCTGGCCTGGCGATGGTTTTGCTAGCCGTCTATATCGCGATGTCCTGCGCGATGTCACGCCTGGTCCTGCGTGCTGATTCGATCGAGATGCGCGGGCCGCTTGGATCACGCATGTTGCGCCGTGATGCGATTGCCGGTCGTCGCCGACAGCCGACACGCGGCAAACCGATCTTGATCGTGGTGCCGAAAAGCGGGCGTCCGCTGCGGCTCGATTCCGGCTTCAAGAGCGACAGCGTGCTCAATGCCTGGATCGATGCACTGCCGGACCTGGATCTGCAGGAGCGTCAGGCGTCGGAAGCAAAGCTGATCGCCGACCCGGCCTTTGGCAGCAGCCCGAAAGATCGCCTCGATCGGCTTGCGAAGGCCCGCCAGGTGGCCAAGGTCGCCAATGGGGTGACCGTGGCCGCCGTGCTGTGGGCGTACGTCTATCCGCATCCCTATCAGCTGGCGATCCTGCTGCTGGCGCTGCTGCCATGGTGCGCGGTGGCCATCGTCGCGCTGTCGCGCGGGCTGATCTGCTTCGACACCTTGCGCAACGATGTGCGCCCCCATGTGGCGCTCATGTTGATCATGCCGGCGCTGGTGCTCGGCATGCGTGGGTTGCTGGACATCAACGTGGTCGATGTCACGCGGACGCTCGAGTTCGGCTTTATCGCCGGATTGCCGCTGGTGTTTGTGGTCAGCCTGGTGGGGCAGCGCAACCAGCAGCGGCCGTGGGCATTGCCGTTGTTGATGCTGCTGGTCGTGGCGTTGCCGTACGGTGGCGGTCTGGTGGCCGTTGCCGACGTGATGTTCGATCATCAGGCGTCCCAGGTGTTTCAAACCCAGGTACTACGCAAGTACATCGCCAGCGGAAAGCACCCGCAACCGTACCTGGTGCTCGCGCCGTGGGGGCCCGAAGTGACGGGTGGACGTATCGCGGTGAGTCGCGCCTATTACATGCATGCCCAGGTCAACACGGCCGTGTGCGTGAACTTGCATCGCGGCGCCGTCGGCTTACGCTGGTATGGAGTACACGATTGCACATCGGTGCCGAACGGTGATCCAGCCAGGCTTCCGTGACGAACCGGCAACACGGGCATAATGGCCGGATTGGCCGCCTATAGAAGTAAACAACGATGCATTACGATCAATCGTGGATGGGCTATGGCTTCGTCGGCGGGCTGCAGGCCGGAGCGATTTCGGCCGTAGTGGGCTTGTTGTTGTTTTGCGTGTTCAACTGGGTGGGTCGACGCAACGGCTGGAGTTATGGCCCGCAGGTCAGCTGGGCATTCCTGCTGGCGATGCTGCTGACTGCCGGCGGCGATCTGTCGGACCTGTTCTATTTCAACTATGCGCAGCTGCAGTCGTTGCAGCTGCTCAGGGCCGAACTGGCACAGGTGCATGATCCCGATGGCATCGGCACGCGGGTCGCGTGTGAGCTGTTCGGGGCGGTACTGGGTATCTATGTGGGGTGGGTGCTAAGCAACAGCAGCTGGTACCGGCGCCTTTTTCGTTTGGAAAAATAGCGGCGCCACTCCAGTTCGCCGCTCCGGCGAAACCCAACCTACGGGTTATTTCGGTCTGCTACAGCAGCGGATCGAACAGCCGCGCTACGTGCATCGCCACCCGGCGTAGATACGGCGCGTCGTCGTATTCGCGCTCTTCCACGGGAAGGGAGCGGGCGAAATCCGCCTCCAGCATCGCCCCTACTTCGGCCGCGAATGCGCGGTCGACGACCAGCGCGGTCACCTCGAAGTTGAGTCGGAACGAACGACTGTCCAGGTTCATGCTGCCGATGGCTGCGCTGTCGTGGTCGATCAGCAAGGCCTTCTGGTGCAGGAAGCCGGGCTGATAACGAAACATGCGGATGCCCGCGCGCAACGCATGATGGGCATGCAGCGTGGAGGCGAGAAATACGGTGTGGTGATCCGGTCGCGCTGGAATCAACACGCGTACATCGACCCCGCGCAACACCGCCAGCCGCAAGGCGGCCAGCACTGCATGGTCAGGTACGAAATAGGGCGTGCTCAACCATATGCGCTCGCTCGCGGCGTTGATCGCGGCGGTGAAAAACAACGAGCAGGTTTCCTGCAGGTCGGCTGGCCCACTGGCGACGACCAGCACGCTGGCATTGCCATCGCCAGGCGGCGATGCCAGCAGCGGCGGTGGCGCGCCGGTGATCCATTGCCAGTCTTCGGCAAACAGCTGTTGCAGGTCGGTGACGACGGGCCCCTGCAATTCCAGATGAGTGTCGCGCCACGGCGCCAAGGGCGGTTTCAGGCCAAGGTATTCGTCGCCCACATTGAGGCCGCCGACGAATGCCCGCGCGCCATCCACCACGACGATTTTGCGATGGTTGCGGAAGTTCAGCTGGAACCGGTTGCGCCAGCGTCGCGTCGCGAACGGGTGGATCGCCACTCCGCCTGCGCGCAGCGTCTCCACGTAGTGTCGTGGCAAGTCGTGGCTGCCGACGCCATCGAACAGCACGCATACGCTTACCCCAGCGGCCGCGCGTTGCAATAATAATTGCTGTACGCGACGACCCAGGTTGTCGTCACGGAAAATGAAAAATTGCACCAGCAGGGAGTGCTCGGCCGCAGCCATTGCCGCCAGCATGACCTCGAAGGTGGCGTCGCCGTCGATCAGCAGGCGCAAACGATGGCCACCACGAAAGGGTCGGTTCTGCAGCGCACTGATCGCGGCGAAGCGCGCGCAGCCTGGATCGATGACGCGCTCGTCCAGCGGGATCGGCGCGGCGGAGGTCAGGCGCGCCTGATGATATTTGGAGAGATAGCCAAGGAAGCGGCTGGAGCCGAGATACAGATACGGCAGCAACGTCACATACGGCAACAGCAGTAGCCCGATCGCCCAGCCAATCGCACCTTGCGGCGTACGCGTGTGCATCACCGCATGCATCGCCGCGAAAATGCCGAGCAGATGCAGTAGCGCGATGCTTGCGGTGAGCACGCTGAGTGTCATCGGTGCACCGGCTAATTAGCCAGTAACTGATCGGCCAGATGGCGGGCCTGTTGGCGGATTTCCGGCATCGCGGTGGACTCCCACAGCGTACCGCGCAGCAGGCTGCCGAGTGCAAACAGGTGTGGCCAGTATTTGTTGGCATGCTGGCCGCCTTCGTGCTGCAGCCGCCCTTCGCTGCTGGCCAGCACACCCAGGCCCAGTGGATCGGGCAGGATGTGCGCATTGGTAAGCAGCTGGCTCACCAGACGATGATGGGTACGGCGGACATCGGTATCCAGGCCGGTGGTCTGGATCACCAGGTCGGCGTCGAGCGTGCGTATCTCGCCGGTCGCGGTCGGCGCCAGGGTCAGTTGCAAGGTGTCGCCAACCAGCTCGATCGATTGCATGCGTCCGCGCTGGCGACGCAGTCGTCCGTCCTGCTCGAGCGTGGCAATCATCTCGCACACCTGTGGCGGCATGCGGTGCCTGGCGCGCTCCCACGCCCAGCGGGCGTGGCGCAGAAAGCGCGCTCGCTGCTCGGCGGGTAGCTCACGCCACAGCCTTGGCGTGTGGGGCCGCAGGCTGTCGATGATGGTGCGCCAGTCGGTATGGTGGTCCTGCGCAATTGCTTCGCGCAGCAGGTGCAACCAGTGACGGATGTCCGGTGCATCCAGCATCGCTTCGATCAGGTCGCCGCTGTCGCCGGCAGGTGCAGCAGCGGCATGTAGATGCGCCTCAGGCAACAACGCATGGCGAGAGATCGCGGTGAATTGCGCCTGCGGCCATTGCGCGGAAAGCTCCAGCAGCACGTCGACGGCAGTCAGGCCCAGCCCCATCACCACCACCTTGCGCGGCGGCGGATCGATGCTGGCGGTGGCCAGCAGGCTCCAGGGATCGATCACGTAGCGACCGCTGGCCAGCGCAGCCGCACTGACCCCAGGCAGGGGGCGTGTGGGCAACGTGCCAAGCGCCAGCACGGCCGCGTCTACCCGATGACTCTCCTCGCCATGGATCACCGTGACGCCGTTATGTTCGGGTACCAGCGCGTCGACGGCGAACGGGATCACATTCACGTCATGGCCGTGCGCGCGGCCTTGTTCCAGCGCGTGCGTCACTTCGGCCTCGAGATAGTCGCCATAGCGGCGGCGCGGCAGAAAATCGGTGCCGGAGATGGCCGGATCGTCGCGCTGCACGAAGTCCAGAAAGCCGCGCGGCTTACCCGCGAACATGCTCATCGAGGCCGCCCGCACATTCAGCAGGTGGCGGTCCGAACCGGTGCCATAGGCTACGCCGCGTGCCAGCGTGCCGCCGCCGGTGTACCAGTCCAGGTGCAGCGGCTGCGGTGGTCGGCGCTCCAGCAGCTCGCCGAGCAGAGCGGCTGCCGCGGCGCCGCCGCCGATGATGGCGACCCGTCGAAACATGAAATTCCTTGTTGAAGTGATGCGTCGTGCAGCTCAGGTGTCCAGGCGACCGGCAATGGAGCTGCGCTGGGGATGCGCTGTCCATTGACCCGTCGGTTCGACCTGCTCGTAGGCGAAGTACTGTGCCAGATCTCCGCCGTAGACGTGCAAGGTGAGCGCCATGTCTTGGCTGGACAGGTTGCGGCAGCGGTGCACGTGGCTCTCATCGCCTTCGAACCAGGTGCCGTCGCCGGGACCAAGCCAGTCGCGGCCCTGCATGCGTAGATTGCCCGAGACGGGGTCGCGCGTATAGGACTGCACTTCAAGCGCGCCAAGCAGGGTCACTTCCAATCCCCACAGGCCCGCGTGGTCGTGAACCGGGGTGAGATGGTTGGGTGGCCATGCCATGACCAACACGCTGAGCGCCGGTTTGCTGCGTTCGGCCAACAGCCAGCGCTCGAAGCCACGTCGCCGTGTCCGCAGCGGTGCCAGGTGCCGGGTCAGTGATGCCGACTCCTGATGCGCGACGCGACCCAGCTCACGTGCCATCAAGGCCAGATCTGGCTGTTCGGCAGCGCCGTGCTCGAGCGCGATCTCACGAAGCGTTTTCAAGGTGCGCATGTACTTGCCCATGCAATGAAACTCGACAGGGTGATTGGTGATCAGTGGAGCATGCGTCTCGTTAAAGACGCGTAAGCCGAAGCGGCGCGCAGGCCGGAGCCAGCTGACGCACCGTTCCCGCCCCCGCCGTCACCCACACCCTGCCGTCATTCCGGCGTTCCCCCAGGATGAAAGGAACGGGTGGGCTGGCCGGCCCGGCCGGCGGCAAGGCCGGCCGGGCGCCTGTTCGCTACTGTTCTTGCAGATCGAAACTCACCGGGACCCGTGCCCACGCCCGCACGGCTTTACCCTGCACCATCGCTGGCTGGAAGCGCCATGCCGCCAGTACCTGTTCGCGCGCACTGCGGTCGAGCAGGGCATAACCGCTGCCATGTTCGACCACCACGTCCAGTGGCTTGCCGGTTTCATCCACCAGCACGCGCAGCAGCACGGTGCCGTGCATGCGATCGCGCAACGCCTGGACCGGAAATTGCAGCGGTGCCAGGCGGTACGCCAGGCTGGCCTCCACCGGGGCCGCCGTCACTGCGTCGCCGGTTGTGGTACCCGGCGGCGCCAGAGTCGGCTTACCGACCGTTGGCATGGCGAGCTGCCCATCGGTGCTGGGCACGACGACCGGTGCGGTTATCGGGGTTGACTGCAGATGGGGTTGCGCGAGCGTTGGCGGATGCCGCAACGGTTGCAGCACGACCGGTGGCGGAGGTGGCGGCGCCACGGCCGGAGGGTCCATGAGGTGGATCAGCGGGACCGAAGTCAGCTGGTGGCCGAGGGAGAGTTGCGCCGGGGCGATCGGTCGCGTGGCTATCAGGATCACGGCAAGGTTGAGCGCAATCGCGGCGCTGAGGGCAGCGATACGCACGCTGTCGGGGTGTATGCGATGAGCAATAGCCAGGCTTGCGGACGACATAAGCGACCTCCTGACGGCAGTTTGGGATGTTGCGACAGTCACGCTGCATCACATGCAGGGGGATCGTGCGGTCGCGACTGCAGCGTATGCCTATCGAACACTCATCCGCAAGTGGACGGCTGGACGTCTATTTGAAGCGGCGGCGAGCGCGTCCCTGGCCTGCGATCGCAAGAGATGCAACGGTGGGAGCGCTCAGCCTGGCAAAAAAAGGCCCCGCGAGAATGGCGGGGCGGGAAGGCGGATGACAGGGGGATGCAGCACATCCGCACAAGCATCGTGGCTGTGCGCCCGTCGAGGCGGCGTGCAGCCGGCGTGAAGGATTATTCACGCGGGCATCGCCCATGGTCGGCCCAAGCCTGTAACAATCGGTCTGCGGCAGTAGGCCGGTGGCGAGAGGAACGGCAATGAGTTTGATCAAAGGGGCGGCAGTGATGGCGATGGCGTGTGCGGGTCTGTTGGCCTGCAAGCCTGCCCAGGCGGCCGCGGAAATTTCCTGCCAGATGGGGTTTCAGCTATCCGGCTGGTCAATTTTCTACAAGACGTATAACGGCGGCGGCATGGTCCGCTGCAGCAACGGGCAGAGCATGCATGTGAACCTGCGCGCCAAGGGTGGCGGCCTGACGTTCGGCAAGAGCAGGATCGACGACGGCCACGGCCGGTTCAGCGGCATCTATGACATCCACGAAGTGCTGGGTCACTACGCGACGGCCGAGGCTGAAGCGGGCACCGCGGACAGCGCAGCCAAGGCTCAGGTCATGACCAAGGGCAATGTCTCGCTGGCACTCACCGGCAAGGGCAGTGGCTGGAACCTTGGTGTGGCATTCGGTGCGTTCATCATCGAGCCCTGAGTCGGCAGTAGGCAATCAGGATTGCGCCCGGTAAGGTAAGTGCAGGAGTGCCGCAGTGCGCTTCCCGGCCTGTCAGGAGTTGTCATGTACGCCACATCCAGCGTTGCCGGCCCGCGTTACAGCTTTGGTGATGAATTAGCCAGCAGTGTCATCCACGGCGTCGGCATCGTGCTCAGCATCATCGGTCTGGCGACGCTGGTCGGGTTTGCTGCCCGGCAAGGCGATGCCCGCGTCGTGGTGGCCAGTGCGGTATACGGCACCACGTTGATCCTGCTGTATACGGCGTCCACGCTGTATCACTCGATCTCTGTGGTTGCCGCAAAGCCGGCGCTGCGCACGCTCGACCATATTGCGATCTTCCTGCTGATCGCCGGGACCTACACGCCGTTCACGCTGCTCGCGTTGCCCGGTAGCTGGGGCTTGGGCCTGTTCGCGGCGGTGTGGTCGCTCGCGTTGATTGGCAGCGCGCTGGAACTGGGCGTGCTCAAGCGTTATCGCAAATTTGCTGTGCTGCTGTATGTGGGCATGGGCTGGATCGGCATGATCGCGTTCAAGCCATTGAGCGTGCACCTGCAGCCGGGTGGCATGCTGCTGCTATTGGGCGGCGGCTTGGCCTACACACTCGGCGTGCCGTTCTATCTGTGGCGCCGGCTGCCCTACCACCATGCGCTGTGGCATGCGTTCGTGCTGGCTGGCAGCGTGCTGCATTTCCTCGCTGTACTGCTGTATGTGATTCCCGCCGCGGCGGTGTAAGCATGTCGGCCGCGCTCGACGCCATGCGCCGTGAACTGGAAGACGCCGCTGCGCACCTCGGCAGGCCGCATGACCTTCGCTTCAAGTCGATGTTCGGCGGCCTGATGGCGTATCTCGATGAAAAGCCCCGCGCGTGGCTCTCGCCTGGCGGGTTGGCCCTGAAACTGGCGCCGGCTGATCAGCTGATACTGCTGCAGTTGGCCAGGTCCGCGCGATTGATCGCCAAGCCGGGCGCGGCACCAAGCCGGCACTACATCATCGTCCCCGCAGTGGTGTGCGATGACACGCCACAGCTTGCGGATTGGTTGTCCAGAAGTGAGCGGGCGCACACCGTCCCATCCCGATCACGACGTTCTCGCAGCTGATGCCGCAGGACTGTGCCAGCGGCAGGTTGCTAGCCTGCCGCCGACGTGGGATTCAGCGTTTCTGCTGGGCTGGAATGAACTGCGTGCGAACCGCTTCGGCAAGCTGTGCCGGCGGCAGCAAGCCCTGTCCGATCAGGAAGTCGTTGAATGCCATGCGATCAAACTTCGGACCGAGCGTGAGTTCGGTTTCCAGTCGCAGTTGCTGGATCCGCATGTAGCCGTAGAAGTACGCGGTGGCCTGACCGGGGCTATTGAAGGTATAGCGATCGATTTCCTCGCGTGCCATCGGCTCGGACAGGCCAACATCGTGGATCAGGACGTCTTTCGCACGCTCCTTGCTGATCAGACCGAGGTTGAGCATCGGGTCGAGAAATGCGCGCGCAGCACGCATCAGGCGCGCCTGCAGTGCGGCGAACTGACCGGCTGGTGGCTCATACGGCAACATCTCGGATTCCGAATACAGTGCCCAGCCTTCCACATTGACGCTGTTGAACGCGAACAGGCTGCGCGCCAGTGACACCCCGTGCTCGATCATTGCGGAGAACTGCAACTCGTGGCCGGGGCGACCTTCATGCGAGGTGAGCGTCCACGCCGCTGCCTTGTAGGTAAAGTCGTCGTAGCTCTGGCTGTTGTCGCCCTTCTTTGCCGGGTGACCGGTGCTCAGCACGAACGTGCCCTGCTCACCGTGGTTGTTAATGAATGGCGCCGGGTCCATATGCGGCGCCGGTATCTGGGCATTCTCCGCATCCGAAGCCAGACGCATCTGCATGGGGCGGTCGGGCAGGGTGACGATGTGCTCGCGCCGGATGGTCGCTTCTATCTTGCTGAGCACATCGTGGTACCACGGCATGACCTGATCTTTCGGAAGCTGTTGTTTCTTCAGCGCCTGAAACACCGCCTGGTAGCCGGTGGCATCGATGCCTTCGGCTTTCGCCACCACCGGCGCCATCATCTGCATGGCGCCACGCATCTCGACGAACTCAAGTTCTGCCTGCTTCATCAATTCCTGCGGTGGAATATCGACGCCAACCTGTTTGAGCGTATAGGCATACAGGGGCTCAGGCATGCGGAAATCGGTGCGTGCATGCGCAAGCACCGTGCTGCGCACCCAGCTGTCGTAGTCCTTCAACTGTTGCGCGAGCGTATCCAGCGCGGCCTTCGCCTCGGCACTGTCCAGCTTGTTCTTCGCGTACAGCTGGCGCAGTCCGTCGACGTAGTGCGACGTATTGTCCAGCTGTTGATCGACCTGGCCCTTGTAGGGACCGAGCAACGCCTTGTTGCCCAGGCGCTCGGTGGTCTGTGCTTCCGCCAGTTGGGTGATCGGCGTGCAGCCGGGCGCCTTGCCGATGTAGCACTGCAGTCGTGCGAGTGCGGCGGGGTGCCGCTTCGCATCGACACCGTCCTTCAGCAGGGAGAACTCACCGCCGAAGACCAGTTGGCCGATATCCTGGAAGGGCAGCAGGTATTTCGCGTTGAGGTCGATGCCTTCAACCTGCTGACCAGCCGCATTGATCATGATGTGCAGGTCCTGCTGCACATCCGCGTCGCGCTCGGTCGCCAGCATCTTTTCCAGCTGCGCCTTGGCATCCAGTAGCGCCGCGCGCGAACGTGCGTCGATGCCCGGCTTGAGGTCGGCGACCTTGTCGTCGTAGCCGGCGATACCGACTTGCGAGGCGAATTCCGGATTGAAGCGGGCCAGCGCGTCGAGCAATACCTGGGCATCGGCATTGCTGCGTGCGACCCAGGCTGGTGGTGCTGCGACGGCCTGTGCGTGGACCGAGCTGGCGGTGGCCAGCAGCGCAGTCGCCATGGCGACGACGAGACGAGTAGACATGGTAGGGCTCCCGATGAGGTGGCCCAGCCTAGGCGACAGCGCGGTGCAGAACCATGTGCCGAAGGTCGTGGCGCTACCCGTGCAGCAGGGCCACGGCGAACAGGCCAACCATAACGAATGAGACCACCAGCTTGAACAGCGTGCCGAACAGCAGGCCCAGCCAAGTGCGGATGCCGGCCTCGCCGGTGCTCGATCCAGGGATGCGTTCCTACTTTTCCACAAACGCCCGCTCGATCACATAGTCGCCTGGTTCCCGGGTGCGCGGTGAGGCCTGGAAGCCGCGACCATCGAGCAGGGCGGACAGGTCATCCAGCATGGCCGGGCTGCCGCACAGCATCACGCGGTCTGTCTCCGGATTCAGCGGGGGCAGGCCGGTGGCCTCGCTCATCACGCCGTCGACGATCGCATCGGTGATGCGGCCGCGATGAAGAAAGGGTTCGCGCGTCACCGTGGGGTAGTAGATCAGCTTCTCGCGTACCAGTTCGCCGAGGTATTCGTGCTGCGGTAGTTCGCGTTCGAGGTAGTCGCGGTAGGCCAGGTCGTTGACGTGACGCACACCGTGCGCCAGCACGATCCGGTCGAAACGCGCATAGGTATCCGGATCGCGTACGATGCTTAAGAATGGTGCCAGACCCGTGCCGGTACTCAGCAGGTACAAATGCCTCCCCGGCTTCAGATCACTCAGCACCAGCGTGCCGGTGGGCTTGCGGGTGACGAGCACCGGGTCGCCCGGCTGCAGGTGCTGCAGGCGCGAGGTAAGCGGCCCGTTGGGCACCTTGATCGAAAAGAACTCCAGGTGTTCTTCCCAGTTCGCGCTGGCGATCGAATACGCGCGCATCAGCGGCCGTCCGTCAGTTTCCAGTCCCATCATCACGAACTGGCCGCTGTCGAAGCGAAACCCCGGATCGCGTGTGGTGCGGAAGCTGAAAAGCGTGTCGTTCCAGTGCTGCACGTCGATCACGTGCTCGGTTGCCATTGCCACCATGGTTGTAACCGTCGAAAGTTGATAAGGCCACCCGGCAGATGCTTTGGCGGGAAGCGGGAGTGAAGCCTGCGGGAGAAAGGCTGGGGTCGCCGCCGCGACTGTGAGATGACGCATTATGCCATTGACGCCAGGCTGGACATCACGTGTCGGGCTGGCCTGGCTTGATTCGGATGCATGATTCAATTGCGATCAACGTTGCCGTTGCGCACTGCCCCGAGGTGATGCATGGACATTGAATGCGGCTGGCAGTCGCCAATTTGCCGGTGGCAGCGACAGCTTCACGGTCGGCGCGGTCTGCCGGTGGCGATGAATGCCGGTGTGGTCGATCTCGGGATGCGTTTCTCGCTGGGCAAGAACGTCACGGTGGATGCGAGCTACCACGGTCAGTTCGCGAGCGACACGACGGACCAGGGCGCCCGGATGGCGTTGAACGCCAGCTTCTGATGTAACTCGCGCCGTCTCGGTTCACGCCGGGGTGGCGCCAGCAAAGTATGCAGCAGCAGGGGGTGAGTCAGCTCGTTATGAGCATTGCCGAATGCGAGCTGATCATTCTGGTGCCGCTAGTGTGGTGTCTCAAAAATAACTTCAAATAAGTTTAGCGGCAGCGCGTGCCACGGAAGCAAGGATGACGTCGGCCGTCTTGCGCCAGACGAAGGGTTTGGGGTCGACATTGTGCGTGTCGATGTAGTGGCGGATGGATTGCTCAAGATCCGCGACGCTGGTGTGTGCGTTGCGTTTGATCCACCGCTCGCTGATCTGGCCGAAGAACCGCTCCACCAGGTTGAGCCAGGAGGCCGAGGTCGGCGTGAAGTGCACGTGGTAGCGCGGCCGCGCGGCGAACCATGCGCGCACCTTTTCGGTCTTGTGCGTGCCGTAGTTGTCCATGATCAGATGGATGTCCTGATCGGTCGGCACGGCCGCGTCAATCGCCTTCAGAAACTGCAGAAACTCCGCACTACGATGCCGTCGCTTGAGCTGCCCGATGACCTTGCCGGTGGCCACATCCAATGCGGCAAACAGCGACGTGGTGCCGTGCCGCCTGTAGTCGTGGGTGCGTGTCCCCGGCTTGCCGAAGGTCAATGGCAATCCCGGTTGCGTGCGATCCAGTGCCTGGATCTGGCTCTTTTCGTCGACACACAGCACCAACGCGCGATCGGGCGGCGCCAGATACAGGCCCACGACATCGCGCACCTTGTCGACAAAGTAGGGATCGGTGGAGAGTTTGAAGGTAGATTCAAGGTGCGGCTTCAATCCAAACGCATGCCATATACGCTGTACTGTGGGAGCCGACACCCCGGTGGCGGCGCTCATGCTGCGCACGCTCCAATGGGTGGCATTGGCCGGTTTACTCTGGCGCACCTTGTCCACGACGGCCTGCACCTGATCATCCAGCACGGTACGTGGACGACCTGCTCGCGGCGCATCACTCAGACCGGCGAAACGATACGCTTCATAGCGGCGACGCCACTTCGATACCGTTTGAATGCTGGTCTTCAGACGTTGCGCGATATGGGTACCTGATTCACCCTCAGCGCAACCCAGCACCACGCGAATGCGCAGCTTCTCGTCGGCGGGTGCCTTGCGAACCGCCAGCCGCGCCATCAGCTCCGCGCGCTCCTCGTCCGTCAGCGACAGCTTCGTTACCGGTCGTCCTGTTCGTGCCATGGGCATAGTTTCCAGCAGACGGAAACCCAAAGACAGATCATGGCATATTTAGTTCAATTTATTTTTGAGACACCACACTAG
>Ga0302184_10000223_pt1 | contig 37716 bp, 30 predicted proteins | sample I_Palsa_N3_3_FD_200233 | JGI IMG/M metagenome (GOLD analysis project Ga0302184, IMG submission 200233) | Peat permafrost microbial communities from Stordalen Mire near Abisko, Sweden - I_Palsa_N3_3 | ecosystem: Environmental > Terrestrial > Soil > Palsa > Peat permafrost | place: Sweden...
CACGCCGCCGGCCTCGGAGCGGCTGGCGCGGCGGCCGGGGATGAACGCGGCGGGTACCCGGCCGGTTCCCTCGCTGGCGCCGGGCGACCACGTGAACCACGACTCGTACGGGCTCGGCCGGGTGCTGTCGGTCGAGGGACGCGGGGACGACCCCGAGGCCAAGATCGATTTCGGCGGGGATTACGGGATCAAGCACCTGGTGCTGCGTTACGCCCCGATCGAGAAGCTCTGAGCCGTGGCCGGGTGGCGGGGCTACGCTGCGGGTAGGAGGAATCCATGAGCAGCATCCGGGTGGTCATCGCCAAGCCCGGCCTCGACGGCCATGACCGCGGCGCGAAGGTAGTCGCCAGGGCACTGCGCGACGCCGGGGTGGAGGTCATCTACACCGGGCTGCACCAGACCCCGGAGCAGATCGTGTCCGCCGCGCTGCAAGAGGACGCCGACGCGATCGGGCTGTCGGTCCTGTCCGGCGCGCACATGACCCAGTTCGGCCGGGTGCTCGAGCTGCTCAGGGAGCGTGCCGCCACCGATATCACGGTATTCGGCGGCGGCATCATCCCGGACGCCGACATCGCCGAGCTCGAGCGGCTGGGCGTGGCCAGGATCTTCACGCCTGGCGCCTCGACCACCGAGATCGTCGACTGGGTCCGGTCCGAACTCGGCAGCATAGAGCCGGTCAGCTAGCCCAGTTCGGCTCTGCTGGCCAAATCCCACTAGGCTGCCTGCGCAGACCACAGCAGACGCACGCGCAGCGCGCCGGTCAGGCTGAGCGCGGGCCGGCAGCGGACAAGGACGGACCCGAGTGGACCTGTTCGAGCATCAGGCGAAGGAACTCTTCGCGGAGTACGGAGTACCCGTGCAGCGGGGCCGGGTCGCCGCCTCGCCCGAGGAGGCCCGCGAGATCGCGGCGGGCTTCGCGGCCGAGGGCGCCCCCCTCGTGGTGGTAAAGGCACAGGTAAAGGCGGGCGGCCGGGGCAAAGCGGGCGGCGTCAAGCTGGCCGATGGGCCGTCGGAGGCCGAGCAGAAGGCACGGCAGATCCTTGGCATGGACATCAAGGGCCACACAGTCCACAAGGTCCTGATCGCCAGCGCCTGCGACATCGCGCAAGAGTATTACCTCTCCTTCTTGCTCGACCGGTCCGCGCGGACCTTTGTGGCGATCTGCTCGGTGCAGGGCGGCGTGGAGATCGAGGAGGTCGCGCACACCAACCCCGAGGCGGTGGCCCGGATCCCGGTCGACCCGCTGGCCGGGGTGGATGCCGCGAAGGCAGCCGAGATCGTCCGCGCGGGCGGCCTGCCGCCCGAGGCCGCGGCGCAGGCCGCGGTGCTGGCCGAGCGGCTCTGGTCGGTGTTCGCCGACGAGGACGCCACCCTGGTCGAGGTCAACCCGATGGCGCTGACCGACCAGGGCGAGGTGCTTGCCGTCGACGGCAAGGTCAGCCTGGACGACAACGCCGCCTTCCGGCAGGAACACGCCAGGTTCGCCGACTCCGAGGGGACCGACCCGCTGGAGTCCCGCGCCAAGGCCAAGCACCTCAACTACGTCAAGCTCGAGGGTCAGGTCGGCATCATCGGCAACGGCGCCGGGCTGGTCATGTCCACCCTGGACGTCGTCGCCTATGCCGGCGAGGAGTTCGGCGGAGTCCGCCCGGCTAACTTCCTCGACATCGGCGGCGGTGCCTCCGCGGAAGTGATGGCGGACGGCCTGGAGATCGTGCTGTCCGACCCGTCGGTCCGCAGTGTCCTGGTCAACGTGTTCGGCGGGATTACCTCCTGTGACGCGGTCGCGAACGGGATCGTGTCCGCGATCGGCATGCTCGGCGCGCGCGGCGAGCAGGTCCGGCACCCGATCGTGGTGCGGCTGGACGGCAACAACGCCGCCGAGGGAAGGCGCATCCTGGACGAGGCGGCGATCGGCGTCGTCGAGCAGGTGGCCACCATGGACGACGCGGCGCGGCGTGCCGCCGAGATGGCCGCAGCGGCCGCGACGGGAGCATGAGATGGCAATCTTCCTGACCGGGCAGAGCCGGGTCATCGTGCAGGGCATCACCGGATCCGAGGGACGCAGGCACGGCGCCAGGATGCTCGCGGCCGGCACCAAGGTGGTCGGCGGGACCAACCCGCGCAAGGCGGGCCAGCTCATCGATCTCGACGGCAGCGAGGTACCGGTCTTCGGCACGGTAGCGGACGCCATGGCCGAGACCGGGGCCGATGTGTCGGTGGTATTCGTCCCGCCGGCCGGCACGAAAGACGCGGTGATCGAGGCGATCGACGCACGGATCCCGCTTGTCATCGTGATCACCGAGGGCATCCCCGTGCACGACACCGCGGTGTTCTGGGCCTATGCGTGCGCGAACGGGAACGCCACCAGGATCGTCGGCCCGAACTGCCCGGGCATCGCCTCGCCGGGAAAATCGAACGCGGGCATCATCCCGGCCGACATCACCACCGAGGGGCGGATCGGGCTGGTCTCGAAGTCCGGCACGCTGACCTACCAGATGATGTACGAGCTGCGTGACATCGGCTTCTCCACCGCCGTCGGGATCGGCGGCGACCCGGTGATCGGCACGACCCATATCGACTGCCTGCGCGCCTTCGCCGACGATCCGGAGACCGATGCGATCGTCATGATCGGCGAGATCGGCGGCGACGCCGAGGAGCGCGCCGCGTCCTTCATCGAGCGCAACGTGGCCAAGCCGGTCGTTGCGTACGTGGCCGGCTTCACCGCGCCGGAGGGCAAGACGATGGGTCATGCAGGCGCCATCATCTCGGGATCGGCGGGCACCGCCCAGGCGAAGAAGGAAGCGCTGGAGAAGGTGGGCGTCCGGGTCGGCAGGACGCCGAGTGGTGCCGCCCGCCTGGTCAGGGAGATCGTGCAAAGCCACTGACGGCCACCGTCGCCATCGTCAAGGTAGCGAATCCCCTGAGCCGGTCAAGGTTGTGAGCCCTGATCGGCCAGGGTGGTAAATCCCTGAACCGCTCAAGGTGGTGAATCCGGGGATCGGTCAAAGTGGTGAATCCGGGGATCGGTCACCATCAAAGGTGACCGATCCGGGGATTCACCACCTTGGGCTGCGGCTGCTGCGTGCTCTGCAGCGGCGCCGACCGTGGTGTCGGCCGTCGTGTCGGCAGCGGTGCCGGCCGTGGTGCGCTGGCCGGGAGAGCTCGCCTCGTCATGATTTATCCCGTTATAACGGATATCTAGCTGCTTCCGGCGCGGCCGCCCCGGCGCGCCTCCGCCCCGGGGGGCACTGCCCTTGCCAGGCTGGGGCATTGTGACGACGTCAGCCCTGGGCGCGCAGCGGGACGGCGCCGGCCAGGACGGCGCAGCCGGGGACGCTCAGCTCGCGCGGCCCTCCGGCGCGGCCCGCCCGCTGGTAGTGACCGGCGCCATCGCGGCAGGCGCGGCCGCGGGCACCGGGCTGGTCGCGCTGACCCTACTCGTGCTGGCCGGCTGGATCGCGGCGCCGCATGCCGGGATCGGCCTGACTGGGGTGCTGCGCACTGCGGCCGCGCTCTGGCTGGTCGGTCATCATGTCGGATTCACCCTGCACGGGGCCGGCCGCATCGGCATGCTGCCGCTTGGCCTGGTGCTGCTGCCCGGCGCGCTGCTCTGGCGGGCCGGGCGGTGGGTGGTCCGCAACGGGGGCGTCGTCAGACTCCGGCACGTCGGCTACGCGGCGGCGGCGCTGGCCGTTCCCTACGCCCTGGTGTCCGGCGCGCTGGCCCTCGCCAGCGCGTCGCGGCTCGTCACGCCGTCCCCGCCGCAGGCAGTGATCGCCGGATTCCTGCTGGCGTTCACCGCCGGAGGGCTCGGCGGCGCCCGTGCACTCGCGCCATGGCGGCAGCTGGCCGGGCTGCTGTCGGTGCGCTTCCGTTCGGTGATCCTCGGCAGCACCGGGGCGCTCGCGGTGCTTGCCGTGGCCGGCTGCGTCCTGGCCGGCGCCTCACTGGCCGCTCACCTCGGCGAGTTCAGGTCCGTCAACGGGGCGCTCGCGCCCGGCCCGGTCGGCACGATCCTGCTGCTGCTCGCCCAGCTCGCGTACGTTCCGAATGCGATCATCTGGGCGATCGCGTTCATGCTAGGCCCGGGGTTCGCGTTCGGGACCGGAACGGTGGTGGCTCCGACCGGTTCGGCGCTGGGATCGCTGCCGGCCTTTCCGATGCTGTCCGCGCTGCCCGCAGGTGTGCATAGCGCGCTGCCGGCCTGGCTGTCCGTCGCAGTGCTCGCGCTGCCGTATCTGGCTGGGGCGTTCGGCGGGTTCCTGATGGCACGGGCCGCGCCATCGCTCGCGGTGGAGGCCGCCCCGCTGTGGGGGTTCGCCTCCGGCGCGCTGGCGGGCTGCGTCACCGGTGCGCTGGCCACATTCGCTGGCGGGCCGCTCGGCGACGGGCGGCTTTCGGTGGTGGGCCCGTCCGGCTGGCAGGTTGCCGCAGTCGCCACCCTTGAGGTCGGCGTTGCTGCCGCGGTGACCACCGGGGCATCAAACTGGCTATCGCTGCGGCGGGCGGCGGGGAACCGCGCCGCAGGCCAGCACTCGCCTGCCGGCCCGTATTCGCCTGCTGGCCCGTATTCGCCTGCCGGCCGGTATTCGCCGCCAGGCCCACATTCGCCGTCCGGGCAGCTGGTGGCTACCGGGGAGGATGGCGGGCACACTATCTACCTGGATCCGTGGGCTGGGGAAGGCCCCGGGCACGGTACCGCAGCGGCCGATCACGGGCCGTCCGCGCTGCCGTAGTCGCTCGGCTGCCGCAGTCGGTAGTGGAGTCGCTAGTGAGATGAGCGGAGCCTGCTGGTCTCCGTATTGACTGCCCGGCTGAGCTGGTCCTGGCATACATGCTGCGCAGCCAGCGTATTGGCACCCTGCATGCACTGGGAGTAGGCGGAAAGCTGCTGCCACAGCACCGTGAATGTGATCAGCAGCAGGACGCTGAACAGGACGCCGATGCCGCCGAGGATGATCGCCGAGACGGCACCGCGTGGCCGCCCGGCGGCAGCGCGCCGTGACCGCACGGCGGCTGACACCCCGAGCCAGAGCGCGAGCGCGCCGACCAGAAGCGTGAAGACCACCAGGAAGATGCCGCGACGCAAATTGCCGAGCCCGATCAGGTCAGAGATGCTGAGCAGGCCGAACATGGCAAGCAGGCCGAGGACCAGGGCCGCGAGCGCACGCTGCTGCGTCCCGGGAGCCGGAGGCCGGCCGGGCTGACGGGCCTGCTGCGGGCGACCGGTCCGGGGTCCGCCGGCCGGCCTGCTGCCCCTCGGCCCGCCGCCGGTCGGCCCGCTGCCGGCCGGCCCGCTGCCGGCCGGCCCGCCGCCGGCCGGCCCGCCGGACGCCGGTCCGCCGGACGTCGGTCCGCCGGATGTCGGTCCGCCCGGCGACGGCGCCGGGCCCTGCCCCGAGAGTTGCTCGGGGAAGCTCAGCGGCGGCTGCGGGCTCTTGTCGGCAGGCAGTGCCGGTTCCTTTCCTGGCGTGCTGACGGTGACGTTGCTATTCCATCACCTTCAGCCGCAGCGTGCGCGGCGCAGCCGCCGCATCATAACGCGCTTGCGCGGACTTCCCGTCGTCACGAACCTGGGTCGCGCCGCTGCTCATCGTCGTCCGTCCTGTGCCCCGGTACTCATCCTCATCCGTCCCGGGTGGTCAGGCACCGTATCGGTACCGGGCCGCCGGGTACCGTTTGGGCCGCGCCCCCGATCATGACCCGGCGTCCTGCGATTATGGTGACGGGATGACAGTGCGCCTGGTCGTGCTCGTGTCGGGCACGGGGACTAACTTGCAGGCGCTGCTCCGTGCATGCGCGGATGACGCTTACGGCGCCCGGGTGGTGGCCGTGGGCGCCGACCGGCACGGCATCGCCGGGCTGGCCAGGGCCGAGGCCGCGGACGTGCCGACCTTCGCGCACCGGGTCGCTGACTACGCGGCGCGCGCGGACTGGGACCGGGCGCTCGCGGATTCATGTGCGGCTTTCGAACCGGACATGGTGGTATCTGCGGGCTTCATGAAGCTGGCGGGGGCGACGTTCCTCGCCAGGTTCGGCGGGCGCTTCATCAACACGCACCCCTCGTTGCTACCGTCGTTCCCTGGCATGCACGGCGTGCGTGACGCGCTCGAGTATGGCGTGAAGGTGACAGGCTGCACGGTTTTCATGGTGGATGCGGGGGTAGACAGCGGCCCGGTGATCGCGCAGGCGGCCGTGCCCGTCCGTGACGACGACGATGAGGCGTCCCTGCATGAGCGGATCAAGCGGGCTGAGCGCTCGCTGCTTGTTGACACCGTGGGCCGGATGGCCCGCGAGAGGTGGACCGTCCAGGGCAGGAAGCTGAGGTTCGGCAGTTGACCAAGGTAGCGATCAGGCGAGCGCTGATCAGCGTTTACGACAAGACCGGGCTGGCGGACCTGGCGCGGCAGCTGCACGAGGCCGGAGCCGAGATCGTCTCGACCGGCAGCACCGCGGCGGCCATAGCGGCGGCTGGCCTGCCGGTGACGAAGGTCGAGGACGTGACCGGCTTCCCTGAGTGCCTGGACGGACGGGTCAAGACACTGCATCCTGGCGTGCATGCGGGCCTCCTCGCCGACACCGGGCGGCCGGAGCATCTAGCCCAGCTGGCGGAACTCCGGATCGCGCCGTTCGAGCTGCTCGTGTCCAACCTGTACCCGTTCGAGCAGGCCGTCGCGGCCGGGTCGGCGGCCGTGGAGTGCGTCGAGCAGATCGACATCGGCGGGCCCGCGATGACGCGCGCCGCCGCGAAGAACCACGCTGCGGTGGCAGTCGTCACCGATCCGTCCGGTTACGGGGCCGTGGCGGCCGCGCTCCGCGACGGCGGCTTCACCCTTCAGCAGCGGCGCCGGCTGGCCGCGCAGGCGTTCGCGCGCACCGCGGCCTATGACGCAGCGGTCGCCTCGTGGTTCGCCTCCTCCTACGCCCCGGACGAGGCCGCCGCGGACACCGGCTGGCCCGACCTCATCGCCGGCACCTGGGCACGGCGGGACGTGCTGCGCTACGGCGAGAACCCGCACCAGCGGGCCGCCCTGTACGTGTCCGGAGCCGGGCCGGGCGGCATCGCCGGAGCCGAGCAGCTGCATGGCAAGGCGATGTCCTACAACAACTACGTCGACGCCGACGCGGCGCGTCGGGCGGTCTATGACTTCACCGTGCCCTGCGTGGCGATCATGAAGCATTCCAACCCCTGCGGGATCGCCGTCGGCGCGGACCTCGCGGAGGCCCACCGCAAGGCCAACAGCTGCGACCCGGTGTCGGCCTACGGCGGCGTCATCGCGGCGAACGGCGTCGTCACCGCGGACCTGGCCCGGCAGATCGCCGAGATCTTCACCGAGGTTGTCGTCGCCCCCGGCTTCGAGCCGGCAGCGCTGGAAATCCTGACCGCGAAGAAGAACCAGCGGCTGCTGCGCTGCCCGCCGCCGGCCCGGTCAGCTGCCGCGGAATGGCGCCCGGTCAGCGGCGGCATGCTGCTGCAGTCCGCGGACCAGGTGGCCGAGGCAGGCGACGATCCGGCAAACTGGCAGCTGATGGCCGGCCCGGCGGTGAGTGAAGCCCTGCTGCGCGACCTGGCCTTCGGCTGGAAGGCATGCCGCAGCGTGAAGTCGAACGCCATCCTGCTCGCCGCCGGCGAAGGCTCGGTCGGCATCGGCATGGGCCAGGTCAACCGGGTCGATGCGGCGCGGCTGGCGGTCACCAGGGCCGGAGAGCGGGCACGCGGCTCGGCTGCCGCCAGCGATGCGTACTTCCCGTTCCCCGACGGCCTGCTCGTGCTAGCGGAGGCGGGCGTCCGGGCCGTCGCCGAGCCGGGCGGCTCTATCCGCGATGACCTGGTGATCGAGGCTGCCGGGGCCGCCGGGATCAGCCTCTACTTCACCGGCGTGCGGCACTTCCTGCACTAACGCGCGTCAGCCGCCGAAATCAGGATTGTTCTGCTGCAGCACCCAGCTGTTGCCGTCAGGGTCGTCAAATGTCTTCCAGCGTCCCCACGGCGCCTGCTGTATCTCGTCCTCGATGAAGGTGACGCCCCGGGCGGTCAGCTCCGCCAGAGTTTTCTCGAGGTCGTCGCAGCCAAGCACCGAGCCCTTGAGCGAGCCAGCCGGCATCGTGTCGAACCAGGTCACCAGCGTGATCGAGGTGCCGCTGCCCGGTGGCCGGAGCATGACCCAGCGCATCGAATCGCCGAAGCTGGCATCCATCTGCTCGGCGAATCCGAGCTGGCCGGCGTAGAACCGCTTGGCGCGGTCCTGGTCGCTGACCGGGACGGAAATGACCTCGAGGTTGGTAACTGCCATGGCGTTTCCTCCCTATCGCATCGAGTCCTGACGCCGGCCCAGGGCCACGCCAGCCGGCCCCGGCGGACGAGTTCGAGCAGCCAGGTCGCGAGCACGCCGCTTGAGCTGACTGCGGCCGGCTGGCGCCCGGTAGGGTACGGCAGAATAGGCCGCGATGAGTGCACGCATCCTGGACGGCAAGGCTACCGCTGCCGCGATACGCGATGACCTGACACGCAGGGTCAGTGAGCTGGCACGCCACGGCCGCGTCCCTGGCCTTGGCACCGTCCTGGTCGGCGACGACCCTGGCAGCCGCGTCTACGTGAATGCCAAGCACAGGGACTGCGCGCAGGTCGGGATAGTCAGCATCCGCCGCGATCTGCCGGCGGACGCCAGCCAGCAGCAGGTCGAGGACGTGATCGGCGAGCTGAACGCCGATCCCACGTGCACGGGCTACATCGTCCAGCTGCCGCTGCCGCCTGGCCTTGACCCGCAGCGGGTCCTGGAGCGGATGGACCCGGCGAAGGACGCCGATGGCCTGCACCCGGTCAACCTCGGCCGGCTGGTGCTGGGCGAGCGGGGGCCGCTGCCGTGCACGCCGCACGGGATCGTGCAGTTGCTGCGCCGCTACGAGGTGCCGATCGCGGGTGCGGAAGTAACGGTGATCGGCCGCGGTATTACGGTCGGGCGGTCGCTGGGCCTGCTGCTGACCCGCCGCAGTGAGAACGCGACGGTGACGCTATGCCACACGGGCACCAAGGATCTCGCTGTTCACACCAGGGGTGCCGATATCGTCGTGGTGGCCGCGGGGAAGCCCGGGCTGCTGACCGCGGACATGGTCCGGCCCGGCGCGGCCGTGCTCGACGTGGGCATCACCAGGACGGACGCCGGGCTCGTCGGTGACGTCGCACCCGGGGTCGCCGAGGTGGCGGGTGACCTCGCCCCGATGCCCGGCGGCGTCGGCCCGATGACCAGGGCGATGCTGCTCGCCAACGTGGTGGAGGCGGCGGAACTCCGCGGCTGACCGCAGTGCCTGGGCAAACCAGGGGGCCACGCCGCTATCGTCCTACCAGCGGGTAACATAGTGTGCGCGTACCGAGCCGGGGTACCCTGCGCGCAGGCCGATGGCCCTTCTTTGACAAGCTTTTACCAACAGCTCGACAGAGGGAGGTCGGCCGCCGGTCATGAACATCGTCGTCTGCGTAAAGCAGGTACCCGACACAGGGTCAGAGCGCACGCTCAAGGCCGCTGATTCCACGCTGGACCGCGAGTCATCGGACGCGCTCATCAACGAGCTCGACGAGTACGCGATCGAGGAGGGACTGCGCCTGGCCGAGGCGCACGGCGGCGAGGTGACCATCCTGTCCATGGGCCCGCCGAAGGCGAGCGAGTCGATCCGCAAGGCGCTGTCCATGGGCGCGGACAAGGCCGTGCACCTGGTGGACGACGGCCTTGCCGGGTCGGATGCCCTGGCGACATCGGAGGCGATCGCCGCGGTGCTCGGCAGGATCGGGTTCGACCTGGTCATTCTCGGATCAGAGTCGACCGACGCCAGGATGGGCGTGCTTGCCGCGCTGCTGGCCGAGCGCCTCGGCGTGCCGCAGCTGTCGTTCGCCAGCAAGGTGGAGACCGACGGCCAGACCATCAAGATCCACCGCCAGGCCGACTACGGCTACGACAAGGTCGAGGCCAGCCTTCCCGCCGTGCTGAGCGTGGTGGAGAAGATCAATGAGCCGCGCTACCCGTCGTTCAAGGGGATCATGGCCGCCAAGAAAAAGCCGGTCGAGACGCTCAGCCTGGCCGATGCCGGGGTCGACCCGGCCCGCGTCGGCCTCGCCGCCAGCGCCTCGGAGGTCGTCAGCTTCGCCAAGCGGCCGCCCCGGCAGGCTGGCACGATCGTCAAGGACGAGGGCGACGGCGGCGGCAAGGCCGCGGAGTTCCTCGCCGCGCAGAAGTTCATCTGAGCCGGCCTGACCAGGCCCCAGCGGAAGGCTGACATCCATGGCTGAAATCCTGGTTCTCGCCGAGCACTCCGGCGAGACCGTCAAGAAGGTCACCTGTGAGCTGCTGACCCTAGCCCGCCGGTTCGGCGAGCCAGCGGTGGTCTGGACCGGCCCGGGCGCCGAGGCCGGCCGGGACCGGCTTGCCGAGTTCGGCGCGGCCAAGGTCTATGTCGCTGCGGGCGAGGAATTCGATGACTATGTCGTTGCGCCCAAGGCCGAACTGCTCGCCGCGCTGGTCGCGGCGGGCTCGCCAGCCGCGGTGCTGGTGGCAAGCACGCCGGAAGGCCGCGAGGTCGCTGCCAGGCTGGCGGTCAAAACCGGCTCCGGGCTGATCACCGACGCGGTAGGCATCGGCGACGGCCTGGTCGCCGAGCAGTCGATCTTCGGTGGCGCGATCGTGGTCAAATCCAGGGTCACGGCCGGCACCCCGATCATCGCGGTCCGGCCGAACGCCACCACACCGGAGCCTTCGCCGGGAGCGGCCGAGATCGTGGCGGCCGGCACTGACGTCAGCGACGCGGCGAAAGGCGCGCGCGTCACCGAGCGGGTGGTCCAGGAAGGCGGCGAGCGACCGGAGCTCACCGAGGCGTCCATCGTGGTCTCCGGCGGCAGAGGCGTGGGCAACGCGGAGAACTTCGCCCTGATCGAGAAGCTCGCGGACGCGCTCGGCGCCGCTGTCGGCGCGTCCAGGGCCGCCACTGACGCTGGCTGGTATCCGCATCAGTTCCAGGTCGGCCAGACGGGCAAGATGGTCTCGCCGCAGCTGTATCTCGCCGTCGGCATCTCCGGCGCTATCCAGCACCGGGCCGGGATGCAGACGTCGAAGACGATCATGGTAATCAACAAGGACGCCGAGGCGCCCATTTTCGAGCTGGCCGACTTCGGCGTCGTTGGCGACCTCTTCTCGGTGGTGCCCCAGCTGATCGACGAAATACAGCAGCGATCCGGCAGCTGAGCAGGGGGCTTGCGGCGCGCCTGTCACGGCTAGGCTGAGTCAGTCATGGTTTATCCCGAGAACGCTAGCGGCTGCCGGCTCGGCCCGGAGCACGTCGTGTACCTCGATCACGCGGCGACAACGCCGATGCTGCCTGAGGCCATCGCGGCGATGACCGAGGAGCTGGCTCAGCTCGGCAACCCTTCGTCGCTGCACAACCAGGGCCGGCGGGCGCGCCGGGTCGTCGAGGAATCGCGTGAGCAGATCGCTGAGACCTATGGCGCGCGGCCAAGCGAGGTGGTCTTCACCAGCGGCGGCACCGAGGCGGACAACCTGGCCGTCAAGGGACTGTTCTGGGCGCGCCGCGACGCCAGGCCAGAGCTCCGGCGGATCCTGGCGACGTCGGCGGAGCACCACGCTGTCCTCGACTCGGCGCGCTGGCTGGCCGATCACGAGGGAGCCGAGGTGTGCTGGCTCCCCGTCGACTTCGCCGGAGCGCTCACCCCCGGGGTCTTGCGCGAGTTCATCGCCCGCGACCCGGCCAGCGTGGCGCTAGTGAGCGTGATGTGGGCGAACAACGAGGTAGGAACGGTGCAGCCGATAGCGGAGCTGGCCGCTGTCGCTCGTGAGTACCAGATTCCGTTCCACAGCGACGCGGTCCAGGCGGTCGGCCAGCTGCCCGTTAGCCTGGCTGGCAGCGGCGCCACAGCGCTGACCATTACCGGGCACAAGATCGGCGGTCCGGTCGGCGCGGGCGCGCTACTGGTCGGCCGGGGCACGGATCTGGTGCCGGTTCTGCATGGCGGCGGCCAGGAACGCGACGTGCGGTCCGGCACGCTCGACGCCCCGGCGATCAGGGCCTTCGCCACCGCGGTGGAGGTCTCGCGGATGCGCAGGGACGATGAGGCGAAGAGACTGGCCGCGCTCAGGGACGAGCTGATCGCCCGGGTGCTCGCAGCGGTGCCCGACGCGGTGCTGAACGGCGCGCCCCCCGGTCCGGGCAGGCTGCCGGGCAACGCCCATTTCTCGTTCCCCGGCTGCGAGGGCGACGCGCTGCTCATGCTGCTCGATGCGAAGGGCATTGCCTGCTCGACCGGCTCGGCCTGCACGGCTGGCATAGCGCAGCCAAGCCACGTGCTGCTCGCCATGGGCGCGGATGACGCCAGGGCACGGGGGTCACTGCGGTTCTCCCTCGGCCACACCTCGTCGCAGCAGGACGTGGACGCCCTCGGCGCCGTGATCGGCGAGGCCGTGGAGCGCGCCCGCCGCGCCACCGCCCGCTGAGCGGAACGTTCCTGGCCTGCCCTGCTGGGCTGACCCGTCCGCTGAGCCGGGCCGACTTTCATGATCACGGAGGATCCGGCCGGCCAGAGCATGTCAAATTCTCCGTGATCATGAAATGTGCCATCGCCGCACTGGACATAGGTTCGGCAGCCATACGTGCGTCCGGTCCGCCATCGGCCGAATACCCTGGTAGGCAATGACTCGACTGCGCGTGCTCGCCGCCATGTCCGGCGGCGTTGACTCAGCGGTGGCCGCCGCCAGGGCCGCTGAGGCAGGTCACGACGTGACCGGCGTTCACCTCGCCCTGTCCGCGAACCCTGCCTCTTACCGGAGCGGCGCGCGCGGCTGCTGCACGCTGGAGGACGCCAGGGACGCCCGGCGGGCGGCTGACGTGATCGGGATCCCGTTCTACGTCTGGGACATGGCCGAGCGGTTCCGCGACGACGTGGTGCAGGACTTCGTCGACGAGTACGCGCGCGGGCACACCCCCAACCCGTGCCTGCGCTGTAACGAGAAGATCAAGTTCGCCGCGGTGCTGGACCGGGCGATGGCGCTCGGCTTCGACGTGGTCTGCACCGGTCACCACGCCAGGCTGGCGCCGGCCGTCACGTCCGGCGGCGCACCGCAGGCCACCGTGGCGGATCAGCCCGGCGCCGCCCCGCGCCTGGTCCGCAGCGTCGACGAGGCCAAGGACCAGTCGTACGTACTCGCCGTGCTGACCAGCGAGCAGCTGCGGGGGGCGATGTTCCCGCTCGGCGGCTCCACCAAGGACACGGTCCGCCGGGAGGCCGCGGCCAGGGGACTGGCCGTGGCGGACAAGCCGGACAGCCACGACGTGTGCTTCATCGCCGACGGTGACACCAGGAAGTTCCTGCAGGGCCACCTGGGCGATGCGCCTGGCCAGATCGTCGACGAGGCCGGCGCCGTGGTCGGCAGCCACGACGGCTCGTACGGCTTCACCATCGGCCAGCGCCGCGGGCTGCGTATCGGCTATCCGGCGCCGGACGGCAGGCCGCGGTACGTGCTCGACATCGCCCCGGCGTCCGGCACGGTGACGGTCGGCCCGGCCGAGGCCCTGGACGTGCTGGAGATCGAGGCGAAGCACCCGGTGTGGACCGGCTGCCCGCCGCCCGCCGCGCCGATCGACTGCCTGGTCCAGCTCCGCGCGCACGGCACCCCCCAGCCGGCCACCGCCTGCCCGGAAGGCACGGGCCTGCGGATCAGGCTGGCGGCGCCAGCCCGAGGCATCGCCAAGGGCCAGGCGGCGGTCCTGTACGACGGCGACACCGTGCTTGGCTCGGCCACGATCACTGCCACCGACCGGGCGGCGCACGCCGGCCCCGGCCGGGCCACGGTCACTGCCACCGACCGGGCGGCGCACGCCGGCATGACGGCCGGCTATGGCGCGTGATCCCGGCTGCCGGCCGGTGCGGTAGCTAGGCTCGGCTGGGTGAGCCTAGAAACGCCGCCTTACCCGTGGCCGCCCGGCAGCGCTACCGGCATCGGATCGATGCCGGGCACTGACCCGGCTGAGGCCATCGCCGTCGTCCTCGGTGAGCTGCCCGACTTCCCGTACCTCCCTGAGCTGCCCGGCCGGGGGCCCGGCGCGGATCTGACCGGGCGGACCGCCGCCCTGCTCGTCGGCCTTTCGGTGGAGACGACCACGGGCGGCTGGCGGTTCGCGGCCAGGCCCGGGCGTGACATGCGGCACGCAGCCGGACTGCTGCAACGGGACCTGGATGCACTCGAGCAGGCCGCCGACGGCTGCGATACCACCCTCAAGGTTGCTATATGCGGGCCGTGGACGATGGCCGCCACGATCGAGCTGGCCCGCAGCCAGAACCCGGCGCTGCACGACCCGGGCGCCGTGGCTGACCTTACTGAATCGCTAGCCGAGGGCGTGGCGGCGCACGTCGCCGAGGTCAGGAAGCGGGTCCCTGGCGCGACGGTGCTGCTGCAGGTCGACGAGCCCGCACTGCCCGCGGCCCTGGCCGGCCGCGTGCCGACCGCCAGCGGGCTGAACAGGATCGCCGCCGTCGATGCAGCCGTGACCACAGCCGCGCTGCGCACGGTCTTGACTGCGGCGAAGGCATTCGCCATCGTGCATTGCTGCGCCCCGGATGTCCCGTTCAAAATCCTCCGGGACTGCGGTGCCGGAGCCGTCGGCTTCGACCTGAGCCTGCTGGGGCAAGACGAGGAGGACGGACTGGCCGAGACGGCCGAGGCCGGCCTGGGGATCCTGGCCGGCACCACGACAACAACCACAGAGCTTGAACGGGGCAATCGGGCCAGCTCGCCTGCGCCGCGCGAGACGGCCGCGGAGGTGATCGCGCTATGGCGGCGGATGGGGCTGCTGGCCGCGAAGCTGACCGAGCAGGTGGTGATCACCCCGTCGTGCGGGCTGGCCGGGGCTTCGCCGGCCGGCGCGCGGGCGGCGCTGGCCCGCTGCAGGGAGGCTGCGATGATCATGCCTGAGCTGATCGAGGAGGGGCGGCGGTGACCGTGCCCCCCGCTGACGTGCCCCCCGCTGACCTGCCTGCCGCTGATGGGAGCGCGCGGCACCGGCATGCCGAGCTGGCCGAGGAGATCACTGAGCACAACTACCGCTACCACGTGCTCGACTCGCCGCTGGTGTCGGACGCCGAGTACGACACGCTGATGCGCGAGTTGCGGGAGCTTGAGGAGCGCCACCCGGAGCTGCGTACCCCGGAGTCGCCGACCCAGAAGGTCGGCGGCGCGATCTCCACGGACTTCACCCCGGTGCAGCACCTGGAGCGGCTGCTCAGCCTGGACAACGCGTTTTCCGCGGAGGAGCTTGACGGGTGGGCGGCACGGGCCGACCGGCTGGGCGCCGCCGCGTCGCTGGAGACCGTGGGACCTTACCTGTGCGAGCTGAAGATCGACGGCCTGGCGATCGCCCTGGTGTACCAGGGCGGGAAGCTGGTCCGGGCCGCGACCAGGGGCGACGGGGTCACCGGCGAGGACGTGACGCCGAACGTCAAGACCATCGCCGCGGTTCCGGCCCGGCTGGCGGGCACCGGCTGGCCGGAGACCCTGGAGGTACGGGGCGAGGTGTTCCTGCCGGTTGTCGCGTTCCATGAGCTGAACGAGCGGCTGGCCGAGGCCGGCCGGGCGGCGTTCGCCAACCCGCGCAACTCGGCGGCCGGCTCGCTGCGGCAAAAGGACCCGCGGGTGACCGCGACGCGGCCGCTCGGCCTGATCGTGCACGGGCTGGCCGTGCCCGGCGCGGACACGAGCGGAGCCGGCATGCCGGACCCCGGCACCGCTGGGCTGCCGTCGGCCGCCCCGGCCACCCAGTCTGGCTGGTACGAGCTGCTGCGCGGCTGGGGCCTGCCGGTCAGCGACCTGATCCGGGTCGTGGCCGACCTGGACGGTGTCCGGGACTACATCGAGCACTACCGCGAGCACCGGCACGCTCCGCCGTACGAGATCGACGGAGTCGTCGTCAAGCTTGACCAGCTGGCCGTGCAGCGCGCGCTCGGCGCGACCAGCCGGGCGCCGCGCTGGGCGATCGCCTTCAAGTACCCGCCGGAGGAGGTCACCACCCGGCTGCTGGACATCAGGGTCAACGTGGGCCGCACCGGCCGGGTGACCCCGTACGCCGTGATGGAGCCGGTCAAGGTCAGCGGCTCGACCGTGGACAGGGCAACCCTGCACAACGCCGACGAGGTGGCCCGCAAGGGCGTGCTGATCGGCGACATGGTGGTGCTGCGCAAGGCCGGCGAGGTGATACCCGAGGTGGTCGGGCCGGTCGCCGACCTGCGGACCGGCGCGGAGCGGGCGTTCGAGTTCCCGTCCGCGTGCCCGGAGTGCGGGACCCCGCTGGCGCGCGAGGAAGGCGAGGTCGACTGGCGCTGCCCGAACGCCAGGTCCTGTCCGGCGCAGCTGCGTGAGCGGCTGTTCCACCTTGCTGGCCGCGGCGCGCTGGATATCGAGGTGCTCGGGTACGAGGCCGTGGTCGCGCTGCTCGGCGCCGGCCCGGTTGACGGCGGGGGTGACGACACGGGCCCGGTTGACGGCGAGGGTGAACAGGCGGTCCCGGTTGGCGGCGAAGGCGACCCCGCAGGCCTGATCGCCGACGAGGGCGACATCTTCACGCTGACCGCCGAGTCGCTAGCCGGCTGCCCGTTCTTCGTGAACAAGGAGGGCACGCTGACCGCGAATGCGGGAAAGCTGCTGCGCAACCTGGAGGAGGCACGCGGCCGCCCGCTCTGGCGGATCCTGGTCGCGCTGTCGATCAGGCATGTCGGGCCGACCGCGGCCCGTGCCCTCGCGATCGAGTTCGGCTCCGTCGACGCGATCGCCGCGGCGACCGCCGATCAGCTGATTGCCGCCGATGACGTCGGCCCGACGATCGCCGCCGCGGTGATCGACTGGTTCGCCGTGGACTGGCATCAGGCGATCGTGACGAAATGGCGCGCCGCGGGGGTGGTGCTCGCCGATCCGGATTTCGCCGGCGGCTCCCGCGTTGCCCGGCCGCTGGGCGGGGTAACGGTGGTCATCACCGGCACCCTGGGCGGGTTCAGCCGGACCGAGGCCGGCGAGGCGGTGCAGCGTCTCGGCGGCAAGGTCGCGGGGTCGGTCTCGAAGAAGACCGACTTCGTCGTGGCCGGGGAGAGCCCGGGATCGAAATACGACAAGGCCATCGCGCTCGGCGTGCCCGTCCTGGACGACGCCGGCCTCGTCGTGCTGCTGGAGCAGGGCGCGGATGCGGCGCGCGCTGTGGCGGTCGTGACGGCGGATCCGGCTGGCTGAGCTGCACAATCGGCTGCACCGGGAGATCCGGCCGAACGACACCGGTCGAATGAAGGCGCCTCGCAGTTGTAACGGATAGTATGCGATTGGTTTCGGGAAGTACTATTTCGCCGTACGCTGCTCAGCGAGCTTGAGCAGCACGCGCGTACCGCAGCGGTTGCCCCACGCGTGAGGAAACCCTATGAAGGACCCGAACGACACCAGGGACATCGGCCCGCGGGCCGGCTCGCCGCTCTGGATTCACATGACCGCGGTGACAGCAGCAGGCACTGTCGTTCTCGCCTGGGCGGTCGACCGGCTGGGCCTGGCGGGCCTTCATCACCTGGCGGACAACCCGAGGTTCTGGGTGATCGCGGGACTCGTCGTGGTGGGCGAGGTGCGGCCCATAGCGACGCCGGGTAAGACGGGCCCCGAGGCGCCCGTTGTCTCGCTTGCCTTCAGCTTCGCCGCGCTGCTCTGCTGGGGATTCCCCGTCGCCGCGGTGCTGCGGGTCATTTCCACGGCATTGGCGGGCGGCGTGCAGCGGCAGGCGCCGCACCGCATCGCATTTAACGCGGCCCAGTTCACGCTGAGCCTGGCAGCCGCCGGACTGGCCCTCGCGGCGGCCGGCCTGTACCCCTCTCCCGCCCATCCCTGGCTGCCGAGCGGTGCCGGGCTGCCCTGGGTGGCGCTGGCCGCGATCGCCTTTTTCGCCGTTAACTTCCTGCTGGTCGGCATGGCCGTAGCGCTGCATTCGCGGGCACCGTACTGGCGGACTTTCCGGTCCTCGCTGCCCTACCAGGCCTTCGCGAACTTTGTCCTGCTGTCCGCCGCGCCGCTCATCGTCGTGGTGGTAAGCCGCTCGCCCCTGCTCCTGATGCTGCTCCTGCTGCCACTGACCGCGATCTATGTCAACGCAGAGACGTCTGTGCAGCGGGAGCACCAGGTCCACCATGACGAGCTCACTGGCCTGTCCAACCGGAAGCTGCTCGAGCGGAAGACCGGGGAGGCGCTGGCCGAGGCGTCGCGATCGGGCAGCATGGTCGGGTTCCTCTTACTTGACCTGGACCGCTTCAAGGAGGTCAACGACACGCTCGGGCATCTTGCCGGGGACCGGCTGCTGCGGATCGTGGCGCACCGGCTGCGGAACAACGTCCGGCCCGGCGACGTGGTAGCGCGGCTCGGCGGAGATGAGTTCGCCGTCCTGCTGCCCCCGGTGCGCGAGGTGAGCGCGGCCCGCGAGGTTGCCGCCCGGCTGCGCGTCGCCATCGCCGAGCCGATCCGGCTTGAGGGGATGTCGATCGAGATCGAGGCTAGCGTGGGGCTGGCGCTCTTCCCGGACGACGCGAGCGGGTTCGAGCTTCTTATGCAGCGCGCCGACGTGGCAATGTACCTGGCGAAGGAGCGCCGCACCGGGGTCGAGAGATACGTTGCGGACTCCGACCGCAACTCACCGGCCCGCCTTGCGCTGCTCGGTGACCTGCGCCGCGGCATGGATCGCGGTGAGCTCGAGTTGCAATTCCAGCCCAAGGTGTACCTCGGGGACGAGCGGACCATCGCCGGGATGGAGGCGCTGGTCCGCTGGCGGCACCCGGTGCGGGGCACACTGCGCGCGGGGGATTTCATCCCGCTGGTCGAGCAGTCCTACCTGATGCGCGATCTTACGAGGCATGTCGTGGATATGGCGCTCGCGCAAGCCGCGCTCTGGTGGCGGGACGGGCTGCGGGTGCAGGTCTCGGTGAATGTAGGCGCCAGGGATCTGCTCGACGCCGGCCTAGCCGAGACTGTCTCCCGCGGTCTCGCCAGGACCGGCCTGCCGCCGGAAGCGATCCTGCTGGAGATCAACGAGCGAGTGCTGACGAGCGAGCCCTCTCATTCAGCTGCCGCGGCGGAATCCCTTGCCGCGCTGGGCGTCGCGCTCAGCCTCGATGATTTCGGGACGGGGCATTCGTCGCTTGTGTGGCTCAGGCAGCTGCCGGTAGGCGAGGTGAAAATCGACTCGTCGTTCGTCGGCCGGCTACTCGATTCCGCCGAGGATGAGATGGTCGTCGGGTCCATCGTGGATCTTGTCCACGCTCTTGGCATCCGCTCCGTCGCCGAGGGCGTCGAGTCCGCCGAGGTGGCAGCCGCGCTGCAGAAGATGGGCTGCGACGCAGCTCAGGGGTGGCATTTCAGCAGGCCGCTCAGTCCCGTGCTCGCTACCGCGTGGCTCGCCGAGAACGCCCAGCCCGCCGAGAACGCCCAGGCCGCCGGGAACGCCCAGCCTGCCGGGAACGCCCAGCCCGGTGTGCGCCACCAGCCCGCTGAGGCTAGTGGTGATGGAGAGCGCCGCGTTCCCGGTGAGCGTGCTGACCACGGTGGCCCCTATGTGCCGGGTGCCAGGCGGCCGGCGCAGTTGCCGGTCACCCGCGCCCTCAGGGTCCAGCGGCCGGTCAGCTCACCCGCGCGGCCCGTCCGTGTGCCCGCGCCGCCGGTCAGTGCCCCCGCGCCGCCGGTCCGTGTCCCCGCGCCGCCGGTCCGTGCGCCCGGGGCACCGGTCCGTGCGCCCGGGCCGCCGGTCCGTGCGCCCGGGGCACCGGTCAGTTCCGATGTGGTGCCGGGGGCGCCGGTCCGTGCGCCCAGGCCGCACGCCGGCTTTACGTCATAGCCGGGCGCCCGGTCGGCTGGGCCTTGCCGCCAGCTCCGAAATGCCTTCGGCCCGCCGCCGGCCGGGCCAATAGGATGGCCTCCATGTCTATTACCCGCGAGGAGGTCGCCCACCTGGCCCGGCTGTCGCGGCTGGCACTCAGTGCGGACGAGCTCGATCGATTCGCCGGCCAGCTAGACGTGATCATCGCGGCGGTCGCCAGGGTGCAGGAGGTCGCCGCCGACGGGATCCCGCCGACGACGCACGCGGTGCCCGTCACGAACGTATTCCGCGAGGACATCATCGTGCCGCCGCTCGGCGCGGGCGTGGTGCTCGATCAGGCGCCAGCGGCCGAGCAGGGCAGGTTCCGCGTCCCGCGCATCCTGGCGGAGGATTGATCATGGATAGCGAGCTGACCAGGATGACGGCTGCCGGGATCGCGGCGCTGGTGGCGGCGGGCGAGGTGTCAGCCGTCGAGGTCGCCGCGGCACACCTGGACCGGATCGAAGCCGTGGACGAGCGCGTGCACGCCTTCCTGCACGTGGCCGCGGACAGCGCGCTGCGGGCTGCCCGGGCGATCGACGACCGGCGCGCGGCAGGCCAGCCACTCGGTCCGCTCGCCGGGGTGCCACTGGCACTGAAAGACGTCTTCACCACGACCGACATGCCCACCACCTGCGGATCGCGCATCCTGGAGGGCTGGCGGCCGCCCTACGACGCGACCGTCACCGGCCGGCTCCGGCGTGCCGGGATCGTCATCCTCGGCAAGGCCAACATGGACGAATTCGCGATGGGTTCCTCCACCGAGAACTCGGCCTTCGGCCCGTCACGCAACCCCTGGGACCTCAGCCGGGTGCCCGGCGGCTCGTCCGGCGGCTCGTCCGCCGCGGTCGCCGCCTTCGAAGCGCCGCTGGCCATCGGCACCGACACCGGCGGGTCAATCCGCCAGCCGGGCGCGGTCACCGGGATCGTCGGAGTCAAGCCCACCTACGGCGGCTCCTCCAGGTACGGCGTGGTGGCGTTCGCGTCCTCGCTGGACACGCCGGGGCCGCTGGCCCGCACCGTGCTGGACGCCGCGCTGCTGCACGAGGCCATGTCCGGGCACGACCCGTGTGACTCGACCTCGGTGGATGCGCCGGTCCCGCCCGTGGTGGCCGCGGCCCGGCAGGCGGACGTCAGCGGACTGCGCATTGGCGTGGTGACCGAGCTGAACGGGGAGGGATACCAGCCGGGCGTCATCACCAGGTTCACCGAGGCAGTGGAGCTGCTGGAGTCGATGGGCGCCAAGGTCACCGAGGTCTCCTGCCCGCACTTCGGGTACGCCCTGCCTGCCTATTACCTGATCGCGCCGAGCGAGTGCTCGTCGAACCTGGCCCGCTTCGACGCGATGCGATACGGCCTGCGGGTCGGGGACGACGGCACCCGCAGCGCCGAGGAGGTCATGTCGCTGACCCGCGCGGCGGGCTTCGGAGCTGAGGTCAAGCGCCGGATCATACTGGGCACCTACGCGCTGTCCAGCGGATACTACGACGCCTACTACGGCAAGGCGCAGCAGGTCCGGACGCTGATCACGAGAGACTTTGACAAGGCGTTCGAGCAGGTCGACGTGCTGGTGTCACCAGCCACGCCGACCACGGCATTCCCGATTGGCGAGCGCGCCGACGACCCGATGGCGATGTACCTCGCTGATCTCTGCACGATCCCGTCGAACCTGGCGGGCAACGCGGCGATCTCGGTGCCGTGCGGCCTCGCGCCCGAGGATGGCCTGCCGGTCGGCCTGCAGGTGATGGCCCCGGTGCTGGCTGATGACCGGATGTACCGGGTGGCCGCGGCGGTGGAGGCCGCGCTCGGCCAGCGCCGCGGGCACCCGCTGCTTGACGAGGCGAACGGGCTCGGCGAAGCCAGGCCCGGGCAGGAGGGCCGGCGATGACCGAGACGATCACGGCTGTCCCGTATGACGAGGCCATTGCCCGGTACGAGCCCCTCATCGGGCTGGAGACGCACGTCGAGCTCGGCACCATCACGAAGATGTTCTGCGGCTGCCCGGCCGCGTTCGGCGCCGAGCCCAATGCCGCCGTCTGCCCGGTCTGCCTCGGCCTGCCTGGCTCGCTGCCGGTGACCAACCGGAGCGCCATCGAGTACACGATCAGGATCGGGCTGGCGCTGAACTGCTCGATAGCCTCATGGTGCCGCTTTGCGCGCAAGAACTACTTCTATCCCGATATGCCCAAGGACTACCAGATATCGCAGTACGACGAGCCCCTGTGCACCGACGGCTGGCTGGACATCGTCGTCGATGGCATTGACTTCCGGGTGGGCATCGAGCGAGTCCACATGGAAGAGGACACCGGCAAATCGCTGCACGTCGGCGGCGCTACCGGCCGGATCCACGGGGCGGACTACTCACTCGTGGACTACAACCGGTCCGGCATCCCGCTGGTGGAGGTCGTTACCAAGCCGGTGCCCGGCACCGGCACGCTCGCCCCCGTGGTGGCCCGTGCCTATGTCACGGAACTACGGGAGGTGCTCAGGGCGCTCGGGGTATCCGACGTCCGGATGGAGGAAGGCTCGCTGCGCTGCGACGTCAACACCTCGCTGGCTCCACGGGGCGCAAGCCAGTGGGGCACCCGCACGGAGACCAAGAACGTCAACTCACTCCGCTCGGTCGAGCGGGCAGTCCGGTCGGAGATCGAGCGGCAGGCGGCAGTGCTCGACGCCGGCGGCAGGGTCATCCAGGAGACCAGGCATTTCCATGAGGAGAGCGGGCTCACCACCTCGGGCCGGAGCAAGGAGGAGGCGCAGGACTACCGGTACTTCCCCGAGCCTGACCTTGTCCCGGTCGCGCCAGCGGCGGAATGGGTGGAGCAGCTGCGGGCGACGCTGCCAGAGCTGCCCTCGGCCCGCCGGGCACGGCTGCAGGCCGAGTGGGGGCTGTCTGACCTCGACATGACCGCGCTCGGTAACGCCGGGGCGCTGGATCTGGTGGCCGATACCGTGACCGCAGGCGCGACACCCGCCGATGCGCGCAAATGGTGGCTCGGTGAGCTGTCCAGGCACGCTAACGAGTCCGGCACCGAGCTGGCCGCGCTGGCGGTGACACCCGCCCAGGTGGCCAGGATCGCCGCGATAGTGGCGTCTGGCGCCCTCAACGACACGCTGGCCAGGCAGGTGCTCGAAGGCGTGCTGGCCGGCCAGGGCAGCCCGGACGAGATCGTCGCTGCCCGCGGCCTCGCCGTGGTCAGTGACGACGCGACGCTGCTGGCTGCCATCGATGCGGCCATCGCTGCACATCAGGATGTGGCCGCCAAGATCCGTAACGGCAAGGCGGCGGCGGCCGGCGCACTCGTCGGGGCCGTGATGAAGGCGACGAGGGGCCAGGCCGACGCTGCCCGGGTCCGCGAGCTGATCCTGGAGCGCCTCGGCCAGGCGTACCCGCTTCGCGATCCCTGAAATCATGCGCAGCTGGCTGGCCCGCGAGGGTGGCGCTGCGGATCATGCGCGCCTGGCTGGCCAGCGCGTGCTAGTGACCGCACGGCTATACTCGTCCTTGTGACGTCACGACTGCGCCTGGCGATGATGCCCCGCTAGCGGGGCCATGACGCGCTGCCAGGACGATGTCCGGCCGAGGTCCCGTATCGGGGCCTCGATTTTTTTTGCGGTCGGAGCCCCTGTCTCCCAGGAGGTTTCCGTGAGCAAAGAACGTGTTTACCTCAGCACGACGATTCCCTACGTCAATGCGCCCGCGCATCTCGGCCACGCGCTGGAGCTTGTCCAGGCCGATGTACTGGCGCGCCATCACCGGCTGGCCGGCGACCAGGTCCGGTTCCAGACCGGAACAGACGACAACTCACTGAAGAACGTGCTCGCCGCCGCGGCGGAGGGCGTCAGCACCGCCGAGCTTGTCGGCCGGAACGCGGCGGCCTTCGAGCGGCTGCGCGAGCCGCTTGCGCTGTCGTTCGACGATTTCATCCGCACCAGCAGCGATCCGCGGCACCGGCCCGGAGTGGAGCGACTCTGGCGGGCTTGCGCGGCTAGCGGTGATCTCTACCAGAAGGACTACGAGGGCCTGTACTGCGTGGGCTGCGAGCAGTTCTACAAGCCGGCCGAGCTGGCCGGCAGAGCATGCCCCGAGCACGGCACGCAGCCGCAGCGGATAAGGGAGGAGAACTGGTTCTTCCGGCTGTCCCGCTATGAACGGCAGCTGCATGACCTGATCGCCGCCGGCCGATTGCGGATCGAGCCCGCCGCGCGCAGGAACGAGGTGCTCGGGTTCATCGCTGACGGCCTGGAGGACTTCAGCGCGTCCCGGTCAATTTCTCGCGCCAGGGGCTGGGGCATACCGGTACCCGATGACCCGGACCAGGTGATCTACGTCTGGTGGGACGCACTCGGCAACTACGTCACCGCTCTCGGGTACGGCGGTGACGCGCAGGAGGGTGACGCGCAGGAGTATGAGCGGTGGTGGGTCCAGTCGGACCGCCGCGTCCATCTGGCCGGCAAGGGCGTGGTCCGCTTCCACGCCGTGTTCTGGCCGGCCATCCTGCTGTCGGCTGGCCTGCCGCTGCCTACCGACATCCTGGTCCACGATTACCTGACCATAGACGGGCGCAAGATCAGCAAGTCGGCCGGCGTAGTAGGGCCAGCAGACGGTGCTGTGGCGGCAGCAGACGGTGCGGCGAGGTCGGCGGCAGCAGACGGTGCGGCGGGGTCAGCGGCCGGCGTAGCGGGATCGGCGGCCGGCGTGGCGGGATCGGCGGCCGGCGTGGCGGGATCGAGTGCGGACCCTGCCGCCCTGATCGCCAGGTTCGGGACCGATGCGGTCCGCTGGTGGTTGCTGCGCGAGGTGCCCAGGGTCGGTGACGCCGACTTCACCGTCGCCCGGCTGATCGCCCGCGCCAACGAAGACCTCGCCAACGGCCTGGGCAACCTGGTCAGCCGGGTGATCTCGATGGCGCACCGCTACCGGCAGGGCCAACTGCGCCCGCTGCCAGCACACGAGTTCGTCGTTGCCGGCGCCAGCCAGTTGCGTGCTGCGTGCACGCACGTGACGGACCGGGTAAGCACCGCGCTCGCCGCCTACGACATCCGGGCGGCGACCGTCGCCATCTGGGACATCGTGGATGAGGCGAACCGCTACATCGAGCGTGCCGAGCCGTGGCGGCTCGCCAGCGCCGAGCGGGCTGGTGATGCCAGCGCGGGATTCCAGCTGGATGCGGCGCTGGATGTGCTTATCCAGGCCTGCCGCACGCTGGCCGCCGAACTGGCGCCATTCGTTCCCGGCCTTGCCGCCAGGCTGGCCGCCGCATGTGACGACTCGGCCGGGCCGCTGCCGGAGCCGCGGACGCTGTTTCCGCGGATCGGCTGATGCTGATGGCATACGGTCGGTGCCTCCGCGCGTTTCCGATGGGACGCGCTCGTTTGCGAACAAGTGAGGTGGCCTCGTGCGGATATGGGTGCCGACGGAGCAGGTGGCCGCCGCGCTGGACGGCCTGCCCGGTGTGACCGTCGATGTGGTCAACCTGGACGAAATCCTGGCGGATAACGGGGACCTGGCGGGCTACGGCGACTTGCCAGCCAGCGCCGCCGAGGTGGAGTTCTACGTCCCGCCGTTCTTCCCGCGGTCGCCATCGGTGGCTGCCATGCGCCGGATGCCGCTGCTCAGGGTGGTGCAGACGCTGACCGCCGGGATTGACAAGCTCCGCCCGCAAATCCCGGACGGCGTTCTCTTGTGCAACGCACGAGGCGTGCACGACGCCGGCACGGCCGAATGGGTAGTCGCCGCGATGCTGGCCTCCATCCGGCGGTTTCCTTACTTTGCCGCGGAGCAGGCCGCCGCCCGGTGGAGCTCCCGGTTCACCGGCAGCCTCGCCGGGAAGACCGTACTCATCGTCGGCTACGGCTCGATCGGCGCTGCGGTCGAGCGGCGGCTCAGCGGTTTCGACGTCGAGGTGCGCAGGGTGGCCCGCAGCGCGCGTGACGGCGTGCACCCGATCGGCGATGTCCTTGGGCTGCTGCCCGAGGCTGACGTCGTGGTCCTGCTAGCCCCGGTCACGACGGAGACCATCGGAATGGTGGACGCCGCTTTCCTTGCTGCGATGAAGGACGGCGCCCTCTTCGTCAATGCGGCCAGGGGTTCGCTGGTGGTCACGACAGACTTGTGCGATGAACTGCAGAGCGGCCGCCTGAAGGCGGTGCTGGACGTCACCGATCCCGAGCCGCTCGGCCCGGCACATCCCCTGTGGACGATGCCGAACCTCTTCATCACCCCGCATGTAGCCGGGTCTACCCCGGCCTCGGGAAAACCAGGCCTGGAGTTCGTCCGGGCGCAGGCGGAACGCTTCCGGGACGGTGAGCCGCTCCTTAACGTGATCACTGGCGAGTACTGAATGATCTCCGATGGCGACACGATGATCTCCGGGGGCGACGCGATGATCTCCGGGGGAGATGCGGCACGGCCAGGGCCTGCAGGGCGCCGCTAAGATCACGCAGCCGGGCTACGGCCGGCCGGCGAGGGCAGCCTGGGGAGTGACCACACGCGCTCGACGCACTCGGCGGAACCGCAGGTCCGGCCACCGCCACAGGCGGTCTTGCCGCAGACCTCGCACAGCGCCGGGGTGTAGACCCGATCCAGCGTCGCGGGGTAGGTCCGCAGTTCGGTGCCGACCGTTACAACACGTCGGATCTTGCGGTCCGGCAGGACCAGCCACTCGGCCATCGGATCACCTCGCTGCAACCCCCCGCGCGCCCGGCCAGGCAAGCCAGGGAACTCCCGACTGCCAATGTTACAACGACAGAGCGGGCCGGGACCCCTACTCACGCGACGGAGGCGCTGCAATCCGGCCGGTGGCGCGGACGCCGGAATTGCGCATCAGCGGCCCGGTCCGCGGTGCCGCCCTGGCCCGGCCGGCAGCACGCGCGAGATGTACATACTTCCTCAATCGAAGCGTGACCTCGGGCACGTAGAGTGAGTCCACATCGCTTATTGCGAGTGCGTTCAGTTACGCCAATTAACTTTACTGAAAGTACACCCCGGTCGTAGGGATTTCATGTTCCCGCTGTCCGCGCAGTGTCGCGCTGACATCGCGTAGTGCCGCACCGCGGCGCATGACGCGGGCCCGGCGGCCCCACAGAGGTCTGCCGGGCTCGGTTATTGCCGGGCGGACGCGGCAAAAGGAGGCTCGGTGCGCTCTGCTCTAGCTGGCAACGCCCGATGAGCCTGGCCGTGCAGGCAGAAACCGCGGCCGGGGCCGTCGCGGCTGTCGCCGCTGCGGCGATCCTGTGGCGCAGCTCGACCCGCCACGAGGGATCCGTTCGGAATTCCTACCGCTGGCTCACGATGGCCGCGGTCGCTTGGGGAGCGGGCTTCGTCGCGCAGCAGGCTCTCATCGGCCCGCTCGGCGGGACCGCCGTACCGCTGACCCTCGGTGATCTTCTCTCGCTATTCGCCCTGCCCGCGATGCTGGCCGGTCTGGTGGCGCTGGCCGCCTCGGGCGCGGAACCGGCCGCGATCCGGCCGCGCGAGGCCGCGATGCGGCTGGCTGATGGCTACGTGCTAGCGGCCGCGCTCTTTGTGATCGGCTGGATAGCGCTGTTCGGATCGATCTACCGAAGTTCCGGGGACGGTGCGGGCACGTTCGGGCTGGCCCTGCTTCACCCGCTAGCTGACCTGGCCGTGCTCGGCGTGGTCCTGCCGTACGTGGCGATTGCGGGCAGGCGCGGGCTCGCGCCCTTCCTCGCCCTGCTTGCCGTGGCCGTGAGTGACGCGCTTGCGGTCGGAGCCAAGGTCGACGCCGCAAGTCCGGGGGCGTGGGCGCAGCTCATGCAACTCGCCGCGTTCTGCCTGCTTGGCGCGACGCCACTGATCAACTCTGGCCGGCTGCGGCTCCCCGAGCACCGCCCGGTGCCCGGTGTGAGCCTGCTCGAACGCCACCGCCAGGCACGGGAGACGGGCCTGACGGCGCTGGTCGCCGCGCTCGCGGCAGCGGCCGCGGCCCTGGTGATCATCTCGTCGGCGCTGGCCGGCGGGTCGGCGGCCGGGCCAGCCGTTGCCGTCACGGGCTGCATCGCCGTGCTCGCGCTGGCCGCCAGGATCACGGGGCTGCTGGTCCGGGAGAGGGCGGTGGCTGTTACCCGGCAGGAGTCGGGCCGCCAGTTCCGCGAGCTTGCCGAGCGCATTACCGACGTCGTGCTTGTCTGTGATCTCGACGGCACGATCAGGTACGCCAGCACTGCCGTCGCCGAGTACGGTTACTCGCCGGAAAAACTGGACGGGATGGCACTCGCCGATCTGATGCATCCTGAGGACCTGCCAGGCGGGATCAGGTACGCTCGCGCGGCAGCCCGCAGTGCCCCGGCAGCGCAAAGATATCCGTGCCGGGTGCGGTCGGCCGACGGGACCTGGCGGCACGTCGAGTCCACCGCGTCGCGGTACTGGGACGCGGGCGAGCCCGACCAGCTGCTCGTCACTGCCCGGGACGTCAGCGATCAGGTGGCATTGCGCCGCCAGGTGACGCACCTGACTTTCCACGACGGGCTGACCGGCCTGCCGAACCGCGCGTACCTCGAGCAGCGGGCGAAGGACGTTCTCGGCGCCGCGATGCAAGCCTCGGCCGAACGGCAGGCCGCGGGCCAGCAGTCGGCCGTGGCCGGGGCCATCTTCCTTGACCTGGACGGCTTTACCGGCGTGAACGACTCGGTCGGGCACGGCGCCGGTGACCTGCTGCTGGCTCAGGCCGCACGCAGGCTCCGCGCTACGGTCCCGCCGCGCGACACCGTGGCCCGGTGGGGCGGCGACGAGTTCGCGGTGCTGGTCGAGAAGGCCGACAGCGCGCAGGAGATCGTGGATATCGCCGAACGGCTGGGCGGGGCCATCGCCGCCGAGGCGTTCCGCGTCGCGGACCGGGATGTCTCGCTGACTGCGAGTGTCGGCGTGGCCCTCGCTGATGACGAGGAAGCCGGCTACCTGCTGCGCAACGCGGATGTGGCGATGTCCCGCGCCAAGGAGTCCGGTGGCGGCCGGGTGGAGGTCTTCGCCGCGCACATGCATGCGGATGTCGTCCGCCGGCTGGAGCTGGCCGGCGACCTGCGGCGGGCGATTACGGAGCGGGAACTGAGACTTGACTTTCAGCCTGTCATGAACCTCGCCACTTCGGAGATCACCGGTGTGGAAGCGCTGGTCCGCTGGTCGCGTGCTGGCGAGGCGGTGCACCCGGCGGAGTTTCTTGACATCGCGGAAGACTCGGGCCTTATCGTGCCGCTCGGCGACTGGGTGCTGCGCGAGGCGTGCGAGCAGGCAGCCGCCTGGCACCGCTCCGGCTGGGCCATCGGCGTTTCGGTCAACTTCTCGTCGCGGCAGGTCAGCGCGCCCGGGTTCACCGAGTCCGTGCTCGCAGCGCTCGACGACACCGGCCTGGCGCCGCCCGCGCTCACCCTTGAGCTCACCGAGCGGATGCTGATCGAGGGCGCTGCGCCGATGGTCGAGGGGCTGGCCGAACTGCGCCGCCGTGGCATCAATCTCGCCATCGATGACTTCGGTACGGGCCATGCGTCTCTCGCCTACCTGCGGCAGCTTCCGGTGGACATCATCAAGATCGACCCGTCGTTCGTGGCCGGCCTCGGTCAGGACCCGACCCTGGCCATGCTGACCCGCACTATCGTCCGGGTCGGGCATGATCTGGGCATCGAGGTCGTGGCGGAAGGCATCGAGCGGCCGGAGCAGCTCGACTTGCTACGCGAGATGGGCTGCGGTCTCGGCCAGGGATACCTGATAGCCCGGCCGATGACGGCGAGGGAAGTGGCGGTTCTCGCCCGGGGTGAGAAGGCCGCTGTCGCCGGGGGTGAGAAGGCCGCTCTCGCCGGGGGTGAGAAGACCGCTCTCGCCGGGGGTGAGAAGACCGCTCTCGCCGGGGGTGAGGCACCTGCGCCCGAGGCTCAAGGTGAGCCCGGTCAGCCCGGCGAGATCAGTCCCCCTGGCCCGGTACCGGCCTCGGCGCCCGCAGTCTGACCGGGAGACCAGATCCCCCGCCGCGTCGCGGGAGCACGGAATATCCCCATGATCACGGAAAGAAGAGCGTGCTGGAACCCGCCCTTATTTCCGTCGTAATGAAACGGGCACCCGCAGCGGGAATCAGGGCCTGGGATCGGCGTCAGATACGAGATCTAGGCGGTGCCGGGCAGGAGTTCGTGAAGCATTTCACAAGCTTCGGTAGACTGCACCGGCCGGGCACCGCCGTGCTCAGCTGACCGCTCAGCTGACCGCTCAGCCGGCCGGCCGGCCGATTAGCCGCCTGACTGACCGACCGTTCTGACTGAACCGTCCGCCCACCTGATTGCCGCCGTGCCGGGAGCGCCATGTCCTTGCCCATCGTCTTGGTCGCCGAAGAACTCTCGCCGGCCGGGATCGCTCAGCTTGAGTCCGCGTTTGATGTCAGGTATGCCGACGGAGCGGACCGCAGCGCGCTGCTGCCCGCGCTCGCCGACGCCGACGCGGTGATTATCCGCAGCGCGACCAAGATCGACGCCGACGCACTCGCGCACGCGCCCAGGCTGCGGGTGGTCGCCCGGGCCGGCGTGGGCCTGGATAACGTCGATGTGGTGGCCGCTACCAAGGCGGGCGTCATGGTGGTGAACGCGCCAACCTCCAACATCGTCAGCGCCGCTGAGCACGCGGTCGCGCTGTTGCTCTCGGTCGCGCGGAATGTGCCGCAGGCCGCGGCCTCGCTGCGGAGCGGCGAATGGAAGCGCGCCGCGTACACCGGCGTAGAGCTGCAGGACAAGGTCGTCGGCATTCTTGGCCTTGGCAGGATCGGGGTGCTCGTCGCCCAGCGCCTTGCCGCGTTTGGCATGCAGGTCATTGCCTATGACCCCTACGTCGCGGCGGCCAGGGCCGCGCAGCTCGGCGTCCGCCTGGTGAGCCTGGACGAGCTGCTCGCCGCGGCCGACTTCATCAGCGTGCACCTGCCGAAGAACGCCGAGACCATCGGGCTCATCGGGGAACGGGAGCTGCGGCTCGTCAAGCCGGATGTGCGGATCATCAATGCCGCGCGTGGCGGCATCGTGGCCGAGGACGCGCTCGCCACCGCTCTGAAGGAGGGCCGGGTGGCCGGCGCCGGCCTGGATGTCTATGCCAGCGAGCCCTGCACGGACAGCCCGCTGTTCGGGTTCGCCAACGTGGTCGCCACCCCGCACCTCGGGGCGAGCACGCACGAGGCGCAGGAGAAGGCAGGCACCCAGGTGGCCAGGTCGGTGCGGCTGGCGCTGGCCGGCGAGTTCGTGCCGGACGCGGTCAACGTGCAGGGCGGCGTGGTGGACGAGCTGATCAAGCCCGGGCTGCCGCTGGCCGAGAAGCTGGGCAGGATCTTCACCGCGCTGGCCGGCGGGATAGCGGCAAGGATCGAGCTTGACGTGCGCGGCGAGATCGCCGCCCTGGACGTCAGCGTCCTGCAGCTGGCCGCGCTGAAGGGAGTCTTCAGCAACGTCGTCGAGGACCCGGTGACCTACGTCAACGCGCCGCTGCTTGCCGAGGAACGCGGCGTCGAGGTCAGCCTGACCGCGGACGAGGAGAGCCCGGACTGGCGCAACGTGCTGACCCTGCGCGGCACGCTGCCCGACGGGCAGGTCGTGTCGGTCGGCGGGACCCTGACCGGCCGGCGGCAGCTCGAGAAGCTGGTCGAGGTCAACGGCTTCGACATGGAGATTGCCCCGGCCGAGCACATGGTGTTCCTCACCTACACCGACCGGCCGGGCATGGTCGGCCTCGTCGGCCAGATCCTCGGTGACCAGCAGATCAACATCGCCGGGATGCACCTGTGCAGGAACAGCAAGGGCGGTCTCGCGCTCATCGTGCTGACGGTCGACTCGCGGCTGCCGCCGGAGGTCCTGACCGAGATCACTGGCGCGATCGGTGCCGTAGTCGGCCGGGCCGTCGATCTCGACGAGTAGGGTACGCGCATGGCGGCACGCACCATCAGGATCGCCGTGATCGGCGGTGACGGCATCGGTCCCGAGGTGGTCGCTGAGGCGATCAAAGTCCTCCGGGCCGCGGCGACCGACGTCACGATCGAGACCACGAGCTACGACCTCGGCGCTCGGCGCTGGCACCGCACCGGGGAGGTCCTGCCCGGTACCGTGCTCAGCGAGCTCGCCGGGCACGACGCGATCCTGCTCGGCGCGGTCGGCGATCCGAGCGTCCCGAGCGGCGTCCTTGAGCGCGGCCTGGTACTGCGGCTGCGTTTCGAGTTCGACCAGTACGTCAACCTGCGGCCGGTCCGGCTCTATCCAGGCGTGGCCTCCCCGCTGTCCGGCCTGCGGGCCGAGTCGATCGACATGCTGGTGGTGCGGGAAGGGACCGAGGGCCCCTACATCGAGGCCGGCGGCATCATGCGGAAGGGCACGCCCGGTGAGGTGGCCACCCAGGAAAGCATCAACACCGCTTTCGGCGTAGCGCGGGTGACCAGGTACGCGCTGGCGCGCGCCGCGGAGCGGCGCAAGAAGCTAACCCTCGTGCACAAGACGAACGTGCTCGCCTACGCCGGTGACCTGTGGCGGCGGACCCTGGACGGGCTTGCCCCTGAGTATCCGGACGTGACCGCTGAGTACTGCCATATGGACGCGGCATCGATGTACTTCGTGACTGCCCCTCAGCAGTTCGACGTGATCGTCACCGACAACCTGTTCGGCGATATTCTCACCGCGCTCGGCGCGGCGATAGCCGGCGGCATCGGGCTGGCGGCGAGCGCCAGCATCAACCCCGAGCGCATCGCGCCGAGCATGTTCGAGCCGGTCCACGGCAGCGCACCGGACATCGCCGGCAAGCAGAAGGCCGATCCCACTGCCGCGATCATTTCGGCGGCGATGCTCTGTGACCACCTGGGGCTTGCCGCCGAGAAGACCAAAATCGAGCAGGCGGTTGCCGATGACCTGGTCGAGCGGCAGGGCGCCTGGGCAGCGAGGTCGACGCCGGAGATCGGCGACGACATTGCCGAGCGGGTGGCGGGGTAACCCGCTGGGGTCAGGCGCCGGAATCCCGCGAGCTGCTGGTGACCCCGGGACCGTGACTGGGTCCCGGCACAGCCGGGCATGCTGCTGAGCTTAGGCCCGGGCTCCCGGTGCCGGGATGCGATCACCGGTGGCGAGCAGCGGCGGGCTGGCGGGCATCGTCTCCGGGTACTTCAGCCCGCAGCCGGTGTTGACCACCACGACCTCATCGGTCTCTGCCAGCCAGCCGGCCTCGCGCAGCCGCGCGACGGCAGCGAAGCAGGCCGCGCCCTCGGGGCAGATCCAGGTTCCTTCCAGGCGCGCAACCTGCCGCTGGCTGGCCAGCAGGTCGGCGTCGGCGACGGCGGCGGCCGTCCCCTCCGTCGCGTAAAGAGCGTCGAGTACGAGGAAGCCGCCGAGCGGGCTAGGGACAGTAAGGCCGAACGCAGCCGTCCGGGCGTCATGCCATGGCTCGGTTTCACGTTCGCCGCGGCTGAATGCCCGTACTACCGGGGCGCACCCGGCTGCCTGCACCGCGATCAGCCGCGGCGCCTTGGGCCCGATCCAGCCAAGCTCCGTTAGCTCGCCCAGTGCCTTGCGGATGCCGATGAGGCCCACCCCGCCGCCGGTCGGGCAGACGATGGCGTCGGGCACCCGCCAGCCGAGCTGCTCGGCGATCTCCAGGCCGATCGTCTTCTTTCCCTCCAGCCGGTACGGCTCCTTAAGGGTGGAGACGTCCTGGTACCCGGGCCGCTCCGCGGTGGCGGCCGCGATCAGCCGCCCCGCGTCGCTGATCAGGCCGTCGACCAGGTAGGTGTCCGTCCCGGCGGCCTCGCACTCGGACCGGGTGATCGCCGGCGCGCCGGCCGGCATCGCGACCAGGCAGGGCAGCCCGGCCCGGGCGGCGTAGCTGGCCCACGCGGCGCCGGCATTCCCGTTGGTCGGCATCGCCACGCCCGCGGCGCCAAGTTCGGCTGCGCGGGAGACCCCCACGGCCGCCCCGCGCGCCTTGAACGTCCCGGTCGGCAGCGGGCTCTCGTCCTTCATGGCCAGCCCGGGCAGGCCGAGCGCCCGGCCGAGCCGCGGCATTGCCAGCAGCGGCGTCATGCCCTCGCCGAGGCTCACCACGGCGCCGGCGGATGAGACCGGCAGCAGCTCGTGGTAGCGCCACAGGCTAGGCGGCCGGCCGGCGATCTGCCCCGGGCCGGTCCCGGCCCTGGCCCGCTCCAGGTCGTACCTGGCAAGAATCGGCGCGCCGCAGGCGCAGGTGCCCTGGATCTGGCTGGCGTCGTAGCTGCGCTGGCACCGAGAGCATTCCAGGTGGGTCAGCGCGGAATATGCCGCTGGCAAGCTGGCGTCGCCGGCCAGCTCAGGTCGCGGTGCCATCGGCGATGACGCCGGCGACCTCGGCGGCCATGGCAGCTTCCTCCGCGGCGAATCGCCGCGCGTAGAGCTTTTCCGCGATGTCCTCGTCGTTGTTCATCAGTGCCTCAGCTCCACCGCGGCGCTGATGATTCGCTCGCGGGTCAGCTGCATGCTGCCAAACGTACACCGTACGTGCTGTCGTAGGCACCGGCACGTGGCTGCACCGTGACCACATGGCTGCACCGTGACCACCTGGCTGCACCGCGGCGCCGCGAGGTACCGGCGCCAGCCCGACCCGCCAACCAGCCGTGCGGGCCAGATCCGGGCCGATTAGGCTGTGCCTGCCAAGGTCCAGCGGCCAGCGACCAGCGACCGCGGTCGGCGACCGCCAGCGATGGCCGGCGCGTTCGCGTAGTCAGCGCGGATCTGGTGCGACTAACAAGAGGTCATGAAAGGACCGGAACCTTTGGACGACAAGGAAATCCTCGGGCACATTGACGAGCTGATTAAGACTGAGCACGAGCTTCGGGCCAAGCTCTCGGCCGGAGAACTGTCCAGCGACGAGGAACGGGCCAGGCTCCGGGCCGCCGAGGAAGCCCTCGACCAGTCCTGGGACCTGCTGCGGCAGCGCCGCGCCCGGCGCGACTTCGGCGAGAGTCCCGATGCCGCCGCCGTGCGCCCGGTTCCCGAGGTCGAGGGCTATCTGCAGTAGCCTCACTGGCGGTAGCCGCCGCGCCCTGACCCGGCCGATGCGGGCAGTGCGCGCCCGGCTGCGCGCCCCGGCTGCGCGCGCCCCGCGCCCCGCGCCCCGGCTGCGCGCGCCCCGCGCCCCGCGCGGCGCCGCCTTGCGGCCGGCCCGGCCGAACCGGATACTAAGGAATCCCTCGCTGCTGACCTCACTGGTCTCGGAATGGCCCGATCCCGCCATCGAGGGAAGACGGGAGCCGGGCGGCTCACTGCTGGGGAGGCATGGTGAGCGATGAAGTGCATCAGGAGGCCGGCGACTTCGTAGCAGAGGTCGCGGGCGGCTTCACTGCGGGCTCGCGTATCGCCGGTTACCGGCTGGAGACGGAGATCGGCCGGGGCGGCATGGCCGTGGTGTTCCGGGCGCGTGACGAGCGGCTCGGCCGGCTGGTGGCCCTGAAGATCCTGGCGCCGGCGCTGGCCGCTGACGAGGCGTTCCGGCAGCGGTTCATCCGCGAGTCGCGGGCGGCGGCGGCGGTCGATGATCCGCACATCATCCCGGTCTTCGAGGCCGGCGAAGCGGACGGCGTGCTGTTCATCGCGATGCGCTACGTGAGTGGCGGGGACGTGCGAACGCTGCTGGATAGCATAGGCCCGCTGCCAGCCGGGCGGGCCGCGGCGATCATCTCCCCGGTGGCGTCGGCGCTGGATGCCGCGCACGCCGCAGGCCTGGTGCATCGTGACGTCAAGCCGGCCAACATGCTGGTGGATACGCGGTCCGGCCGGCCCGATCACGTGTACTTGTCAGACTTCGGGCTGAGCAAGGCCGCGGCATCCCCGCGGGGCCTGACCGGGACCGGGCAGTTCCTGGGAACCCTGGAATACATCGCCCCCGAGCAGCTCGAGGGCAAGCCGGTGGACGGGCGCGCCGATGAGTACGCGCTGGCGTGCGCGGCCTTCGAGCTGCTGACCGGCGCCCCGCCATTCCGGCGTGACGGCGTCACGGCGATGATGTACGCCCAGCTGTCTGAGCCGCCGCCGCTGCTGACGTCACGGCGGCTGGACCTGCCGCCGGCAGCCGACCAGGTGTTCATAAGGGCGCTGGCCAAGGCACCTGCCGATCGGTATCCCAGCTGCCGCGAGTTCGCGGACGCGCTGCGCTCGGCGCTCGGCGTGCAGCCCTATGACTCGGGCCCTGGGATCATCCCGGCCGCGGACCACCCGCTGACCGAGGTCGCCCAGCCGCCCGCTCAGCCGCCCGCCCATGGCGTGACAGACGAAGGCGCGCTGGCCGGCGGCGAAGGTGCCCGCGCCGTGCCTCCGGTACCCGGCTTGGCGGAGATGCCCACCGGGCAGGGGACGACTCCCGAGCGGCCGGCCGCTCCGGCCGGCCCGGGCCCGGGCGCCGGTGACAACGACGGGGCTCAGCCGGTCCGGCCTGGGCAGCGCCGTCGTATCGCCCTGGCCGCGCTCGCCGGGATCGCTGTCCTTGCCGTGGCAGGCGTCATTGCCGCGATCACCCTGGGGGGCTCACCGGGCCACGGAGCCGCGAGTCCCGCCAGGCCGCGGCTCGCGCGCTTCCCGATCGCCGCCAGCTCGGGCTTCCGTCCGGTAACTGGCGATGTCTTCGTGGCGTACCAGGACGGCAAAGAGGCCAGTGCCCGGCTCCGCGGTCACATCCATGGCGTAAAGAGCGGGGAGGTTGCCCAGCTGTACGCTCAGCAGTTCCCCTACCAGCACGCGCCGCTGCAGGTCGGGTCGGTCGTCCTGCAGCCTACGGGCACGACGGCCAGCTACTCATTCCAGGTAACCCCTGTCCTTGCCACCCGCTACAAGGTCGAGCTGTTCCGGAGCAGTACCGCCAAGACCCCGCTCGCAGCCTCTGCGGCCAGCACGATCTACGTTGCCCTGACCGGGACGCCCAACGCTGACCAGAAATGCAGCCGCCCGCTGTGCCATGAGACATTCCACGTCCGCTTTCGCGTCCCTGCCCCGGCGATGAGTACCGAGATCGCGAAGCAGTGGTATCCGTATTTCGGCCTTAACCTGGCGGCCGTCAAGGAGCCCGGGGCACCGAAGCGGTACCGGCTGGGAGCTGGCCACGCCCGCGTCACCCCCTCCCGTCGCGTCTCCGCCACTCAGCTTGAGCTGACCGTCACCTACTCGTTCGAAGTCGGCAATAGCGCCTACCACTGGAATTGGAACGTCTGCGCGAAGGACACGGAGCCGCAAGATGGGGTCGGACTGCCCGGCCACCACGGCTGCGGCAACAAGCACCTGTCCGCCTCGGCCGAGTACACCGGCTAGCGATCGCTAGCCCGGCCGGCGGCCTGCGCGGCCGGCCCTCCCCAAGGCCGCGCAGTGGCGCAACATTGCGGCAGGAACGGCTAAGCCAGATACTGAGAACGCCCTCGCAACTGACGTATTCGGTCTCGGCATATCCCGGGTCCGCGCCTGCCTTCGAGGGGAGACGGCGGATCAGATGGCTCCCTGAGGGGCCGGGATCGGATGGCTCACTGATGGGGAGGCGTGGTGAGCGACCAGGCGCACGGGGAAGCTGACGGCTTCGTGGCTGAGGTCGTGGCCGGCTTCGCCGCTGGCTCGCGTATCGCCGGGTACCGGCTGGAGAGGCAGGTCGGCCGGGGCGGGATGGCCGTGGTGTTCCGTGCGCATGATGACCGGCTTGACCGGCTGGTGGCCCTGAAGATCCTGGCGCCGGCGCTGGCCGCTGACGAGGCGTTCCGGCAGCGGTTCATCCGCGAGTCGCGGGCGGCGGCGGCGGTCGATGATCCGCACATCATCCCGGTCTTCGAG